>WNFC01009229.1_pt1 | contig 10920 bp, 10 predicted proteins | sample 5400541 | NCBI WGS metagenome assembly WNFC01 (sample SAMN13153342, study PRJNA577476) | soil metagenome | isolation source: 120 cm saprolite under Douglas fir tree site 2 hole 2 replicate 1 | place: USA:California | collected 2015-04-18
CGGGTGATACTTCCCCCGCCCTCGCCGGCGCCTTGGAACCCCAGAGCTGGCGAGGCAGTGCCGGGGCGTAGCGCAGCCTGGTAGCGCACTTGCTTGGGGTGCAAGTGGTCGCTGGTTCAAATCCAGTCGCCCCGACCATCCGAGGCCCCTGATCTTCTTCCTGTTTGGGAGACGGTCAGGGGCCTCACCTTTTGGGGGAGAGGCTGCCGGTAGCAAATTGGTAGCAAAGGTCGCGTCTTTTCGGAGCGGGACCACGGGCGCCGGCGCGCGCTCTTCGAGCGGGCCGAAATCGAGCTTCGCGACCGCGGCGCGCATGTCCTCGATGCCGTCGACGTGCGTGTAGATGGCGAGCGTAGTCTCGATGTCTGCGTGGCGCAGGATCTTCTGCGCAACAGACGGATGCACCTTCGCGCGCGCGAGCAGCGTCGCCGTCGTGTGGCGCAGCGAGTGGAAGACGATACTCCTTCGGCAGCGGCCGGATCCAGAGCGCGCGGTTGTCCTTCGGGCAGCGGCGGTTCGCGTTGTCGTTGGCGAGCTCGACGTGGCCGCAGCCTGGCTTGCGGCAGCGGTGATCGTATCCCTCGACGATGCCAGCGCGGCCGAGAGCGCGGCGCAGGACGGCCTTGAGGTTCGTGTCCGGCGCTCGTTGCTTGCCGTCCGCTGCCGGGAAGACCCACTTCGAGGGCGACAGCTTGATGGCCGCGTCCAGGTACGGCCGCAGCGGCTCAGGAACCGGCACCGTGCCATCGTCCCCGCCCTTCGTGACATCGGCATCGTTCGAGCGGCGCACCGTGATCGTCCAGTCACGCAGGTCGACGTCTTCCTTCTGGAGAGCCAGCAGTTCACCGCGGCGGAGGCCGAGAAAGAACGCCGTCGCGAATAGCGGCCGCCACTCGGGCGAGAGCGCGGCCAGGACGCGCGGCACGTCCTCCGCAGCGACAGTCGGGCGCTTGCGCCGGGGTTCCTTGAACTTAGGCAGCTCGAGCCGGTTGACCGGGTTCGGGCCCATCCACCAGCCGACTGAGCGCATCGAGGCGACCGCGTAGAGTCGATGGCAGTACGCGCGCAGATGGTTGAGGCTCGACGGCGAGAGCTCGCCGATCTTCGAGTTGAGCAGCGGCGGTAGCGCAGCTGCAGCGCCACCGAGGAGCAAGTTGCCAAGGACAGGGCGCAGGTGCTTCTCGACGGAGAGCTTGATGGTCTGCGACCGCAGTCGGGACCCGTAGCGCTCGTGCCACAGGTTCATCAGCTCGCCGAACGTGCGCCGGCGGTTGTCGTCGCTCGGCGCCAAACCCTCGCGCTGCTGCCGAGCGAGCCGCTCGCGCTCGAGCGCCTCGAGCCGTGCGGCCGGCTTCGTCTTGGCCTTCGCGGGCGCGCCGCGCCAGCGCCCATCCGCGCCCTTGAAGCGCAGCCACCATCGTCCGCCCTTCTTGTAGACGCTCGCCATGTCAGCCCCTGGTGCGATCCTTCGCGAATGCCCAGTCGCGCAGTTGGGAGGGGACGAACCGGATCAGCCCGCCGACGCGAATGTACGGCATCTCGTCGCGCTCGACACGCGCGTAGATCCAGGAGCGGGAGACCTTCAGGAAGCTCGCCGCCTCACGCGCGTCCCAGAGTCGGTTCCGGAGTTGTTCTGCCGTGTTCATGGTGCCCTGAACAGTACAACTCGACAGAGAAGCAAGTCAACACAGACATGACTCATTTATGCATCTCAATGTATCTCTCTAGGAGCAGACCGACGAGGTACTCGCGAACGTCCTTCACCTTGCGACTCTTCCGGTCGTGCTCCAGGGCGTCGATCATCGGCGCCGGAAGCCGATACCAGGAGCGAGCGTCCTCGATGAGGTCATTCACCACCTCGTTGAGCGACTGCCGGCCGGTCTCCTTCATCCGCTGATCCAGCCATGCGCGGACCTCGAGTGGAACTCGGACACTGATGTTGGACAGCTCGATCGTGCGAGGAGTGCGTGCCATGCGCGGAGCCTAGCAAAGATGAAGCACGATTGCGAGACATGAAGTGGTTGACACGCTAGCCGCGTTTGACTGGACATAAGGTAACGCTTATGATGAGTAGACCATGACCGCACGTGAGGTCGTCGCGGCCTTGAGGGCGGATGGCTGGCTTCTCTTGCGGACGAAAGGCTCGCACGCGCAGTACGGCCATCCGACGAAGGGTGGCCTCGTGACGGTCCCGATGCACCCAGGCGACTTGCCGATCGGCACGCTCAAGAGCATCGAGAAGCAGGCGGGCATCAAGTTGCGGAGGTGACCATGCGCTACCCGGCAGTCCTGACCAAAGAGGGCAAGAACCTGCTGGCAGACTTCCCGACCTGCCCTGGCTGCCACACCTTCGCGCCTCCAGGCCACGACATCGAGCACGAAGCGAAGGAAGCGCTGGAGCTGTGGCTCGAGTCGAACCTGCAGGAGCGCATGCTCCCGCCACGTCCTCCGCGTTCCTTCAAGGCCCGCAAGGGCACCTTGCTCTGGGTACCGGTCGACCCGAAGCTCGCCGTGAAGCTGGAACTGCGCTGGATGCGCGAGGACTTGGGTGTGACCCAAGCCGAGCTCGCGAAGCTCGCCGGCGTCAGCCAGCCCGCGATCGCTCAACTCGAAAGCCCTGATTCCAACCCGACGATCGACACGCTGAACCGCGTCGCCCGGGCGATGGGAGTCGAGATCGATTTCCGCTCGTCTGCGACGGAGTCCGTGAAATCGTACGCCAAGCAGCTCCGTCGCCTCGCGCCAGGTCCTGAGCGCGAGCGCGTGATCGCCGCCATGCGCGACCATCTCAGCGGCAGGACCTCGCGGCGGTTCTCAACGCTCGACGCCGCGCTGCGCGTGCGCCGCTGAACAGCACTCAGGTGTCAGCGATGTTGTGGTCCGCACCCTCGTGCACGTGGACGAGGGTGCCTTCGAGGGTGCCTTTGAGAGTGCCTTCGCGAGTGCAGTCCTGGGTTGACGTCAAACAGGGCACGCGGCGAGGCACCCCCGAAGGCAGGCGCGAAGGCAGGCAGGATCTCGCAGGTTCCTGAAATGCTTGGCCCCGACCGCGCCCTCCTCCGCGTGACTGCAAGGGTGCTTGCACACCCGGCCTGAGACCCGACCCCACTCCCCCAACCACCTGGGTAGTGGGGTCGGATCTCAGGCTTGTAGTCAGGAGGAAGAAGGGAGGGAGGAGGGGGCGGTCGGGGCCAGTTTGGAGGTGGGGAATAGAGGTGGGGATGGAGTGAAGTGATCAGGTGCAAGAGTCAAAGAAGGCTCTCTAGAGGGGCTTGGTGTGGTGGTGTCATGGTGATGATGAGAGCAGAAGAAACGGTGTTGCTGCGATACGGGGTGCCGAGGATGTTGGGCGAGTAGTGGAGCGAGGGCGGGGTGCGAGCGGCAGAGGCAGGCGTGCGGGTGACGTGGGAAGGGCTTGGTCGAGGAGCAGGTTGGGTCCAAGAGAGAGCAGGGGCTTCTGGAGGCGGTCGGTATGGCGGGGCTGGCTTGGGTGTCTACGACGTAGTAGTATGTCTCTGTGCGACGGCTTTTCGTCGAGTCACGAGGTTTTAGTGGAGACCGCGATCGCCTCGAACGCGCGAGGGAGCTCACACTGGAAGACATTCTCGTATTGGAGCAGGAAATCCTGGCGAACCCGCAGGTTGGCGACCTCGTGCCGGGGACGGGTGGCCTGCGCAAGGTCCGGCTCGGGCAGCGGCAGGTGCGGCGCGGCAAGCGGGGCGGCCTGCGCGTTTACTACCTGGACCTCGCGGCATCGAAGGTGACCCACCTGGTCGCAATCTTCGGCAAGAGGGAGAAGGCCGACCTGTCGCCGGCGGAGCGCAAGGCGGTCGCTGCTCTGGTTCGCACGCTGAAGGAGGAAGCATCGTGAAAAAGGGATCGAATCCGAAGAAGGTCTCGGCCTTCGACAAGCTCCGCGCGGGCCTGGAGGACGCGATCGCCTACCAGCGCGGGGGGCGCACGCTGACAGCGCGCGAAGTCGAGCTCCGTCCGCTGCCGAAGCTCGGAGCGCGCGACGTAGCCCGGGTCCGGGCTCACCTTCGGGTCTCTCAAGTTGCTTTCGCCCGCCTGCTCAACGTGAGCCCGAGAACCGTGCAGGCCTGGGAGAGCAGCGCCCGAACGCCATCCGACGCGGCGCTCAAGCTGCTCCACGTCGCCCGCCGCCACCCTGAAGTGCTGCTGGAGGGAGCCCGCCCAGCGCGACCTACCAACTCGACGGCGGTTCGGGTCGCGCGCTAGGCCAGTCGGGCACGGCGCTGGTGATGCTATCACTCTGTTGACGCAGACACCGGGCCTGTCGGTAGATGGAGTTGAGCAGCGTGCACGGTCCATGACTCTCGTCGCTATCGTCGCGCTCCTTGCCCTGGTCATCGCCGCGCTCTCGCTGGCTCGGCTCTCGCGGCTGCCGCGGGCGCCGCCGCCGCCGCCCACGCTGGAGCGGACCTTCGAGAATCTGGGCGTGGGCGACGTGGTACTCACTCCGGAGGGCGACTGGCTGGTCGAGTCTCGTTCGGAGATCGCGGAGGCGGGGGTTCGCGCGCAGGTCTTCGCGCTTCGCAGCGGCCGCGACAAGCGCTGGCTGTTGGTCCCGCCCGAGGGCACGCTGGCTCTCGTGACGGAACCGCCTGCAACCCCGCACCTCGAGCGCGTCGCGAACGCGCGCAGCCTCCAGCGCGGCAGCGTCGAGCTGTTGCCCGGAGCGTGAATCGCGCCGCCGTGTGAACCGAAGCGCCTCAACGCGCGGCTGCTTCCTTCTCCTCGACCCTGGCCTCGGCGCGACCCAGCGCCGCCCTGATCTGCGGCGACTCGAGGAGCGACAGCGCGTCCGCGATCGCCTTGCTCGCTTCCGCGCAGTGGGCGCGCGCGAGCAGCACGGTGTGGGCGTGGGCGACCTCCTGCGTCCGTTTCGAGGCGAGCGCGAACGCCTGCCGCACGCGATCCGCGACCGCGCGCTGCTCCTGCCAGCGAGCGCGGGCCTGCTCCTCCGCGGCCCGCAGCGCGAGCACCCGCGCCGCCGCGTCGCGCGCCGCGGTTTCCTCTCCGCGAGCAAGCCCTTGCTTGGAGAGCGCCTCCGCCGCCTGCGCGGCATCCTCCGACGCGACCAGCTCGTCGAGGAGCCGCTTCTCCAGCGCGATGGTCATGCCCAGCGCCCGGCGCCCTTCGCAGAGGCGCGCGCGCAGGTCGCGTACCAGCGCGCGGATGCGCTCCTGCGGGTCCTCGGCGGCGGAGAGCGCCGCTTCGATCCAGAGCTCGAGCCTGCCGCGCATGGACATCTTCATTCCCAATCGTCCATCGCGCGCACCAGGCGCCGGTAGAGCGCGAGCGTCTCCTCGCGCTTCAGGCTCAGCCAGATCATCGCGCCGAGGATGAGGAAGCCGGTCGCGGTAGCGGAGATGGCCATCACCCGGGAGCTCTGGGCGCTCGCGCGCACGAGATTTGCCAGCACGTCGGCGAAGAGCGTGGCCGCGCCGAGCAGCGCGAAGGCCCGGATCTGCAGGCCCACACCGGCGACGACCGTCGCGAGCGCCAGCCCGCCGAGGATGAGCGGATAGGTCGGCCCTTCGAATCGCAGCATCTGCATCGCCGTGCCCGCGTACAGCACCAGGCAGCCGAGCCCGCGCAGCCAGGAGAGGTTCCGCCGCGAGAGGTCGCCGTGGCTGATCTGCGCGGCAGCGAGGAGCGAAAGGCCCAGCGGGACCGTGTAGAGCTGCAGGTCGGTGAGCCCTCGATCGCGAAACGACCCGAACAACGCCACGTTGACGAGCGCCACGGCGACGTACGCAGCCGCGCGGTTGCGCCGCAGCCAGGCGAGCAATCCGTAGAGCGCGGCGGCGGCCGCCGCGCAGGAAGGGGCCGCGCCGGGCGGAGCCACGAAGAAGAGCGCAAGAGGCAGCGCGGCCGACAGGTGCGCGAGCGGGGCGGACACGGGCGACCCGCGCATCGCCGCCTGCAGGAGCGAGAGGACGAATGCCGCGCCGAGCGTGAAAGTGGCGTCGGCGGCGGCCCAGCCGGCGAAAATCCCCAGCGCGCTACGCGACCACGCATAAGCGGCGATGGCGGGCAGGGCGGCGAGGTAGATCCAGCGCGAGTCCGAGCGCGCGCGGACGGCGCAGAAGAGGAGCAGCATCGCTGCGCCCGCGAGCAAGAACGTCGCGCGGGCCTCAGCGGGTCCTCCGACACCGCCTGCGCACAGCAGGATCGCGGCGGCAGCCGCGAGCACGGAAGCGTTCGCCCGCGCCCCGCGCCGCTCATGGAAGAACACGGCAGCCGCGACCAGCAGGCCGAGCGGCGCCGCGACGCCGGTCCGCGCCAGGAAGGGCGACTGGGTCGCGCCCCAGGCGAGGGCGAATCCTGCGGCCGTGAGGGCAGCGCCCGTCGGAGCGGAGAGGTCGAGCGGCAGACGCACGTTGCGCAAAAACCACGCGCCCGCGAGCACGGCGGCGGGCGTGGTCCACTCGCCCGGACGTAGGTGCGTGGCGGCGAGTGCCGCGCCCCAGAGCGCTCCGGCGAGCCAGGACCGTTCCGGGGCAGTGCGCGCGATCGCCGCGGCCGCGAGTGCCTCGGCGAGGAGCACCAGGGCGCCTCCGGCCGGGAGCCAGGCGGACGCCCCCGGCAAGAGTGCCGCGCAGAGCGCAAGAGACGCGGCGATGGACAGGGCCCATGCCGGCCCGGGCGCGCCCGGAAGCTTGCGGAAGGCGAGCGCCAGCGCCGCTCCCGCGAGGGCGAGCGGCACGGCGGCGACGAGGCCCGGCCCCGCCGGGGAAACACCCGGGAGCCTCACGGCGGCTGCGAGCACGGCGTACGCCGCGAATCCTGCAGGCACGCTGGCGAGCACCACCGCGGCCGCGCGCAGCGAGCGCGCAAGAGGCGCGGGAGCGCAGAAGAGCGACGGGCGCAAGCGGTCCAGAGGCTCCGCGGCGAGAGCGAACAGCAACGCCAGCGCAACAGGTGGGAGCGGCCAGGTGGTCGAGGTCCACAAGGTCGGCAGGAGCGCGGGCACGGCGCCGAGCAAGGCCGCGGTCAAGGCGGCGACGGCGGCCCCGGAGGTCGCCGCGGGGAAGAATCCCGCCGCGAGCGGGACGGCCACGAACGCCGCTGCGGCCATGCGGTTCCAGCGGTCGGCGCGCACGAAGGGCGCGCCTAACGTCCACGCGCAGGTGTACGCGAGCGAGAGCGCCGACCAGAGAAGGAGCGCGGTGGCGTACTTCTGCCGGCGCCGCAGGACCAGCGCTATCCCGATCAGGCCTGCGCCGGCCACGACCGTCCCCCAGCCGCTCGGGACGATTCCGAGGAGGGTCCGCGCCCGCACTATCCCCAGGGCGGTGAGAGCGAGAAGCAGATGCAAGTAGACGACGCCGCCTTCGACCGCGAGCGCGCTCGCCAGATACGCCGCGAGCAGGCCGTCGCAGAGCGCGCGGTTCCAGTCGAGGAAGGGACCGGGCGACACGAGGTTCCAGACCAGCGCGGCGGCGGCGACGAGGTGCGGACCCGTGAGCAGGAGCGGGGCTGACCAAGGCGGACCGCCCGAGAGCGCCTTGCGCGCCCAGAGGAGCAAGAGGGCGAGCGTGACGAGCGCGGCTCCGGACAGGGCAGAAGACCACCCGAGGGCAGGCGGCAGGCAAAAGGCCCAAGCCGCGAGCGCGATCAGCGCCGGGTAGCCGGCCGCCGTGCGCAGCGGCGCGGCCAGCGCGATGAGCGCGGCGGCGCAGACGCTGAGCGCCGCGCAAGAAAGTCGGAGGTCGTTCGCAGACGGCAGAAACCCGAATGCGATCGCGGCGGAACCGACCGCGACGGCGGCGACGAGCGCGAGGGCCAGCGCGGAGAGAGCGATGACCGCCTCCGCGTGTGCCCCCGCTCGCGTTCGCAGGACGCGCGCAAGGGCGAGCACGGCGGAGGCGGCGAGCGCGCCACCCAGCGCCGCGGCGGGAACGCGCAGGCCGAGCAGCGAGGTCGCTTGCCACGCGCCCGCCACGATGGCGAAGCCAGCCGCAGCGGCGCTCCAGCGCGCGTCGCGACAGAGGGCGGCGAGCGCGATGGCGCACACGGCGGCGGCTCCGAGCAGCAGCGCACCTCTCACGTCGATGGAAAAGCCGCCGCGCAAGGCGAGCAGCGCGGTCGCGAGCGCCCCCCAGCCGAGGAGAGGCTGGGCCAGCGCGAGGAGCCCCGGCTGCGGGAAGGGCAGCGGCGTGAGGAGCGGTCGCGGGCCCTTCCACGCGCGCGAGAGACTGCGCAAGGCGAAGCTAGCGGCGAGGGCCCCCGCGGGGAGCGCGGCCCAGCGCACGTCGCTCGAAGGCCAGGACCGGAAGACGGTCGGACCCAAGAGCGACAGCGCGAGCCCGAGGAGGCAGAGGCCGGCGCTGGAAGCCAGGAGGCCGACCGCGCCATTGCCGAGCACGACCGCGCCCGCGCCCCAGAGGACCGCGAACAAGGCCAGCCCCCGCCGCCAGGAATCGCCATTGGAGAAGAGATCGGCTGCGAGCGCGGCGCCAGCGGCGAGGAGCGACCAGTGCACGAGCGCGGAAGCGCCCAGCCGCTCACCGCCGCGTTGCAGGAATGGGAACGAGGCGAGCATGAGCGCAACGCCGGCGAGGGCGAGCGCGGTACCGGGCGCAAGGGAGGCGCGAAGCAGCGCAAGGGCGAGGGCGCCAAACAAAGCAGCGGCGCCGCTCCACGCCGTCCACTGCCGGGGCGCCCGCCGATGCCAGGTCGCGAGCAGCGTCGCCGAGAGAGCCAGGACCAGCGCCGGGCCCAGGCGGCTCCCAGCCGCTGCCGCGCTCAACGAGCCTGTCGCAGCGAGCAGAAGCAAGACCGCAGCGGACCGGCCGGCGGCGGAGCCGAGCCGCGGATCGCCGCGTTGGTGGAAGCGCCGATCGAGCGAGGCGGCCAGCGCCGAACAGGCCAGGATTCCCAGAGCGGCCACGCAGAGGGTCTCGCCCCGCGTAGCGGGTCCGCTGCCGGAAAGGGCGCAGGCGGCGTCCACCGCAGCGCGCGCGAGCCGCGAAGAGACGAGGAGGGAGACGACGGAAGCCGCGCCGGCCGCGAGCGAGAAGTAGACGAGGAGGGGGCGCCGGTACCAGGCGATGCCCGCCGCGAAGTGCGCGGCCGCAAGCGCCGCGGAGAGCTCCAGATAAGCCGGCTCGCGAGCCGCCAGCGCGACCCCCGCGAGCGCTGCCGCGAACGAGGCCACCACGGCCGTATCGATCTCCGGCCGCGAGCCCCAGCGTGCGCGCAGCTCGACGTCCACGCGCAGGGCGGTGAAGGACGCGAGCACGGCGAGAGGACCGTAGAAGGCTGGAACCGGAAGCGAAGGGCCACCGAGCGCGTGCGAGCGACCGAGGACGAAGAGGAGCGCGTAGGCGAGCGCGGAGAGGTGGAACGCGAGCACGCCGGCGGACGGCGCCTGGGAGCCGCGCAGCGGCGCGGCGGAGGCAAAGTGGAGCACCGCCCATCCCACGTACGGCAGCAAGAGCACGGCGGGCGGAGAGAGCGCGGCCACAGCCGGCCCGAGGATCACCAGGGCGAGCAGCGCGACGAGCGAGCGCGCGAGTGGAGCCGCCAGCGGCCGGTCGAGAAGGCCCGCCGCGAGGTACAGCAAAGGATACGAGACGACCAGGACGGCGGGGCCCGCGATCGCCCATGCCCAGACGCGCAGCTCGAAAGTGCCCGAGGCCGCGAGCGCGGCTACCGGCACCAGGGCAAGCCCGACGTAGGCCATCGCGCGGCTGGCCGTGTCGAGGCCGTGGTTGCGCTTCAACCAGAGCGCGACGCCGACGAACCCGCCCGCGTACGCGAGCGCGGTAGCGACGATGAGCATCTGCCGGCCGAGCTGCGCGAAGGAGCCCCACGCCTCGCGCAAGAAGTAGAGCGAGCCCGCGACGACGAGGAACCCGCCGATGAACCAGCCGATGTTCTCGATGAGGAAAGGGCGGACGTGCTCGCGCCAGGCCGAGTAGCGCTGGACCGCGGCGTGAAGCTCGGCCTCGGAGCCCCGAGCGGGAAGAGCGGGAGCCGGCGCGGGCCGTGCGGTCCGTGCAGTTTCGGGAGCTGGTGAGAGTGCGTTGCTCGCCGCTTCGGGGCTCGCTGGGCGAACGATCTGCTCGGCGGGGCGCCGCGGCTGCATCATCGCCGGGGGCGAAGAAGCCGGCTCGACGAGCCCCGCACTCGCTGAGGATGCCTGACGCGCCGCGGTCTCGACCTCGGCACCCGGCGCCGCCTGGCCGGCAACTGCCGGGCCCGGGCTCGCCCGTGGATCGGGCGCGGCCTGCACTTGCCGTTTGCGAAAGGCGCCGTTCCACTCGGTCCCGAACAGGACCCTGATGAGCTCCCTCTCCCGCTGGGCCGCCCGGCCCCGGGCCTCCTCCTCGCGGCGCCGGGCGCGCTGCAAAAGCACCACCGCCCAACCCACGAAGACGAGAAGCAAGACGACTGCGATTCCCACGAGGACTCCGGGAGCTGGATGGCGCCCGCTGCGCCCGCAGGAGCGTACCAGCGGTCCGCCGGACCGTGCCAAGACTCTCTAGAGAAACCGGGCCTGCCGCGCGCCGCGGGTAGGCGATGCTCCCACCTTGAGTTCTAGGACCATAGGACGGATAAGGCGCGTTCTGCCAAGTCGACGCTTCCTTCCTGCACTGGACCGAGCCTAGCAGAGCAGCCTGCGGCCGTGCCATGCACCGGCGCGCCGGGTACCCTTGATTAGCCATATGCCGGAAATGCATCGCCAAAGCGACGTGGTGCGCCGCGTTCGTGCGCTCACAGGCGAACTACTCGCCGCCTGACGACATCAGGTCGTCGACCGGTCAAGTAATCGAGGTCGCGCCGTCGTCTTTCCGCAGCGTGTGGACGGTCGCGCCGTCCAGGAGCCGCGCGAGCGCATCGGAGTGAGTGACGACGAACACCTGGCCGCGCTTCGACGCCGAGACG
>WNFC01009230.1_pt1 | contig 10920 bp, 10 predicted proteins | sample 5400541 | NCBI WGS metagenome assembly WNFC01 (sample SAMN13153342, study PRJNA577476) | soil metagenome | isolation source: 120 cm saprolite under Douglas fir tree site 2 hole 2 replicate 1 | place: USA:California | collected 2015-04-18
CGGAAAGGTGATCGGCCTGGACATGCGTCTCGAAGATGTGCGTGATCCGCATGGACTTCTGCGCGGCCGCTTCGAGGTAGGGCTCGATCTCGAGCTGTGGATCCACCACAGCGCAGGCGCCTGCGCCCCCTCAGCCGAACAGGTAGCTGGCGCAGCCGGTCTTCGGGGACAGAAAGTGGCGAAAGATCATGGGGTCCTCCTTTCGGTGTCTGGAGTTGTAATACGCCCGTCGGTGCTATAGGGTCCAATACGTAGTTTGGATTTTGACTATAGGGGAAACCCGAAATGACGCTGCGCCAGCTCGAGGTGTTTCTCGCCGTGGCCCGGGAGAAAAGCTTCAGCCGGGCGGCGAAGAGGATCCATTCGTCACAGCCGACGCTCTCCGAGCACATCGGTGAGCTCGAGGGCGAGCTGGGAAAGAAGCTCTTCTTCCGTCGGGGCCGAGAAGTGACCATGACGGAGGCCGGCCGAGTCTTCGAGCAGTACGCGGCCGGCGCTGTTTCCGCCGTTGAGGGAGCGCGCCAGGCGCTTGCTGATCTCGATGGCTTGGCTCACGGCTCGCTCTTGATCGGCGCCAGCACGACGCCCGGGCTTTACGTGATGCCGAGAATCGTCGCGGCGTTCCGAGCCAAATACCCCGGCGTGGAGCTGAAGCTCCAGATCGCCAACTCGCAGATCATCGAGGGGCGAGTGAAGGAACGTGAGCTCGATCTGGGCATCGTCGGTGGGCATGCCGTGGGCCCGGGCGAAGAGTGTCTGTCGGCTGGAATGCTCGATGAGCTCGTCCTCGTCGTCCCGCCCGGACACGCGTGGGCGAAGCGGCGGGACGTCGTGCCCGAGTCGCTCGCCGACCAGCCCCTACTCGTGCGAGAGGACGGGTCCGCAACTCGGAGCGTCACCGAACGCGCGTTGCAGCGGGCGGGAGTCAGGTTCCGAGTGGCGATGGAGCTCGACCATACCGAAGCGATCAAGCAGGGGGTGATGGCGGGTCTTGGCGTTGCCTTTGTTTCGATCTACGCGGTGCGAGGAGAAGTAGCGACCGGGCGTCTCCGCGCTCTCCGACTTCGCGGTATTCAGGTTCAGCGGCACTTCCATGTCATCCACCACGAAGCCCGGAGAGTCACGGCGAGCGCACGGGCGTTCATGGAGCTGCTCGAGGAGGCGGCACGACGGCCTGAAATGGCCGAGGCCCTCAAGCGGAAGCCCAGCCGCGCTTTGCATTGAGCAAGGGGTTCGACGAGGTCGAGATTTATTTCGGTTGAATTCATGCTTTTCGAAGCATATACATGGCGTCAATGCGGATCGCCGGGAACGAGTACTCGCTCCGCGAGGCTGCAGGTGCGTTTGGCGACCTCGGGACGCTGATCCCCTTCATCGTCGGCTACATCACTGTCGCCAAGATCGATCCTTCTGGCGTGCTCGTGGCGTTCGGAGTGTTCAAGATCGTCGCCGGCCTGACGTACCGGACTCCGGTCCCGATCCAGCCAATGAAGGCCATCGGGACGGCGGCGATCAGCAGCGGCGGCGCCATCACGCCGGCCGCCATCTGGGCCTCGGGACTGTTCACCGGGGTCCTTTGGCTGGTCATGGGCCTCAGTGGTGCCGTCAGCTGGATTGCGAAGATCACGAGCCGTCCCGTCATCCACGGGCTCGTGCTGGGCCTCGGCCTCGGGTTCCTGCTCGAAGGAATCAAGCTCGCTCAAGATGAGCTCGTTCTCACTGTCGCGGCCGTGGTGGTGACCTTCGTGCTGCTTTCGTACGAACGTGTTCCTGCGATGCTGGTCCTCCTTGGCTTCGGCATCGTGGTTTCCCTCGTTCGCGATCCCGCGCTGCTCGCAGAGTTCGGCGCAATGTCGTTTCGTTTCCGCGTCCCTGAGGTCGCGCTGAGCGAGATCGGCTGGCAAGACCTGGTCACCGGCGTCCTCGTCCTCGGGCTGCCGCAGGCCGCGCTCACGCTCGGCAACGCGATCGTGGCGATCGTCGAGGAGAATAATCAACTCTTTCCCGACCGGCCGATTACTGTCCGGGGCATCGCGATCGATCACGGGGTAATGAATCTCATCGGCGCCTCCATCGGTGGAGTGCCGATGTGCCACGGAGCTGGCGGCATGGCCGGCCACGTGCGGTTCGGTGCCAGGACCGGCGGTGCTCTGGTGATCCTGGGCATTCTCGTCCTCGTCGCGGGCCTCTTCTTCGCCGATTCCATCGGGACCCTTTTTAAGCTCTTTCCGCCCGCACTCCTCGGAGTCATCCTGATGTTCGGCGGTCTGGAGCTAGCTGCCGGCGTCCAGGCGGGCAGCCTCTCAAAGACCGACCGGTACGTCATGGCCTTCACAGCCGGCACCGCCTTGTGGAACATGGGCGCCGCCTATGTCGGCGGTCTCGCGCTGTGGTATGGGTTCCAGCGGCGGTGGCTCCGGTTGTAAGGCCGCTTCTGCGCGGCTTCACAAAAGAGGATGGCAAGAGCACAGACCCGTTCGGCGAGCGCTGAAATCCTCCGGCGAGTCGGGTACTTCGCGTCGCTACCCGCGGCCGAGTTGAGTCGCTTGGCGGGACGGTGTACGACGCGGAGCCTGAAGCCTGGTGAAGCCCTCTTCGAGGAAGGTCAACCTTGCCGAGGTCTCCTGATCGTCGCCGAAGGACTCGTCGAGATCCGGCAGATTTCATTCCGGGGACGCGAGCAGGTGTTCCACACCGAAGGATCGGGCGCGACGCTGGGCGAAGGACCACTTTTCGACGGCGGCGGCTACATCGCCTCCGCGATCGCCCTTACGCCCACACGGGTGCTGTTCCTCCCGCGCACCGACGTTCTCGGTCTGTGTCAGCGACGGCCGGAGGTCGCGCTTGCCATGCTGAAGACGATGGCGCGCCGAGTCCGCCACTTTGCAGGCATCGTCAGCGACCTCGCCTTCCGCCCGGTGATCGAACGCTTGGCCCGCCACCTTGACGCGGCCGTCGCCGCGCCCGGCAAGCCTGGCGTCAGCATGGAGCTCACCTTGACCCACGCCCAGCTCGCGGCACGGCTCGGCACCGTTCGAGAGCTGATCGCGCGCGCCTTCTCAGAGCTCGAGAAGACCGGGGTCATCTCGCGCGACCGATCACGCGTCGTCATCCGCGACCCGGCGCGTCTGGCCGCCCTGGCCAGGGGTGATGACGACGCGACACGCGGCGGTGACCGTGTGACTTAAGTCATAGATTTGGCCCGACCCAGCTCTCCATACTGTTGGGAGATCCATTCCGACAGGGGGGAATCATGTGGAGAGCAGTCATGGTCATCGTGCTCGGCGTCGCACTTACTGGCGTGGTGCTGGCGCACGTAGTCTTCGCTCAGAACCCAGCCGCCTCTGGACCCGGCCAGTCGCATCAGCAGGGATCGATGCCATTGCGCGGCGCCGATGTGCAGGCCCAGCCGATGCAGACGATGCGTGCAATGGCCGGGGGCGCACCCACAATGCCCGGGCAAGACACCTTCGGTGCCATCGCAGAGATCGTCGGGATCCTCGAGGCCGATCCCGCCACCGACTGGACCAAGGTCGACGTCGAGCGCCTCCGGCAGCATCTCATCGACATGAACGAGGTCATGCTCCGGGCGGCGGTCAGTCAGACGTCGGTCCCCGGCGGGCTCGCCATGGACATCACGGGCACGGGGCGCACGGAACAGGCCATCCGCGCGATGGTCACGCCCCATGCGGTCGAGCTCGACCGCATGCCTGAGTGGTCGGCCAAGACGGGCCCCGTCGCCGGTGGTGTCCGCCTGACCGTCATTGCCAAGGAGCCCGGTGACGCGAAGCTCGTGGCGCGCATTCGTGGGCTCGGCTTCGCCGGGCTAATCACCGAGGGCGCACACCATCAGCCGCACCATCTGGCGATGGCGCGAGGGAAAGCGCTGAGCGGTCACATGCACTAAGGAGGGATCCTGGCGCTTGCGATCGTACTGGCTTCAGGAGCTGCTCTCGCGCAGCAGCAGACCCGGCCCAGCCCGGTCCCGAACAGGGCCACCGGCACATGGACGGCGGCATGTGTCCTATGATGGGGATGATCGGAGGGGAGTCCGACTCCCCTCGGATGACGCAGACGCGCGGCGAGATGCCGAAGGCGATGGGCGAGGGGATGATGAAGTACGGGACGATGATGGAGGGCGGCTCGCGGTAGCGAGCCTGTTGCGTGGCAATCTGGACGGCGCCGACCGTTACGCGCGCAATTGGCGAACAGCGAACGCTCGCTGCCCGCCACGGCCGTATTTTCCAGTACCTCACGATCGCGTGGAACTCGGCTGAGTGTGCGGTGGCGCTCGCGGCGGGGTTTACCGCGGGTAGCATCGCCCTCGTCGGCTTCGGCTTCGACTCCGCCATCGAGGTGACCAGCAGTCTTGCGGCGCTGTGGAGGCTCCGATGGGACGCCGACGAGGTTCGGCGAGAGGCGGCGGAGCGGTTCACACTCCGAGTCATGGGAACCTGCTTCCTGCTTCTGGCCGTCTACGTTACCTACGACGCGACGCAGACACTCCGGCAACGACACGCGTCTGAGCAGTCGACCGTCGGCATCGTGCTGGCCGCGCTGTCCCTGATCGTCATGCCGACGCTCGTCCATTTCAAGCGCCGGATCGCTCGCCGCCTCGGGAGCGGCGCACTCGAAGCCGAGGCGCGGCAAACGCGGGTCTGCGCATACCTCTCCGCAATTCTTCTCGCGGGACTCAGCCTGAACGCATGGCTCGGCTGGTGGTGGGCTGATCCTGTCGCAGGCCTCCTGATGGTGCCGCTGATCGCATGGGAGGGCCTGGAAGCAGCACGCGGTCGGACGTGCTGCTCCGATTGACGCCGGAAGTCCCGACGGCAGCGCGTGTTACGATGATGGCCATTTCTCGTCCCCTTTGTTCGCCTTTCCGTCCTCAGCGGTCCATCAGTGGATCGCCCTCCCGCCCCACTGTGAGCCCCGTGAACCTCTGGCCTGGGCTCGCGTGTTATAGTACGTAGCGATGAGACGCTGGCGAGCGGTTGCTGCCTTTGTCACTGTTCTCGTGTGGGTGCTTTCGGCGCCCCTCGCGATGGCGTCGAACAACTGCATGGCCATGGGCGCGATGTGCGAAGGGCCCTGCGGGGCGTCGTCCTGCACCACGACAAGCGTACCTGGCAGTGCTGTGCTCCTGCTCGCGGCGGCGAGCCTATCGCTGCCGGCTCCTGAACACCTCGTCAGCGCACTCTTCTCGCTTCCGGATCCACCTCCCAGACCCGCTCTCCTCTCTCTGTAGCTCGTAGTCTGTTCAGTCAAGACAACTGAGGGAACGCGGCAGGGGTGCCTCTTCGCATCGATTCTGGATGCGGTGCTCCCCCGCGAAGAGGAGGAGTGGCATGAAGGCGTATCGGTTTACCTCATTGCTGATGGCGCTGCTGTCCACTGTCGTAGCCGGCGTCGCAGGTGCGGAGACGGCGAGGGAGACCGCGGAGTCTCTCAAGGCGCGCTACCCGCTTTCGACGATCGAAGTCGGAAACGTCTCGAACCAGGGTGTCGTCGCGAAGAAGGGTCTGGTGCTCAGGCTCGAGGCCGACGCCCCTGCCCTGCGCATCCGATTCGTGCAGGCCAACACCAAGTCCCCACGGTTTCACGTCCGAGACTATGCACGTGTCGAAGTCGCGGGAGATCGGATCCTTTCCGCTGAGCGCGGCGATTTCACGTTGCCCAAGGGAACCCGAGTCGTGGTGCTCGACCTCAAAGTCGAGTCCGACCGCGTCCGGCTGTTCACCCACACGGTCGAGCCTCTGCGACTGCCGGACGGGAAGGCTGCCTACGGGTGCACCGAGTTCGTCTTCGATCTTGAACCCAGCATCCTGGCGCAGGGCGATGTCGTCACCGTCCAACATCAGATCGAACGCTGGCTTCGTCGTGAAGAGACAAACGGGTGATCATTGGCTCCCGAACTCGCTCTGTAAATGGTTTCTGGTCGGAGCCATGACGGCTGAGATTAGGCGTCGCCGATGATCAACTGGCTGATCGAGATCTCACTGCGAAATCGGTTTCTGGTCATCGGGCTCTTCCTGCTCGTCGGCGCCTGGGGTTACTGGGCGCTGCTGACGACGCCGATCGATGCCATCCCGGACCTCAGCGACAATCAGGTCATCGTCTTCACCGACTGGACCGGGCGCTCGCCCCAGGAGGTCGAGGACCAGATTACCTATCCGCTCACGGTGAGCCTGCAGGGCTTGCCAGGTGTGCGCGTTGTGCGCTCTTCGTCTGCGTTCGGATTCTCGATGATCAACGTCATCTTCGAGGACTGGGTTGACCTCTACTTCGCGCGCTCGCGAGTGCTCGAGCGCCTGAACCTGCTGACGAAGGCGCTGCCGGCCGGTGTCGTGCCGACGCTGGGACCGGATGCGACCGGCGTAGGCCACGTCTTTTGGTACACCGTCGAGGGCAAGGGCTACTCGCTGCGGGACCTCCGATCGATCCAGGATTGGTTCATTCGCTACCAGTTGAACTCGGTGCCTGGCGTGGCGGAGATAGCCAGCATCGGCGGCACCGTGCGGCAATACCAGATCGACGTCGATCCCAACCGCCTGCGTGCTTACAAGATCCCGCTGTCGGTGGTGGTGGATGCCGTCGTGCGGAGCAACCGGAACGTCGGCGGCAACGTGGTGGAAGCGAGCGGCACGTGGTCGGTCGTCCGCGGGCTAGGCCTGATCGAGAACGTGCGGGACGTCGAGGATATCGTCATCGGTGCCGAGGGCGGCGTGCCGATCTTCATCAAGCAGGTGGCCCAGGTGAAGATCGGGGACGCGTTTCGGGCGGCTGCCCTCGTCAAAGGCACCGAGGAGGCGGTGGGCGGCGTGGTCGTGGCCCGCTACGGCGTGAGCACCGTGGACGTGATCAATCGCGTCAAGCAGAAGATCGCGGCGCTCCAAGCGGGCCTGCCGGCCGGCGTGAAGATCGTCCCCTTCTACGATCGGTCGACGCTCATCGAGCGCGCTGTCGACACGCTCAAGCGCGCGCTCATCGAGGAGACCGTCGTCGTCACCATCGTCAACATTGTCTTCCTGCTCCATTTCCGCTCGGTATTGATCGTGACGATCCCGCTGCCGCTGGCGGTCCTCACGGCGTTCCTTTTCATGCGGTACCTCGGTATCAGCTCGAACATCATGTCGCTGGCCGGCATCGCGATCGCCATCGGCGTACTCGTCGACGCCGGTATCGTGGTGACTGAGAATGCGTTCCGCTTCATCGAGAAGCGCGACGTGAACACACGGAATCGGCGGCGGGTGATGGAGACCGTGCTCGACGCCACGCGCCTCGTGGGCCGGCCGATCTTCTTCTCGCTCGCGATTATCATCCTGGCCTTCCTCCCGGTGTTCGCGTTGACCGGGCAGGAGGGCAAGCTCTTTCACCCGCTGGCCTATACGAAGACGTTTTCGATGATCGGCGCCGCTATCTTATCGGTGACACTGGTGCCGGTCCTGTGCAGCCTCCTCATCGGCGGTAAGGTGCGGGGTGAGGAGCATAACCCGGTGATGCGGCCGCTGGTGTGGCTCTACCGGCCGGTGCTCGACTTCGCCCTACGGCACCGCGTCGCGACGCTGGCTGTTGCCGTCCTCGTCGTCGCTGGCGCGATCGCGTTGGTGCCCCGAATCGGCAAGGAGTTCATGCCGCCGCTCAACGAGGGCGATCTCATGTTCATGCCCGTGACCGATCCGTCGATCGGACTGACGCAAGCGGTCGACATCGCGCGCAAGCAGAACGAGGCGATCCGCAAGTCTCCGGAGGTCGCGTCCGTCGTGGCGAAAATCGCACGCGCCGACACCTCCACCGATCCCGCGCCCGTGAACATGACGGAGACCGTCGTCGGCCTCAAGCCGGAGCGCGAATGGCGACCGGGCATGACGCGCGAGAAGCTTATCGGCGAGCTAGACCAGGCGACCACGCTGCCCGGCGTGTCGAACATCTGGACGCAGCCGATCATAAACCGGATCAACATGCTGACCACCGGTATCCGCTCGGAGGTCGGCGTGAAAGTCTTCGGGAACGACCTCAACGTCCTCCAGGAGCGGGCGCGTGCGATCGCCGATGTTCTGCGTTCGATTTCCGGGGCCGTCGACGTCTATCCTGAGCAGGTGACGGGAGCGCCCTACCTCGATGTGCGCGTCAAGCGTGAGGCGGCCGCTCGCTATGGGATCACAGTCGGCGCGGTCCAGGATGTCATCGAGACGGCGGTGGGGGAGACCAACCTCACGCTGACGATCGAGGGGCGCCAGCGATTCCCGGTCCGTGTCCGGTACGCGCCCGAGTACCGGGCCGATCCAGCCGCCCTTGGCGGCGTGTTGGTGACGGCACCGAACGGGACCCAGGTGCCGCTCGGCCAGCTCGCGGAGATCCGACACGTCTCCGGACCGTCGATGATCTCCAGCGAGAACGGCCTGCTCGTGGTCACGGTGCTGCTCAACGTACGCGGTCGAGACGTGGGCAGCTTTGTGGAGGAAGCGCGCCAAGCAATCGCGCAGCGCGTCCCGCTGCCCCAGGGCTCCTACATCGAGTGGAGCGGGCAATACGAGAACGAGCGGCGCGCGAGGGAGCGGTTGCAGATCGTGATCCCGTTGGTCCTCATCGTTATCTTCGTGCTGCTGTACCTCACCTACCGCTCGCTCCTCGATGCCGCCCAGGTGCTCTTGGCCGTGCCGTTCGGTCTGGCCGGTGGGATTTACTTGCTCTACGCGCTCCACTACAACTTTTCCGTCGCCGTCTGGGTGGGGTTCATCGCCCTCTTCGGCACGGCCGTTCAGACCGCGGTCGTGATGGTCATCTACCTGGAGGAAGCTGTCAGTCAGAAGCGCGAAGACCTGGGGGGCCGGCTGACGCGTGAGGCCCTCCTGGAGGCCGTCAAAGAGGGCGCGTTGCTGCGGCTAAGGCCCAAGGTCATGACGGTCTCGACGGTCGTCGCCAGCCTGTTGCCCATTATGTGGAGTCATTCGACGGGCGCCGAAGTGATGAAGCCCCTGGCCACGCCGGTTCTCGGCGGCATGGTGAGCTCGCTCGGCCTCGTGCTCATCGTGACACCGGTGATCTTTTACTGGCTGCGAGAGCGAGAGCTACGACGCAGTGAGGCCGAGGAACGGGCGGGCCGCCAGGTCGCCGGCAGGCAGTCTGCGCTGGAGCGAGGCGAGTGAACCATCAACCACACAAAGGAGATTGGCCAATGACGCGTCTGACCGCGATGCTGGCAGCGTTCACGTTCCTGCTCGGATTCGGCGCTGGTGTATGGGCCGAGGAGAAGACGTTCGCCACCCAGAAGAGCAAGGACGTCGTCGTCACACTGAAGAGCGAGGCCGGCCAGTGGAAGCAGGGCAAGAACACCTTCGTTCTCGAGTTCACCTCCGCCAAAGACAAGCAGCCAGTCGATGCGGGTAAAGTCTCGTTGAACACCAGCATGACGATGTCGGGGATGCCGCCGATGGTAGCCGGCGCCGCCCTGGCGCCCGACAAGACCCCAGGCCGCTACATGGGCACGATCGAGTTCTCTGACACCGGGACCCGCCAGGTGACGGTCACCTGGGATGGCCCGGCGGGCAGGGGCTCGACGAAGCTCTCCGTCCCCGTCCGCTGATCGCGATGATACGGCTAGGCGGACTGCTCACGGCGCTCGTGTTGAGCGGGCTGGCCACCACCGGGGTGGTGTACGCCCAGCCCGGGGCCGAGCTGACAGTGGACGAACTCGTCGCGCGAGCGATTGCCGACAGCCCCGATCTCCGCGCCGCGCGTGCGGAGATCGAGGCGGCCGTCGGTCGTCTCAAGCAGGCGGGCTTGCGTCCGAACCCGATGCTGGAGCTAGGGGGCCAGAAGGCGCTGAGCCCAGACAACAACCTCATGATCGGGCTCACGGTTCCCCTCGATCTCAACGGCCGTAAGGAAGGACGCGTCGGCGTCGCCGAGCGCGAACTGCAGATGAAGCAAGCCCAGGTACGTGACCGAGAACGCCGTCTGGCCGCCGACGTCCGGACGAAGGCCGGGGAGCTCCTCGCTGTGCGACGTAGCCTGGCGGTCACTGACGACCTCTTGCGCGTGAATCGCGACGCGCTGCGGCTCGTTCAGGACCGCGTGCGTCAGGGGGCCACACCGGCACTTGAGGAGAACCTGATGCTCGTTGAGGTCAACCGCTTCGAGGCCATACGTCAGATACTCTCCAGCCGTGTGGAGATCGCCGCGCTCCAACTGAAAGCACTGGCCGGCATGGCGCCCGATGCACCGCTCACAGTGCGGGGTGACCTTGCGTCCAGCGTGACCCTACCGACGCCGGACGAGGCGGTACGCAAGGCGCTGGCGAATAGGCCTGACGTCGTCGCCGCTCAGGCCGATGTGGCGATGGCGAGGGCCAAGATCCGCAAGGAAGAGGCGGAAGGCCGATGGGACGCCAGCGTGAATGTCGGCTACCAGCGCCAGGACTTCGGCTTCAACCTGAACGGCCTGACCAACAGCGGCGCCACACGGCCGATCCAGGATGTGTTCCATTACTTCGGCGCCGGGGTGAGCATCATGCTGCCGGTGCGCAACCGCAACCAGGGCAACATCGCCGCGGCGCTCGCGGAGACCACGGGCGCAGAGCGGCGGCTACAGTTCACCGAGCTCACCGTCCGCCAGGAAATCGCGGCAGCCCTCGCCCAGCACGCGGCAGCCACGCGCTCCCTCGAAATCTACGAGCGAGGCGTCCGCGACGTCGCGACCCGGAACCTCAGCGTCGTGCGGCAAACCTACGAGCTGGGACGCGGCTCGCTGCTCGACGTGATCGCCGAGCAACGCCGCTATATCGAGATCGAGAACGGCTATACCGACTCCCTGAAGCAGGTATACGACGCCACCGTCGAGATCGATCGGGCGATCGGGACGATCATAACCAACTGAGGGACGATGACCGATGGGTCGCGATGACGAGCTAGTCGACGA
>WNFC01009231.1_pt1 | contig 10920 bp, 11 predicted proteins | sample 5400541 | NCBI WGS metagenome assembly WNFC01 (sample SAMN13153342, study PRJNA577476) | soil metagenome | isolation source: 120 cm saprolite under Douglas fir tree site 2 hole 2 replicate 1 | place: USA:California | collected 2015-04-18
CCCCAGCGTCCACCGACATATAAGGGGGGACGCGCGCGCGAGGGGCGATCAGACCCAGGCTATTGATAGGAGGTAGTTATCGCGAGCAAAGCCGAGAAAAGACTTCTATTCAAGAGTTGGGAATTCGTGGCGATAGACGACCTGCCACCTCTCTACCGCCTTCGACGTGTCACCCGCGCCGCGATGGTCCTCCGCCTGCGACGAGGCCTTTGCGTCGGCTTCAGCGAGATTCATCGCGGTTTGCCGCTCATCGGGTTTAAGGTCGGAATCGATTCGGCCCCCCGATGACCAGGGATCGCTACGCTGCGGCCTTATCCAACTTGCCAGCACTCCGAGAGTACTTTTCACAGCGGTCGATGTCGTGTTTGGGATCTGAAGACCATTCCACATCTCGCGAATCATCAGCTCCAAGTGAAACGACCTTAGATGCCCGCCGTTGACAAGGTTCCAATACTTCATGAGCCTAATCAGAGGCTTAAGCTGGCCACCATGTGCCTTGTCGGAGTCCTCGACCAGCGATGTGTGGAACGGCGGGTTGGTTGCCTGCCACCCGTCTTTTCCGTCTGGAATTAGGTAGCCTCCCCCGTCGCGCCTAAAAGCAGGCACGACCTCGGCTTCGATGTCTGTGAACTTAAGTACGGCTGCGACCTGTCTAGCGCTGACCTCAGTGCGCGAATAGTCGTCGTTGAGCTTGTTTCGGATATGGGTCAAGAACTTGCGAGAACCTCCATCCCAAAACGCCTTGTGAGCCGGGTACCCGAATACAGCAATTAGATCGATGTCTCGCTCAGGACGAACGATTGTGCCTCTGCGGTAAGACCCCATGGTGAAGACGCGCTCAGCCATTGTGAAGTTGTCGTCAAAGAACTCTCTGATTCCCTTGGCGTGGGTCGAGGCTGCCTCGGCCTGAGCTTGAGTCAACTCGAGCCGCGCGAGGAGTTCGGAGAAGCAACTCGCCACACTGCTGGACATCAGCAGGGAGGCTCCGCTCCAAGAAGGATCATGCGTACGTCACCAAATCGATGTACGGCGGCTTCCTCACGTATGACTCACCTCGTACTTTGGCTGAACCACCCTCAAGTGTCGTGGGGCCGGCTAGCTCTCAATGCGCGCCTAAACGATCATTGGCCTGTGATAGGAGCCGTTCCGCTAACGTCGTCTGGCTATCAGTGTCCCCGTAAATGACTCTGAATGCCGGAATCGCCTGCTCAAGCAGCGTCTGTGCGTCTTTGAATCGACTTACCCCTATGAGTTCCTGCGCGAGGGGCAGGATCGTGTCGGGCGATACGTTTCCTCCATGCTGCTGGTCGTAACTAATGACGGTGCCGGGGGGAAAGATGATTTCGAACTTGTAAGGAGCGGCTCCAGGCGCAGTTAGATCACTCATTGTTGCGTCCACAGAATTAATCTCATGCTCGTCCGCGACGTGGAGCGCCGACTTTTGTGCCGACTGGTCCCGCTCGTAATGTTCACTATCACTGCCAAGGGTTTGCGCAATTGTGGTATCGGTGATGTTGGATTGGACATCTGAATTCGACGGAGCCACAAGATGGGCCGGACTCCCCTTCTTCGCGGTGAACTCGAATGTATCCGATGATGCCGCGTCCTCCTGTGAAACGGGAAAGGCGGCTCCGAACAGTTCGCGCCAGCAGCGGTTGGCTTGAAGGTAGCTGCCCTGCTTCTCGTGCAAGAGGGCCATGCGCGCCCACCCGGCGGCTTGGTCGATAGCGGCTATCGCCGCCACCCTGTTGTCGTTGGACATATACGAAGACATCTCCTCTCCGACGGAATCGTCTGAACGATGAGTCAAGAAACTCGACCCGCGGCGCGATGCCTGGGCGAAGAACTCGTATAGGGAGAAACGAGTAAGTGGGTGTACCCGATCAATGTCCCTATCGACCAAAGCCTCTAAGTGGAAGGACTTTATCGGAGCCCCGACGTTCCGATTCCAGTACTTGACGTACTTCGCCACAGTGGCGAGTCGAAGGTTCAGGCTCTCGTTCTTGGCCAGAAACTTCCGGTCGAATGCTGTCGGGGCGGACATTAGCCAAGCGTTCCCAACCCGTGGGAAGTGCACAACATCGTTTGATCGAAACCTGAATCCGGGAAAGACATCAACGCTAGGTCCTTGGGGGAACTCGACAGTGATGGATTCACCCTCCCACACTGTCACTCCACGAGCTTGGCCTGTCGACTTGAGTTGGTGTCCTACCTCGCGTACAAGTTGCATCGGAGAGAATGAACGAAAGACCGAGAGCGAGTCGTCGCTATGGAACGCAACTAACAAGTCCACATCCGATACCGGTTTGACCAGAGTGCCCCTCGCCGCCGACCCCATTAGCTGCAGGGCGATCAATTCCAACCGGACGGCCTCCACCCGGTTGCTGATAGTCAGCGAGACAATTTTTTCTCCAGGTGGTCGGCGCTCCGCATACGGATCAACCGGATTGGCAGCAGGCGAGTCTGTTCGCCACGGGTAGGATTCTTCGATACGCTCTCGAACGAGTGCTACGTTTTGGTTCGTTAGTTGGAGCCCGGACTCGTCAACAGTGATGCGCTCCCAAAATCGCCGGAACGCAGTCGTCACTGGGCTAGTGGTCATTGCGGTTGTCTGATGTAGTTCACTTTTCTGGCTCCCGACCTTGGTTGGATCGATGGTCCACGGCATAGTCTGCCTCGCCCCCTTCGATGCCACGCCGAGCCATAACAAACGCAAGGCGAGGAGTTGTAGGACTCTCTTGGTTCAATTTGTCTCGCTCGGCGGCCAACTCTTTCGTACGTGTGACGAGCGCCTTTTCATCTGTCTCTGCAATCAAGTCGATTTCACGCACAATGCGGCTGCGGTTCCGTAGGGACAAGTAGCGGTTCCCTACCTGACCGTGCTCCACAGCACGTTTGTTTGGGTTCAAGAAAGTGGATAGGCCAGCGAGCACGGCGGCCGTTAACGCGGTCAGCGAGGCGGCTGATTCGTGGTGGGTGCTTGCTGTGGCCCCAGCGACTGCGGCGAGAACGACGGTGGGAATGCCAATTCCGTAGTGGACGAGGTTCCAAAACCCCTGTGCGTTGAAATGCCGCTTGGCGGAGAACAAGGCGTCTTCCTCTATTCTCCGGAGCTCGCGTTCGATCGGGGCAGACACGCCACCCATCACGCTGGGTCGGCGTGGGCCATGGATGAGATAGCAGTCAAAGCTAACTCGTCTGCGAGCAAAGCTCGCTTATCTTGCCACCTCCGCCAGGAGGTCAAAAGCGCACTTTTTGGGGCTGTCTGCTTTGGGTGCCCTTCAGTCGGTCTGACCTGTCGACGTCGAGAGCTTTGCCAACGCCTCGTGGATGGGAGCGAGGATCGTCGTAGCGTCTGCACCTAAGAAGGCGGCGACGCCCTTTGGCACTCCACGCGCATTCGGGTGGGGCAGGAAAAGAATGCGTCGATCGCGACCTGCCCACCGCAACGGCCCGGCGAGGTGAGAACTGACAGCCAGGCCCGGAACCATGGCACGGCAGATGTCACGGGCGACTGAGCCGACCACTACGACAACCGCGGCGGGCGACAGTCCGAGAACCCGCTCGAGGTAGCGGGTCACGCATTCAGCGGCGGCAGCACGCACCCCGGTCTCATGCCGTGAGCCGCAATGAACGACCTCGGTAAGCGCGTAATCGATGCCTGGCCGAGTCGGTCGGCCTAACAGCTCAGACGCTCGCGCCTTGCAGGAACCCCAGTACGCGACGTAGTCGCCAACTGCGCCGTCCGCCGCTCGAAGGTGAGTCCCATCGTGGATGCCGATCCATTGACCGTCATCGAACGCGTCTGTGAAGGAGTGGGCAATCGCGGCGTCGTCGGACGAGGCCGTCAGATCCCCTGGAACCGGCACTGAGTTTGGCTCGCCGGAGGACGGATTCGAACTGACGAAAAGGATTCGGGCTCGCTCCACATGGCCGCTCCAGGGTTCGGCAACCCATCGGTCTCGCGCTGGGCGCTTTTGAAATCTGACGACGTCGGTACAGGGCGATTGCCGACCGCTGAGGACGCGGTCGATGACCGGACACCTGGCAATTTCGAGGGCAAGGTGCCTGATGGGGTCGCTCATCCTTGCTGACCTATCATCACGGTTCGAACCTTGGGTTATTTGCGGTTGCGGACGTAGGACTGCTGAAGCAAGGACTTCAGCCGCCCGAGCTGGTCGGGCGACCGGAGAACGAACTCGGTGTCACCCATGCCGTAGTGCCCAATGTTGGTGACGTCCCTCATATCTGCGTCGTTCCACGGTTTGGCGTCCGTCGGCGCCAACGAGATGTAGGCGTAGATCTTGGTCTGCTTCACCTCCAAGGTGAAGAAAGAATGCTTGCCGGCGAAGTAGCCGACATAGAGCTTCACTGGTCGACGCTCAACATCGTCGCCGAGGGCCATCGCGAATGACTCGACCTGCTCGAATAAGTCGACGATTGCGGACGGCTTGCCGGCAGTGTGGGTCGCGATCGTGTATGCGGGTCTTGTGTGAGCCGTGGCGCGGGCGGACGCCTTCGCTTCGACAGTAGGCTGCGGAGGAGTTCCGACCAAGGCGCCAGCTCGCGTGGTGGTCAAACCACCCAAGACCCGATCGAGACTCGCGCCCAGTCGCTTGGTATCGATCGTTGGTCCATCAACGGCGCTGGTAACTGCGGCAAGGAACTTAGGGGTAGGTTCCTTCCCAAGCTTCGCCAGCGCAGCTCTTGTGCGCATGTCCACGAAGACCGACTCACCCCAAGCGTCAAGGGTTCCACTTTGGACTGAGTTGCGGCTGAGGATCCGAAGCGACTCAGCCACAGCGTGTTCATTGCCAGTCTGCGTGGCCTCCGTGAGATCCAACTCGAATAGGAGCTTGCGTTCCATGGGCACGGGCTCATTTGACTTGTAGATGTGATAGGCCAGCCCGTTTGTAAGGACGCACCACACGACGCCTTCGTTGTTCGCGTAATTGACGGTCTGGGCGATGAACTGTTTGTCCGCGAGGCTCTTGCCAAGCGCTTTTGCCTCGACGAACAGCTTGGGCTTTCCGTCTGCGCGGAGCGCGTAGTCCAAGAAAGTGCCATCGAAAACCCTGAATTCCCGGTCTACTTCGTCGAAGTCATCCAGGTGCCAGCCTAGAGCACCGAGAAGCGGTTCTATCAGGTGATGCTTGGTATTCGCTTCATTGGCGACGTTCTTTGATTGAAGCTGCTCCGCAGTCGAAAGCAGTTTGGGCAGGAGCTCGGGAATGCCCACGGTGCGGAAGTTTAGAGCTCCTTAACCGAACGGGCGGTCAGGTGCCACCCGGCCGGATGGGAGTCGGCCACTCTACCTATCTGGCCACCTCAGCCAGGAGGTCAAACGCTGCTGTCTGAAATGAGTAGTCAGAGAGGCCCTGAATCATCGATTTCCATGCTCGGAAACACGGACTTTGGGGATGGACGACTCCAGGTAGCGGCGATAGCCTGAGGCATGAAGGCGCCCAGGCGGCGGGGAGTTGGGACGGGAGGTTCGATGAGTCGGACTTTGGGGCGCCGATTCTGAACCTCAAGGATTCTTGAGGAAACCCTGAGGCTGGGCTGAGGCTTGCAACCCCGATTCCACCCCACAGTTGCCGGTAAATGGACGGCGGCAGACGTCGACATGTTGGAGATGTTGACCAGGAGCTGGCTGCCCGTCTTCACGATGTCGCTGCCGGTCTGGCCGTCGGGGTAGGTCTGCTCAAGGGCATGGGCGGGGCGACATCAACAGAGTGCAGGGCCGGGATCGAGGTCCTCGAATCAGTCCTCGCCGACGTCAAGCAGCTATCTCAGGCTCCGAGGGGTGCCGACATCCGATCCCGTGGCGTCGATCTGGCTGGTGGGCTCAGGGAGGAAGCCAACCGGCTCGGAGTCGAATGCGAGCTGGAGTTAGTCGCCGATTACGGCTGGCTGGGCGCAGGGGAGCGCGAGCTCCTCCGCCTGGCTGGCCGCGCGGCGCTTCGCACCGTCAAGAGGCATTCGGGAAGTGCGAAATGCGGCATCACCATCGATCTGTCTGACTGCCCATTTGTGCTGCTGGCGCGCGATCCGGGCGCCGGCATCGCTGGCGACGCCCAGGAAGCTGACGGCTTCACGACGCTCCGTGCCCTGGCTACAGCCCTGGGTTGCGAATTCGCCTTTGGGTCGCAGCCGGGCCTGGGAACCGTTCTGGTTGTAGCCGGCCGGCGCTGCCCCCGCACGCTGAACAACGCAGCGAACGGCCAGGTCGAGTACCTGCGGCTGAGATCAAGAGTCGCAGAAGAGTCGCTCGGGAGTCGCAGAAGAGTCGCTGCCCAGCGGCCAATTCCAGGTTCTCGACAGCAGATTAAGTAGGTATGAGCGGTCTCGCGCCGAAGGCGCTTTGGGGAGGAACGCGGATGCGCTGGATCATTGCAGCCGTCATCGCGGCGGTGCTCCTGTTGGGCCTCGCCGGTGCTGCGATCGCCCACTTCCGGGGAGGTACCGCGTCGGTGGCCAGTGTCACGGCCAAGCCGAGCACATGCTCGGACACGTACAGGCTGGCGGCGCTGCGCCCGTCCCAGATAGCCGCCGCCAAGCCGCTGTGCTTGGTCGAATCACTGAAGTTCAGCGGTGAGGTGGCCGGCGCCGTGGGCCAGGCATACCCGGTGAACACAGACGACAGCGGCCCGTCAGCGATGTGCTCGGTGCCCAAGAGATGGGACGGCTTCCCCCAGGTCCTCCTCGCTATGACGATTGGAGGCAAGGCTTACCGCTTGCGGATCACCGTTCCGGGACGTTCTGAGCACCAGGCGGAGACCTTGAACAACCTGGCCAACATCGTCGAGCTGGCCTCGATCAGTGGACCCAGCGGCGACTGGAGCCAGGCCACCGGCACACTGAACCTCGATCCAGACGGAATCACCGGCACCATCGACGCCCGGCTGATGCGCGACGTCGCCGGCGCCCAGACCGTCCACGTGATCGGCGGTTGGGCGTGCGGTGCGTCGCTCGCGCCCGCGTTCGACCCAACAGTTCCGTGCTCGAGCTTCTATGCCCTCAACCGGTTGCCCGATGCCGAAGTCGCGAGGATGAAGGCGCACGGCTGCAACGCCGAGAACCTGGTGTTCAGCGGCGACATCACGGCCACGGTCGACCACGCCCTCACGGACCTCAGCTTTCCCTCCGACAACGTCGTCTACCAGGACAACCTGTGCGACCAGGCGAACGGGACATACAAGGCAACTCTGAAGTTCTCGATTGGAGACGAGAGCTTCCAACTGCAGCTGATCGCCTTTGGCGACCCGGTCGTCCCGGGACAGTTGCCGGCGCAGGGCTCAGGAATGGTTCCGTTCGTTTCCCTGCACCTCGGGAACGGCGATCCGGCTCAGCACGGGTTGTTCGTGATCGACCAGCACATCGAGTGGGAGGGGGTGGGCGGTGTGTTCACCATTGCCCCCGATATGAAGTCGGGCACCATCGATGCCGACGTGTCGGGGCCGGCCCTGCAGCCGTTCAGCAGCGTTCACATCGCCGGCAGTTGGCGCTGCGCCGCCTGATGTTCCTGGTTCAGGCGTATGGTGGCCTCGAGCAGGTGCTTTGTGCAAGGGAACTCTCCGATTCATCAAGCGCCGACAGGGAACGAGGTCAGGTGGAGACCGCCTGCGATTAGCGTGCGAATCCGAGTCGCTGGATCGCGGCGGAGGCGAGCACGGATGTGGTGGGCGTGATCCCGAGGTCGTCCCAAGACTTCGGCCGTCGGGAGTCGTCTTGACGTGCGTCTGCAACCGCAGAAGTTCGGGATTGTTCACCGGTGTGGCTGTCATCTCGCGAAAAGTTGGCGGGGATGGATGGGAATCGAACCCACCCAGGACGCCTCAACAGCGCCCCGCAGACGGTTTTGAAGACCGCGGGATCACGGTCCGTAGCCGTCCATCAGCATCCACTGAGTTCGGATATGACGATTGTGAATCCGCTGCCGTAGGCCACAATCCGCCGGCGTGCGCCAGCTTGGCTGTCGTCTTGGCTGTCAACTACGCCAAATCGGACCGTTAATGCCTAGGTTCAGGGTGCCCACCGAACCGGGTCAACTCCAGGCATCAATTTCCTCCAACTGGACTCTCACATGGCTGAGGAACGACACCAACTCTGGACCACTTAGAGGGGAGCCGGACAATTGTCAATTCATCTGCGTTAAAACCCATTGACTTCACTTAACACCAGGCGCATTCTACGGCGCGTGTTGGTGGGATGGTCCACCAGCCCTCGTGATAGGAGGTCGAAATGCGACAGATCAGGCTCTTCATGTTGGCGGCGGTTCTCGCCGTGCTTCCGCTCGCGGTCTCGCTCGCGGTCTCAGCGAGCTCGAGCCATCAGCCGGTCTGGGTGGCCGACGAACGGGATGTGCGGACGGTCGACCACCCCTGCTTCGGCGATCCGAGTCAGACCTGTCGACTAGTCGTCACGACCACCGTTCCCGGGCACTACGTTCTCCCCGACGCGCCGGGCCTGCCCCTACTGACAACGGCGCGTGCCTGCTACGGGTCTTACTACGAGTGGCCATCGGTGGTGGCGGACGACGACAGCCTGGGTGGGGTCGAGGCAACAGATGTCAGTCTATCGGCAGAGAACTGGTATAACGGCTGCTCCGCGGGTTCAGTCTGGGTCAGCGGTGGCTGTTACGCCTATGCCGGATACAGCTGCTCCAATGGTAGCTGGGGCGGTTTCTGGGATAGTGGGAAGGGCTTCTATCAGGACTGGACCAATTGGAACACAACGTTGGTGCCCTTTAACCTCACCGTGACGTGGTATTTGCGAATCCACGTCTATCCCAACGGCAGCTGGTCGCGCTGGTGCTATAACACTGGAGCCGGAAGTTGCTGATGATCAAGTCGACGATTAAGCGACACCCAATTGCATCGGCCGCGATTTTCACCGGAGCTCTTGTAGCTGTGATGCTGCTAGTGTTCGTTACCCCTAACTACTTCTTCGTGCTCTTCCGCCGGTAGAGCCTGTCGGGCACGCAAATTCGTCCATGGCGATCAACTGCTGCGTGCCCGACAGTGCTAGACGCGAATAGCCGAGCTTGATCACCATTACAACCTTGAGCGACAGGCCCGAATGCGTGCTTCGCGCTCGTCGTTGTGCAGGAAATTGACGACCTCTACCTCACCGCTAGGACCCTGAGGGACACGAATGCGCAATGGGACTTGATGCCAGAGGAACTACCCGAACGTCGCTCGGCCGCGATCTGCCGCCACCGCGAGGGCCAGGTCACCTCGTCATCGCACTCTCGCAACGGCTCGGGGGAGTTTATTCGTGCCATGAGTTCAGACCAAGTCTTGTCAGCCTGGCTGCCAGGCTCGATTGGCCGGAAGTTCTCCTGCGTCTTCGCGGTGTGGCACTCATGACACAAGAGCTGCAGATTGCTCAATTCCGATGAACTGCCAGCGATGTGGTCGATTTCGGTTCCCGGTTGCCCGCAGAGACCGCATCGGCCTCCATCCCTCTCCACGACCATATTCCGCGTGGCGGCGTCCAGATGACGGAGCAAGCTCGGATAGCCACCATTAGTGACAGCAAAGGCCATCTTTGTGCGAAGCGCTTCGGCTACAAGGGGGTCCTTAATCCGGCCGTCCCGGTGGACACGTCGGGCGTAGCGGACGGTATCTGCTCGCTGCTTACAGATCTCAGAGCAGAAAAGCGTTCCCGGCCTATCTGGGGCGGCATGAGGCCATCGCAGTTCAGGCAGTCCACAGCACGCGCTGACAGTACGACGCTGGATTCATCGTTGGACAGTCGCTGGTCCGGCCGAAAGCTGTATGTCGCCTTTGTGGCGACCTTCGAGCGTGTACGGACCAGCTTGGTGACTCAGTGGCCGGAAACGCATTTTGCCTGCGCAGTCGGGCGCCTCGTCTTGCGACCGGCCGGCATCGGGACAGCTGGTTGGTCGGCGATCAACGCGCGGCATAGACTGCGGCTGAATGGACGAGGTCTTTGTCTCGCTGCGAATCTACGTTCCGAAGCTTGTCAGCCAGTGGTGGGCGAGCATTGGGCTTTTGTTTGGATTAGCAGGGTTCATTCTTCAAGTCAGCGGCCTGTTTCAGCCGCCAAGCATCTTCTGGCTAGTCGTCGCTGTAGTAACGGTCGCCATCGCTGCGTTTCAGCTGTTCCACAGCGATCGCGTCGCCGCCGCAGAGCGCACAATCGAACGCTCCGGCCCTGCCCTTCCTCATTGGAGCGGGCTTGCGCTGCAAGGCAACCGCGACGCCACATACCTCGCCACCGTTGGATGCTCCCAGGACCCAAAGGTAGCGCGACCCTCTACGGCCCAGTTTCCGACGCTGGACTCCGAACTCCTAAGCGTGCTCGGCATCTCTGGACAACCGCTTGAGCGACGATCGTTCACTAGTGGCTTCGAAACCACTCTCTACGGCTCGCAGCAAGCGATCCTTCGGCGGGCGAAAGTGGAGGTAACGGGTTCGGTCTTTCTGTTGGCCGAATGGCGCATGGAGTCCGATCCAGTCGATCTCGCAACCGTACTAGTTCGGGCTATTGACGGTGTTCGCGCCCTTCGTAGGGGTGAGTGCGCGCGGGTTCTTGGAAAGCGGCCTTGGATCGGGATTGCGCTGATGCAATGGCCTGCCGGTGGTATCTCAACTCAAGACGTTCTAGCTGTTCAGCGATGGTCAGATGGACAGCACCGCGGGCAGTCGGTCAACCTGTTTTCGCGCCCGAACCGGCGCGACTCAGACTGGTCAGTTGTGCTCGCGTTCGCGGTCAAGCTCCTTTCGGATGCCGGTTATGTGGGCTTTGAAGACTCTTTGCACTCTCTCACCGAAGATTCTGTGAGGACTACGCTCGTGAACCGCGGTCGATCGCCTTCAACGGAGCCAACTCCCAACGCAAACACCTAAGGCATCACCCACTCAGGTTCAGGCCACACAGATCGGCGCACGG
>WNFC01009232.1_pt1 | contig 10919 bp, 6 predicted proteins | sample 5400541 | NCBI WGS metagenome assembly WNFC01 (sample SAMN13153342, study PRJNA577476) | soil metagenome | isolation source: 120 cm saprolite under Douglas fir tree site 2 hole 2 replicate 1 | place: USA:California | collected 2015-04-18
AGCTTCTGCGGCCCTTCAAACAGTTTGGCCGCCCCGAAGTGTGCCGTTGCCAGGTTAGGTCCAGCCCCGAGAAAAGTGATCCAATCGTGTTTTGCGATCTGCTCCGCCAGGCTCCGTACAGGTTCTTGCACTTCTTCGAGCGTACGGTGTGCCAGGCCAGGTACACTCCGTAAGAGCACTCGCGCTCCAGTGGAGTGCGGTAGATCCAGTGCCGCTCACCGCTGGACTCATAGACCACCCAGTTACGGACAGTGGGGCCTGGAATATCGACCACCCCATCAGTTGCAACTCCGAGGGAGTGCAGCATGGCTGTGAGATCACTGGGAAAATCCTCACCCTGGCGCGTCACCAGGCCGATATCAGGTTGCCAGAGGCGGGCGCCGAGGGCAGTGTACAGGCTATTGCCTCCTACACTAGACATCTGCGTCGTGCCATCAGGCAGCACCACGTCATCGATGGTCAGATTGCCTACCACAATCAAGCGCGGGCGAGCGGCAGGTAGCACGGATGTCTCGCCTTGCTCGTTCGTTCCCATCTGCATATATGCCTACTCCGGCGGGATCTCGCGGTATGCCAAACTGAGATCAACGCCCTGGCTGCGATTCAAGATGTAGGCGCCTACATACCAGAGGATACCCACTACAATGACACCGAACATGAAGCTAAGTGATAACCTTGCCGTCACACCGAATGCCGAATTGATGGTGCTATTGAGGATGAACATCAGCATGAGACTACCGAGGACAATCACCCCGCCTATACCGGCCAGTGTCACAGAAGGGATCCCCAGCAGCCTGTGACCACCTCCGGCTTCCCACAGGTGTCGCAGTCGATAGGGAAAGACGATGCCAGTGACCGATACCAGGATAAAGGCGGCAACCTGCGCCAGCAAAGCACCGAGCAAACTGGCCTGTGGAATAGTCACCAGCGCGATGAGTGCGAGCGTCCCGGTCACAGTACAGAAAATGATGGCCTTGACCGGAGAGTGAAAGCGTTCGCTCACGTCACCCAACGGAGCCGGAACCATGCGGTCAACAGCCTAGGCAAGCATGTAGCGTGTAGCCTGCAGTTCGGAGAGGGGCGTCCCCAGAAGTGCCCAGAATATAAAGCCGATGCCAATGAAGAGTGGGACCAGCACATTACCTGTGAGCAGACTTACGATGAAGTTGAAGCTCGGTGACAGGTTGCCCGGCAGGTTGAGAAGACTGGCATTGGTATTGGCGAGGTAACCGACGCTTCCAATCCAGTTCACTCCAACGGCTTGCGAGAAGACAATAACGAGGAGAGCCAGCATCGCTCCGTTGACCAGCACCCCGCCGACCATGGCGAGATATTGAGTGCGGGAAGCGCGTTTGACTTCGCCGCCGATCTGAGCCGAACCCTGTGCATAACCCACGACGAAAAACACCCATGGCAGCATGAGCAGGGTGGCGGTCAGGTTGAACCCGCCGCCCGGTAATACATAACCGTTCTTCATCGCGGTCGGGATCACCTGGTTGAACAGCAGGCCTTTGTACTGTATGGCAAAGGTGTTCCAGGCACTCTGAATATGGCCCCCATCAAACAGCAAGAGCAGGAACGCCAGTATGATGCTACCCCCGGCAAAGAGAAAGAACAACTTTTGCCAGCGCCAGAAACTCTGGCCGCCCAGGATAAGCAGCACGGCGAAGCCAATGTTTATGAGCACACCGATGATGATGACCCACCACTGCGTAGTGATACCCAGTACAGGGAAGGATGCCAGCAAATTGCTGCTCAAATCAATCCAGCTGCTTTGCCCGGTAGCGGCTCCAATGGTGGAGAGGGCAACTGGTACAGCAAAGGTGAGGGCAAACCAGGCGTTAAAACCTATCCAGAAAAAGATGAGCCACATGCCCTGACTCCAGCCCAATAACCAGCCCAGAAAGGGTGTAATGCTCGGCTGATGTACACGTAATCGCCGCCGGAGCGCGGCATAGCAGCGGCAAAGGTTGAGTAGACCCATAAGAGCGTGAAGGCCATCAGCAAAGTGCCGATAATGACTGCCACCAGCATATTGCCCTGTGGGAAAAACGCAGGCGCCTGTAAAAATAGAAAGACAGCACCGACAGCGATATTCATGCCAAAGGTGTTCATGATAAAAGCGTCTAGGAGTGATACTTCCCGCAGTAACCCGGTCGCATTACGTAGAAATACCCCGCCCTGACTGGTGCCAACAGTTGAAGCAGCCTTATTCATGGTTGTGCGCCTCCTCTCTGTCCGGCGTTCCGATGAGATGCAATACACGATCATCCCGCCGGAAGCTTTCAATGGTGAAACGGAAACGGTCGGCTCGGTAGAGCACTTGCGAAAATTCTACGAACTGGCCTGTTACATCATAGGTCTTTCCTTCCACTTGTAGCATCGGCGTTCCTGGAGGAATACCGAGTAGCGTTGACTGCATACCACGACAACGCACTACTTCGATCGTGCTTTCAGCGCGTGCCAGCACGATGCCGTAGCGCTCTTCCAGTGTTTTGTAGAGGGAGCGGCCATTGAAATCCAGGGTTTCAAGTCCTGGCACGAGTCGTGCTGGCAGGTAGGATGAAAGTAGAGCTATGCCCTTGCCTTCGATCAAAGCAACACGTTGGAATGATACAAACTGCTGTTCTTCTGTCGCGAGCACTGCTCTGATATGGGAGGGGATTTTGCCAGCGCGCAGTTCAACTACCTGCAGGACTGCATTGAGGCCCTTGGCGCGCATACTCTCAGAGAAACTGGAAAGTATGCTGATCTTCTCCTCGACCTTCTGCTCGCGTACGAAGGTTCCACGACCGGGAACGCGATAGAGGTATCCCTCTTTGACAAGATCGAGGATAGCCTGGCGTACGGGCGCGAGGCTAAGCCCGAAGCGAGCCGCGTATTCGCGCTCCTGCAATAATTTTGGCCGGGCAGCAATTCTGCGCGCTCGATACAGCCGAGCAGGTAGTTGCGCACTTGATGATGCAGGGGAACTGGTGAGTCCCTGTTAATGGGTATCGCTTCTTGATGACGCGTTGTTTCGTGGAGGGAGGATCCCACGTTCGTGTTCTGGTGCGAGTTCATAAAAAAGCTCTCCCGTAGATCGATGTATATAATATTATAATATAATAGTTTTGTTAAATCAATGCTCCTTACAATCCTGACTTAAGTCCCTGCTTGTTGTATTGTTTCGAACATCATCGTGTATACTAGACGGCGGAAAGCATTTCAACCGATTAGGAAACGCCTTGATCCTGAAAGGCAGGTTCGGTCATGGCCGGCATTGTAGGACAACGCCTGGGGAACTATCGACTTGTAAGCCTGTTGGGGCAAGGGGGATTCGCCCAGGTCTATCTGGGTGAGCACCAGCGACTGGGGACGCAGGCGGCCATCAAACTGCTCTCTACGCACCTGTCGGACGACGAAGTAGAGAAATTCCTGGCAGAGGCGCGCATCATCGCGCGCTTAGAGCATCCCCATATTGTCCGCATTCTGGATTTTGATGTCGAGCAGGATGTCCCTTTTCTCGTCATGAGTTACGCGCCTAATGGAACGGTACGCCGTCGATACCCGAAAGGGACACGCCTGCCGTTGGATATCATCCTCACATATCTCAAGCAGGCAGCAGACGCGCTCCAGTTTGCACATGCAACAAAGTTGATTCACCGGGACATCAAACCAGAGAACATGCTGCTGGGACGACACAACGAAATGCTACTCAGCGACTTTGGCATCGCTATAGTGGCACACAGTTCACGCTCACAAAGTATGCAAGAGATCATCGGTACTATCTCCTACATGGCGCCAGAGCAAATCCAGGGCAGGCCACGCCCGGCCAGCGACCAGTATGCATTGGGGATGATCGTCTACGAATGGTTGTGCGGCGCGCATCCTTTCCACGGTACAGCTGCCGAGATAGCAACCCAACACCTGCATGCCGACCCGCCTTCCCTGTGTGAGCTGATCCCCGGCATGCCGCCTGCTATTGAAGCGGTTGTGCTCAAAGCACTGGAGAAGGACCCGCACTCGCGCTTTGCGAGTGTGCTGGAGTTCGCGACCGCTTTTGAACTGGCCTGCCAGGGCTTTCTGCCGGCAACAACAACCATGCTATCAGACCCCGCTGGCCGATTACTCTCCGCAACGCAGGCGCCCGAGCAAGCTTCCTTTTATTCATCTCTCACTCTGGCAGAAAGCAAGCTTGAGATGCCAAAGGGGGGTAAACACGGTGTCTCACGGCGAGCGCTGCTGTTTGGCACAATAGGCATTGTTGGACTCGCTGGAACATGTAGCTTTCTAGGGTTGTTGGCACTTTCGCATAAACCAGCTCTAGGGAACACTCTCGTTACCTATACAGGGCACTTGAGTCCAGTGGCAACGGTAGCCTGGTCACCTGATGGCAAACGGATCGCCTCAGGCTCAGGGGATCAGACGGTGCAGGTATGGGACGCTACCAGCGGCGGTCATCTGTTCATCTATCGCGGCCATACCACTAATATCAACGCGGTAGCGTGGTCACCTGCACGTACAAACCAGCGCATCGCTTCGGCAAGTGGCAATAGTTTTTTTGGAGGCGAGCACGTGGTGCAGATATGGAACGCAGCCACAGGGGTGCATATTCTCACCTATGAAGGCCACACGCAACCAGTGCATACCGTGGCATGGTCTCCAAATGGCACGCGCGTGGCCTCCGGGAGTGAAGACAAGACGGTACAGGTCTGGGATGCCCGCAGTGGAAGCCACATGCTGTCCTTCACCGGGCATATAATGCTGGTATCTGCCGTGGCCTGGTCGCCGGATGGCACGCGTATCGCTTCGGCAAGCAATGATGAAACCGTGCAAGTCTGGAATGCTCACTCTGCTATGCCCATCTTTCTCTTCAGTCATACGAGTACGGTGAACGCCGTGGCCTGGTCGCCGGATGGCACGCGGATCGCCTCGGCAAGCGGTAATTTCTTTTTGGGGGGAGAGCACAGCGTACAGGTGTGGGATGCCGCCACCGGAGTACATATTCTCACTTATATAGGCCATGCAGCTCCGGTAAGTACCGTGGCGTGGTCGCCTGATAGCAAACGCATCGCTTCAGCTTCAGCAGGCGTTGACAAGACAGTGCAAATCTGGGATGCGACGAGCGGTACTCCCATCTTCACCTATCGCGGCCATACACTTGGGGTGAATGCTGTGGCCTGGTCACCGGATGGCAAGCTCATCGCCTCGGCCAGCAACGATGGAACAGTACGGGTATGGCAAGCCTCTTTTTAAATGCCTTGCAGTAGAACTCCAGGTCTTTTGCTAGCAAGCGGCGCATATTCCCTTCCGTCGTCTGATATTTTATACTAACAGCACGTATTGCTGAGTATTTGTCAGGTCATACTCACACTGTCGACACAGTTTTGTCTGGATGTAAGGCCGATCTCAGCCTGGTTTTCGTAAGGAGAACACATATGGAAGCAGAACAGAAGGCCGCTCCTGAAGTTGCCATCCGGTTTCTCGATGGCCCCCTCGCCGAAAAAACCATCTCTCTGCAGAGACTGGTGACCATGATTGGTCGAGATAGACAAAATGATATCGTGATCCTGGATCCAAGAGTATCCAGGCACCATGCGCGCCTTCGCTGGGAAGGAGACTCGTGGACGATCGAAAACCTCTCACAAAGCAGCTTTGTCGCCATCGATCAGCAGCGTATGGCGCAGGGCCAACTGCAGCACAACAGTGTGGTGAATCTTGGGGAGAATATCAGTTTTGTTTTCCTTGTCCAGCAGCTTGAAGTTCAACCCCCACAGCCTCCGCCAGCCTCCGAACTAGCACTATCATCTTCCACCTTACATCCTGTACTAAAAACGGTACCCGCAGTAGCGAAACTGCCGGTTAATATCCCACCTGCTGCTTCTCCTTCCAGTACGATGTTTGCTCCCATACCGCAAAGCGGTAAACCAACGCTCACCATAAGCAGCAATATCCATAATGATGTGCAGGTCCATCTCCTCGACAAGCCGGTGCTTAATATCGGGCGCGATTCCCAGAACGATATTGTGATCGCTGAGCCCACTGTTTCCGCCTGGCACGCGCAACTCGCGTATGATGGAAGGAACCTGATGCTTGTACATCCCCACCCTTCACGCGAGAAAACGCTTAACGGGTTGTGGTACAGGGGACAGCTTATTCGTGGTGATCAGCAGTTTCGCAGACAGCTCGTGAACGGCGACTTTTTCCGAATTGGTGACGAGCATGGCACGCTGATCACCCTCACCTACGATGATGGTACGGGTATCTCCGCAGATACCCTCCCTGAATTGCAACCTATCTCATTAACCGATAGCAGGCTGACCATCGGGCGGGCACCGGGAAATACTGTTATGCTCAACCATCCACAGGTATCGGCACACCATGCTCTGCTAGAAAAAGTTGAGGGCGGCTACCGTGTCATCGATACCAACAGCACCAACCATGTCTATGTCAACGGGCAACTTGAGACCGATCAATTACTACGAACCGGCGATGAGATGCGTATTGGGCCATTCCGGCTCACCTTCACCGGGACGGAACTGAAGCCTTACGACGAGAGTTCTCACATCCGCATTGATGCACTACATCTCAAAAAAGTGGGCAATAATCACGTGATCTTGCTCAATGACATCTCGCTGGTCATTCCACCACGGAAGTTCGTCGCACTGGTTGGCGGTTCTGGAGCCGGTAAATCCACGCTCATGGATGCTTTGAACGGGCTACGCCCGGCGCACGGAGGAACCGTCCTGTACAATGGCATAGACTACTACCACAATCTCGCTGCCTTCAGTACCCAGCTTGGATATGTTCCCCAGGATGATATCGTCCACCGCGACCTGACTGTGGAGCATGCACTCTACTACGCCGCCCGGCTGCGTCTGCCTAGCGATTTTACCAGGGAGCAGATCACATGGCGCATTGATGAGGTCCTTGAAGATGTGGAAATGACCGATCGACGCGAGCTGCTGGTGAGCAAGCTCTCCGGGGGCCAGCGAAAACGGGTCTCGATCGCGCTCGAACTGCTGGCGAATCCGGGAGTCTTCTTCCTGGACGAACCTACCTCGGGGCTGGACCCCGGCCTGGATCGTAAAATGATGGCGCTGTTGCGGCGACTCGCAGATAGAGGCCGTACCATCATCCTGGTAACACACGCTACCAACAACATCAATGCCTGTGACTATGTTTGCTTCCTGGCACAGGGAGGTCGCCTTGCCTACTTTGGTCCACCCAACGAAGCAAAAGCATACTTTGAGAAGACCGACTTTGCCGAGATTTACAGCGCTCTTGAACCAACCAGGGAACACCCGGACATTCCAGAGCAGGCAGAGACACGCTTCCTGGCATCGCCAGACTATCTACACTATGTTACTGTACCTCTGGAAGAAGCGCAGGTCCGACCGGTGCAACCGGCATCTAGCAGTACAGCACAACTTGGAGCGAAGAAAACCCAAAGACAGGTCAGGCGCGGTCATGGTTGGTCTCAGTTCACCCTGCTCTCGACACGTTACCTGGAGCTACTCAAAAATGACGTGGGCAATCTGCTCATACTGCTCCTGCAAGCTCCGGTCATCGCCATCATGCTGGTCCTCATGGTACGTTTCGAGGTGGGCGCAGGTATCTTTGACGCTGGTCAACTGGTGCAGTGTCGAACGCAGATTCTCACCTTATCCGGCCCGCTGGCGCTGCCCCAGGCACAGCAAACGGAACTGGCTGATTGCCAGCAGGTACTCACCTTCCTGAAAAATGACCAGAACGGCCAGGCTTTCGTGCGGCAAAAGGGCGGACAGGAGCAAGCGCTTCAGGACTTCATTCTGCCGGGGCCGGGGGCGGATGCGCAAAAAGTGCTGTTTATTATGGCCTTTGCGACAGTGCTGTTCGGCTGTATTAACGGAGCCCGCGAGTTTGTCAAGGAAGCGGCCATTTACCGGCGCGAGCGCGCGGTCAATCTTGGCATTCTGCCGTACATGTTCTCAAAGATCGTGGTATTGGGTTTGCTCTGCCTCTTCCAGAGCGCGGTGCTCACGTTTGTGATAGAGCTGGGTGAGCCACTGCGCCAGGGCATTTTCCTGCCTCCCATACTGGAGACCTATATCACGCTCACCCTGACCTCGCTTGCCGGCCTGATGCTCGGCCTCACTATTTCGGCTATTGCGCCCAACAATGACCGGGCCATTAGCCTTGTGCCGCTAATCCTTATTCCGCAGGTCATATTTTCGGGGGCCATTATTCCGCTCAAGGACTGGCTTACGCAGGTGCTAGCGGCCATCTTTCCCACGCGCTGGGCAATGGCGGCGCTAGGGTCCTCCATTGGTCTACATGCCGACAAGATTGGAGGGGACAGGCTCTTTGGAGATGATTATACCTATCACAGCACGCTCTACTCGGTCTACAGCAAGACCGATGCCACCCATCGCCTCCTGTTTTGCTGGATCGCCCTGGGAGTGATTATCCTCGCACTGATGATTGTGATCGGTTTTTTCCTGAGACGGAAAGATGTCAGGGCCTGACCCGTTGCATCCCCGAAAACCCATGTTATACTATGGTTGTGTTATTAGCAACTCGAGCTAGATGCACTCATTCCTTAACCCTTGAAAATGAGGCGAAAGATGGCACTAGAAGAATTCCAGGACGGTCGCTATCGCCTGGTGCGCTTGCTGGGCAGCGGTGGTATGGGTGAAGTATACCTCATGCAAGACATGCGCGTTAACCGGCAGGTAGCAATCAAGGTTATTCGTTCTGAAAGTACCCCTTACCCCGACAGCACTGCGGCCAAAGATGCAGCTCGCCTTTTTCAACGCGAGGCAAGAGCCATTGCTGCGCTTGAGCATCCCAACATCTTGCCCCTCTACGACTTCGGAGAGGAAACCCGCGATGGCAAGACGATTACCTACATGGTCATGCCATATTGTACAGAGGGGACACTGGCCAGTTGGCTGCACCAGCGTGACAGCGATTTGCTTTCACCCCAAGACATCGCCTACCTGGTTGAGCAGGCCGCCGATGCCCTCCAGTATGCACATGATCATGAAGTGATTCACCTGGATGTCAAACCTTCTAACTTTCTGTTGCGCAGCAATAGGAAGAATCCGAACCGCCCTACGCTGCTGCTCGCCGACTTCGGCATTGCGCGCAGTTTCACTACGGTTGCCAGTGCTAGCCTCACCATCCGTGGCACTCCTACCTCCATGGCCCCCGAACAATGGAGCAGCACGCCTGTCCCGGCCACAGATCAATATGCGCTGGCGGTCATGGTTTATGAGTCACTGACGGGTCGTCCTCCCTTTGTAGGGAGTATGGAACAATTGATGTTCCATCACTTCACGACTCAACCCCCACCACCCAGCACCTTCAATCCGCACCTACCCGCCGCCCTTGATGCGGTGCTCCTGCGCGCCTTGGCGAAGAAACCCGAAGAACGCTTTCCTTCTATTGCCGCCTTTGCCAGTGCATTTGAGCAAGCTGCACAAACACCGCCTGCTGAGATTCTCACCCAGCCATCCGACACCAGCAATCTGTATGCCACCCTGGCTATCAGCCAGACAGAGGCGGATGCTGGCATCAGCCAGATGATTACCCTGCCAGGGGGACGCCAGGTCAATGTGCCGATACCCGCAGGAGCCCATGATGGCCAGGTCATTCGCTTGCAGGACTCCGATGGACCATCCAGCCAGGCAGGTGCGCTCATCCTGACTGTTGCTATCACACAGCTTGAAAAAGTTCACCTGGCAGCAGTGGCTGAACTGCCTAACACACGGCAATCCTCTGATCCCGTATCGGGCCACGATCTCCCGACGGTGTCCACCTCTGAGAAGGTGCAAGAGCCTGAGAAACAGCCACTGCCCTCTACAAAAAGATTACCTGCCTTTCGCTTCAGGACCATCGGCATTATAGCGCTGATCATAGTGCTAGTGCTTGTCGGCACGCTGTACCTTTATACCAGTCGCCAGCCCAGCAGCCCGCAAGCCAGTTTGAGTCTCCTAGCCCACTCACAGACGGCAACAGCCGTTGCGAAGCTCACGCCAACGCCACGCTCCACTGCGACAGCTGCCCCACACCCTGGCCTTTATATTGCGGGCACATATAACGGGTCGATGTACAATCAGACGACGAACCAGAGCACATCTATCACTGTGCATATAGTGCAGAGCAAGGGAGATGGAGCCTTAAGCGGGTCAGTTACGTTCAAATCTCCTCCACAAGGGGTCTACCCGCTGAGTGGAACTGACGATACACAGGGCAACTTCTCTTTTTCGGTGCATCTACCCGCTGGCACAACGCCGCTCCTCTTTATTGGGACAGTTCAACAGGGCGCCAACCTGCACGGGAACTATTGTAGTAGCAGTACCAATGTTTGCCTTGCGAATATGGGCTATTTCACTGTTGGGCCGAGATTTTAGTCAGGAGAAGATTGAGAGGGCCTGTCAGCGCACTGATGGTTCCCTCTCAAGGATGTTAGCTGTGAAGTAAATTCACCTCAACCTTTGACCGAGCCGGCCAGGATGCCGCGTACGAAGTAGCGCTGCATGGAGAAGAACACCAGTAGTGGCAGGGCCATGGTGAGGAAAGAAGCCGCGGTCAGTACCTGGTAGTTTTCGCCATAGGCGCCGACCAGGTTAGCCACTACCAATGTCATCGGCGCGACCTGGGGACTGCCACCCAGGTAGATCAAAGCGACCAGCAGGTCGTTCCAGACCCACATAAACTGGAAGATAGTCAGTGACGCCAGAGCCGGTACCGACAAGGGCAGAATGATGGTCCAGAACACGCGGAAATTCGAGGCGCCGTCGACATAGGCCGATTCCATCAAGTCGCGGGGGAGCGCGGCGAAAAAGTTGCGCAGCAGGAAGACCGCGAAGGGCAGGCCAAAGGCAGTGTGGGCAATCCAGACTGCGGCGTACGTGCCTGTCAAGCCGAGTTGCGTGAGCAGGGTGTAGATA
>WNFC01009234.1_pt1 | contig 10918 bp, 7 predicted proteins | sample 5400541 | NCBI WGS metagenome assembly WNFC01 (sample SAMN13153342, study PRJNA577476) | soil metagenome | isolation source: 120 cm saprolite under Douglas fir tree site 2 hole 2 replicate 1 | place: USA:California | collected 2015-04-18
CGACGGCGATCTGTTGTCCGCTGCTGGGGTCGGCTGCAGTATTCGAAATCGGGCATGCGTTCAACCCAGTGGCCGGGTCCTTCATTCCGTTCAACGAATTGGTCAGCGGCATGTTGAACATGTCATGGTGCATCTGCCCGGTCGCGTCTCCGCTGGAACCCGCGTCGTCCCAGAGTACGACCTGGAAATCTCCCAGTGGAACCTCATTGGTCGCCATGGTGTCGACTCCGCCCCCGGTGTCCGGTTCACCGTTCAGCGGGAAGTCATCCTCGAAAACGTAAACAGTAACGGTGGAAGTGGGCAGAGGATTCGGTTCCACATTCACGGTCACGGGAGCAAACGTTGTCGTTGTTCCCGATACCGTCGGCGCTGGAATCGGTGCCCCGCCCATGGTGTGGCCGCAACTGGAAACTGTCTCGCCTGCTCCTCCAGGCCCGCCCACAGCTGTTTGTGCCGCGACGCAATTGGCCGCCACCGTGGGATCGGAAGAGTTCGCCGTATTGAACGCGTTGGCCGCGTCGCCCGGCAGGACGGAGATGAAGTAGCGCCCCGGAGTTCCATCGGGGTTCGTCGCGGTGAGGACAGCTTGGTCCGGTGTGGACGTGGGCAAGGAGGCGCCCGGTGTGCAGATGCCGTTATCGCACACTGCTGGGACGTGCTGCCCACCGGTCGAGCTGCACCCGGCTGGTACTCCTGGCGCTGTGCAGAGCGGGCTCGCGTCGTAAACGGTCTGATCCCTCTCGCAACTCTGGGGACCCGTGCAACCGACCGCTATAACCGGCATGTAGCTGGTATGGAAATTGTTGCCTAGGATCGGTGGCAGCGTCGGACAGGTGGCTGGCTTGGAGCCGCCAGCGCCGTTCTGTTGGCATGCAGGATCGACGTTGAATGTGAGGTCCTGCTCAATGATCCACTTATAGTCGCTGATTGCGACTTTGGATTTCGCGTCCTGCACCGTCACGACCGGCCCGTTGCCCTTCGGAAAGGTCAGTGAAACCATCGCCGAACCGCTGGACTTACTCTCCGAGTTCACCGCGTGGTAGTTGAACGAACAAGGGGTTCCGGCGGCCGCCGCGACAGCCGTGAAGGAACCATCCGAATTGAGAGTAACCGGGCCGCAGCTATTCGAATCCAAGGCGGCCGTCAACTGGTAGTTGTGGGGATCGGTGTCGTTAGCCAGCACGCCCGGCCTCTTAATCTTCAAGGTCGAAGAGACAGCACTGGTGTAACTATCCGGATTCGCGGTCGGCACCGATGCAAACGTCGGAGATAGGTTTATATTGGCGGTACCCGGGATAGCCGTGTTCCCGTTTACATAGTATGTGAAAGTGCCGCCGCAAGAAGTAGTGTTCGTCGCCGGCTGAACGTACGTGAACGTGCCGCTGGGGTTCAGAGTGAGCGTGCCGCCACCGAAAGCTATTGTGTTGTTCGCAGGGTTGCCTGTAAGCGTGACGCCATACACGTTAGTGCCTTTAGCGACCACACCTTGGCCAGGATCGGTGACGTTAAGGGTTACGCCCGGTGCGCAAAAGTAAGTGGCAGCACCAGTCGTCGCCACTCCTGCCGTTGGGACTCCGCCCGTAAACCCAGCGCCAGTAGTGCCGATACCGACGACGAGATAAGCCTGCATGCCACCATCGCGCTGGTTGTTCGTTGAGACGTCCAAGGAGCGGTCGAACACCGGATAAGTGGCACCGGCAAGGGCTGTGCCGGTAACCGACGGCTTCACAAAAACATCGAAAACCTTGCCGGCGGGTAGAAATACTTCGTTTTGCACCTTGGGACTCGGCGGGACAGTCGGATATTTGATAATCCCCAGCGCCACATCGGGTTGAATGTTGCCGTCTTCCGCGATCAGCGAGAAATTCAGTCCAACCGCGGTCGGAACGTGCATTCGCGAACCAGCGTTCACAAAGCGCAACAAGACGTTACCGGCTCCGGCGGTAGTAACCGTGCCAGGAATGGTAATGGCGGATGCTGCTGGGGCGTTCTTGCTGAATGCCACGCCATTCACGAGATAGTAAAGCGGGGTGTAGTTCACAGCAGCGGGGTAACACGTTGGCGGTGTCGTGCCGCCACAGGTGGGGGTCCAGGGTTTGGTCTCATCGAAACCCGCGACCACCGCCGCCGCATCTGCTGCCGCATTCTGCTTGGGGTCGATTTCGCTCAGCAGAAGGGTCGCGTCGGCATCATAATTGATCCCTGCAGTTCCAACCGTATAGGCTGTGCCCGGAGTGCCCGTAACCGGAGCTGTTGTGACGACTAGAACTCCATACAAACCCATGGGTCCCTGGATCGACGGATACGTGCCCGTCTGAATGAGGTACGTTCCAGGCTTAAGCGCAGCCCAAGTGTAAGTCTGTGATCCGCCAACGGCAGCTTCCGTCACGAAGGACCTAGCGCGCGCTCCTTGAGCAGGCGGCGTAAATGTATCTGGGCTAAGGCCAGCAATTGGCCATGTAGCAGTGCTCTGACCCGCATGAGCCCCACCCGTTCGAGGCCCAGCTTCTCGGGCCGGAGATCCCAGAAAGCCGCCCGGGAACTGGCCCACGATCACCAGGGAAGTCTCGACGGGCAAGCTGTTCGTCAGCGTGATGCTCAGGCTGGTGGTAGCACCTATATATGGAACAATAATCAAGGGCGGCTGCCAAGTGGTGCTGATGCTGCCGGTAAGATTCGTTGTGCTGGAAGGCGCACCAAGGGCTTGCGCGACGCCGTTCGTCGCTGTACAAGTTGCGCCGACAGCGGCAGCAGTGCCAGTGCCGCCCGCTGTAACAGCTGTGCCAGTGCCGCAAACCCAGCCCCACATCGGGACGCTGGCGCCGTCGGGCAGAACTGCGGTTTGCCTCGCCGCCGTCAGGTTGACCTGGGCGGAGGAAACGCCCGCCGTCACGAAGAGAATGGTCACCACGAGTACAGCATTTTTCAGAGCCGCTTCAAGATAGTTGGATCGCATGGCGATTCTTCTCCTCAAGATCAAAGCGTTTCGTCAATGACAAAGACCGGGGGATCGACAAGCATCATCATCAGCATGCCGCCCGGGAAAAGGTCGTTGGTGGTAATTTCACGCTCGTTGTGCGAGTGCCACATGAACGCGATGCCAGACTCCTCGGGGGGGTTCTGCAGGGGGACTCCGCCCGGAGGCAGGGGCGTTGGTCCCCTCGATTTGTTGACAGCATCGGGTCCGAGGTAGGGCGTGCCGTTGAACCAAGGACCGTTCGTCGCGATGAGCGGATCGGGAAGCGTCGCGGAACCTCCTCCGGCGACGTTACCGATGGGATTCGTCTCCAGCGCGTGGTTGTGGTCGGCACACCACTCGTAATAGATCGATGTCGCAGAGCCAGTCGTGTCGTAGCCGTTGGCGTTCGGAGTGCACGTTGAACCGTCACCGCTCTTGTGCCCGTAGATATCCCAGCCGAGGCCCTTACCTGACCAGTAAAAAATCCCATCAAACGCCTGGCCCGGCGTCGTGTCCGTCGTGAATTCCATGCGGCCCGCCAGGAGCGCGGTAGCAGCGTTGTTGGTGGTGGTACCCTGAGCCAGGATCAGATTTCCGTCGCGGCCCAAAATGCGCACGTGGTTCCCGTGCTCGTGAAACGGGTGCTGGAAGCGCCCTTGCCCGATGACACGGATAAGGACCATGTCCCCGGGATGCATGTGGGGGTTGCCGTTGTACGGCTGGTTCGGATAGTTAGGCGCGTAGTTCGCGTCCATGTCGTCCGGCATGGAGCGCCCGTTAATCACGAAGTAGGACGGGTGATAAGGCTCCGTCCTGACATTGAGCGGAGCCGGGGCCGTGGCGCTGACAGCCTGCGCCGCCCTCACTTGCTCTTCCGCTTGCCGGTGAATCTTGGGGTCCATCTCGCCCCACTGGAACAGGTATTCGCGGTCGTAGCAGGTCGCCGTATTGTCGTAAGCGGAAGTTGCCAGCCGATAATCAGGTCTTCCTTGTAGTTGAGGGTTTGACCCGACCGGTTGACAACCGGCTGCGGGAGTTGCGGGCAAAACAACCACTGCTCCATAGAGGCCCATCTCGATCTGCAGGTCGGGTTGCGTTCCACTGTAGTACGCGTGGGTGCCAGGCGCGGTGGGGGTGAAAGTGTAAGTTACCGTTGCGCCAGGAGCCGCCTCGCACGTCAACACGCCCTGCGTAGTGCAGCCAGGAGTTGTCACCTGAAAACCGGCGAATATAATCGACGTCCTTCCCGCTGCTGCCGGTAGATGGTTTGTGAGCGTCACCGTAACGGGTATGCCCTCGGTGACGATCAACGTAGGACCCGGCAATTGCATCGGGGGACATCCGCCGTTAGGAAAAGCAGGGTCAGGGGCAAAAGGCTGAAAGTTGGGAACGGTGGCGGAGCCGGCGCAACTGTAGCCCCAGGAGTAAATTAGCGCTCCGTCTGGTTGCGACGAATAGCCGTCGGACGCACTCAGAGCGAAGCTGCTGCCTTTGATGCCGGGAACGGCAGCGTGTGCCGAAACCGCGAGCAGCAAGGCCACCACCGCTACAACAACCGGAAGAATTCGCGTTACAGAACTCCGTTTTTTCGTGTTCAAGTGGCTCATTGTCGCTCTCCTACGGGACTACTACGACTTCGGTCATCAGTCCGCCGAAGTTCTCGTTGTCGTTCGATAGATGGTCAAGTTGTGGCGTATACAGAAAGTAAGTACCTGCGGGCACTTCGGCGCTATCGAGAATGACATCCAAAGACTCGCCTCCGCCCAGCGTAATGGAGTTTGTAGTAACGTAAAGGTTGTTACCGGCCTGATCGCGAAGCAGCTTGGCATTAAAGCCCACCAAGTGCATGGGGATGGCGTTCGATGCCAGGGTCTGATATTCCGTAACGTCCAGGTCGGCGATGCGCAACAGGGCCTTTTGTGGCGCCCCACCGAGACCGCCAGTCTTACTTAGCGTAATCAGTGTCGGCAGAGGCTGCGAAGGACGACAAAAACCATCCGACGACATTGTGCAGATTGCATTCGACGCCGGGTCGGGGTTCAACGCCGTCGTACCATCCGTGTTGTTTACTGTTGCTGGGGCGGCGGGTCCTCCGGCATAACCGACGACGCCCACCGTGTCCGGATAGCTGCGGCCGTTCAGCAAGAAGTACTTATCCTTCATGTCTGAAAACCCCTCCGGGTTGAACGTCATACCGACAAAGTGGAAGTTGGGGTCGAAGCCGTGGATCTGGATGGGTACATCGATGTCGTAGCGGGTGCTGCCGTCGCCGTCGTTGTAGGCATACTTAGCGCCCGCCACGTGAGTGGCCGTATTCGCAACCGGCAGAGGAGTCGAGCAGAGAATGTCGCGTGCCGGGAAGCACGCTGTCCGTAGGTCATTTTGCTGAAGTGCGGACACTTGCCAAAGCAAGGTACCAGGCACCGCTCGGTTCTGCCGGGGCCGGACGTAGAGTTGTCCCACCATGCCCATCTGCAAGTGTTCGGGAGGCGTGATGTGGCAGTGCCAGAAATAGGTGCCCGCGTCCGGCGCCAGGTAGTAATAGGTAAAGCTGCCGCCGATGTTGATGGACAGGGAGGCATCCGGCACGCCGTCATAAAACGAAGAAGCGTTGGGGTAGCCGTGGAAGTGCACCGTGTGCTGCTCGAACAAGTCCGGGCGCATGATCATACCGACGTTGGTGAGCGTCAGGTAAAACTCGTCGTCCTCATCGAACGCCATCAAGGGAGCCGAAATGTTGCCGTTCATTATTCCGGTATTCATGATTGCCGCGGGATCGGTAATGGCCCCGTTGGCGCCTGCTGCGAGAGCGTTAGCCGGCGTCCCGTTGTAAAGCGGATTGGGCTGGCCATTCAAAAAATTCCCCAAGTTGTTCCCGGCGGTATAGGGATGGTTAAAATCGCGCGCGGACAGGGTTCCCGGCTGGCCGTTCTGGATTAAACCTAGGCCGGAGAGAGGACCAAAGGAGAACATATACGTCTGGTTCCCGTCCGCCTCCGTCATGTAACCGTCCCCGCCAGAGATTTGCTGGCATTTGATCGCCCCGCCGTTGTCGGTGAAGGTCAGCGCAGGACTGTACGTGTAATTCCCGCTCGGATCTTTCGTCACAATCCTGGTAGTCGGGCCGGTATACGGAGCCTCGGCGCTGTCAGGCGCAGGGTTAACTGGCACATTACCAGTGCCACCGGAACCGCCGGGATGAATGAGTGTGGAGGTTGGGCATTGAACGCGAAACGATCCTCCACCTTGGTACACCGGAGGCGCAGCCGGAGCCTGGGCGCTCGCGACCGCTGGAATAAGACAGACTAGAAGTATCGGCAAACAAATCTGGTACGGCTTTCTCATGACTTGGCAATCTCCTTCCAGACCTGCGGGCGCCCGAGATTCACGTTCTGTTTCCTAATGAATGAAACATGTGCGACAAGGGCCCGCCGTGATCGCACCCGAGACTGATTGCATGATAGCGGCTCCTATGCAGGAGTCCTTGCCCATTCGCAAACGCACAAGGAAAATAATAGCGGGGCGAAATTATCCCTTGAAAACAAGGAGTAAATATCTTGTATACTACTATATATATATAATATATATACTCTTTCGTACTACGATGCATTTGGGTCACGCACTGCTGCATAAGCCGATTCTGTTTGGCTTGCCGCATTTGATTCCGCGAAGTTGCTTGCTCTCTCTCGGCCATCAAAGACTGGCGCGGGCCACCGCTATCTTTTGCAAGCGCCCAAGGTAAATATTCTGGCGCACGCGAAAACGTCAATCGTTTAGCGCTGATTGTTCGGTGGTCACCGGAGAGAGCAAGCAGTGTCACACCACCGATACCGAAGAGATCTATCGGGCCGGGGCGGTGCAAGGCAAACAAGATCAACTTCGAGAGCTCCAACAATGAGAGAAGTAGTCCAACAAGCATCAGCCACATCTTGCGTTCGAACGGCGAGCTGCCGCCGCGGGAGTCCTTAAATTCTGTGATCCTCCAAGCCTGTGGGGGATTTCTCTTGGCGATTACACTCGCTATCACCAGTGATATATCTGGCTTCAACCGGCAAAAACACGATCCGTATGTTTTAGATTGCCGCCGGCGTGATACAGTACGGTTATGAAGAGAACGCGAAAGACATTAGAGCCGCGCGAAGAGACTCGGAAAAAAATGCGGCCGATAACCCGGGATACTTTCACGGCTATCGTCGCTAAAGCGATTAAGACGCCTTCCAGGAAGCCTGCTCCAAAATCGAATTGAGCGCCGGATTGCCGCCCTTTCGTCGATTCAGCCGGCTGCTATTCTCATGCAAGCGAGCTCGCCTGCCTTTCTCGCTTCCGTTGCTAGAGACGCCGCCGACTCTCCTTCTAGCGCAAGACCAGTTGCATTTCCATCGTCTATCTTTGCCGTTGGCCGCTCCAATTGCAGGTGCTCATTGTTGAGCAATCGCCGAATCTCACGCGACGTGCGCCATGCCGTCTTGTACGTAACGCCGGTTTCGCGCTGAATCCGCTTCGCGGATATACTGCTGTTTGTGGAACCCATTAGGTATATGACGTAGAACCAAGTCTTGAGTGAAGTAGTGCTCTTCGCAAAAACAGTCCCATTGAGCGGGTAGATGTGATTCCCACAGTGGTCGCAGGCGTACGCCGTACGGCCAGTCACGCGGTGATGCTTTCGTTCAACACTGCACTTCTCGCATTTAGTGACCCCGTTCGGACAGCGCTGTTCTTTGATGTATTCGAGGCAGGCAGCATCATTCGCAAATTCGCGGTTAAAATCAGCCACCGAATAGAACCGTTCTTTTGCGATGCGCGGTCTGGGCCTCATGTCCGCCTTCCGGAGATACCGAGCGCATTGCCATACTTGTATTCAAGGGATAGATACCGATGGGTGGCTGAAAACCGCGCGAGAAGCAGACCCGACCCCCGCGACTGCAGTTTCGCCGGTTCGCCCGCAGATCGAAGACCAGCTATGTTCGGTTCCGGAATTGTAGCCTCCATTCCATTAAGCAGCTCCCAGAACCTGGAAATTATTTAGCCTTACATAGACCCATGAGGCCCGGGACATCGTGAACCTCAATCACTTCCCTTCGAAGTTTCAAGAGCCCCTGATTTTCCCAGTTGGTGAGTATCCGGCACACGGTGAACGAAGCCATGGATGTCATCTGCGCCAGCGCCTCCTGCGAGACGTTGATTTCAACATGGCTGTTCACGTTACGGCCTATTTGATCGAGTAAACGAGCTAACCCATGAGCCAGCCGTGGCGCGACCGTTTCAGTGGATACTTCACAAAAACGGCGTTCAAGCTCCTGAAGGCGCTGTTCAAGGATCCGCTTTACGTTGCTTCGGAGGTCTGGGAAACGTTCCATGGCAGCCTCGAAAGTCGCTGAATCCCAGGCAAGCAAGTCGCAATCCTGGGCTGCTTGTGCAGTCGTGGAGTGCCTGCTCCCCGGCACCGAGGCAAGCTCGGAAATTACTTCGCCAGGGATGCACAGCCGAAGGATGACTTCCGTGCCGCGTTCACTGAATTGCGTTATCTTCACACGACCGTTGGTCAGCAAGAAAATTTGCTCGATCTGATCGCCCGCGAAATAAATCACCTGGCGGCTCCCGAAGTCCATGGGGCGCGCGGTGGATAGGATATTGGTGCAAACAGAACTGGAAAGACCCGCAAATAGCTCAGATCTTGTTGCCAATGGGCTGTACTTCTCTGCCTCGGCCATGATAGGTCTCCAAACACGAGCTGGAATATTGGGGGTTAGCCCCTCGCGCCACAGCTCGGATATTTCAAGTTAATGGGTTTTTAGGGAGGAACGGCTTGACAAAGCCAATCCAAAAGTTGGGACGAGGCCGGAAGCCGCCGCTTGTACAGATTAAGAGAATTTCAGGCGCAGGAGAGTGTTGGAGGTGCGCGTCCGAGGAGAGATGCTAAGAGGAGACTGCAGAGTGTCGCAAAGTTCGCTCGTGGAATTGAGCCCGTCGCCGGGCTTGGATGTAACAGATACTTCGATCCAGAGAAATCTCCGACAGGCAATTTCAGGGGTGTTGCAACCATGTCCGTCTGCGGTGGCAACTTACAATTCAGAGTCTTCCCGGACCCACCAGAGGCCCTTGGAAATGAAGATGGAGCAGATAATGAAAAAGCTCCGCGTCCGTCATTGACAAGGACCGCAAGCGGCTCTTCTCGCCATGCTGAGCTGACGATGAGGTCGGGAATGTCGTCGCCGTTCACATCGCGCGTGGCGATTCGCAGCCCGCCCGAGGGCCCGACCAAATGGATGGATTGCAGGCCAACCGCGCTGAGCTGGAATTCAACCCGGTAAATTGTACCGGAGGAGCCATTAGATATCTGCTGAACGCTAGCTAAATCTGGCCGGTGGTCTCCGTCAAAATCGTCAATTGCAAAAGGTAATCTTGTCCCAGAAATAGGCAAACTTACATTACTTGCTTGTGCTGGTATGCTGCCAAAGAAGGATCCAACAAGGACGAGCAAACAAACCCGCAGCGCCGCGGGTAGTGGGATCATCCGCCTAGCCAATTTGGTTCGCCAAGGCACGTCTGAGAGCACAATCACTCACTTTAAAACTATCGTCATTCAACTACTTGATTGGTTCGACCCTAATGGTACTTTTATGTCCGAGCACGTACCCCGCCATTTGGCATTCTGGCCGGAAGTCATTGCATCGAAAGGATATTCGCGGTGGTGGGGCCTTGCCGGATGCCTGAATCGCTTTGCACAACTATGGCAAAGTCCTCCACATTTTCTGAATCATTTTAGTACCTATACTCTGCCAGGGTCACTAGACTGACGATGCGGATTGTATCCTTTATCTGGTATGGCCTCCCCAGCTTGCCATCCAGATTCATAACTCCTTAGCTTCGCTCGGAATCCACTGCGTAACACTTTCCGGCCAAAGAGAGAGCAAGATACGGCTTTTCTCGCGAGTCCAGTCTCCTCGCCCCCGCCATTCTTTGTCCAACCACAGAGGATGGCAATCTTGCATCACCTCGCAAATTTCCACCGTTCTTTATTCTCGCTCCGTGAATTCAAAGGAAGTGGCTTCTGACATCTCATGCAGGCAGTTTCAACGCCATTTGACAGGCCTGCATTCCTTGTATACCGTGCCCGCCATGACCAGCAAGAAGCCAAGTGTCGCCTCCAGTCCTATTGCGGGTAAGGGAGTCGTAATTGATCGCACCGCTGACGTCCTCACCTTTACCTTGGACAACTCCAGCTACGGCAACGAAGTCACCGGCGCGATGTTTGACGCCATGCTGGCCGAGCTCCGCAAAGAAGCCTCCAATCTGCGCGCTCGAGTCTTACGCATTCGAGCTCGGGGCAACGTATTCTGTACGGGACGCGAGCGCGCTGGCCGCACCCCTGCGGCAATCCGTGGTGAATCAGCTCGCCTCATCAAATTCAAAGCTGCCGTGCGGTCTTCTCCATTGATCAGCATCGCGGAGGTCCAAGGCAACGCGTTCGGCTTCGGCTTCGGCCTTGCGATCGTATGCGACTTCGCGCTCGTCGCGGAGCACGCCTCCCTCGGGTTCCCCGAGATGCGTTCCGGTCTCGCCCCCGTCGCCATCCTCTCCTATCTAGGTGAATACACGCTTCCGCGTTTCGCATTTCCGCTCGTTCTGCTCGGGGAGCCCATCGACCCGCATCGCGCCCAGCAAATCGGTCTGATCTCGCAGGTCTGTCCCACTGATCGCCTCTCCGCCGAAGCCGACGCCCTCGTCGAGCGTATCCTGCGGCTCGACCCATCCGCCGTGCGTCGCCGCAAAAGTTTTTTTCTCAACGCCCAGCAAAACTCCTTCGACCAAAACTGCCGCCTCGCCGTCGACGCCTTGACGAAGGGTAGCCTGGCCTTGCTCGAGAGGAAAAAGTGAACTCACTGTGACCGCGGACTCAGGCGCGCGCCTCGATCGGCTCCCCATCTCCAGATTCCATCGCCGCATCATGCTGCTGAT
>WNFC01009235.1_pt1 | contig 10918 bp, 7 predicted proteins | sample 5400541 | NCBI WGS metagenome assembly WNFC01 (sample SAMN13153342, study PRJNA577476) | soil metagenome | isolation source: 120 cm saprolite under Douglas fir tree site 2 hole 2 replicate 1 | place: USA:California | collected 2015-04-18
CCAATTGACCGACGAAAATGTCTCGTTCAGTGCCATAATTTGTGCTAGAGGGTGTTAACCGTTAGAAGCTAAGGAACCAGCGAGCGAAACCTGTTGCTCAACTTCGCTGCTTGCTACGGCTGCTGCGCCAAGCGAACATCCGATGCGAAGTAAAGTACTTCCCGCGTATTGTTCGATAAGGCGTTCTTGCGGTTCGGTCAAGCGGGCGCGCCAACCTCCCACTTTGCCACTGCGCACAAACCGACCTTCCTCGTGCGAGCCTCGCTGCGGCTTATGCGGGAAGTAGACCATGGCTGGCTTCGCATGCAACTCATCTTCTTTGGCACGCATTTTTTCCAGAGAGTTGTTCATGACCGCAATGTGGATCCGCTCACGATCTATGTCGGCGCCCAGAAATCGGCAGAGCCCGAAAAGAACCTCTTCTGGATCGTTTCGCAACTCGTGATAGCGTACCAGGAACAGATTGCCTGAGCGGGCCGCTTTTGAGTCGAGCCAGGAATTGACATGGACCTGCCACGAACCGTAACGTTTGCCGCGTCCGCGGAGAAACTCCAACAAGTACTCGTCGAAGTCCGGCGTGGAGACGCCTAACTCGCTCTCCAGAGCGAAGTAGGAAAGCACCACATCGCGAACGTCGCGCACTAAGTAAACCGCTTTCCCGTATTCCTTACGATAGGCCTCATGGGAACCCACCAGTCGGCCTTTCCCAGGCAGCAGCGGCAAGGCCTGAAAGTGATCTCCGGCGCCACGGAAGGCGCTATTGACGTTCTCGAATTGTGCCCTTTCGCCACTCAAGATTTCAAAGAGCATGAAACGCAACCAGGTGCTGCCTGACCGAGGGTAGCACCCAAGGAAGACGTCGGAAGGCGTGAAGCTCCGGTGGCGGTACCAAACCACGGGTACTCGTACCCCGGTCTTGCCAACGCGATAACGAAGCCGATCGAGAGCCGACAGCATAGGTCCCTAACTCCTTCAGAATTGACCGGGAAACCAAAACCATGCCCGGGTTTTCTATTTTGTTATTTACTTGCAGGAAGGAAACTTGAACGAAGCAATTCTAGTTTTCCAGTTGAAACTTCCGCTAACGTTCTCATACTCGTTGGTATACCAGAAGGTACAATCATCCACGGGGTCAACAGCGATTGCCGTATAGTCCCCCCAACGATTGCTACCCTCTTGAGCTGCGTTGCCGTTTATTATTACCTGTTCGCCTTCCAGGGTTCCCAAAGGATCTGTCGCTAAACGTCCCGTGAACCGTATAGAAGGAAAGATCGTGCTGCCGCTGACGCTGTAACCGACCGCTATGTTACCGACCTTATCCATCGCCATGCTGGCCATCCACCGTGCCAAGCCATCCGGCCGGTAAGTGCCCTGCTGGTGAATGGTGGGAGTTCCGCCGGGATTCCAGATCTCGTACCAGCGAATTGCAGGAGGAGAGCCAACGGTATGCGTGACCAAGAGCGAGCCATGGGAGGGCGAGGTAAGAACGCGCCTATAGGCCAATCGGTACATAAGCCGGTCCGCCAACGAATCCAGTTGCTGGCTAGTACCTAGCTGCTGGACGCAAACCTTCCCCCCGCAAGCCGGCGTAAAGCTGTTTACGGCTAGCAGGACAGGACCCGTAATTCGAGAATTCGAGGTAGTCGTGAAATCGACGTGAAATTTCCACATTGCCAGGGCATTCGTTCCCAGGCTCAACAGAATGTTCGGTACTCCTACCGGCGGCGGATTGCTGCCATCGAGGTCGGCGGGGAGAAGACTATGGAATGTCGAGTCTAATTGGAAGCATACGGCTTTAGCTGGAAGATTGGCTATCATCGCACTGCGATCAAAGGCGCAGGTCAGAACGCCTGTCAGCACAAACTTATTGTTCTGATCCAGCAGGTCTGCAGTAAAGTAATAGCCGTCCGACCAGACACCCAGCTTCGGATAATCGGGAAACTGACCGGGCAGCGCAAACGCGTACCGATTGTAAGTCCCGGTGGCGTCTGAAGAGGTAGAAACCGCTATGCACTGGAAATACGGTCCGCCACTCGGGGTGGCATGGCGGCTGAAAACCCAACGCATGGCTGCCTGATCATAAAGTACGATGGGGTCGCCCGAGTTGTTGGTCTGGCATGGTCCTCCAAAACCGGAGAACAGACTATTGCCGGACACGGGCCCGAGGAGGAGTGTTCCTGTTGCTTTGCTGTAAACAGCGAATTGGGCGTTCACGTACTGGACGTACTGCGTAGCTCCCACTGCCCCATTCGCGTCTGGGGTCGGGAATGCCCCGGTGGCCGAAATGCCGTTAAAGTTCAACCCTGGTACGGTTCCGACCAACGCAGACGCGTTGAGCCCTGTGGTCTGCGCAGCCAGTTGCGTAGTAGTATCAGCAGCGATTGTGGCGCCGAAGGCCCCTGTGGCATCGCTACTACCCCGACTGCCCTCCGGATCTGCTTCACTCCATTGATCCATGGAGGGCTGCATGTCTCGCAGAGGAGGCGAAACGTCGTGGCGGAGTTCGCGGATCACTCGATGACTTGAGCTCCGCGAGGACTGGATGGCAAGCGACTGTTGAACTAGCGGCCCTACCGCAAGACTGATTGCTGCCAAAAGAATTGATTGGTAATTTTTGCCCATATCTTTTTCAACTCTCAATTGACCTGGCGACCAGGTTGTTGAGCTCAACTCCCTTGTGGAGTTCAACCCCCCTATTGTCGCTTGCCAGTTTCAGCTTGGAACGTAACAGCCAAAACACCATGGCAAATGAAGTAATGTCCGAAACATTGATTCCCCATATTCCACCCGCCAGGCCAAAGTAACGCGTCGCGGGAATTCCTATGACGACAGACACGAGGCTGGCTGCACCGTATGCGATGAAAATGGATTTTGGGGATTCCATGGCCCGCAACACGACCGCTGGGCCATATACCGCGCTCCAGAACACTGAGCCTACAGCCACCCAGGGAACCAGAGTCACCAGTCCCTCGTACCGTCCGGAATAAAGAAACTTGAAAACCGGACCTCGAAAAAGGATGAGTACCATCCAATACCCAATTGCCACGCCCACCGACAAAAGGGTCAATTTAGTCTTAAATTTGCCCGCGGAATGCGGTCCACTCGCCGCATATAAACGCGCGGCATAGGGCAGAAACAGAAGGGAAAGGGCCGCTTGGATTTGTTCCATGGGCAGTGCCAGGTTCATTAGGGCGCGCAATTCACCAGCGTGCGCCATACCAGAAAGGCTGCTTAGTAACGGGTAATAGATGTACGCCGGAATCCACGACGCGAAGCAGCCTGCGAGTGCCCATCTGCCGTATGACCAGTGCTTCGCCCATATTCCATTGACGGTGAATTCTTTTCTCTTCTCCAAGAAGCTCGTCTTGAGTTGCGTTGCCAAAAAGCAAACTGCCGCCATAGCGGCAAGCGCCATCAGAAGGAATGCTAGAAATGGCGAGATTCGTCCGCCCCGGAAACTTAACCAAAGGCCGCCCGAAACCAGCGTGCAGTACACAAAAGAGCCAGCGGCTGCACGATACGGGGAGAGTTCCAAATAGAACGAGCGTCTTACCAGCCAAAGCAGGAGGATGCAGGGGGCCGCAATGGCGATACCCGCAAAGGCTCCGGGCAACGACGCCGACTGGCTATAATGACTCGCCAGCAAGGCTCCGCTACCCAGTGCGACGGCGATCAAGAGGGCAATCGCCAGATGCAGCCTCAACAAGGTGTTCAGATAACCACCGAGGGAGTGCCAGTAGCTCGACCCACCAAACACAGCCATCGGTTCCAGCAATAAGGCTTGATAGAGTAGCGACAGTAGAACGAAGATGCTAAACGCCAGCGCATATGCCCCGTACTGATCAGGGCCAAGCCAGCGCGCCAGCAGAATGCTGATCAGGAAATTGGAACCGGAGATCAGCCCTTGGTCGAGCACAGCCACACCGCTCCGGGTAAACCACGGCATGATATCTCGCAAGAGCCGCGGCAGCGGAAAGTGCGAGGAGTCAACCGGAGCTTTAAACTTGTCCTCAGCCATGACTGTTAGTTTTCGCTGCTCATTGATTCACCGCTATGAATTACGCTGTCGCTACTAAAATTCGTCCGGCTTATGATCGATGTCTGAAGCTCAGGCACAAGCGATTGCGCGCGCTCCAGACAAGTCTTCAGTTGTTGCGCTAACCAACGAACCTGTGGCTCGTCCACGATGCTACCGTGGTCTCCCGGCACGGAATACGTTTCCAGACCGCCTGCAGCGATTCCGCGCCAAGCGGCTCGCGGATCCTCGGCACTACTTAATGACTTTTCAGTGGCATGGAACAAGGTCACGTGGCCTGGGTATGAGGTGGGAACGTAATTCAGTGCAGCTTCATAGCATGCCCGCTGAACTGCTTTGATAGAATCTGGGAGAGAGCGGGAAGCAAACTTTCTTTTTAAGCTCACGGGGAACTCGCGAGCTTTTCTCACCACGTGGTATAGCTTTTTCCGTGCTGGCAAAGCCAGGAACTTAACCATCAAATCCGATTGCCGCTCGAACTTACCTGGAAATGTGTCCAACAACACGAGCAGTCCGACCTGCTCGCCTTGCTGAAGTAATCTGCGTGCCATCTCCAGCGCGATCGCTCCGCCAAGCGAGTAGCCGCCAAGATAGTAAGGGCCCTCCGGCTGAAATTGGCGCAGCTCCCGCAAATAAGCGTCGGCCATCTGGCATACGCGGTTGAGACACGGGCTTTTTCGATCCAGCCCGGCCGCCTGCAACCCATAGAACGGCTGGTCGGGGCCCAAATGGTTGGCAAGACTGCGAAATCGGAGCACTGCCCCACCAATACCATGCACGCAAAAAAAAGGAGCTCTTGTTCCTCTCGGATTCAGGCCCACCAAATAAGACCATATCGTCCGTTCGCCCCGTTTTACAAAGCTGGCGAACTCTTTGACGGTTGGATGCTCCAACAGGGTCGTGATAGGAAGCTGCCGGCCGAGTTTGAATTCGATTCGGCGCATTAGCCTGAGTGCCAGTAGTGAATGGCCACCCATATCGAAAAAATTGTCACAAATCCCAAGCCCCTGGTTGTTAAGCACGTTGCGCCAGATTTCGAGCAGTTGCCTCTCCGTCTCGTCGCATGGCCCGGGGGCTGAATGGGAAAGATCGAATTCCTCCGGACGAGGCAGAGCATGCCGATCCACTTTGCCATTCGCAGTCAGAGGGAAACTAGGCAATCCAACGAATGCCGCCGGCACCATGTGTTCGGGAAGTCTTTTCCTCAGGAATTTTCGCAGCGATTCGTGAGTCGGAGGTCTTTGCAGTGTGGAGACGAAATATGCAATTAAAGACTTATCTCCATTCGGTGCTTCGCTAGCCAACACGATCGCGTCGGTAATACCCGGATGTTGGATCAAAACCGATTCGATTTCTCCTGGTTCCACACGGAAACCCAGAATTTTTACCTGGTAATCTGTCCGTCCGACGAACTCGATATCCCCGGAGGGCAAATAGCGAGCAAGATCACCAGTTTTGTACAGACGAGACTCCGGATTAGAGCTAAAAGGATTAGGGATGAACTTTTTCTTGGTTGCCTCGGGGTGGTTCAGATACCCCCTGGCCAGGCAATCGCCGCCTATATGCAGTTCGCCGGATTCGCCCACGGGTACTGGATTTAGTTGCTCGTCTAACAAGTAGATCTGCGTGTTTGCAATCGGACGTCCGATCGGAAGAACTGTGAGCGTACCTCCCGCGGGTTGCCCAATCGGAGGCTCGTAGGCTGTGGCAATGATGCTCGCTTCGGTAGGCCCGTAAGTGTTAATCCACCGCACTTGCCCTTTGGCCAGTTTCTCCCACAGGGCAAAGGCCGCAAGTGATGCCTTTTCTCCCCCCACGATCACAACCCGCAATGTAGCCGGTAACTTTTGCTTACGCTCGTTCAGTTCATGGACCAACTCGTGCCAATAAGCCGTGGGCAGATCGAGGACCGTAATGCTTTTCTGCTGCAACCATTCCTGAAAACCTTCTCCTCCGAGCGGAATGTCCGGTTGACGAAGCACGACGGTACCGCCAGTTATCCACGTTGGGAACATCTCTTCCAGTGCTATGTCGAAGCTCGGCGACGAGAACTGAAGGACCCGGTCCGTTGATCGGAGCCCATAAAGTTCGATGGCTGCAATGTGATGGTTGACCATCCCCCGATGCGTCAGCAGCACTCCGCGGGGAGTGCCGGTGGAGCCTGACGTGAAAATTATGTGTGCGAGGTTTTCTGCGGTTACTTCTGTGCTGGGGTTGTGTTTAGTTTCAGACTCGAGATCCAGTTCGGGCAAAAACGAAATTACCCCGTCAGTACGTGGCAATTTCGATGACAACTTCCGCGTGGTCAATATCACGGCCGGACTCGCCTCTTGCAGCATCAGCGCCAAGCGCTCCAATGGGTATTGCGGGTCCAGGGGTACGCATGCTGCTCCCGCCTTTAACGTTGCCAATAAAGCCAGCGCCATCTCAGGGGAGCGTTGAAGAAAAATGGCCACATGACTCTCGCAGCGCACGCCCATTCTGATCAAAATGTGCGCCAGCTGATTGGATCTGTCATTCAATTCCTGATAGGTCAGCCGAGCATCCGCCTGCTCCACGGCGATTGCTTGGGGATTGTGCTCGGCCTGGCGCTCAATTAACTGGTGAATGCAGTGATCTCGTGGATAATCCCGCGCCGTCTGATTCCATTTCTCCAGTATTTGGTAATGCTCAAGCTCCGTCAGAGCGCGAGGTTGCTGGACCTCGCCCACCAAGGCATTACCAGCCTCACGGGAAAGGGCACTGCGCGCGATGGGAAAGCTAGCCGACATGGAATAAGAGGAAGTGAACCCTAGAAACTGAAATCGCCGGACCTTGCGACTCAGGCTGCTCCCGATCCGCGAATCACTGCAGGAATCGTTCGCAACAGGATCTGGAAATCCAGCCATAATGACCACTTATCGATGTATTGCAGATCCATCTCCATCCATTTTTCAAATGGAATCGCACTTCTACCTGCAATTTGCCATAAACAAGTGATCCCCGGACGCACGCTGAAGCGTCGGCGATGCCAATCTTCGCTAAAGCCTTCATAGTCGCGGACTGGAAGCGGCCGCGGGCCAACTAGACTCATGTGACCCTTCAGAACATTAAAAAGCTGGGGCAACTCATCGATGCTAGTGTGCCGAAGAAATCTTCCAATCCAGGTGATTCGCGGGTCGCGGGTGATCTTAAAGACTGGACCGGTGACCTCGTTGAGATGTTCGATTTCCCGCAGCTTTTTTTCGGCATCGACAACCATAGTGCGGAACTTGTAAATCGCAAACGTTCTTTTGTTCAGCCCTACTCTCTTCTGCGCAAAAAAGACCGGTCCCTTAGAAGTGAGCTTGATCAATACGGCGGCGACTAAGAACAGGGGCGAGAGGAGGGCTATGGCTACCAAAGCAACACAGAAATCGATAACACGCTTAACGAACTGCGGGTAGCCTTCGGCAATCCCGCCGGTGTAGTGCGTGATCAAAGAGGAGCCTTCGAATTCTTCCGCGCGGGAATGGGCCAGCTTCAAATTGAAAATGTTTGACAGGACGCGGAACACGATACCCTGCTCTTCGCAGGCTGCGGCGATGCGAGACGCATGATCGTGATAAGACCGGATGGGAAGCGAGATGATGACCTCATCTACGACACTGTGACGCAGGAATTCTGGGACGCCGGCCAAGTCACAAACAAGAGGCTGCCCGGCCGCTGAAAACTGAGCTAGTCCCGGCCAGGGTTCATCGGCAAACCCAATTACACGATAGCCAAGCTCCGGTCGAGAGCGGATATTGCGGAAAAACTCCAGCGCCCGCGGATTAGTACCCACAATTAACATGTCGCGAAGGTTGCGGCCCCGCAGCCTGGTGCGCGCCAGCGTCGCGCGGAGAAGCAAGCGACTGACCAGCATGCTGAGGGTCACCGCTAACCAAAAGCAGACCAGAAAGAGTCTGGTAACTAGATGGATATGGAAGAAATAGCCCGCAAAGCCAACGAGCAATACACCTGCGCAAGTGGCTTTGAAAATATCCACCTGCTCTTTCAGTTGCCTCGAAAGGCGCCGTGACGCATACAAACCAAAGGCACAAAGTATAAGATGCCACAGAAATAGAAGAAGAAGAAGAATGGCAAAGTTTGAGACTTTGATCCGCATGGAAAGATACTGAGCCGGCCCTCCGCTGTGAGCCCGCTCCGACACCGCAATGGTAGCGAGCAAGAAAGAAAAAACCATCATCGCCAAATCAAATATCTTGAAAACATTCAACAGAATTTGACGGCGGACCGTGCTCATGGTGGGTGCTCTCCGAGTGTGTCAGTTGGTTACTGCGGCAGGGATGATGCTCTGAAATGCTTCGACTGAAGGGTGGACCGGATTCTCTAAAGTCTTCTGTAAATGGATTCAGGAATAACAAAAGTACGCTGGTTGAGCACAGCGCCAAGAATCCGCACGTTGTTTGCTTTGATCTCTTCGACTGCCTTGCGTGCCACGTCACGCCGGGACGAATTAGCCTTCAGCACCAATACAACACCGTCGCAAGCCGCTCCAAGCACAAGCGCGGCGTTGGTTGTGCTCAATGAAGGAGCATCGACAAGCACAAAATCGAACTGGGCACGCAGTTCGGCCAGGCGCACTTGCATGCGATCGGAGACTAGTAACTCCTCCCAATTGCCAGGTACCGAGCCAGCCGTCAGTAACCATAAATTCGGCCGCGCAAGCGGACAAAGGTAGTCCTCAATAGGGTTCGAGTTCACTAAAGCATCGGCAAGACCTTCCGGGTTTTTGGTTCGGAAAGTTCCGTGCAAAGCCGGAGCGTGCAGGCTGGCGTCAACCAAACACACTCCTCCGGGGACTACTGTGGCCAGCATCTCAGATGCGTGGGCGCACAGCCAACTGCATCCATTGCCCCTCTCGGGTGCGATAAAACCTACCGTTCGCGCAGCGTCGCCGCCTTGCGACAGAAATAGGCGCTGCACCAGTTTTCCCAACTGGTCGCGCTCTGCGCCACCTGCCTCCAATTGCGGAGCGCGCTCCCCTGCAGGTTGCATTGCCGGTACCGTGGCGTGGGGCAACATTTGAAAGATTTCGTCCGCCTGTCCAGTGCTGCGGAGAAGTTCGAAGTTCCTGCTCATAGATTGCTATCCCTTTATCCTATTTCGCGGAGACATCTGCGTTGCATGCGAACTACTGCAAGGAGCGCGAAACCGGGCTCGCGTTTGCTGGCCTTTTCAGGCTGCGAACAACTTCCGATAAGTACTCGCGGGCTTCGTCCACCCCCGCCAAATCCACCGCCGTTTGGGCAGTAAGCGCATGCGCGGATGTAGCGAAGTTTGCCGGTACCCAGCTATCGGCCAGAACGGGGGCCATGGCATCTAAATTTGAAGACCGGTTGCCGCTCACAAAGCGCGTAAAATCCAGGTCCGAGGCCACTTCTGACAGGATTGCCAGATCGATTGTTTTCCGTTTTAAGGCAAAAGCAACCGATAGTGCGTTAAAGCAATAATTGTTAATGTTTCGCGGCACGCCTTGTGACAAATCGGACAAAGCAGCAAGCGCCTGTGACGTGAACATGGTGCCGCCGGTATATCCGGCGACGCCCAACCGGTGCTCAATGTAATTGACGACTTCGTCGTGGCTTAAGGGCTCCAGGCCAGCCATGATCGAGATCCTCTGACGCAGTTGAACCAAATCTGAGCTGGCCAGCTTTGCCGCTAGTTCGGGTTGTCCCACGAGCACAATCTGCATGAGCTTCGCCTGCGGAGTTTCAAAGTCCGAGAGCAGCCGAACAGTTTCCAGCACCGACGCGTCCAGATTCTGACCTTCATCAATCATTACGATAAGCCGGTTCCCGGATCGCGCTTCCTGCAAAAGTCGGCGATTGAATTCTTCGTGCATGCGCACGAAATCCTGGTCGCCTCGGTCACATCCAAGGTCCGCCAGCAGCAAGCGGAGGAATTCCCGCGAACTGCATTGGGTCTGGAAAATGAAAGCGGTGCGAGTATTGCGACGCAATTTGTTCAGCAAATGAAACAGCAGGGTTGTTTTCCCCATACCAGGCGGGGCGATCAGGCTCAGAAATCCCCTGCCCGACTCAATTCCATAGAACAACGATGCGAGCGCTTCTCGGTGGGCCCGGCTCAGTTAAAAAAAATAGGGGTCGGGCGTTACCCCGAAGGGTTGTTCCCGAAGACCAAAAAAGTCTAGATTCATTTAGATCTGTTCCTCGTCACTCGCGGCATAGCCAGATTCTGCGAAAGCTTTTTTCCGGTTTCCGCGCGCTGGGAAATGGCCGTTTCCATTGCCGTTGGAATGGCGGTTGCGTCCGGCAGCATTTCGGGGAACGTTCGCCAAAACCGGAATGTTCAACTCCGCCGTGATCTCAGCAGGTGTCCGGAAGGAGGGATCCAGAACTTCCAGGGTGAATATAACGCCCACGGTCACCGTGGCAGCAAGCAACGCACCAATCAACGCTACCATTGCGGGTGAATTGGATGGCAGCGCCGGTACCGTCGGAGATTCAGCGATGGCAACGTTTAGAATCCGACTTTTATCCAGTGCGTCGGTGGTACGCGCCTCTTCCCGCTTACGGAGATAAAAAAGGTAATTCTCTTCGTCCGCTTTGGCATCCCTTGCCAGGTCCTGCTGCACGATGCCTTGCTGCTCCAGACTCATGACATTTGTTTTGTACACATTCACAATTGCGGAGAGGGCTGTAGCACGAGCTTGCTGTGACTGGAAGTCGGCTCGGGTCTTGGCCAGCTCCTCGTTGATCCATGAATGGGTGGGATTCAGATCAGTGGTCTGCTCGCGAATCGGTTTCTTCTCTTCCGTTCCGATCGCTGTGCGCGTATCCGCGATTTGCTTATCCACCTCCTGAACCAGCGGGTAATCAGGGCGGTATTTGGTTAGAA
>WNFC01015407.1_pt1 | contig 10918 bp, 8 predicted proteins | sample 5400541 | NCBI WGS metagenome assembly WNFC01 (sample SAMN13153342, study PRJNA577476) | soil metagenome | isolation source: 120 cm saprolite under Douglas fir tree site 2 hole 2 replicate 1 | place: USA:California | collected 2015-04-18
GCAGCGCCTGGCTGCCGACGGCAAATACGAACTGGCCGCCTCACTGCTTGAATCGTCCGGAAGCAGGTTCGAACACAGCACTTCCGTAGCTAACGCCAAACGGCTCATATATCTGAAGTTGATGGAGAAGAACCAGAATACGGACCCGTTCAAATTCATCATTTACTCGGGGAAGATCGGAGAGCAAACACCGCAGATGGCCAGTGGCAAGTGATGAAACCTGAGCCGCCCTTAAATCTATTGTGGAGAGCTGGCGGTTGAACCCGGGTTCTGAGCGGATGACGGGCAACCCTGAAGTTATGGACCGGGACGGACTGCCGGCGCCGCGAAGTCCCGTTCGAGGAAGTATAGCGATGATGAATTCTTGGTGCACTCTTGGTGCACTATAACCTGCAAATGTGGACATTGCGGCGCAACTGAGAGCAGCGTAAATTACTGAAAACAGGTGAAAATCAGCGAGTGCAAACAGGGCAGGTAGGTTTAGCAAACCGACCCATTAAACCACTCTGGCACCTCTCCTCCAATGTTTCCAATACTTTAGCACAGTTCTCGAGTTGGCTTGGTGCGCTTTTGGTGCACTATAACTCCGAGAACGTGGCTGCCACGAAAAGGCAGAGGTAATAAGTCGTGCGAAATCAATGCGAGCTTTCCTTGTCATTGGCCGCGGCGGTCGGGAAAACCGCATCACGCAGTTTCGGGTTTAGAGATGTCAGGAATTCTCCAATTCCGATTACTTCCTGTTTGCCCGTCACTCGTCAGAACCTGTGCATGCCAGTAATGACCCGAACCACGGCAAGCATAGATTTGGGTTCGAAATAAGGGGAATCACTATCAACCTGCTCGCGGTGTGCGGAGCCTAGTTTTTCAAGCCTATGCGGCGAAGAAGACTTTGGAAACGAGGATCAGGATGCAGGCTATCAAGCAGCAAGTCCGACTGGAGGGGAATGGCAAAGTCTAAAGACTTCTCCGAGTAAGACTTGTCCAGGAGATCGAAAGCTTTGTCGTTTTCTCCAAGGCCGGCGTATATGGTGGCCATCGTATATGGCGAAGCAGAGGTGGCTCTTGCTTTGCGCTCCAAATCACGAAAGATCTTTTCTGCTTCGGCTTTCTTGCCTAAGGCGGAATAGGCGTGTGCCAACGCGACGGTGGGGCCTAGAGAACCATCGGAGAACTGAACCGCCTTCTGAAACTCGGATATCGCTTCCTGAAGCTTGCCGGCGCCCTCGTAACCAAGTCCGAGTGAGTAGTGATGAAATGCATCCTTGGGGTCCAAAAGCAGGCCTCTTCTGCTGGATTCAATCAATTTAGGGTAATCCAGCAGTTTATAGTAGGTCGCGGTCTCGGTATGCGCCTCACTGAAACCGTAGTCCAGTTGGTCGATTTTCGCGATTTCGGCAAGAGCTTCGGAGCGCCTGCCGACCGAAGCGAGAAAGATGGCGCGATCTTCGTGCGCGCAACTGTAACTAGGCGCCAGAGCGATGGCGCGGTTGAACTCGCGATCGGCAGTTTCCCAATCCCAATCGAATGTGAAACTCAGTTGGCCGAGGGTGTCGTAGGCTTCCCCAATGCTGTCGTCAAGTTCCAGTGCCTTGGCTAATGCTTCCTTGGCAGACCGGTAGGCCTGATCTTTTTGCAAAGAGCCTGCAAACGCCAAGTAGACGTCAGTGTCTGCGAGCCCCGCATAAGCAAGAGCGAAGTTTGGATCTTTCTGGATGGACTCTTCAAAGTAGCGTTGTGCTTTCTTGAGGAAATCAGGTTTGGTGAACTCGTTGACAAAGTAAATACGTCCTTTGAGATAGGCATCGTATGCGTCCGGGCTCACCGCGTGGGCCCGGCGGACCAGAGCCTGCTGCGTTGGAGTGAGTTGTGCGCGGACTTGCCCTGCGATGGCGTCCGCCACTTCACCTTGTAACTTCAGGATATCGCCGAGATCGCGGTTGTATGTCTCCGCCCAAAGGTGCTGGTCCGTGGGTGCTTGAATGAGTTGGGCGGTAACACGGACTCGTTGACCCGAACGGATCACCGAACCTTCAACGATGGCGACGACGTTCAATTCGCGTGCAATTTCGGGCAGGCTCTTTCTCGTGCCTTTGTATCGCATGACGGAAGTTCTGGAGATGACACGCAGCGAGCCGACTTTGGCGAGGTCAGTAATCAATTGGTCGGTCATGCCATCGGCAAAGAATTCCTCGGACGGGTCGCCGGACAAACTGTCGAGGGGCAAAACGGCAATGGAATTCAAGCGAGGAGCAGCGCTGGTAGGAGCAGCACCCGTGCGCGCCAGCCAAACGGCAACGCTTATGACGAGGACGGCGAAGACCGTGGTGAGCAGGACGGCGTGAGATTTGGTAAGACGCAGGGGTCCCGGTAGGTCGGCGGGCGGCGCGGGGTCAGAAGCACCAGAGGGGGCCGGAAGGTCTCCGGCATCCACCGGCGCGATAAACCGGTATCCGCGGCGCGGCAGCGTTTCAACGTAGCGAGGCCTCTCGGCGGAGTCACCGAGCACCTCGCGAAGGCGAGCAATTGCATTGTGCAGGCTATGGTCGAAATCGACAAAAGTGTCGGTGGTCCAAATCTGCGCCCGCAGCTCCTCGCGAGTGACTATATCGCCGGCGCGCTTGAGCAGAACGGCCAAAACTTGCAGCGGCTGACCTTGCAGCCGCAGTCGTACCCCGCGTTTGCGCAGCTCCCCTGCTCGAACGTCCAACTCGAAATTGTCGAAACGCAAAAGGCGCAGGCTAGGTTCAGAGGTAGGCATAGCGACACCCGCCAAGGTTAGGCAAGTCTAGCATACTTCGCAGGGGCCACTGATAGGCCTGGTTCGGACGCAATCCCCTGTATTCGCAATCCTTTAGCAATGGAGAGAAATTTGGGAAACGATGGAGGTTGCGAGGATTGCATCCTTGGCAGGAACCAACGACAGTGCCGAGGTTCTTGCGAGACCTCACGCTTCGGACTGTGCCCCGCAGACCGCTGGTGAGCAATTTCCGGCAAGACCAAGGAGAATCCGAACATGAAAAAACTAGCGCATTTGACGATGCTTTTGCCCGCCCTTCTGGCCCTTGCCTCGTTCGCTCTGGCGCAGCAAAAGACACAGCCACAGGGACAGGCGGACCAGGACAAGCTCGTCGAGACTGTCCGCAATGCCACCACGCAGTACGTGGATGACGTCAAGGCGGCCACTAGCGCTGGATACAGTGCTGCCCTCGGCTGCGTAAGCGGCTCCGACCATGGCGCCATGGGCGTCCACTACGTCAATGGCAGCCTGGTTAACGGACCCATTGACCCCACACGCCCGCAAGCTCTGATCTATGAGCCGTCGTCGAACGGTGAACTGAAGCTGGTTGGCGTCGAGTTCATCATACTCGCGAGCGCCCTTCCTCCCAACGCCGCTCCGCAGGTGGAGGGTCACCTGATGCTGTACGTCGACTCCCCAAACCGTTACGGCCTACCGGCGTTCTTCGAACTCCACGTCTGGGCTTGGCGCGACAACCCCCACGGTCCGTTCGTGGATTGGAACGACCACGTGAGCTGCGCAGGCCAGTAGAGGCAGGAGCACCCATGATGGTAGCGCCAGCGCACGACAGGCGAGCCAATGTCGGTCCAGGTACAAAGCTCGGACCCTATGAGATTACGTCGCCGTTGGGCGCTGGCGGTATGGGCGAAGTGTATCGAGCTCGCGATACCCGCCTGGGTCGTACCGTAGCGATCAAGGTGTTGCCCCAGCAGCTTTCACAGATGCCCGAACTGGAGCGGCACTTGAATCATGAAGCGCGTGCCATCGCCAGGCTTTCCCATCCCAACATCTGTGCACTTCATGACATCGGGCACCATGAAGGCACGGATTTTTTGGTGTTGGAGTATCTTGAGGGAAAGACGCTGCGCCAAACCTTAGCTTCCGGAACGCTGTCGCTACGGAGGATCATTCAGATCGCTGTGCAAGTCGCCGAAGGACTTGCTAAGGCCCATGAGGTCGGAATCATTCATAGAGATCTCAAACCTGAGAACCTCATGGTCTCCCCGGAGGCTGTTAAGATTCTCGATTTCGGGCTGGCGAAGCTTGGACTTGGGAATGAAGAGGACGCAACTACCGACACGACCGAAAGCGCCCAAACGCAACCTGGGGCGATTGTGGGAACGTTCAGATATATGTCGCCCGAGCAGGCCAGTGGCCATGCGCTCGATTTTCGATCAGATCAGTTTTCTTTTGGCACAGTGCTTTACGAAATGGCAACTCGAAAGCACCCATTTCAAAAGGCGACCGTACCAGAAACGCTATCGGCAATTATTCAAGAGGAGCCGAGAACGATTGGGTCCTTGAACCCTGAGGTTCCCCCTCCGTTTTGCTGGGTGGTCGAGCGTTGCATGGCCAAAGAACCGGGGAAGCGTTACTTTTCGACCCGGGACTTGGTGCGCGACCTGGTTGCCATCCGTGACCGTCTGACGGACCTCCAACCCCGGCTACCCGAAAGTCGTCCCAGCAACTTGCCGGCGTCAAGTGCGCTGCTAATTGGACGAGGAAAAGAGTTGGCTGCCGCAAAACAATTATTACTGCGGCGAGACGTGCGGTTGGTCAGCGTCACCGGTCCGGGAGGTATTGGTAAATCGCACTTCGCCGTGGAGGTGGCCCGCGAAATCGCCGATGACTTTTCCTCTGGCGTTTACTTCGTGCCGCTTGCTGCGGTCACCGACCAAAGTCTGGTTCCTTCCGTAATCGCGCAAACCCTGGGGATTCGCGAATCGGGCGGCTGCCCTCCCGTCGAAAGCTTGAAGGACTATTTGCGAAGTTGCCTCGGCGGGCCCATGCTGCTGTTGATCGACAATTTCGAGCACCTGCTTGCGGCAGGGCCGCTACTTTCTGAGCTTTTGGCTATTGCGCCTGGCCTGAAGATCCTGGTCACTAGCCGGGCCGCCCTGCGAGTCCAAGACGAGAATGAATTTCCGCTGCCGCCGCTCGCGCTGCCTGACCCGAAAGCCCTCCCCTTTCTTGAAACACTTTCCCAGTTCCCGGCGATTGCTCTGTTCGTGCAACGGGCCCTCGCAGTCAAGCCTGGCTTCGCTCTTACCGATGAGAACGCATCCGCCGTGACGGAAATCTGCACGCGACTGGATGGTCTTCCTCTGGCGATCCAGCTGGCGGCTGCTCGCATAAAACTACTGTCGCCTTCCGCGATGAGGAGCCGATTGGCGAGTCGACTTCAGCTCTTAACCAGCGGAGCGAGGGATCTGCCCGCCCGGCAACAAACGCTCCGGCAAGCCATCGATTGGAGTTACGACCTTTTGAGCGAACCAGAGCAGAAGCTTTTCCGCAGACTTTCCGTGTTCGCCGGCGGATTCACTCTGGAAGCGGCAGAATCCGTATGCGATACAAAGAAAGATCTGGGGTTGGACTTGCTGGACGGCATGGCATCGATGGTGGACAAGAGCCTGGTGCGACAGATTGAGCAGCGGGACCGAGAACCGCGCTTTGTCATGCTGGAGACCATCCGCGAATACGGTCTGGAAAAACTAGTGGCTAGTGGCGAATCGCCTACAAGGCAAGCGCATGCTGCGTACTGTCTGGTGCTGGCGGAAGAAGGGGCTGCAGAAAACGGTGAGGGTGAACTAAAAGAATGGCTCGATCGATTTGAAACAGAGCACGACAATTTTCGCATGGCCCTCGAGTGGCTTACCGAGACGCACAATGCCGAATGGGGTCTGCGTTTGGGTATCGCACTTTTCCGCTTTTGGGAGATACGCGAGTATCTGGCAGAGGGCCGGGAACGTTTAGGAAACTCCTCAGACTCGAACAGGCCGCCACGCCAAATAACGCCCGCATGCGAACTCTCTTTGCTGTAGGAGTTCTGGCTGCAGACCAGGGGGACTATGCGGCCTCTGACAAACTCCTTAAAGAGAGCCTGGAGATCGCCCGGCTCTTGCAAGACAAGCAGAGCATGGCCGTTTCGTTGAGCGCACTGGCCGTATTTGCTCGCGACAACGGCGATCTTGCGGCGTCGACCTCGCTCTTTGAAGAGAGTCTCCTGCTCTGGAAAGAGCTCGGCGACCAATTGGCCGTTGCGCGCGCCGTCAGCAACCTCGCAACCGTTGTGAAATCCCAGGGGAACTATGCGCAAGCTCGTGCTCTGTACGAAGAGTGTCTGTCGATTTTCCGCGAACTAGGTGACAGGACGGGAGTCGCCTGGGTTCTCAACCATCAAGGTGACATTTTGCGTGACCAGGGCGATTTGCCGTCTGCGCGGTTATTGTACGAGCAGAGCCTCGCAAGATTTCGGGAACTTAGCGACCGCTGGGGAATCGCTGGATCGCTTGCCGATTTAGGAAACCTCGTTCGAGAACAAGGAGACTTTGCAGCTTCCGATGGGCTGTATCAGGAGAGCCTGATCCTGTTCCAAGACCTGGGTCACAAGCGTGGAATTGCTCGTCTGTTGGAATCCTTCGCCTGTTCCGCAGCAGAGCAGGCCCAACCGGCCCGTGCCTTGAAGCTCGCTGGTGTAGCAGCGGCGCTCCGACAAACGATAGGGGCACCACTTACTGCTGCGGAGCAGACGAAACTGGAACAAAGTCTATCGGCGGCGCGGCAAAAATTGACGCTGACAGGTAGTAAAACTGCTTGGCTGGAGGGATGGGTAATGCCTGTGGAAATCGCTATAAATGATCTATTGAGGCCGACCTCTCCCTTGGGCCCGAGCTGAATTTCAAGCAAGGCAGCGTGCTTGCTAGCATTCGTATACCGGAGGTCATCAAATGCCGAAGTTTGTGATCGAAAGAGAAATTCCAGGAGCCGGAAATCTGACGGACGCGGAACTCCGAGAGATCTCCCGCAAATCGTTGGCCGTTCTTAAGGGCATGGGCCCTGAGATTCAGTGGCTGCAAAGCTACGTCACCGGCGACAAGGTCTACTGCGTTTATCTCGCTCCAGACGAGGCAGCCATTCGCGAGCACGCAAAGCGGGGAGGCTTTCCGGCTAATCGCATCTCTGCCGTCCGCCGATTGATCGACCCTGCCACTGCCGAGTGAGTGGCTACCGGACATGCAAGAGGGCGTAATCTTCCCCGCCGGCAGAACGGCGCTCGGGCTTTGGCGATAAGTCCGGGTCCATTCCGTGGCGCGCTGCTCCGTCTTTCACGACCGGGTTTCGAGTGTGGAGGCCATCTCATGGATCTCAAGTCTGTTCAAAAGCCACTAAAAGAGAAATATCGTAACGAGCCATCGGCTTCGCAAATTACGCTCAAGGCGAAAGGTGGTCAAACCGAGACGCCCATCGCCTGCTCGGTGGCCATCGGACGCGCCATATACGACGCCCAAGCTCACACGGGTATTGGCGGAGCAGGTACCGCGGCATGCTCCGGGGATCTGCTTCTCGGAGCGTTATCCGCGTGCTCGCAAATTACGTGCCAGATGGTGGCTGCGGCGATGGGGATCCAGGCGGAGCGCATCGAGGTCACCGTAGAAGGAGACTTGGACCTCCGAGGGACGCTGGGAATTGCGAAGGATGTGCCAGTCGGATTTGAGCGACTCCAGATTCGATTTGACATTCGTGCGCCGCAAGCGACCCCGGAGCAGCTGCGTGCTTTGCAGGAAAAGACCGAGCAGTACTGTGTGGTCATGCAAACCTTAGTCCACCCACCCCACTTGGAATCCGTGTGGGTAACTTCGTGACCGCTTCATCCCAGCGACCGCTCTATGTAATCGTTCCCCCTGCGATGATGCCAGATGAAGCGACGACTGCTGCATTCCGAGATCAATTGCGCGAAAGCGAAGTCGTAAATGGATTGTCGGCAACGCTTACCTTAGGATTACTTCAGGGTTGCCCGTCATTCGGGCGCAATACCATTTATATGCCTGGCTAGTTCAAGCCTTCTTAGGACTCGCTGCCTGTAGCCTGTAAAGGAACGTTATTTCGCTCTATATGGAAAATTGCTAGCATCCGTCCAAGGCCTGTGTGCAATTTTTTGCGTGCGAAGCCACTCGCAAGGGCGGCTCAAGAATCCTTAAGAGCGCCCCGCTCGGCAATCGGGCAGGAGGTTCTCATGAAAAACAAACGCGTTTCTGTGTGGGTTGCAGTCGTGGGCCTCGTCAGTCTAGCGACTCCCGGGATGGCTCAGGATGCGCCAAAGCAGCGTCCTCCTATCATTGACATGCACTTGCACGCTCTGCCCGCCAAGGGATGGCCCGGAGGGCCATCCTTCATCTGTCCCGGTATGGATTTCGCCGCCTTTGATCCGAAAGGGAAGTGGGATCCCAACCAATGGTGGGAAGGCTGTCCGAATCCCCTCCACCCAGCCGCCACAGATGAAGAACTGCTCCGGGAAGTGCTGGCTATCATGGATCGTTACAACGTCGTATTGGCTGCTACCAGTGGTTCGTTGGAGTATGTGCGACGATACCGCAAGGCTACTCCCCATCGCATCCTGCCTGGGCTCAATACGGCCGTCGCCGACTTGGGCACTCCCGAATCCTTACGCGAGCTAATTCGCAAAGGCGAAATCGCGATCCTGGGAGAGATCGCGCCACAGGTCGAGGGAATCTCTCCCGAGGATGAGATCCTTTATCTGTTTGCACAGAATCGCGCCAAGCTAAACAGTCCCCTCTTACTGGAAAAGATGTTTAGGCGACACCCGAAATTGCGCGTCTATGTCATGCACGCCGGCTGGCCCATGCTCGACGAAATGATTTCCCTGCTCCTCTTGTACCCCCAAGTCTATGTCGACGTGGCTGGGATCGATTGGATGCTGCCGCGCAAGGAGTTTCATCGTTATTTGCGGACTCTGGTGGAGGCTGGCTTCGGTAAGCGGATCATGTTCGGCTCCGACACAAGCATGTGGCCACAGACCATAGCTATCGGAATCGAAGCCATCGAGTCAGCCGACTTTTTAACAGAAACGCAGAAGCGCGACATCCTCTACAACAACGCGGCACGTTTCCTCCGGCTTAGAGGGAAGGAGCAGTTGCAGAGCAGAGCGCGATTGGCTGATACCCGGACGGCACTAAAGGCATGCGCACCATCTGAATTTCAGGCGCTGGCGCGAGGGAGTATCTGATAGCTTTTGTCCTGGCTAATTGGCGGATTGATTCAAGCGGTTCCACTCGTCCAGCGACACAACCCCAATCTCGGCTTTCGCTTTGCCGGGAAGCTTGGCGACGAACTCCAAGAGATGGCCGTCTGGATCGTTGAAGTAAATCGAAGCTGCTGGGACCCACCCGAAAACGCTAGGTACGTCGGTGGTTTCCCCAAAGAAATTGCGCAGCTCGATCCCTCGCTGCTTCATGCTAGCCACCATGCGGCCTAAATCGGCCAGGTCAATCTCGAAAGCGAAGTGCTGGGTGACGATCTGGTCCCCGGCAGTCGTCTCAGAGACCCAGGGCGGCTTATCCCAGAGACCCAGCGCGCTCTTGGTCTTGCCGCCGATCCAATAGATAGCGACGCGTCGTGATTCTTCCTTGAGACCAAGCTCGAGACCCAGGACCCTCTCGTAGAACTCCATGGAGCGCTCGAGGTTCCTCACCTGCAAGTGCGTCTCGAAGAGTCCGGTGATGAAAGCAGCCGGCGTCTGGTTCGCTGACATTCAAACCTCGTCACTGCGATGCTTTGAGCGGACGCTATCGATCCGGCAACTGGTAATCGTTGCGTTCAGCCGGATCCTGAGAAAGGTACTGGACGAATTCCCAATCGTTGCCCTCGGCATCGTAGAAGTACCGGCGCTTGCGGTGCGGATGCTTATTGGGCGGCGTTGAGTCTCGGTATCCAGCAGTCTTCATTCGTTTGCACAACGCTTCCACGTCGTCTACCTCATAGGCGAGATGATTCACACCCGGCAGGCCCCGATACGGCGTCCACGGTTTCTCAGGCTCTGCGTACGCTTGATTCAAGGAAAGATAGGTTTCATCGGTGCCTACGTGTACCCATCGGCAGCCGTTACATATGCCTTCGCCCCGCATTCGAAACTCAGGAAACGCGGTCTGCAAGAATCGAATCATCCCTTCGATGTCCTTTACAAAAAGGTTCGCATGTTCAAGCCGGACAACCATTGAACACCTCCAATGCCGTCTGACTCTTCTTTAGGGTCGTTCCGCCTCCAGAGACTATCTCCTAGGGCTTCCAAAGTCAGCAGCGGATCGGGCGCGCCGGTACATTAACAATGCACCGCCCGAGGTTGACACACCGCTGCGTCGGCAATGCAGGAAGCTCGTTGGCTGTAATCTGGTTCCAACTTGGTTCCAACGAAGGGCCGCTAAACCGGCGTTTTTTCGGTATAAGCGGAGCCGATTCAACGGTTTTGAGGTTTGTTAACAGCCGAATGCTCTACCGTTGAGCTACCGGGGATCATCCCCATTTTCTGATAGTTACGCCGCCTTTTCAAGCGACGAGTCATTTGGGGCCGCGGTCCGCCCGTGACGAGAGCAACTGCGCGAGGATCAGCGAAAGCCTTGCAGGTTTTTGGCCTTCTGCGCGTCGTATTTGTCCCTCGCGCAACCTGGGCTATGGAGACCCGAGCAAGCTCTACCCACGCAATCCTCGGCTGAATTTTGAGGGAGCATCTGTAATTCTGTAGAGGTCGAAACTCGCCAACAAGCAATCCATCAGGGCGCGCGACTGGCGTGTTGAGGCCTTGTTCGGCAGCGTGTTTGCGAAAAACCGGGGCGATCAATTCTTTGCCTTTTGGTGTGAGCGATACGACGCGGACACGACGGTCTTCAGGACTCTCGACCCGGCTTACCAGGCCCTTATCGAAGAGGCGGTTGACGGCCACGCTGATCGACCCGGGCGTAAGATTTACTTTTGGGCCGATCGTATTCACCGGCAAAGGCCCTTTGTTGAGGAGTGCTTCAAGTATCCGGAAGTCGGTATCGTCGATTCCCGTCTCCTCAAGTCCCGCATAAAGATATTTCGCGGCCGCATGAAAGGCCTTCCCCAACA
>WNFC01024824.1_pt1 | contig 10917 bp, 8 predicted proteins | sample 5400541 | NCBI WGS metagenome assembly WNFC01 (sample SAMN13153342, study PRJNA577476) | soil metagenome | isolation source: 120 cm saprolite under Douglas fir tree site 2 hole 2 replicate 1 | place: USA:California | collected 2015-04-18
CATCGTGGAAGAGCCCTCGCGCGTCACGGCCTAAAGGCCTGCTGCCGCTAACACAAGAAAACGGTGGATCGAACGTCCAAGGACAACAGCGGCCTCATCCGGTCACCCGGTGGGGCCGCTCGCGTTTTAGCGGCGCGTTCTCAAGCGAATCGGAAGCCTGTTCACGCCAGGAAAGCGCATCAAGACAATAAGGGAATGGCGCAAGCCTTTGGGAACAAACGGCCTTTGCGGACAGTGCGGTTGCTGATAAGTTAAGTTCATTCCGACTCCATCCCATCAGGACAAAGGCAGCCAGCGGATGTCAGAGGCGCAAAACACCGGGAGCCATGCCGCCGCCGAAGCGCGTCCGATACGGCTGCGCGACGCGCTGCGGCAGGCCCGGATCGAGGCTGCCGATCGCACCGGCGTCGTCGTCGACCTGCGTGACGCCGAAGTCGCCCGGCTCGAAATTCTCAACGAGGCGCTCGACCCGCTGTTCGCGCAGATTTCTGACACCGTCGATCTGTTCGATCGCGGCATCAGCCAGGGCGAAACGCCGCGGCTGTGGATCGATGTCGTTGCGCATGTTGTGATGGGACGCGACAAGCGCATCTATCGCTTCGTGCAGGACAGCCGTTTCGGCCGCATCGTGATTGCCGAATCCCACGAAGTCGCCGCCGTCGTCCAGGCCGTCACCGATTATGTCGCCCGCCGCATGATCGAGCGCGAACGGGCGCTGGTCGCGACGCCGATGGTGGAGCCGGCCGCTATCGACAAGCCGCGCCGCAGCAGGTTCTGGACCTTCGCGCTCGGATTCGTCCTCGGCGTGATCGCGCTGTTCGGCCTGGCGCTGTTCGCGGCCTTGCGCAATATCTAGAGCAGCCGCGCCTGCCGCAATTGCCGGACGCGCCGCTTATCGTCGATCCCGCGCACGGTCTGTTCGCACCGCCACGCAGCACCTTCGCGCTCGATTGCAAACAGGTTGTAGGCCGCGGCTGGATAGCGGCCATGTGCGACCGCGGATGCCGAAGGCACCCCGATCGCGGGTATCGAACCGTTCGGCCCGTCGATCCATATCGTTGAATGAACGTGATCATGCCCGTGCAGGACCAACTCCACGCCGTGCTGCTTCAGAACGGCCAGCAGTTGCGATGAATCGGTCAGCCGCTTGATGCGCGAATCCGAGCGCAGCGGATGATGAATCAGCAGAACGCGAAACGCCTGCTCGGCGGACAGGCCTGCCAGCATGCGCCCGAGCGCATCCAATTGGGTGCGCCCGAGCCGCCCCGTCGCCATCAATGGCGGCGTCGGGACCGCTGACGATACGCTGATCAGCGCCAGCGGGCCGCGCCGGCGCAGCGACGGAAACGTGACGCCGGCATCGGTCGCGTCGTCGCCATCACGATAATTGCCCCAGGCTTCCGCAAAGCGATGCTGGGTGGCGCGGACATAGGCGTCGTGATTACCGGGGATCACCGTCACACGCTCCGGTGCGCCGACGCTTTCCAGCCATGCCCGCGACGGCGCAAACTCAGCTTCGAGCGCGAGATTGACAAGGTCGCCCGTGATCGCGATGTGGTCCGGCCTCTGCGCCTGCAGGTCCGACACCAGCGCGTCGAGCACATCGCGCTTGTGGACTTTTCGGCGGTTGCGGGTCCAGTTGAGATAGCCGAGCGCGCGCTTGCCGGCGAGATCGCGAAGCCGCGGCACGGGCAGGGGCGGAAGATGCGGATCGGACAGATGGGCCAGCGTGAATGCCGCCATCACCTGCATCCGCTTCTGTTATGCGTGCGATGGTGCCGCTGCACGATCATCTCGTGATATCCTGTGAAATCCTGCAATGTATTGGCAAGCTGGCCGCCGCAACGCAAGGATCAAACGCGATGTTCGGATATCAGGGATTTCGATGGCGATGACGCTGCAAGACTTGCGGAAGATGTCCGAGCCGGCGCTGCGGCGGATTTTTCATCTCTATTGGCGGTTCGCCCGTGGCATGACGCTTGGGGTCCGCGCCGTGGTGCTGGACCGCGACAACCGGGTGTTTCTGGTCAAGCACAGCTACGTCTCAGGCTGGCATCTGCCGGGTGGGGGCGTCGAAGCCGGCGAAACATTCGGCGACGCGCTGCGACGCGAATTGGTGGAGGAGGGGAGAATTGAAGTGCTGGGCGAACCGGCCCTGCATGGTCTGTTCCTCAACAGCCACGTTTCCCGCAGGGACCATGTCGCGGTCTATCTGATCCGCAATTTCAGCCAGGATCGCCTGCCCGAGGCAAATCGCGAGATCATCGCCTGTGGTTTCTTCGAAGCGAACGCGCTGCCGGTGGAGACGACCAAAGGTACTCGCCTGCGAATCGCCGAAGTGCTGGAAAGCAGGGAGCCGATTTCCACCTGGCGTTAGCGAACGATCCTTATGATCTGGGGGCTACGCGTTAAGGATTCCCTGATGGGCGCGGTGCAGGACCCGAAACGTGCGCAGGAGCTTTGCGGCGAGGCGCAAGTCCCGATCAACAACAACTGATCAGTTCGAAATTTGGCGGGGCCGGGACGATGGACCGCGCCTCCGCTTGATGCTATCCCGCGCGTACCCATGAGCGACCTCTCTCTCACAATCCTGGCCGAAACCGCCAACGATGCGCAGGCGATCGAGCGCCTGCACGAGCGCACGTTCGGCCCCGGCCGCTTCGTCCTCAGCGCTTATCGGCTTCGCGAGCATGTCGATCACCTGCTCGATCTGTCGTTCACGGCCCGGATCGGAACGCTGCTGGTGGGCTCGGTGCGCCAGTTGCCGATTCTGATCGGCGACACCAAGGCATTGATGCTGGGCCCGCTGACGGTCGAGCCGCCGTTTCGCAGCCGTGGTGTCGGCCGAGCGCTGCTGGATCGCGCGCTCCGGGACGCCAAAGCCAAGGGGCACCGTCTCGTGGTGCTGGTCGGTGACGAAGCCTATTACAGCCGCGTCGGTTTCAAGGCTGTTCCCAAGGGACGGGCGAGCATGCCGGGACCGGTCGACTACGGCCGCCTTCTGGTGGCCGAGTTGGCCGATGGCGCCTTCACCGACGTTTCCGGAGCGATTCGGCCGGACTGGAGCATGGCGCGATAGAGACGGCGCAAGCGCTGCCAGTTCGCCTCTCCCCGCAAGCGGGGAGAGGGAGACCACCATCTGCTAGAATTTCAGATTGGCAAAAGCCCGGACACCGATACCCGGCAGCAAAACCTCGTCCTTGTTGTACGAAACCGAATTGCGGATATTCGCGTTCAACAGATTGTTGCCCGTGAGACCCACTATCATTTCGCGGGCGCCGAAATCGGCGGGATCCAGTTTGGTTTTGTAGCTGATTTCTGCCTTCAGCAGGTTGTAGCCGGCGGTAGGCGTTTCGCCGATGACCGCGATGTCGTTTTGCGCGAACGCGTGCAGCAAATTGATGCGCATGAGCCAATTGGCGTCACGCCAGAACACCCCAGCCCCGACGCGCACCGGCGGAATCCGCGGAACGTTGGTGCCATCGGTAAAGGTGGCGCGAACGATATCGAATTGATTCTCGATGCCCCATACACCGCCGTAAAATTGTGAGATATCGAGCTGGCTCTGGAATTCGCCGCCGCGGAAGATCGCGTTCCGCTGCGAATACACCGCCTGCTTGAGTTCGGCGTCCGGGGCACCGCACGAATCGAAAGTGTCGTCGCACATCACGCCCGTCAGCCGCCGAAATATGAAATTGTCGAAGCGGGTGTAGTAGGCCGTCGCTTCGAAGCGCAGCGGCCCGGTGGCCCTGCGCAATCCGATTTCGACCGATTTGGCGGTCTCGATCGTCAGGTTCGGGTTGCCGATGTCGAATGTCCCCGTCGCGTCATGCGCGCCGCGCGAGAACAATTCGGCCGGCTTCGGCGCGCGCTCGACATATTGCGCGGTGATGCTGGCGACCAGATCCCCAGGCAGGTTCTGAAGCAGGCCAACGCTGCCGCTTTTTGGTGTGAACGACAGATTTCGCGCGATGCTTACTTGCGGATTTCCGTCGGGCAGAAAGTCCGCCGGAAAATTTGGCATTGATCCGTGCAGATCGACATGCTCGATGCGACCGGCGATCTGGGCCTTGGTCTGGTCGGTGAATTTGAACTCGTTGAAGACATAGCCTGCCTCACGGGTGTTGCGGTTCGGGTCCCACAGCCCATTGAAGAGGCTGCCTGGATTGTCCGGGCTGGGGGCGGTCAGTTCCTGATGTCCGGCCTGCAGGCCAAACGCCGTCGTCACCTCGGCAAAGCGCGCGTTGAACGGCATCAACTGGACTTCTACGCGGGCTTCCTGTTCCTTGTTGGTAAAGGTCTGCCGCACGCCGAGCGTCGTCTGATCGGCGGGATCTGCAAGGCCAATCTCGTTGTGCCTGTAGTCGGTAGCGCCGGCCCAGAACCTGACGGCATCGATCGCCGCCGAGTCAGGCCGATACTCGCCTTTAGCGGTGATCTTGGTTTGATGCGCGTCGATGCGGGTCTGGTGATCGGCGCTCGAACAGATACGGATAGCTCGGGATATTGTAGTCGCTGGCCTTGCGGCCATAGGCGTCGGCGTGAACCGCGAAATTGCCTCCCCCGGCATCGAGCAGGATGCCGCCATCGACGCCTCGATCCACGGAACTGATTGCCGTTCGCGTTTCAACCGTTGCGCAGCCCGACGATTGCACGTTCGCGAGCGGCGCTTTGGCCGGCAGTCCATAGCTCTGGAACGGTGCCGCCGCGCATGAGGGCAGGGCGTCCGGGATACGATTGTTGGTCGCGCTCACGACCCCGCCGATCGACTGCGATCCATAGCGCAAGCCGGCAGGTCCCCGTATCACTTCAATCTGGTTCGTCGCCAGTGGATCGATCGGCACGAAATGGTCCTCGCCGAGGTCGGAGGCTCCGTTGCTGCCGATGCCGTTTTCGAGGATGCCGACGCGATTGACGTCGAGACCCCGGATGACCGGCCGGCTGGAAGCGCCCGGCGCGAAGCTGGAGCCGGTAATGCCGGGCTTGGAAAACAAGAGATCGCCGAGCGTAGCGCCGCCCTCGCGGCGGATCTCCTCGTTCGGCACCACCGTGACCGTTGCAAATTGATCCGTCACGATCGGGAGCACACCTTGTTGAGGCGCGGCTGCGACAGGCGTCGGTTGCGCTTGCGGCGTCGGCTCACGATTGCGGCCGGGAGCAGCGCGGGCGATCCGCGCAGGCGTTCGTGAGGGCCCAAGCTTTCGTCTCACGATCGGACTTGGCGCGGTTACGGTGATTTCCGGAAGCTGCTGCGTGGCGGACGGCGCAGCGGCGTCCTCCGACATTGCGCTTCCATTCATCCCGCACAACAGCAAGCAACTCGCCCCGCTGATGTGGAGAGCACGTTTTACAAGAGATATCATGGTTAGTTCCTGAGAAAGCCCCGGCCAGATTCGCGGTCGTCAACGAATCCGGAAAAGCGCTTGCCGTCGATGTGCGACGGACCGATTTCGATTTCCCCCAATGCAATCGGCGACGTATGACGCGGCGATCCCCTTGGGGACGACAAATCAATCGATGTCAGGAGGCGGGGGGAGCCCGGGGCTGAAAAGCGGCCCGAGCGGAGTTCAGATGGACGAACTCGGCATCGGTGGTCAGGTATAAAAATTCAATCGCCTGCGGCAGCAACAAGATCGGTGGCGTCGCAAACAGTACCGCGTTCGCGAGCGCCATGACGGCGCAGATCGCGCAAGGGTCGCTCTGTTGCTGGTCGGAATCAGGAGTGGACGGCGACGGCTGCTGAGCGGATTCACTGACTCCACTCGGTGCGTGGGAAAGTTCGAACGGCGCAGTGTCCGGCTGAAGCGCTTGCGCCGCCTGTGCCGCGACCGCGTGGAAATGTCCGAACGACAATGCAAACTGGATCGCCAGCGCGAACAGCGCGAGCCGCGAGCCAGTTTTGACGTTGGACCGGAACCACTTCATGCAGTGATACGCCTTCCGTCGGAAGGCCGAGGTATCCCGGCCGCCCGATGTTATAATATAACATCGCAAGGACCGGTGCAGAGTGTCAACCGCAGTCCACCCGCGCGCCGGCAGAATTCATAAGATCTGTGTGATTCAAGCAACGCCCGGCGACGCAAGTTGCGATCAACGCCCCTCGCGCAGCCAGGTGGCGGCGAACGCGCCGAGCAGCAGCAGCAAACCGATCAGGCCGGCGAACACCGGCAGCACGCCGACGCCCTTGACCACGCTCGCGTCGCGCATCTTCACCCCCATCCAGCCGTCGCCGCGAAACACCCCGGATGCACGCACCGGCACGATGCGGGGAAGCTCGATGCTGGAGCCATCCACGACGCGCCGGGCGTCGCCGCCGGTGGCCTGCGTCAGCGGTTTCAGCATTTCGGTGGTGGAGGTGACTTCCGAGAATTCCTTCGGGTTGGTCGGGCCGACATTGATCAAGGCGTTCAGCGTGCCATCGGTGGCCTGCCACAGACCAAGTTCGTTCGCGGGGATGGTCGAGCGCCATGTCCCGGGCTCACTGGCGCTCAGCGTCAGCTCACGTGTCGCGCCTGACGGCGAAGTCACCGTCACCGGCGTGACGCTGTCGGCCATGGTCTGGCGCAGCACCACCAGGTTCTTGCCCTGGACCAGCAGCCGCAACGCCTCTTCGTCGAGATCGGGCTGCTTCATCAGCCAATGCGACATGCGCCGCAGCAGGTCGAGATGCGGCCCGCCGCCCTCATAGCCGCGTGCCCACAGCCAGATGTGATCCGACAGCAGCAATGCGACGCGGCCCTCGCCAAACCGCGACAGCAGCAGCAGCGGTTTTCCGTCGGCGCCGGTCATGACCGGCGGGCTGGTTGCATTGCGCGTCTCGACCGTACGGAAGAACCGGCTCCAGTGCGGCGGCTCGCTGGCGGAGCCGTCCAGTCCGCGCGTCACCGGATGGCGTTTGCCGGCGTCGCTCAGATGCGCGTAGAACGGCTTCTCGGTGACACCGACCGGTTCGGCCGGCAAAACCGAATCCAGCGGCGTGCGCCAGATACTGGTGGTCGACGCGTAATCGGGGCCTGCCGACACCAGCACCGCGCCGCCGGCGCGAACGTAGCGCGCGATGTTGTCGAAGTAGGCGATCGGCAGCACGCCCTGGCGCGCATAGCGGTCGAAGATGATCAACTGAAATTCGTTGATCTTCTGCTGAAACAGTTCGCGGGTCGGAAACGCGATCAGGGACAATTCGTTGATCGGCGTCCCATCCTGCTTTTCAGGGGGACGCAAAATCGTGAAATGCACGAGATCGACGCTGGCGTCGGACTTCAGCAGGTTGCGCCAGGTCCGTTCCCCGGAATGCGGTTCGCCCGAGACCAAGAGCACCCGCAACTTGTCGCGCACGCCGTCGATCGCAACCACCGCGCGGTTATTGACCAGCGTCAGCTCGTTATCGAGCGGAGACGCCTCGATCTCCACGATGTTGGGCCCGGCGTGCTTGATATCGATCTCGACGTTGACGGTCTGCCCGCTCTGCACGGTGCGCTCGTTGATCACTTCGCCGTCGCGACGCACCACAATCTTGGCGCGGTCGCTGCTGACGCCTTGATCGTCCAGCCGGTAGGTGATGGTCTGGACCTGTCCGACGATGCCGAAGCGGGGTGCCGCTGATATCGCGATGCGCCGGTCGCGCTCGTCTTTGCGTCCCGTGATCAGGGCGTGCACCGGGGCTTGAAATCCAAGCCCCGCCGCGTTGGCAGGAATGTCATGCACCCGGCCGTCGGTAATCAGAAATGCACCGGCGACGCGATCGACGGGAACGTCCGACAGCGTCGACGACAGCGCGCCGAATAACCTCGTGCCATCGGTTTCGCCGTCGGCCTGGCCGGCTTCGACCACCCGCACCTCCAGCCCCTTGATCGTCTTGAGGCTGTCGACCAACGCCTCCTGCGCTTTCGCGGTTTCGCGGTTGCGCTCGCCGAAATTCTGGCTGGGGCTCTTGTCGATCACGACAGCGGCTACCGACGATAACGGTTCGCGGTCCTCGCGGGTAAATGACGGATTGGCCAACGCCAGCAGGATAAGCGCCAGCGCTGTCACGCGCACCGCCGCTCCGCGCGCGCGGCCGAGCAGGAGCAGGACGGCGATCACGGCGATGGCGGCCAGCGCGAGCCACAGCACCAGCGAGGGGACGAGCGGCGTAAACGCGATGCCGTACTGCATATTGCGTTCCTACTGTCCGAGCCGTTCGATCAGCGCCGGCGCATGCACCTGGTCGGCCTTGTAGTTTCCGGTCAGCGTATACATCACGATGTTGACGCCGGCGCGGAAGGCGAACTCGCGCTGCTTGGGCTCGCCCGGTGTCAGCGGCAGCATCGGCTGGCCGTCGGGGCGTATCGCCCAGGCACCGGCAAGATCGTTCGAGGTGATGATAATCGGTGAGACGCCGTCTCCACCCCGGGCCGGCCGGGAGGCTGCCTCTTCGTCCTCGTCACGCGGCAAGGTTTCAACCCAGGTCTGGCCGGAGTTAAACCGGCCCGGGAAATCGTGCAGCAGATAGAACGTCTTGGTCAGCACGTGTTCGCGCGGAACCGGTTCAAGCTCGGGAACGTCAAGCGAGGAGAGAATATTGCGCAATGCCAGCATTCCCTGCGTCTGCGATGCGCCGCTCTCGCCCGGCGGTGCCTCGATGGCATCGCGGGTGTCGAACAGCACGGTGCCGCCCTGTTTCATGTAGGCGTCGATGCGGTTGATGGCGTCTTGCGGCGGCTTCGCCGCTCCGGGCACAACCGGCCAGTAGATCAGCGGGAAGAACGCCAGTTCGTCGCGTGCAGGGTCGATGCCAACGGGGTCGCCGGCTTCCAATGCCGTGCGCTGCGCGAGAAATAACGTCAGCCCGGACATCCCTGCCTTGACGATGGAATCCACGTCGGCATTGCCGGTAACGACATAGGCGAGCCGGGTTTGCGAGACCGACTTGATCGCGAAATCGTCGTTGTTGTCGGCACGGGACGGCGATGGCGCCGACAATATCGTGGACAATACCAGCGCGAACGCGAGCGCCGCAGGCGCGGCGCGGCGCCGCAGCAACGCTGCGATGCCGGCGCCAAGTACAGCGACGATAATCGCGTCGATCAGGAACAGCGCCAGTGACGACGACAGCAGGATGCCGCGCAGATCGCGCGGTTCGGCATTGGTGTAGCTGGCACGCCGCGCGCGCAGGCCAGCGGTATCGAGCGGCGCGATGCGATCCGCCGCCGCCAGCGCATTGACCGCGAGAGGACCGTCGGCCGGGCCATAGAATCCGGGCGGATGGTCCGATGTCGCCCGGTCCCGGAAGTCGGCCGCCAGCGGCTTCGCGGTTGAGGGCGGCGGTCCGAACGCCCCGAAACCATCCAGCGTCCGCAGCGGCGCAACCGTTTCGACCTTGGCTTCGCCCGCCACGCCCGCGCCCGGATTGGACGTATAGCCTGACGCGTCGACGATCCGCCTCAGCATCTCGACAAAGCTGCCCGACATCGGCAGATCGGACCAGCGCATGTCGGCGCTGACATGAAACAGGCTCACCAGGCCCTTGCCGCGATGTTCACCCGTCACCAGCGGGGTGCCATCCTCCAGCGAGGCCCAGCTCTTGGTCGCCAGCACCGCATCCGGTTCGGCGAGCACCTGCCGGCTGACGGTGATGTCCTTTGGCACCGGCAGACCGGCGAACGGTCCATCGGCCGCGAACGAGGCGAGGTGCTGCGGCTTTTCCCAGGTCAGACTGCCGCCGAGGCTGCGACCGCCGCGGCGCAGCTTGACCGGGACCAGATCGTCATCCGCCTGCGCCAGGCGCGGGCCGGCAAAACGCACCAGCACCCCGCCTTGCTCAATCCACGCAGCAATTCGCTCGCGAATTTCGGGCGACAGCGTGCCGACATCCGCGAGCACGATCATCGGCAGCTTCTGGTCGAGAAACTGCGTGATCGCCTGTTGCGGCGCGCCGCGATCGCCCAGCCGCACGTCGGCGAACGGCGCCAGCGCCCGGGTGAGGTAGAATGTCGATGCCAGCAGCGGCTGCGCGGTATCGTTGGTCGATCCGCTGACGATGCCGATGGCGCGCCGGCGCCATCGCTTGTCGAGCAGTTGCACCGCGCCCGCAGATCGTTCGCCCGATATTTCAAGGCGCGCGATGTCGTTGCGCAGTTCCACCGGAAGATCGAATGCCGCTTCGGTCTCGCGATCCTGCGGCGAAAACGTATAGCGAGCTTCGCCGATCGGCGAGCCTTTCGGATCGATCGCGCGCACGATGCCCGCGGCAACGCCGCCATTGGCGCGCAGCACCTTCACCGTCATCTTCGCCGCGGCATTCTCGGCTGCGACCAATGCGAGCGGGGATGGGGTGCCGCCTTCAAAAACCGTCAATGCACGATCCCCGATTGTCTTGCTTAAGCCTTCCAGAAACTCCGGCCCTCGTCCGGTATCGACGCCATCCGACAGCCAGGCGATCTCGCTGTCGCCGGTGGCTTTGAGGAAACGCTCGATCGCGGGCAGGGTTTCGACCCTCTCGATCGAGTAGGGCTTGGGCACAAGCTGGCGCAGCGCCACGCGCGCGGTGCCTCCCGGCATCAGTGTGATGTCACGCGCGGGCTCGGACAGCGGAACCAGCGCAACGCCGCGCCGGTTGCTGTCGGCATTCGCAATCAATTCGTCCGCGGCCTTGATCCTGATGTCCCAGCTCGAGGCCGCGCTCCAGCCGTCGTCGAGCAGGATGACAAGCGGAGCGCTATTGCCGGCAAGGCCGGTTTGTGGATTCCAGATCGGCCCCGCGGCCGCCAGGATCACGAGCGTCGCGGCTGCGAGCCGCAACGCCGTCAGCCACCATGGCGTATGCGACGGGGTTTCTTCCTTCGGCGCGATGTCCAGCAACAGCCGCGTCGGCGGAAACTCAATGCGCCGCGGCCGCGGCGGCATCACCCGCAACAGCCACCACAGCGCGGGCAGGCT
>WNFC01009239.1_pt1 | contig 10916 bp, 7 predicted proteins | sample 5400541 | NCBI WGS metagenome assembly WNFC01 (sample SAMN13153342, study PRJNA577476) | soil metagenome | isolation source: 120 cm saprolite under Douglas fir tree site 2 hole 2 replicate 1 | place: USA:California | collected 2015-04-18
TGCCTCATAACAAGCATCCGGAGGGGACGACCGACCAGTCCATGCGGAATCTGATGTACCCACTGAACTGGCAGGAAGTTTTCGAGTACGTTGGGTTCCCGGCATTCTTGAAGCCGTATTCCGGCGGCGGGTGGAAGCATGTATACAAGGTGCATTCGCCGGAGGAATTCTTTCACCATTACAACCAGACGGGCGATTTGTGCATGACGCTGCAGCATGGAGTGGAGTTCGATGAATATTTCCGTTGCTATGTAGTTGGCCAGGAAAAAGTCCATATCATGAAGTACGACCCGCGTCTCCCGCATCATGAGCGGTATGTGAAAGGCAATCCTCCACCTTCATCGACTGCACTAAAGGAGCGGGTAGAAAAGGACGCGCTGACGTTGTGCCGGGCCCTGGGGTATGACCTGAATACGGTCGAGTTTGCGGTAGAGGATGGAGTGCCGTACGCCATTGATTTTCTGAATCCGGCGCCGGATGCGGAGATTACTTCGGTTGGACCCGAGAATTTTGACTGGATTGTGAATGCTGTGGCGGAGATGGCGGTAAAGATGGCGGTAGGCGGGGAGAATCCGGTGAAGGAGTTACGATGGGCGGGGTTTTTGGCGGGGCAGCCTGCAGCGAAAACGCGCAAGGGCGAGCCGTCTTGGGTGGCAGAGCGCAAACGCGGGAAGGTGACGAAGTAGTATCGCGAATTGCAGCAGAGCCTCGCTCGGCCGGACAGCCGGGGGCGGCTGTCCCCACATAGATCTGAAATGAAAACAATTTCAACACGCGGAGATCTGCGATGAGGGGCAAACCTACGCCGAAGAATGTGGACGAATATCTGGCGGGTGTTCCCGAGCCTGCTCGCAGCACTCTGAAACGGACTCGCGCGGTGATTCGGTCCGTGGTGCCGGCGGAGACCACCGAGGTGATCAGCTACGGGATTCCGATGTTCAAGTACAAGGGAATGCTGGTGGGGTATGCGGCGTTCGCGAAGCATTGCAGCCTCTTCCCGACAGGCTCCGGTGTGAGCAAAACTTTTGAGAAGGAACTCAAGGATTATCCTACTTCCAAGGGGACGATTCGCTTCCCGGTGGACAAGCCTTTGCCGGCTGCGTTGCTGAAGAAGATCGTGAAGACTCGGATCGCGGAAAACGAAGAATGGGACTGAGCTGAATGGGGCGGGGTATTTCCGGGCATTGATATACTGGTGGGGTTCCGGTTTTGCCGAGCCCTTTCGCAAAGAACGGGGAAGGATGGGGTCCATCTGCAGCGGCGCTGGCGAACAGCAGGTTCCTCTCCCTTTGCTTCGCTCACGGTCGGAATGACAAGGAGCTGGGGCAAGCCTGATTCGGGGTCCTGGTTAGATTTCGCGGGCAGGAGTGCCCGCGCCACACTGACTACTGATTTTTATGCAGCCTACTTTCACTATCGGGATCGAAGAGGAATATCAGACCGTAGATCCGGAGACCCGCGATCTGCGCTCGCATATCCATGCGGAGATCCTGGAGAAGGGGAAGCTGTTGTTGCAGGAGCGGGTGAAGGCGGAGATGCATCAGTCGGTGGTCGAGGTGGGGACCTCAGTCTGCATCAACATCAAGGATTGCAAAGTTGAGGTGAAGAAGCTGCGCCGCGACATGGTCAGGCTGTCGAAAGAAAACGGGTTGCGGCTGGCTTCGGTGGCGACGCATCCGTTTTCCGATTGGCGGACCCAGGAGATTCATCCCGACGAGCGCTATAAGAACATTGTTGAGGATCTCCAGCTCGTGGCGCGGGCAAATCTGATCTTTGGTCTGCACGTGCACATCGGGATTGAGGATCGTGAAACCGCGATCCACATGATGAATCATGCACGGTATTTTCTGCCGCATATTCTGGCGTTGTCGACCAATTCGCCGTTCTGGCTAGGGATGAATACGGGGCTGAAGTCCTACCGTTGCAAAGTATTCGACAAATTCCCGCGTACGAATATCCCCGATTATTTCCCGAGCTGGGGTGAGTACGAGAACTTCATCAAGCTGCTGATCAAGACCAACTGCATCGATAACGCCAAGAAGATCTGGTGGGATATTCGGCCGCATCCATTCTTCAATACCCTCGAATTCCGTGTATGCGACGTACCGATGCGGGTAGAGGAGACGATCGCGTTGGCGGCTTTGATTCAGGCTACGGTGGCCAAGCTCTACAAACTGTACACGGCCAATCAGGGATTCCGGCTATACCGGCGCGCTCTGATCATGGAGAACAAGTGGCGGGCGGCTCGCTATGGACTGGACGGCAAGCTGATTGATTTTGGCAAGCAGAAGGAAGTTCCGGCACGCGATTTGGTGAGGGAGTACCTCGATTTTGTGGATGACGTGGTGGATGAGCTCGACTCGCGCGAGGAGTTGAACTATATCCATGAGATTCTGGAGCGGGGCAGCGGCGCGGACCGGCAGTTGCGCGTGTTTCAGGAGACCGGGGACCTGAAAAAGGTCGTTGATTACATTATTGAGGAGACGGAGACAGGCCTGGCCGAGAGTGAAGCGCCGATTTCCGTACAAAAAGTAGGGTAATGACCATTCCTGTGGATCGATCCGATCTCACCTTGCCACAAGAAATACGACAAGGATTGAGTTCCCAAATCAACACAATCCCATTTGATTCTGAATTTATCCCTGGAGCGCGCAACGCGGTCAGTGTTTGCCTGCGCATACAGCGTGACGAGAAAGTCTGTGTCATCACCGATGAAGTGACGCTTGAGATCGCGGCTGCGCTGGTTGGTGAACTAGAGAAACTAGGCGCGCCTTATCACGCCTGGGTTTTGGAAGACTTGGCCCCTCGCCCCCTAAAGGAGTTGCCGCGGGAGATTCTCGAAGATCTCGAGTCCAGCCAGGTTTCGATTTTCGCGGTGCAGGCGCAGACTAACGAGCTGCGATCGCGCATGCAGATGACGGAAGTCGTAAACCGGCGCAAGATCCGGCACGCGCACATGGTGAATATCAACCGGCAGATCATGCTGGAGGGCATGCGCGCGGACTTCTTGAGAGTCGACCGGCTCAGTCAGAAAGTCGTGGAAATGGTGCGCAAGGCTTCGAAGATCCGGGCCAAGACCGCGGCAGGAACGGACCTGACGGCGGACTTGAATCCGAACTATCGATGGCTGAAGACCAGCGGAATCATCACTCCGGAAAAGTGGGGCAACCTGCCGGGCGGCGAGATTTTCACGACTCCGGGCGAAGTGAACGGCACGTTTGTAATCGATGGCGTGGTGGGGGATTACTTGTGTGCGAAGTTCGGCAGCTTGCTGGAGAATCCTCTTACCATTCACATCAAAGGCAATCGTTTGACAGAGGCACACTCGGAGAACCGCGAACTGGAAGATGATTTCTGGCGGTATACCCACACCGACGAAAACAGCAATCGGGTGGGCGAGTTTGCCATCGGCACCAACATTGATCTAAAGGATGTGATCGGACAGATTCTGCAGGACGAGAAGTATCCCGGCGTGCACATTGCATTTGGAAATCCGTACGGGGCGCATACCGGGGCCGAGTGGGATTCGTCCACCCATATTGATGTGGTCGGACGGAAATTCAATATCTGGGTGGATGACCAGCAGATTATGCGGGATGGAAAGTTTCTGCTGCAAGCGTAGGTCAAAAGGCGGTTAGAGAATCCCTCGCGAGGCCGTGTAATCCTGATGGCTGCATGAGATCCTTCGACTACGCAAGAACGCCCACTTTGGTGGGCGTTTTGCTGCGCTCAGGATGACAGGGCGTTAGAATGATCCGCCGATAATCCGGAACGACCAAAATGATTCCTTCGTTGCGAAGGCAGTTCAACGAGCACTTTACTTCCAAGAAATATCAGATATTTTTGCAGCGCATTGATGACGCTTGTGGAACGCACGTGCAATTTCGGCTTTGCGAGACCCCGTGCTTTTTCCCAAAGCAACTGATTGACCGGATGGCGGAGGATGGGAAGAAGCTGATCCGGCAACTGGTGGTGAATCCGGCGTACCGCGCGAAGTCGGACGAGGCCGTGCCCGCGGAGTTCAAAGTCCCGAATGAGGCCGCCCACCCGATGTTTGTGCAAGTGGATTTTGGCCTGGTGCGGGACGCGCACGGTGCGCTGCAGCCGAAACTTGTAGAGTTGCAGGCCTTCCCTTCCCTTTATGCGTATCAGGGACAGCTGGCGCAGGCGTACGTTGACATTTATGGGCTGGAGCGGTTCGCGGCTTCCGGCTCCCGGCTTTCGGCTTCCGGGGATGCGCGGCTGAAGTATTTTTTGGGCGCGCTGGATGCGGAGTCTTACCTTGCGCTTCTTCGGCGGGCGATTGTCGCGGACCACGATCCCGAAAATGTGATCCTGATGGAGATCCACCCTGAGCAACAGAAGACTCTTCCGGACTTTCTGCTCACGGAAAAGATGCTGGGAATTCCCACAGTTGATATCACTGCGATCAGGAAAGAAGGCCAGCGGCTCTATTACGAGCACGCCGGAAAGCGGGTGCCCATCCGGCGAATCTACAACCGAGCGATTGTGGATGAACTCGAGCGCAAAGGAGTAGAGCTGGCATTCGATTGGCGCGACGATCTTGACGTGGAGTGGGCGGGGCACCCGAACTGGTATTTCCGCATCAGCAAGTTTTCGATTCCTTATCTGAAGCATGAGTCAGTTCCGAAGACGTGGTTTCTGGATCGGCTCGACACAATTCCTGAGGATCTTGAGAACTACGCTTTGAAACCCTTGTACTCATTCGCCGGGCTGGGCGTGGTGATTGCGCCGACGAAGGAAGACATTGCAGCCATTCCGATCGAGAAACGCCCCGATTATATTTTGCAGGAACGCCTACACTTTGAGCCCGTGATTGAGACGCCGTTCGGCGGGACGAAGGCCGAAGTGCGAGTCATGTATGTGTGGCTGGACGAACTGACGCCGGTACTCACTATCGTCCGCATGGGGCGGGGATTGATGATGGGTGTGGACCACAACAAAAATATGGAGTGGGTTGGAGCCTCTGCAGGGTTGTATTTGCAGGACTAGCAGGTCTTGCCCAGAGTCTTGCCTCCACCGGCAAAAGCGGCCGCAGCTCCTCCGCCGCTTCTCGCTTGCGATGAGGTCCGGTCTTTAAACTGTACAAGGTGGTGGAGATGTTCCTCCCACCTTTTGAGCGATGATGGTCTCGAGTACCTTGCCATTGGGACGCTCCACCAACATCTTGTTTCCTACGAAGCGGACGGGGACCGGGTCACCGGATGCAAACTCTCCGGGAGCATAGCCGTTGGCGAAAGCCACACTGTACTCACCGACGTACTGAACGCCGTCGACCCGGACCACGAGAGCCAGCCTGCGCTCTGAGAGTCTTGAAAGTTCGCGGACGATTTCGGCTTCCGCCTGCATCCAGTTTTCGAGGTCACGGCCTGCGATTTTTCCGCCTTTCTCGTAGATCTCACGGGCACGCCCGCTAACCGCCTCTTGCGCCTCCTGCACGGAGATTTTTGGGACCGCTGGACTGTGGGGATTCGGATTCGAACGGCTTCTCATGGAAGGTCTCCCTGTGCTTGTAAAGTCAGCCGCGCAAATTTGCGGCAGATTCTGTAAGTGTTAGCGCCCCCATGATAGCCGCAAACAACACCGGGACTCGGATGGGCGTCTTACTTAAAGAACATGGTGATTCTCGGATTGGGAACAGACCACAAAATTCCCAAGCTGGAATCGGATAGCAGAGTCATTCATAGTTAAAACGGAATGTCGGTCAGAATTTGAAGATCCAGTCTGCCCGTATACTTCGGAAGGCAATGGGAGTTGACCGGATTCCACCCGCGGCCTAACATTACCGCCGGGCAGGGCGTGGTCTCATAATGATCGGCCAGAAGGTGTCCCACTATCGCATCCTGGGAAAGCTTGGAGGCGGTGGTATGGGCGTGGTCTATGAGGCGGAGGATCTCAAACTCGGCCGCCACGTCGCGCTGAAGTTCATTCCCGAAAATCTTACCGGCGACCCCAAATCGCTGGAGCGATTCGAGCGGGAAGCGCGGGCCGCCTCGCAGCTGAACCATCCCAACATCTGCACTATCCACGGCATCGAGGACAACAACGGACATCCCTTCATCGTGATGGAAAAACTCGAGGGAGAGAGCCTGAAACAGCGCATCGCGGGCAAGGCGATGGAGACGGAGAAGGTCCTCGATATCGCCGTTCAGGTAGCGGATGCGCTGGTAGCGTCCCACTCCAAGGGAATTGTGCATCGCGACATCAAGCCGGCAAACATCTTCCTGACGCCGAGCGGGCAGGTCAAGGTGCTCGACTTTGGACTGGCCAAGCTGGTGAATCACCTAGGGACCGAAGAAGACGCAGACAATTCTCTGACGGCGGTGGGCGTGATTCCCGGCACAGCGGTGTACATGTCCCCTGAGCAGGCTCGCAGCGAGACCATCGATGCCCGCAGCGACCTGTTTTCGTTTGGCGTGGTCGTGTACGAGATGTCCACGGGAAAAAAGCCTTTTGCAGGAAACAACTCGTTGGTCACACTGAATGCCGTGCTGCATCAGAAGCCGGCGCCGCCGCGAGATCTGAATCCAAAACTGCCCGCGGAACTGGAAGGCATCATCGGGAAGGCGATGGAGAAGGACCGCCGCCAGCGCTACCAGAGCGCGGCGGAAATGAAATCGGACCTGCAACTGCTCAAGCGGGAAACCGAGTCCGGCATGGTAAAGAGCGCCACCCATACTGCGAAGCTGCGGGTTGCGACCAAGACATTCGGCAGAAACAGCCGGCTGCAGACTTATCTGTTGTTGGGGACGCTGGGTCTTCTGATCACGGTGCTGGCTGCGGTGGGAACGTGGTGGCTCAAGCACCGTGAGGTCGCAAATGCCCAGCAGCGCAATGCAATCGCAGTGCTTCCGCTGCAGAATATGAACGGGGACTTCAGCGTCGACTATTTGCGGTTTGCCTTGGCCGATGAGTTGGCCAGCGTGCTGACCTACTCCCGGTCGCTGGATGTGCGGCCTTCATCGGTAACGCGCAAGTATGTGGGCCTCGATCTGGACCCTCACAAGGTAGGCACGGAGCTGCGCGTTGGACGGCTGCTCACCGGACACTTCAGGCGGCAGGGTGATCAATTGACGGTGACGCTCGAGGCGATCGATGTGCCTACAGACCGTCTGCTTTGGCAGAGCAGCGTTACGGCGGGTGCGGATGACCTGATCGGCCTGCAGCAGCAACTCAGTGCACAGGTGCAGAATGGATTGTTGCCGATACTGGGAGGCACTGGAGGCGCAATCGATACCGCATCACGCCCCAAGAGTCAGGAGGCTTACGACCTCTACCTGCACAGCCTCGCTCTGCCTCATGATCCCGAGCCGAACAAGGATGCGATTGCGGTGCTGGAACACGTGGTAGGAGTGGACCCGCGCTACGCGCCGGCGTGGGAGGCGTTAGGCCAGAGATACTACTTCGATTCGACATACGGGGGTGGCGGAGAGGAGAAGTTCCAGCGGTCGAATGCAGCCTACGAACGGGCGATTTCGCTGGATCCGAACCGGGTAGCCGCCGCCAGCAACCTGATCACGAACCGCGTGGAGCGCGGCGAATTGGGGCGGGCCTACGACGCTGCTACCGATCTGGTGAGGCGGCGCCCCCAGAGTGCGGATGCCCACTTTGCGCTCAGCTACGTTCTGCGCTATGCGGGCATGCTGGACAAGGCGGGAGAGGAGTGCAACACGGCGCGAGCGCTTGATCCGGGGAATTTCAAGTTCCGCTCCTGCGCGTGGGCGTTTGTGGAATCGGGCAAGACCGAGCGGGCGATGGACTTTGTGCACCTCGATGCGGGCTCGGAGTGGGCAGCGTGGGTGACTCCATATATCTATCTGGCGGAGGGCAAGGTCGCCGATGCGCGGGAGAGCGTCAAGCATGTGGGCAAGGCCTCCACCTATCACCGCGAGTTGATGGCGGCATGTGTGGCGCAACAGCGGCCGCCAGACATGGACAGGATTGTGCGGGAGACCGAGTCGTCAGTAATGACGGAACCTGATCCCGAGGCATGGTACCACGTGGGAGCGTTGATGGCTTATTGCGGGCAGAAAGAGCCGGCGCTGCGTTTGCTGAAGGCCGCGGTGCAGCAGAATTATTGTGCGCATTCAGCGCTGCTGGACGATCCGCTGCTGAAGGATTTGCGGAAAGAGACCGCGTTCAGCGAAGTGCTCACGGCCGCCAGCGGTTGCCAGCAGACGCTGAAAGAGGGTCGAGGGCAGTAAAGTCTGGCCTCAATGCGTGGAGGCATGGCAGCCACATTGTAGCTCCGCCGCGCCTGTCGTGCGGGCGGGCTAAAACACCTCACATGGGCATCTCTGCTTCTATCGCAATCCTGCCTGCATCTAAAACTCTTTGGCGATACGCAAGACTGGAGCGTGGTCCATGAGAGTCGGATTCATCGGTCTAGGAAACATGGGATCGGCCATCGCGGCCAATCTGTTGAAAAGCGGACATGAGGTCACGGTTTTCAACCGCACCGCCAGCAAGGCGGAGCCGCTGGTGAAGCAGGGCGCGCGCTACGCCGTTCAAATTGCGGACGCGTGCCAGGGCGACGCCGTAATGACGATGCTCTCTGACGATCACGCCGTTGAAAGTGTCGTCTTCGGCGATGCGGGCATCGCCAGTAGCCTGCACAAAGGCGCTGTCCACATTTCGATCAGCACTATCAGCGTGGCGCTGTCGCAAAAGTTGACCGCCGCCCATGCCGACCGCGGACAGCGATTTGTGGCCGCTCCAGTTTTTGGACGTCCCGAGGCCGCGGCTGCAGCCAAGCTGTTTGTCGCGGCCGCTGGCGCAGACGACGCCATGGACGCCTGCCTTCCTCTCTTCGAAGCGTTCGCGCAGAAAACTTTTCGCTTCGGGACCCATCCGCCCGACGCGAATCTGGTTAAATTGAGTGGCAATTTTCTGATCTCATCCGTCATCGAGGCGCTGGGCGAGGCCCTGGCATTGGTGGGCAAGGCCGGCTTGGACCAGCACCAATATGTAGACTTCCTCACCTCAACGCTCTTCGCCGCTCCGGTCTACAAAACCTACGGTGGGCTCATTGCGGACAAAAAATTCGCACCTGCCGGATTCGCCGCTCCCCTCGGACTGAAGGACAACCGCCTGGTCCTCGCGGCAGCGGAAACCTTGCGCGTGCCGATGCCGCTGGCCAGCCTGATTTACAACCGTTTCCTCACCTTGCTGGCACAAGGTGGCGAGGCGCTGGACTGGTCGGCCATATCGCAGTTGGCGGCGGAAGATGCCGGTCAACAAAAGAAATCAGCGTAAGCTGGAGTCGTTCCGGCGGTGAGAATGCGCACGGATCTTGCGCGCATTACCCCGTGCTTGGTTAACCATTCCCAGCAGCAGGAGTCTAACGGCAAGGTAGGAATTCTCAGGAAAGAATTTGCGTCGGAACACCGTTAGGCCCCATTCTTGTAGCGTGAGACATTCCGGAACTGCCAGTCTGGCGCGGTCCATTCGGCGGCGCGCTCATCCCATTCTTCAGTTCTTCATCCATTCGGTTCGGACCACAGTCCATTTTCTGCTGATCTTCAGCCTGCTGACCCCTGCGCCGGCCCTGGTCGCGGAGCATGCTGCGCATCCGGCTGGGAGTTCTTCTCCGACCAGGAACGTCCAGTCCGCACCTGAGCTTTCCGCCGATCCTCCCGGATTGCTCTATCAGGGTGTTCCGCCAGAACTTCCGCAGGACCAAGGTGTAGCCGGCCTGCGGCTCGCGGTACAGCGGCTGAGTACGACGGCGCGGCTGATGCAAACCGTGGCGCATCCCGACGACGAAGACGGCGGCATGCTGACGCTCGAGTCGCGAGGCCGGGGAGTGAGCGCACTGCTGATGACGCTGAATCGCGGCGAGGGCGGTCAGAACAAGATTGGCAGTAATTTGTCCGATGTGCTGGGCGTACTGCGGGCGGAGGAGTTGCTGGCCTCGGACCAGTACTACGGTGTGCACCAGCGCTTTTCGCGGGTAGCGGATTTCGGATTTTCGAAGAGCCCGGACGAGACATTCGCGAAGTGGGGCGGACACGATGTGGCGCTGGGCGACATGGTTCGTGTGATTCGTACTTTTCGTCCAGATGTGATGGTGGCACGATTTTCGGGGACGGAACGAGATGGACACGGGCACCATCAGGCATCGGCCATCCTGACCAAGGAAGCGTTCCGCGCTGCCGCCGATCCGAAGCGGTTTCCCGAGCAGATTGCGGAGGGCCTCGAACCGTGGCAAGCGAAGAAGTTCTACGTTGGAAACGTGTGCGGCTTTGGGGCCATGACGTGTGCAGATGCGAATTGGACGGTGAAGTTAAACACCGGAGAGCATAGTGCGGCGCTCGGCATGTCATATGTGCAATTTGCCATGGAGGGCTTGCGGCACCAGCTGTCGCAGGGGGCAGCAGGCTGGACGGTGGATCCGGGCGACCGGTTTACATTCTACAAGCTCGCAGATTCAGTTCTTCCCTCTACGACGGATAAAGACGGGCACGAGAAAGACTTTTTCACCGGGCTGGATACGACGCTGCCCGCTCTGGCGGCGCGACTTGGGGAAGAACAGTCGAAGATCCCGCAGCTGCGAGGGGAATTGAGGGAGATTGCGAAGAAGATTGCCGCGGCCAGCGAAGATGCAAATGGAAAAGATCCGTCGTCCGCAGCGACACCTCTGATAGCGGTCGTCGCTCAACTGCGCCAGGTGAATGCGGAAGTGAGCCAGAGCAGTCTGGGGACTGCTGCCAAGCTGGATCTGCTGACGCCGCTTGCGGAAAAACTGCAGCAGGCCGAGACCGCTCTGAACCTGGTGCTGAATGTGAGCCTGGAAGCAGACGTGGCTCCGGGAATGGGTCCGTATGGTCGCACTCCAAAGGAAGCGGATGCCGTCACCACCGTCTCCCCGGGACAGGGATTCCTGATCACGGTGA
>WNFC01009240.1_pt1 | contig 10916 bp, 6 predicted proteins | sample 5400541 | NCBI WGS metagenome assembly WNFC01 (sample SAMN13153342, study PRJNA577476) | soil metagenome | isolation source: 120 cm saprolite under Douglas fir tree site 2 hole 2 replicate 1 | place: USA:California | collected 2015-04-18
AAGCGCGCGGCGGAAGACGTCGAGAAGGCACGCGAAGCGATCAAGCGCGCGGCATCGGACCTCGATGACGCGGCGGCCGCTGCGCAAGAGGCCACGCGTGCCCGCAAGGCCGCGGCCCAACGCGCACTCGCCGCCGGGCAGGCGCTGTCGAGTGCCCGCACCCGCGCCGAATCCGCGGCAGCGGACCTGAAGACGATCGAGAAGGGCACTCGCGAGAAGGGCACTCGCGCGTAGGCGTCAGGCGCGCAGCTTTTTCCAGTTGTCCAGACAGCGCTGCACCATCGGGAGCTCGCCGCCGTTGTTCGTCCCGGTTTCCTGCTCGATCAGGTAATACTCCACGCCACCTGCGGTCTCGGCCGCGTCGAAGATCTGCTTCCACGGCGCGTCCCCTTCACCGAAGGCGACGTTGTAGCCGCGGCCGGGCGCCCAGTCCTTGCAGTGGATGCTCTTGATCCGGCCCGGATTCGCGTTGATCCAGGCGACGGGATCGGCGCCGACCTCCACGCATGTGCCCACGTCGAACTGCAGGACCACGTCCTTGGGCGTACTGGCGGCCAGCACGTCCATCGGACGTTTGCCGTCAACGGGACGCCACTCGACTTGATGGTTGTGGTACCCGGTGGCCATTCCGAGCGGCTTGAGCTGCGCCGACACGGCGGTGAGCTGGTCGCCGAGCACCTTCCATCCGTCGATGCCGGTGACGCGCGGCGCGCTCGACATGATCAGGTACTTGCTGCCGAGGATCTGATTCAGCTCGATCGCCTTTTTCAGGCCGTCGGGCGTGAACGACGGACCGCCGTTGTGGGTCGAGAGGCACTTCAGCCCGGTGTCGTTGAGTACCGCGCGGACGCTCTTCGCCGTATCCGGCGTCCAGTCGAGATACGGCGCGTAGAACTCGACCACCTGGTATCCCATCCTGCCGACGGCAGCGACCGTGCCCAGGAGATCCTTCGCGAGCTCGCCGCGGACGGAGTAAATCTCGAGTCCGACCGGAACGTTCCTGGCCCCCTTGAGGCCGGCGGACGCCGCGAAGGGGACGACGGCCGCCATTGCGAGAAAGGTGCGACGGGACAGGTCAGCAGTGGGCATGTGCGCACGGTAACACAGCCAGGCTGAAGTATGATCCGCATTGGAGACCGGTATGGCCGAACATAATTCAAATGTCGTCAGCGCGGATGTGACTGCCGCCAAGTTGCCCGACGGCGTCGTCGATCTGGATGCGGTCGAAGGCTCCGAACCTGTTGCCGGGTGCCGGGTGTTCACGCACTACAACGGGCCGACCGATCAGTTGAGCGGCCTGTGCGCGGGGATGGCCGTGCTCGATCCCGGCGCCACCCCGCATCCGCCGCACCGGCATCCCGAGGAAGAGTTCATGATCATCGCGTCGGGCACCGGTGAGATCGAATGCGCCGGCGAGACGACCGCGGTAGGGCCGGGCGCGGTGATGTACTGCGCCGGCAACACCCTGCACGGGATCACGAACACCGGCAAGGTGCCGTTGACGTTCTACTGGTCCAAATGGCTGGCGAAGGGATTTTAGCCGGCTACTCCGACCGATCCTGGTCGATGACCTCGAACACGTAACCGTTCACCGGCTCCCGGAAGAAGAAGCGCTCGAACGGTGTGGCGCGGAGCGGCTCGATGAGCTCCGCTCCGTATTGCCGCAGCCTCTGCTTGAGCCCGTCGAACTGCGGACGAGGGTAAAAGAGCGCCACATGGCGGCCGAACTCGCGCTCGAACGGCGACGGGGCAAAGTCCTCGACATGCAGCACGTGCATCTGCTGCCCACGTCCGATGTTCAGCCAGACGACTTCGCACGGGCTGTTCTCCGGGATCGGATCCCGGCCGTAGCCGAGCGTTTTCTCGAGGAATGCGGCGGTCTTCTCGACCTCGCGCGTCGCCAATGTGAAGTGGGCCAGGCTCATGCAATCGATTGTATGCCCCTTGTTTGGCGATTGTCAGGAAGCCCCCGTGGTTGTATAAGGTGACGGGGAATTGCGGCCACTGGGGTGGTCTGTGCGTTTAGGGGGAGGCTGACAAATGAGGAAGCGGTCGTACCACGCCCTGGTGGGCGTTGCGCTGCTGCTTGCCGCCGTTCGCGGTGTGGCGGCGCAGGAGTTCCGAGCTACCGTTAAGGGGCAGATCGTCGATTCGAGCCAGGCCGCGCTGCCCGGCGTCACGGTCACCGTCCAGAACCAGGATACCGGCGAAGTCGCCACGGCGACGACCAACACCGAAGGCATCTACACGATCCCATTCCTCCGGCCCGGGCCGTACAGCCTCAGCGCCGAGTTGACCGGCTTCCAGAAACACACCCGCAAGGACATGGTGCTCCAGGTCGGTCAGACCGCCACCATCAACGTGGCGCTGCCGGTCGGCAACGTGACCGAAGAGGTGACCGTCTCGGCCGAGTCCCCCCTGCTCGAAACGAGCAATGCGAACCGCGGCACGGTCATCGACAGCCACCGCATCGCCGAACTGCCGCTCCAGTCACGCAGCCCGATGGCGCTGGCGACGCTGGTCGCCGGCGTGAATTACAACGCCCAGGCCATCTACCTGCGGCCGTTCGACAACGGCGCGCTGGCCGACTGGTCGATGAACGGCGGGCAGAACCGCAACAACGAGTTCATGCTCGACGGCGCCCCGAACAACGCCAACCAGGGGGGGAACAACATCGCCTACGTGCCGCCGGCCGATGCGGTCCAGGAGTTCAAGGTCCAGACCAACTCCTACGACGCGCAGTACGGCCGCACCGCCGGCGGCGTGGTGAACATGTCGCTCAAGTCGGGGACCAACTTGTTCCACGGGACGGCCTACGAGTTCTACCGCCGCAGATGGCTCGACGCCAATTCGTTCCTGCTGAACGCGCGCGGCACGCCCAAGATCCAGCATTACCTGGATCAGTATGGCTTCGAGGTCGACGGTCCGGTGCAAATCCCCGGCCTGTACAACGGGAAGGGCAAGACCTTCTTCATGTTCAACGGCGAGAAGTACCGCGAGGGCACGCCGGCGGCGCAGTTCAGTACCACGCCGACCGACGCGATGAAGACCGGCGACTTCAGTGGGCTGGTCGACGTGCAGGGACGGCAGATCGTCATCTACGATCCGGCCACCGGCCGCGACGTGAACGGTGTCTGGACGCGCGATCCGTTCCCGAATAACGTCATTCCCCCCAATCGCATCAGCGCGGCGGCGAAGGCGATCCTGCCGTACTACCAGTCACCCAACTGCAGCACTCCCGGCGTGGCGCCGTGGCAAACCAATCTCTGCTACACCGAGCACTTCAACAAGGACGTGTTCTGGAACTGGGTCGGCAAGGTCGATCACAACTTCACCAGCAAGGACCGCACGTTCTTCCGCTGGGGCAAGAACACGCGTCATGAAGTGCGCAACACCACCCCGATCAGGACCGGCCCGGCGCAGAACGGGCAGTTGCCCCTCATCCGCGCCAACGATGCGTTCGTCGGCGACTGGGTGCACATTCTCGGCGGCGGCACGGTCTTCAACGTGCGCAGCAGCTACACCTACTTTCTGGAGGGAAGCGAATCGATCTACGCCAGGGGATTCGACTCGACGGCGTTCGGATGGCCGGCGAGCCTCGTGTCGCAGTTCCCGGCGGCGAGCCTCGGCGGCCTGTTCCCGGTCATCACCATGGAACAGTTCGTCCAGCTCTCACGCGGTCTCGGGCCGAACACGAACAAGATCTATTCGGTGCAGCCGAACATCTCGCTCACGCGCGGGACCCACAACATCCGCAGCGGCCTCGACATCCGCCGGACGAATGTGTACAACGACAACTACGGGAACGCTGGCGGGCAGATCGATTTCTCGCGCGGCTTCACCCGCAGCACGTTGAACAGCAACAGCGAGCTCGAGGGGAACGCCTTCGCATCGTTCCTGCTCGGCGCACCCTCCGGCGGCTTCGTGCCGGTCAACCTGTTCCCCCACTACTACTGGACCTTCGTCGCGCCGTGGGTCCAGGACGACTGGCGCATCACCAATAAGCTGACCCTGAACCTCGGCTTCCGGTGGGACTTCAACAGTCCGGTCCACGAGGCGAAAAACCGGCTCAATTACGCGTTCGACCCGACGCTGACCAACCCGATTTCAGCGCGCGTAGGCCAGCCGGTGATGGGTGGCATGAGGTTCCTCGGGGTCGGCGGCGCGCCGACCACGCCGTGGAAGTTCGACTGGCACGACTGGCAGCCCCGTGCCGGCGCCGCCTACCAGATCAACGAAAAAACGGTCCTGCGCGCCGGCTACGGCAAGTACTTCTTGAACCCGACCGCCCAATCGTTCACCAACGGATTCAGCCAGTCGACGTCGTTGCTCAGCTCGAACGACGGCGGCCGCACGCCAACCTACGCGCTGGCCAATCCTTTCCCGGACGGGATCCAGCGGCCGACCGGGAGCACGCTGGGCCCGCTTACGTTCCTGGGTCGAGGGCCGAGCTTCTCGAACCCGGACTTCGTCGTCCCCTACGTGCACCAGTTCTCGCTCGGCGTGCAGCGCGAACTGCCATGGAAGGTCGCGCTGGAGGCGACCTATGTCGGAAGCCGCAGCTACAAGGTGCAATCGAGCTGGGGCGGCTACAACGAGCCGTCGGCGGCGTTCCAGGCCCCGTGCGATGTCACGAAGGGCGGCAGCCGTTCGTTGTGTGATCAGTTGCTGCCGAATCCGTTCTTCGGCGTACCCGGCTTCGAAGGGACGTCCCGGTTCACGAACCCGACCCTGTCGCGCTTCGAGTTGAGCCGGCCGTTTCCGGCGTTCACGGGTTTCTCGATGACCGAGAGGAACGACGGAAAGATGTGGTACGACTCGATGCAGTTCGTGGCCAACAAGCGCTGGGCGAAAGGCATCACACTCAACGCGAACTACACCTGGGTGCCGCGCTGGACCGAAGACGGCGCGAACACCACGACGCAAATCAACAACGGCTTCGTCGACGATGTCAGCCTGCTGAGGAATCACGGCCCCTATTTCTCGGATCGCAAGCATCGTGTCACCGCGTCAGGCGTCTGGGAACTGCCCTGGCGCAACCGCAAGGACGTGCTCGGCTATCTGCTCGGTGGCTGGTCGATCGCGCCGATGTACGTCTTCCAGACCGGCCAGCCGTGGGACATGCCCGGCAACGTCGACCTCGCGCCCGGCGTGAAGCTCAGCGACATCGCGCTCCCTGGCAAGAAGCAGGGGCAGTTCATCTACGGCGTCAAACCCTGTGTCGGAATCTACAATACAAACACCGGGAGCTACGACCTGCAGGGGTATTCGCTCGCCTACGGCTGCACGCAGCCGTACTTCCTTGTCCGGCAGTCGTTCCAGCGCCGCACCACGATGGTCCGCTACGACGAGTTCCGTCGCCCGACCTTCTGGGAGATCGACATGAACATCGCCAAGACGACGCGGATCACCGAGAGGGTGCGCTTCCAGACGCGGATCGAGGCGTTCAACATCCTGAACAGCCCGATGTACGACGAGCTGCAGTACACCCAGGACACCAATTCAGCGGACTTCGGACGCATCAACCGGAATTCGAGAGGTCAGTCGAATTTCCAGCGCTTCATTCAGCTGGGCTTCCGATTGACGTGGTAGGTACGCGAACGGGGAGGCTCCTGCGGGGCCTCCCCGTTCTGCTCGCCCTTACGGCCGCGCTCCCGCTGTCGCCGGCCGCGCGTCCAATAGCCTGGGCCGATCTTCCGGCCGCAATCAATGCCCGCCTCGAGGCCGCGGGCGTTTCGTCCTCCGCCTTCGCGGGGTTCCTCGACCAGCTCAATCGGGCCCACGCGCAGCGCGTCCGCGAAGGGGATCTCGATCACCTCGTCTTCTACCTGCTGCAGTCGATGCACTTTACCCGGCGTCCGCCGATTGAGCCGGCACTGAGCGCCAAGGCGCTCGTCGACGGTCTCGCTGCGGCGGAACGCGACGCCTTCCTGCGGAGCGGGCAGGCCTACCCGTCAGCGATCTCCAGGGACGTGCGGCTGCGGGTGACGGCGCTCCTCCGCGCGCTCGACTCGTCCGACGGCGACGCGCGGCTGGCGTACTTCCGCGCGCTGGTGAACACCGCCATTCCCGTCCGTCGCGAGCGCGCCGCCGCCCTTCAACGGGAGTACCTGCGCGTGATGCGCTTCGTGTACGACAAGGAATTCGTCGCGCAGCGGTCGGCGCACGCACCCGAGGCCGTGGCGGAGCTCTATCGCGCGCGAGGCCTCAGCACGGACACGGCGGTCGAGGCGGGGTACCTCGTCTATATCGGTCTCGGCGTGGTGAAGGCGCTCGAGCCGGACCGCCGCGTCCGGCGCGTGCTGATCGTCGGACCGGGGCTCGATCTCGCGCCGCGGACCGGACTGGTCGACCGAGCGCCACCGGAGAGTTACCAGCCGTGGGCCGTGATCGACGCGCTGCTCGCGCTCGGCCTGGCCAGGGCTGACGATTTGGCGGTGACCGCCGCGGACATCAATCCGAGGGTCGTGAACCATCTGCGTGCCCCCGCCGATCGCGCGCCCACGCTGCGGCTGGTCAGCGGGCTTCGAGAGAGCGACAGCGTGGTGTTCTCGCGCGAATACCGGGACTACTTCGCCGGCCTTGGGCAGGCGGCCGGCACGATCGAGACGGCCGCCGCTCCGGAGGGTGGGCGGCTGGCCAAGTCGATGAGGGTCAGCGCCGGGGCGGCACGGACGCTTCGCGCCGAGACCCTCGATGTCGTCACGCAGCGCCTGGACGCTGCGCCGTTCGACATCGTCATCGCGACGAACATCCTGCCGTATTTCGATGATACCGAGCTGGTGTTGGCGATGAGCAACATTGCCGGCATGCTCGCGCCAGGCGGCGTCTTCCTGCACAACGAGGCGCGTCCCGCCATGGGCGATGTGACGGTGGCGGCCGGCCTGCGGTTCGAGCAGGCCCGCCAGGGGATTATCGCGACGGTGCGCGGCGGTCCGCCGCTCGGCGACCGGATCTGGCTGCACCGCAAAACAGCAAAGTGATCGATCGGCAGCGCAACGAACTGGCCGCCGCCGGCGTATCCGCCGGATACGGGCATTTTCTACCTGCCGCGAACAACAGGCCCTCAAACTCAGGAGCGCTTCAATGGCGTACAGCAGACGTGAATTCGGAAAGCTCGCCCTCGCTGGGATACCCGCGGCCGCGGTCCTCGGGAGAGCGGAATCCATCTTCGGCGCGTTCGCGCAGGCGAAGCCAAACTCGCTGATCAACGGCGTGCAGATCGGCACGATCACCTACAGCTATCGTCAGATGCCGGAGCAGAGCGCCGAGGCGACACTGAAGTACATCCTCGACTCCGGCATCAGCGGGGTCGAGCTGATGGGCGGGCCTATTGAGAGCTCTACCGGAGCGCCGACGCCAGGCCGCGGTGGCGGGCCGGGGCGCGGTCCGGGCGGACCTGCCGGCGGCCGCGGACCGGGTGGTCCCGGAGCCACCGGCGGTGGCATTCCCGAGCGATTACCGCTCGGCGCGAAACTGGGTGAGTGGCACGGCCAGCAGTGTGTGATCCAGCCTGAAGGCGGCCCGCGCGGCGGGGGTCCCGGCGGACGGCGGGGCGGCAACCCGGACATGACCCCGGAGCAAATCGCGGCGCAGCAGGCGGCGCAGCGGGAAGCCGCCGCGAAGCTGAAAGCGTGGCGCACCTCGGTGTCGATGGACCCGTTCAAGAAGCTGCGCAAGATGTACAACGACGCCGGCGTCTCGATCTACGCCACGAAGATGCTCGGTACGAACATGTCGGACGAGGAGTTTGAGTACGTCTTCAACGTGGCCGAAGCCCTCGGCGCCACGCATACGACGCTTGAACTGCCAGCCGGTCCGGAGGCGGGCGCGCAGCTCAAGCGGATCGGCGATTTTGCGATGAAGAAGAAGATCTACGCGGCCTACCACACACACACGCAGGGCAGCATGACCGCGTTCGACCAGGCATTCGCCGCGTCGAAGGGCAACATGGCGAATGTCGACTTCGGCCACTGGGTGGCGGCCGGAAACGTCGGCGGCACGCCCATGGACTTCCTGAACAAGTACCACGACCGCACCGCGAGCTTCCACCTGAAGGACCGCACGACGCCGGAACACTGCGCCCTCAACCTGGAGTGGGGCACAGGCGAGACGCCGATCAAGGAGATCCTCCAGCTCGTCAGGAAGAACAAGTGGAAGATCGCGGCGTCAGTGGAGCTCGAGTACGCGATCCCGGCGGGCTCCGACGCGGTGCAGGAATTGCGGAAGTGCGTCGAGTACTGCCGAGCAGCGCTCACCTCGCCGTCGACCACGGCGTCGAGGGAGGCCTTATGAAGGGGCGCGCGGGCGACCGAGCGCAGCGAGTGAGCCACGCGGGCGGAGTGGGGCCCGGGGTCCCCGCGAGCGAGCGTGTTTCGGGGTCCGGCGGGGCGAAGCCCCCCGGAAGGAAAGGATACGTCTGGCTGCCGGCGGCGGCAGTAATCATGATGCTCGCAGCGGGGCTCGTCCCCGTCGCGCAGGCGCCGCAAACGCCCAGCCCCTCTCAAACGGCCGCGCCGGGCGTCCCCGCACCAGGGACGCCCGACGCGCAGCAGCCCGGACGCGGCGGTGGCCGCGGCCGCGGCGGCCCCGAGGTGCTGCCGGGCGGTCCGCAGCTGAACGACCCCGCGTACGCCACGGCGGATTTTTCCAAGAAGGCGCCCGTGCCCGCGCTCACGCCGGAGCAGGAGCTCGGTCGCTTCCTTCTGCAGCCCGGATACCGGCTGGAACTGGTCCTGTCGGACCCCGACATCCAGGAACCGACGGCGATTGCCTTCGATGGCAACGCGCGGATGTTCGTGCTCGAGAACCGCGGCTACATGCAGGATCTCGATGCGACCGGCGAGCACGATCCGATTGGGCGCATTTCTCTCCATGTCGACACCGACGGCGACGGCATCTACGACAAGCACACCGTGTTCGTCGACAAGCTCGTGTTTCCGCGGTTCATGATGCCGTTCGGCCCAAACGCGATCCTCGCCAAGGAATCGCATTCGCAGGAGGTCTGGAAATACACGGACACGGACGGCGACGGCGTCGCCGACAAGAAGGAGTTGTTCGACACCGGCTACGGCCGCCTCGGCAACGTCGAGCACGAAGAAGCCTTCCTGACCTGGGGGCTCGACAACTGGCTGTACAGCACCGTCAACGCGTTTCGCGCCCGGTGGACGCCGCACGGGGTCATCAAGGAGCCGACCGGCAACAACGGCGCGCAGTGGGGTGTCACGCAGGACGACGACGGCAAGATGTGGTTCCAGGGGGGCGCGAGCGGACTTCCGGCCTACTGGCAATTCCCAATCGTGTATGGAAATTTCGGCGGTGGCCGCGGCATGGGCGGCGGCATGGGCGAAATCGATCCGGACCTTGGCTACGCGTGGGGCGCCCCGGTCCGTGTCGCCGACATGCAGGGCGGCTTGAGCGCGACGCGGATGCCCGACGGATCGCTCCGGACCGTCACCGGAGCAGCAGGCAACGACATCGTCCGCACGCACCGGCTGCCGAAGGACCTGCAAGGTGACTATCTCTACGGCGAAGCCGTCGGACGCATCGTCCGGCGCGTGCGGCCGGAAAACCGTGAAGGCGTGACGTTCCTCCGGAACTATTACGACGCCAACGAGTTCATCAAGTCCACCGATCCCTACTTCCGGCCGGTCGACATGACCACCGCGCCGGACGGGACCGTCTACATCACGGACATGTACCACGGGATCATCCAGGAAGCGCAGTGGACGCCGGAAGGCAGCTACCTGCGCGCGCGCATCCAGCAGTACGGACTCGACAAAGTCATTCACAAGGGACGGATCTGGCGTCTGGTTTATGACGGCGTCAAGTTCGATCGGTCCGATGCGCTGGCGCGGGACAAGACCGTCCCCCGCATGAACGACGAGACTCCGGCACAGCTGTTGTCCCACCTGGGGCATCCCAATGGCTGGTGGCGCGACACCGCGCAGCGGCTGCTGGTGCTGAAGCAGGACAAGTCAGTCGTCCCGGCGCTGCGGCAGACGTTGAGCTCATCAACCAACCTGCTCGAACGGTTCCACGTGCTCTGGACGCTCGAGGGACTTGGCGCGCTCGACGCGTCGGCCGTTCGAACGCTGATGGCGGATTCCGAGCCGCGCATGCGCATCCAGGCGGTGCGCGCCAGCGAGACGCTCTATAAAGCCGGTGACAAGTCATTTGCCGAGGACTACAAGCGCCTTGCCCGCGATCCGAGCACGGACGTCGTCATCCAGGCCCTGTTGACGATGAACAAATGGAAGGTCCCCGACGCAATCGGCGTCATCAGGGCGGTCGCCGACGCGAACAGGGCGCGTGGTGTGCAGATGGTCGCCACGACGATTCTCAATCCGCCGGCCGCTGTGGGCTTCGGCCCGGGCCGCGGCGGCGGGCCCTCGTATACGGAGGCGGAGCGCGCGGTCCTCGCCGGCGGCGGACAGACGTACAAGGAGCTCTGTTCCGTCTGCCACGGCGACGATGGATACGGGAGGCCCAAACCGGGCGAGGCCGCAGGGATCACAATGGCCCCGCGTCTCGCCGGGTCGCCCCGCGTCAATGGACACCGCGATTACGTGATCAAGGCCATCCTGCACGGGTTGACCGGTCCGCTCGACGGCACGACCTACGGCGATCTCATGATCCCGATGGCCAACAACCCTGACGACTGGGTTGCAGCGGTGGCGTCGTATGTCCGAACGAGTTTCGGCAACACCGGTGGCCTCGTGACTTCGACGGACGTCAAGCGTGTACGGGCGGCCACGGGGGCGCGCAAGACGCCGTGGAGCATACCGGAGCTCGACACATCTGTTCCGAAGGTGTTGATTCCGGATCCCGCAACGTGGACGGCGACCGCCAGCCATAATTCTGCGGCCGCGGGCAAGGCCTTCAGCATGGCGGCCTGGACGAGCGGTGTGCCTCAG
>WNFC01027260.1_pt1 | contig 10916 bp, 9 predicted proteins | sample 5400541 | NCBI WGS metagenome assembly WNFC01 (sample SAMN13153342, study PRJNA577476) | soil metagenome | isolation source: 120 cm saprolite under Douglas fir tree site 2 hole 2 replicate 1 | place: USA:California | collected 2015-04-18
AGGCCGGTCCGTACACGGTCATCGCCTGCCACATCACGGCGACTGAGGCCTATGGTTACGAGACACAGAACCTCTACATGTTGGCGAAGGACAATGAGATTGTCGCGGACGATGACGTCAGGGTCTCTTTCGAGATCGAGCGCGTCGCCACCGATGGCAAGACCGGCAAGCCCGTCGCCGACATCACGCGCTATACCTACCGGGATGGTGATGCGCGCTATGTCGTGACCTTCGAGCGGAAAAAGACGATCAAGCAAGCCATCTTCACCGAGCGAGCGCCTTTCATCAAGCGCCTGATCGCCAAGATCGTTGGCTTCGATGGCGCCTATCACCGCTTCACGGGCAAAGTCACAATCGAGAAATTTGAGAAGGACGTGCGCGTGGAGATTTTCGATGACCACGCCATATGGGAGCTGATGTATTTGGGCAAGGCGCGGTCGCCAACGCTATGATCAGAGTAGACCAACTCAAGAGCTGTTCGACATGCGAAGGTGGCGCTCAGCAGTTGAATGCGTTTCACAGATTGAGGATACCCCCGTTAGAGCAGTTTCGCGGGGGAGCGTCGGTCGAACCATGTTCAATCGCAGCCAGATCCTGGTGTCCTTACTGGCCGCGCTGCTGGCCGGCTGCCGCAAGATCGAGATGGTATCGATGGAAGGTATGCCGTGATGCGCCAAGTTGTTGGAAGGCCGCCTGCCAGACACATGCTTCTAGGCATTAGTCTAGCCTAGCTTCTCGTTCCGTACGGCGACGATCTATGTCGGCTTTGGGTCAAACTCGGAAGTGACAGCCAGTCCGCGTCATGTCCGCTTTCCCCCTGAGGCTACGTGAAAACGCCGGCTGAGCTAGAATCTCGACGACACTGCTTCGGAGTTGGAGATGAAGCGCTTCGTCGAAAGTGAGGACCGCTGGCAGGGCGTTCTGCTTTCCGAGTTCCTGGACGACTAAGCTCCTCCCGAGCGCGGCGCCAGGCATCAGCCAGCGCTAGCCACGTTGCGATAGTAATGAGGCCCGACTTTCAGTGGAGGCAGGGCGGGCGCAAGCCATGCGTACTTCTTCGGCTCCGCGTTGTAGCGCTGCCGTTCCAACGGCGCGAGATGCAACGCGCCGTCAGCGGCGTCGACCACCGTCTTCAGTCGATCAACCTCGCGTTCAGGCAAATCGCCGGCTTATTGATGCCGTCCAGCCGTGCCCTTTTTCACCAGAGGAACACTCGTCATGTTGCGGCGCTGTGGTTGCGCGAAGCGGCTCTACGGCTATTTCCTGGCAGTCCTTATGCACGGGACGATCGGGCGGGAACGCACGAAGTTGCGGCAACAAGGTAACAGCAGGGTTATCCACACCTTCATCGACCGGCACAACCGAAATCCCAAGCCTTTAAAATGGATCAAATCAGCCGACCAAATCCTCGCTTCAGTCAAACGCTTCTGCCAGAAAACACAGCAGACATTATGCGGTGAACTTTAGATACATGTGACTAGCTTCGGTGTGCCCGCCATTGCCATGCCTTCGCGAACCATGCTCGCGCCAAGCTCCCGGCCATCGGCCCGGCATAGCGCAATGGGCCGGCCGTAACGGTCGCGCGGGTCGCATGCGGTGGCGCGGCCGTCCATGAACGATTGCGGGGCGCGGTTTGCGGCTTGTCCGGCTTGCCAGCCCTCCGCGCACGTTTGTTTGGCTTCCGGCGCGTCGATGTCCAAAGCCGGAAGGTCGCTGCACCGATTCGAATCGTATCACCATCGAACAGGCAATTGCGCTGCCGTCGGCGTGCCGAGCGTGAGCGCAGAGAAGACCGCCGCGAGGAAACCGGCTGAGGCCGCTTGAAGCACGGCCGCGGCCGGTCTCCCGGGCTCGGCCGATCACGTAATTGCTGATTGATACGGAGGTGATCGGCGGCCGAGTCGCGGATACCGAACGTTCCGACAACAACAACCAAGAATCGGCAATTCAGAACAAGCAGCAGTCCGAATGGGTCCATAGCTTTCTCGACATGCGCGGGAGCAATGGTGCGTTCCTGACTAACAGATGAACAAGCTGCCCAGTTTGAAAAGGAGTCGGCGATGAATGACATGACTGTACAGGAGCGGCGCCTCGCCCCGCTCAGCACCCCGTCAGACCTGGGGGCCAACGCCATCAAGGATCTCTCGACGTCTCTCACGACGTTGCTGGCCGACACGTTTGCGCTGTACGTGAAGACCAAGAATTTCCACTGGCACATGTCCGGTTCGCACTTCCGCGACTATCACCTGCTTCTCGACGAGCAGAGCGACCAGATCTTCGCCACGACCGACGCCATCGCTGAGCGCGTCCGCAAGATCGGCGGCACCACGCTGCGATCGATCGGCCATATCGGTCGTCTGCAGCGCCTTTCCGACAACGACGCTGAGTTCGTCTCACCCTCGGTAATGCTCGCCGAGCTGCGCGACGACAACAGGCAGCTCACCGCCTACATGCGCGCGACACATGCGCTTTGCGACGAACACAACGACGTCGCGACCGCCAGCCTGCTCGAAGTCTGGATCGACGAGGCCGAACGGCGCACTTGGTTCCTGTTCGAGGCGACCCGCTGAGACGGTTTGCCGGCCGGCCGATCGGCGAGGAGTATCCAATTGTGGACGGCGGCATACTGGCCGGTGTTGGCGCGCGTTCCTACAGTGCGGCCAACGCCACACGCGGCTCTAAGGCCGTAGCCCGTTTCAAGATGAGAGCTTAAAATGGTTAGCCTTCTCGGTCTCTCCGGCAGCCTGCGCCGTGCCTCCAACAGCACCGCGGTACTTCGTGGCCTTCAGGGCGCGCTTGCGCCCAGGACCTCGCTCAATATCTTCCCGTTACACGGGATGCCGCTCTACAACGAAGATGATGATGGCGAGCAGGCACCGGAATCGGTGCGTGCTCTGCGCTCTGCCCTCGAGATTAGTGATGGCGTAATCATGATCTCGCCCGAGTACAATCATGGCATGTCCGGCGTCCTGAAGAACGCGCTCGACTGGGCCTCTCGGCCTTTTGGGCAGTCGGGGCTAAAGGGCAAGCCGGTACTGACGATGACGGCGTCGCCCGCCTTCACTGGCGGTGTGCGCGCGCAGCAGCAGATGAACGAGACACTAGTGTCGATCCCGGCACGCCTAGTGCACCGGCCTCAGATCGTGATCGGCGGCGTGCATGACAAGGTGCGCGACGGGCACCTCGTCGACGAAGCCGCGCTGCGTTTTGCGCTCGAGGGCGTCGTTGATCTCCTCGACGAGATCAGGACTACGCGGTGTCCACGGGCGGCGGCATGAGTGTCACGAGCGCCACGCCGTGGATGGCAAGCGGCAGCAAGCACGCGCTCGTCACGGCCGGCTAGAATCACAGTAACAAGGGCCTCATGGCGATTCTCGGCGTGGGGCCGGCGACGGCTCGCGATACCGCTGCACTGGTCGCCGGCAGTCGTGGCACCAATTTGCGACCGGGTGGTGATACGCTCGCCCCATGGCAGACCTAGAGTGCGTCCTGCAGCAGCTCCACGAGATCAACGCCGGAGTGCAGACCTTCTACGATGCCGGCATGAGGGTCTGGATCGGCGACGAGATGAACGGCATCCAATCCGAAACGACGATCAAATCCTAACTTCTTCTCCTCCCCTCGTGACCGCGGGCAGGTAAGGCAGATTCATCAAATGACACAGAAGTTGCTCCAATCCATCGACTTGTGACTCCGACACTAGCGCATTAGATTCGAACGACAGCAGAAACTTGATGCCGCGTGGTTTGGAGTGACACCACCATCTGAGTGCTCCGGAGACACTCGGGCCGAAAGCGGCTATTTTCTGAGAAATTCAACAAGCTGGCCGGTCTCTGGTGTCAGTAGAGGCCCGGAAAGGGCCGAAGTTCGCGGCCTTTCCCGGGTTGTCTCTGTCAGCTGTGGTTGGTAGGGGAGACTTGATTCGAACCATCGCAGCAACTTGTTGCAGGCGGACTGGATTCGAACTTCCGACAGCAAGTCGACGCTCCTCGACCTAAGAGTGACACCTCAATCTTTGCCACCCAAAGGCGGGTGGGCAAAACCGGGCCAATTGCCTGGATTGCGGAAAATTATGGGTCTTGGTGTCACTGGAGCCCCAGTAAGGGCCGACTTGCGCGACCCTTGGCGCCCGTGCCTCGCCGTTGTCAATTTCGACGATAACATTGAGCGCGCTCGCTCGTGATTCGTCTAGGGCTTTTTCTTGGAGGGCTTTGGAGGCAGTTCGTAGACGATCGGCCGTTCTGCGAATCGGGGGGACGCCGAGGCGGCGGGTCGTTTCGCGCCCTCGGGATAAGGCGAAATGCTCTGCTCATAGCGGAAGATATTGTTGGGATCGTATTTCCGCTTCACGTCGAGCAGCGTGAAGAAGGCCGTGCCCCAATAGAGCATTCGGAATTGCTCGTAGCTTGCGCGCGGGTAGTTTTGATAAACCTCCTCGCAAAAATAGGGTTCCATCAATTGCTGGAAGCCGAACAGCCATTGCTCGGCCGCGATCTTGCCGGCGGGGTCGGTCCAGAAGGCGTCGAGGACGATGTTCATGTCGACGTCACGATGCACGAAGGCATTGCCGTCGGCGGGACAGGCATTGGGGACAGCGGGCTGTTGACGTAGCCGCAGATCTTGTCCTCGTAGATTCCGGTGGGATTGGGCATGGGATAAGGGTTGTCGTCGAGATACTTGTCCATGTCGCCATAGGTGCCGGTCTGGTCGACCAGCAACTGCGCCGTCGGGATGGCGAGCAGCGAGGCTATGGCCTGCTTGCCGTCGTCGGCGGACCCGCAATACATGCCCTGGATCATCGCGACCGGTGTAGTGTCGTTGAAGCCCACGTTCATCATGTAGCCGAGCTGCGGCGGCGCGCCGCTTCGCGCGTAGTTGGCCTGCAACTCGAGCAGCACTACGGCCGCCTGGCTGATGTCCCACTGTATGGCATAGGCCCAGACCGAGGCGAGCGGCTGCAGCGCGTAGGTAACCTCGACGAGGACGCCGAAATTGCCGCCGGTGCCGCCACGCACGGCCCAGAACAGGTCCTCGTTCTGCGTGGCGTTGGCGCGCACGGTGCCGCCGTTCCACAGCATCACGACGACTTCAGTCACGTTGTCGCAATTCATGCCGAAATTCCGCGACGTGTAGCCGAAGCCGCCGCCCTGCATGAAGCCGCCGACGCAGACATTGCCGCAGGCTCCCGTCGGCACATGCAGGCCGGCCGCCGAGAGCGCGGCATTGAACCTGTCGAAATCGACGCCCGGCCCCACTGTCGCCGTCATTGCCGTACTGTTGATGGATATGCCGTTGAGGAGGCTAACATCGATGACGATGCCGTTGTTGACCGAGTAGCCCGCGGTCGAGTGCCCGCCGGAGCGGATGGCGATCGGCGTGCCGTATGAGATCGCAACCGACAGGCAGCACTCGATATCCGAGGTGACTTCGCAGTAGACGATGACTTGCGGGAAGGCCTGGAAAACCGGGTTGGATTCCAGGCGATCCTTGTCGTAGTCGGGGTCTCCCGGCAGCACGACGCAGCCGACGATGCACGATTCAAGATGCTCTATCGCCTCGCGCGGCGCGCCCAGCTGGGCAAAGGCCTGATGCGGCTTTGACCTTATCGCCGCCACGCGCTGCTGTTTTTGAATGCGTCTAGGACTTTTGCGCTGAGCCATCTCCAACTCCCTCCTCGAGCGTGTCCAGCAAGGCGCGAGCCTCGACGACATCGCGGGTCCAAAAACCTTCCTTGATTTTTTCCAAGATGCGCGAAAGGACTGGGCGCGCTTCCGAATTCCTGCCTTGGGCTTTTAGCCTGCGGGCCAGGCTCGTGGCGGCGCGCAAGGCAAAGAGCCACAGGCCCTTCGCTTCGGAAATTTCCAGGGCGCGGCGGAAGCAGTCTTCGGATGATGGCTCGGCCGTGCCGCCCGGCAACAGCCCGAGCTCGCCTTGAATGCGGTGGAGTTCGGGCTCCCACCATGTCTCGCCGGACTGTCCTAGCGAGGCGAAGGCCAATCGCAACGCCGCCAGCCCTTCAGGCAAATGCCCGAGCTGCGCTTCGGCTTCGGCGACCAGTGCATGGCACCGCATCTTCGCGATCCCGTAGCCGATCTTCTCGATCGTCGTGAGGCTTTCGTGCGCCTGAGCAAGACCCACTTCATGGGCGCCTTGCTCGATAAGGACGACAGCGCGCTGAAAGGTGCCGAGATGTTGCCATTGCGGGAAGCCGTGTTCCTTTGCCAGCGCCAGCACTTTGTCGGCGTTTTCAAGTGCAGCCTCGCCGTCGCGCCGCAGGCTTGCCAGCAACAGGCTCCATCCGGCGGCGTTCGCGATCTGGAACGGCATGCCGGTGGAACGGGCAAAGTCGGCGGCAAGGCGTTCGTAACGCAGCGCCCGTTCCGCCGATCCTGTCAGCAGCAGAATGAAAGACATGCATAGATAGCTGGCCAGCGCCGGATGCTGGCCGAGGTTGAAGATCGGCGACTCGCGTTCCTTTGGCAGCAGTGCGTGGTACATCGCCACCGCCGAGCCGGCGAGACTCAGGGATTTCGCCAAGTCGCAGAGGTGAAAAAGGGCGAGGCTCAGCGCGCATTTGGCGCCGACGATCAGGGCCCGATCGCCCAGCCGCTCGGCCATGTCCTGCATCTGTTCGGCGCTCTGTCGTGCCGGTTCCAGCAAACCGCGCGACATGTAGGTGCGCCACAATCCGAACAACACGAGAAAGAGCTCGGGCGTATCGCCGAGCCCGTGACTCAGCTCATGCGCGCGTTGGAAGCATGCGACGACCTCGGGTGCCGACTGGCCCTTCAGGAAGAGCAGCGCCGTTCCGCGTGCCATCTGCAGAAGCAGCTCCTCGTGGCGATGCGCCTGGTTGTCCTTGTCGGCGGCGACGAGCTCGAGTCCGCGTTCGACATGATGCAGCGCCTCTTGATTGGCGGAGCGCTTCAGCGCCAGCTCGCCGGCTTCGCGCCAGTGCTGGATCGCCAGGTCATCCATTCCGGCTTCGGTGTAGTGGTGTGCAAGGATTTCCGGCTGCGTTGCGACGGTTTCGGGGAACTGCTGGGCGAGCGTCTGGCCGATCAGCTGATGATATTGCTGGCGCCGCGTCTTCAACATCGATTGATAGGCCGCGTCCTGGATGAGCGCGTGCTTGAACCGGTAGACGGCATTCGGCGCGACACCCTGCTGCACGATCAGTTCGGCGTGGACGAGCTTGTCCAGGCGGCTCAACAAGGAAGACGTCTCCCAGGGGGAGACGGCGCTGATCAATTCGAAGGAAAAGTCGCGACCGAGCGCTGCGGCAAGTTGTGCCGCCTCGCGCGACGCGTCGATGCGATCGAGGCGCGCGGTAAGCAGGTCCTGCAGCGTCGTCGGGATCGGCAGGGTGGAGACGGGTCGCAACGGCACATAGACGCCTGCTTCCTCGCGCAACAAGCCGGATTCGAGCAGCATGGCGACCAGCTCCTCGATGAAGAGAGGAACGCCATCGGCGCGCGCCACGATTTGCCGGCGCAGCTCCCGCGGGATGCTCTTGCCGCGCAGCACTTGATCGATCAACTGATCGGCTTCCGCATCCGCTAGCCGCGCGAGTGGCACCAGGGTCAGGGTCGTCTTTTCCGCCCACTCCGAATGATATTCCGGCCGCGAGGTCATAAAGAGGAAGACGCGTTCCGTGCCGATCGCCTGGAGAACAAGCTCGAGATATTCGAGCGTCGAGGGATCGGCCCAGTGCAAATCCTCGACGATGAAAAGCAGAGGGCGATCTTTCGCCGACCGGATCGGCCACGCGCGCAACGCATCGAAGGTCTGCGCCCGACGCTGCTGCGCGGTCAGAGTGCGCGGCAGCGCCGTTTCCTCGATTTGCAGGCCAAGAACGCCCGCGATCAGCTCGGCATCGCGCTGCGGATTGGGCGAGCCCGATTCGGCAAGGGATTGGCGGAGCTTCGCGAAGCGCGCCATGACGGTCTCGTCGCGCTCGATCTGAAGGTAGCGCTCGACATATTCGATGACCGGGTGGAGGGCGCTGGCTCCATGGTAGGCCGAGCAGCGGAAGACGATCCTCTGGTCGGTGTCGTCCTCGGCGACGCCGATGATCTTCTGCACCAGCCGCGACTTGCCGATGCCGGCCTCACCCGTCAGCAGGACAGCCTGGCCGCGCCCCTCGACGCTGAGCCGCCAGCGCAACTGCAGGGCCGCCAGTTCCGCACCCCGGGCGATGAAGGGTGTGTGGCCCTCCTCGCTCGCGGCTTGCAGGCGATCGGTGACGCCCGTCGTCCCGAGCACCCGGTAGATGGCGACCGCACGCGACACGCCCTTCAGGGTGCGCTCGCCGAGGTCCTCGAGATCGAAGAAGCCGCGCACGATGTTGCAAACCGCCCCGCTCACGATGATCTGGTTCGGTTCGGCGAGGGCCTGAAGGCGGGCGGCAATATTGGGCGTTTCGCCCAAGGCGAACTGGTCACGCTGGAAACGCCCGCCAAGGTCGCTCAGCATCACAAGCCCGGTATGGATGCCGATACGAACCGAGAGAGTTGTCGCGTAGCGCTCCTGCAAACGGGTATTGAGGTCGGTCAGCAGACGCAGGAGTCCAAGTGCGGCGCGAATCGCGCGATGTGGTCCGTCCTCGTGGGCCGACGGATAGCCGAAATAGACGAAAACGCCGTCCCCGCGGTAGTCGGCGACATGGCCGCCGTGTTCGGCAATGGCCTCGTTGCAGGCGACCTGCCAGAGCGCGAAGACTTCCGCCAGCTCTTCGGGATCAAGGCGTTCGGCGAGCGGCGTCGAATCGACGAGGTCGCAAAACATGACAGTGAGGTGTCGCCGTTCGGCCTCGCGCCGGGGCGCGGCCGCCGCGGCAGGGGTCGCCTCGGCCGCAGGACGAGGGTCCACGACGCGGCTTGTCGGCTCGCGCCCGCGTTCGTCAGGCGAGTCGTCGGCCCGCCGAGTTGAAGGTCCTGCCCACGCCAAAATCTGTCCGCCCTCGTCGACGGCAAGTTTCAGGACGTCCACGAGTTCAGATCGAATGTCGTCGATATAAGCGTCGTCGACGTCGAACTGTCGACGCAGAGCGCGATAGGACACTCTGCCTCGGCTGCGCAACATGGCAATCGTCTGAGTTACGGCGTCGTCGAAGGAGGAAGCCAAGGCGCAGTGCCTTCAAATCGCGAAACTTGGAGAGCGCGGCGCCCCCCTCGTTTGATGCATTCGACTATGGGCAACGTACTCTTGTTTGACAACAAGAGGCTGCATCAGATAGGCGCGATGAGATACCTGAATGAGGGAGCGGCGCCTTATCGCTTTTCGATTGACGTCAATCTGGGCAGCCATCTCGCAGACGAGGCGATCGAGCAGGTTCCGTTATGTCGGCTTGGGGTTAAAAGCGGTAGCGCCTAAACCGAACAATCGGTTGCGGGATTGCGCCCGTAGGGTCAAAAAACTGAAATGGCCGAGAAGCCAGGGTCGGCATAGCGGTGCCGTAGGCTGTCCGGTACGGTTTTTGGGACGATCAACGACGACCTCGCCGAGGGTCGGGGCAGGGGGGCCGTTATGGATTGGGCGCGCATCCTGGCCTACGTAACGGGGACGGTGGACCAGGAGCTGCTGGCGCGGAACGAATATCTGGCCGCCGAGAACCGCATCATGAAGGCCCAGTTGAAAGGGCGACTGAAGCTCTCGGACACCGAGCGAGGCGCACTCGGTGGGATCGGTCATCGCCTGGGCCGCAAGGTTCTCGCCGACGTCGCCAGCGTGGCCCGGCCGGACACTATCCTGGGCTGGTATCGCAAGCTTATCGCCCGCAAATTCGATGGCTCGAAGGCCCGTCGAGGCCCGGGCAGGCCCCGGATCAAGCGTGAGGTTGAGCAGCTTATCATTCGCATGGCCAGCGAGAACCTGGACTGGGGCTATGACCGGATTGCGGGGGCGTTGGCCAATCTGGGTCACGGGATTTCGGATCAAACGGTTGGCAATGTATTGCGGCGTCACGGTCTGCCGCCGGCGCCGCAGCGCAAGCGCACGACCACATGGGCGTCCTTCGTTCGGACGCATCTGGCGCTGTTGGCAGGGACCGACTTCTTCACCGCAGAGGTGCTGACGTTGCGCGGGCTGGTGACCTACTACGTGCTGTTCTTCATCCATCTCGAGAGCCGCCGGGTGGATATCGCCGGGCTCACGATTCACCCGGATGAGCCGTGGATGAAGCAAGTCGCTCGGAACGCGACCATGGACGATTGCGGCGCGCTGCGGGCTTGTCGTTATCTCCTGCACGATCGGGACACGAAATTCACCCGGTCGTTCAGGGCCATCGTTGCGTCAGGTCGGGTCGAACCGCTCGTGCTGCCTGCGCGCAGCCCGAACCTGAATGCCCATGCTGAGCGCTGGGTCAGGTCGGTCAGGGAGGAGTGCTTGTCCAAGGTGATCCTCTTCGGCGAGCGCTCGTTGCGGCGAGCGCTGAGCGACTATGTCGAGCATTTCCATGCCGAGCGGAATCACCAGGGGAAGGGCAATGTTCTGCTGTTTCCTCGGGATACGCACCGCCACCGCGAGGGGCCTGTGCGGTGCCGCGAGCGATTGGGTGGGCTCCTGCGCTATTACTATCGAGAGGCGGCTTGATGGCGCGCCGGCCGTTTCAGTTTTTTGACCCTACGGCATGCGGAGAGACTGATCGGCTCGATCCGCCGGGCATGTCTTGATCACATCGTCGTCCTCGTCGAGGACCAGCTTCGCCGGATCCTCGCGGCCTACGCCGGCTATTACAACGGGTTCCGAACGCATCTATCCCTGGACAAAGATTCGCCCGAGCCATCGGCCGGTCTGGCGGCTCGGCCAGCTCTCTGCTCAGCCGATCCTAGGCGGACTTCATGACCGCGATTTCAGTTGTCACGGAACAGGGAATTCTTGTCGGCGGAACAGGGAATTTCCGGAAGCGAACAGGG
>WNFC01039431.1_pt1 | contig 10916 bp, 8 predicted proteins | sample 5400541 | NCBI WGS metagenome assembly WNFC01 (sample SAMN13153342, study PRJNA577476) | soil metagenome | isolation source: 120 cm saprolite under Douglas fir tree site 2 hole 2 replicate 1 | place: USA:California | collected 2015-04-18
GGACTGGCGCTGGCGACCGCAGCAGGATGCGTGGACCGGCGAAGGCGAGGCTGCTGAGCAGGACACCGGCGGGCCCGGCGATCGGCCCGCCGATGCCGACGACGGCCAGCCGGGGCGCTTGGGGGGCCTCGCGGACGCGATTCGCGCGGCCAGCCGGCGGGGCGACGCGTTCCCGGCTTCGGTTGATGGCGGGCTCGGCGTGCTCGGCGAGACGAGCCTGTTCGCCAACCGGGGCTTGGCCGAGCCGTACCGCCCGTGGTTCATGTCTGGCGAGCCCTCGACGCCGTGGTGGGCGGCCGACGAGGGCCAGTAGCGCGACTTAGGTGAAGAGTTAGGTGCTACGTGTAGAGAAAAGGGCTCTATAAGCCCCTAACTCTTCACGTAACTGCTCGCCCGCCCTTGCCCACGCCCCGGGGAGCCGCACAAAAGACTCAACTAGCTATGAACAACGCAAAAGGAGCTGTCGGCCGGCCCACCCGGCCAACCTACTGGAGAACTGACACCCGCCCGGTGACATCCGCGGCCAGCCTGACGGTGTCACCGTCAACGAGCCTGACGTCGATACCCGGCAGCAGCCGGTCGTTGTTGACGAATGTCCCGTTTGTGGAGTTCTCGTCCCTGATGGTGGCGTGTCCACCATCGTCTACGGTGATCAGCGCGTGCCGTCGGGACACGTTCTCGCACTGCTCAAACGCGGCCGCCACGAGCGACTCGGCCGGGTCGCGGCCGAGCATGACGGATGTACCGGCCGGCACCTCCACGTTGCCCGCCGGGAAGGTGATCCGCAGCACGGCCGACGAGATCCGGCGGCCGGCCTTGTTGCCGGACAAGGCCTTCTGGGCGACGGTGATCGGAGGCGGCGGCTCGTCGGCCGACAGGACCCTGGGCAGATTGGCTCCGCAGGTGAAGCAGATGAGGTCGTCTGAGCCGACCTCAGTCGCGCAGTCCGGGCAGGTCCGCGTCACCATCACAGCGGGCTCCTCTCTCGATACCGGGCCACCTACCGGGCCACCTACCGGGCCAGACACCCGGGCCATCTCGGCCAGGCCGTGAGTACTCGTCGCTGGGCCTAGAGTCATTGTCGCGTCGCGCCCGTTCCTATCAGTCTGCGTCGGCCAGTCCGAGCGTGCCAATTGGGACGGAATTGCCCAACCAGCGCCATGTTCACAGCCTAGCGCTGCTCCAGATGAGGCCAGGTAGCATCGCTGGGGTGATCAGCTTCAGTCTCGACGATGAGCATGAGGCCCTGCGCAGCACTGTCATGGAGTTCGCCCGCGAGGCAGTTGCTCCCGTCATCGGCGGCTTCTATGAGCGTAACGAATTTCCCTACGAAATCGTCGCAGGCATGGGGAAGCTCGGTCTGTTCGGACTGCCGTTCCCTGAGGAGTACGGCGGCATGGGCGGCGACTACTTCGCGTTCTGCCTCGCGCTGCACGAACTCGCCAGGGTTGACTCCTCGGTCGCGATTACGCTCGAGGCGGGCGTGGGGCTCGGGGCCATGCCGATCTACCTCTACGGCAGCGAGGAGCAACGGGCCCAGTGGCTGCCGGATCTCTGCAGCGGCGAACGGCTGGCGGCCTTCGGCCTCACCGAGCCCGGCGGCGGCTCTGACATCCCTGGCGGTATGCGGACCACTGCCCGCCTGGAGAAGGGGGATGGGGATGCGCGTGGGGAGTGGGTGATCAACGGCAGCAAGGCATTCATCACCAACTCGGGTACCTCGATCACGTCGGCGATCACCGTCCTGGCGATCACGGGCAGGGCCGACGGCAGGCCGGAGATCTCTTCGATCATCGTCCCGTCCGGGACGGCGGGCCTGACGGTCGGCGCGAAGTATTCGAAGGTGGGCTGGTGCGCTTCGGACACCAGGGAGTTGTCATTCAGTGACTGCCGGGTGCCCGTCGGCAACATGCTCGGGGAGCCGGGCCGGGGTTACGCCCAGTTCCTGCGGATTCTCGACGAGGGCCGGATCGCGATCGCCGCGCTCGCGGCCGGCCTGGCCGAGGGCTGCCTCGACGAGTGCCTGGGCTACGTGGGGCAGCGGTCGGCGTTCGGCCACAACCTCGGTCATTTCCAGGCCATCCAGTTCAAGATCGCCGACATGCAGGCGCGTGCCTCTGCGGCCCGGCTGGCGTGGTACGAGGCGGCCGCCAGGCTCGTGGCCGGCCAGCCCGTGAAAATGGAGGCGGCGATCGCGAAGTTGACCGCGTCCGGCGCCGCTATGGACAACGCACGCGACGCGACCCAGATCTTCGGCGGATACGGCTACATGAACGAGTTCCCCGTCGCCAGGTTCTACCGGGACGCAAAGGTCCTGGAGATCGGCGAGGGCACTTCCGAAGTGCAGCGGATGATCATCGCGCGCGAGCTGGGACTGACGTCAGATTCCTGACCGGACCTTCGGCGCAGGTGTCGCTCGCAGCGCACACCGACGCCGGGGTCGGGCGCCTTACCGGGCGATCATGTTCGAGACATTGAGCTGCTTCTTGATCATTCCGGTGCCCCACAAGAGGTCGGCGGTCCGCTGCAGGCTGGCAGTGATCGTGGTCAGGGGGTAGACGCCTGTCGTGATCAGGGCCGCCGCTTGCTTGCTCAGCCCGGCGTACCCGGGCAGCACGGCCTGGACCGGCCCCGGCATCGAGGCCTGGGCATCAGCCTGCCTCAGCCCGGCGCGGAACGCCGCCACTTCCTGAGTCTTGTCCCGCGACCATGACGTGCTGGTGAAGTAGCCGGAGAGCGGGATTCCGGCGGTGGCGCCGCTGCAGGCATCGACCAGTTCAACAGCACCGGCTTGCTGGGCTTGGTAAATGTAAGGCTCGGTGAGCAGCGCAGCGTGCAGCTGCCCGTGGACGAGTTCGCTGACCTCCTGCTGCTGGCTCATGTTCTTCCAGGTCACGCCGGAGAGGTTAACGCGGAAGCTGGTGAGCACCGATGTCGCGCTCGCGATCAGGAGGCTGTTCGGCGCGCTCGTCGGCTCGCTGACAGTGTTTGTGTCGGGGGCTCCTATGATCCGGTTGGCGAGGCCGGCCGGCGTTGTGACCGGCGAATTCGGCATCGTCATGATCTGAACCACCCCCGGCGCCGCGTCGTAGCCGTCGGCGAGGATCTTGTACGCGTTTTTCTGGAGCGCCGACTGGGCCAGGAAGAGGTTGCCGTAATCACCGGCCGCGACGTCGACCTGGCCGAGTGTGAGTGCCTTCAGCTCGCTGTTGATGGACGTGAAGTCGACGATCTGCACGTCGATCCCAGCGCTGGCGAAGTAGCCGCGCTTTTTCGCCAGGTACAACGTGGCGTTGTCGACTCCCGGAACGACTCCGACCTTGACGATCGGCCCACCGGACGACGCGGCCGCCTGGGTGAACGGATTGCAGCCCGAAATGCCCGTCGCGACCCCGAGACTGGCCAGGACGGCGGCGATGAGGCGCAGCCGCCGGTGCGATGGCCTGAATGCGACCAGCTGGTTCCTCGCCGACGACAGCGTCATCACTCTCCTCACCTGGGTTCCGTGTGGCACCAGCGCATGACTGAGGCTGCGGTTGGCTGGTGGCACGGGCAGTTTTCTGATCACCGACGATGCGGGTGAGAGTACCCTAAACAAAGTTGCGGCACAGGCGGAGGCTGCTGCGCGCAAAATGCTGCTGCGCCGGCCAGCCGCGTGCTTCCGCGAATATCCGGTTCAAGCTCTTATCGCTGCATGTCGGCCAGTTCAGGGATAGAGTCGCCCATGGCTATGAAAGTTGTCTGGCCGCCACAGCGCCGTTTCCAGGAGGGACCTTCGATGCCAGTTCCGGAGCTCCGGAGCATAGGTCGCCTGCTGCCAACCAGGTGAGAGGTACACCAACCGTGCCGTCCCGAAGCAAGAAGTCGCGCTATGCCGGGCCAGGCTCAGCCAGGCCGTCCGACGCCGGCGCTCCGGCGGCCTTCGCGCGGCCTGCCGGCAGGCCCGTGACCGATGTGCTGGACCCGGCGATGCGCGACCAGGTGGCGGCGATCGACCCGGTGGCCGGCTCACCCCTAGCGGAGCCACCAATCGCGAGGCCAGTGCCCGCCAAGCCGCGCCGACGGATCCTCAGGAACTGGCGGGTCCGCTCTCGGCTCGTGCTGCTGATCGCGATTCCCACCGCGACGGCCGTAGCGCTGGGCGGCTCGAGCATCGTCTCTTCCTGGCGGACCGCGGTGGCCTACCAGCGGGTCGCTCAGCTGGCGAGCCTCACTGCCAAGATCACGAAGCTGGCATACGAGCTTGAATACGAGCGCGACAACACCGTTTGGTTCATCGCACTGAAGACAGGGCCCAACGGAATATCGAACGCGAACCTGAGCGCCGCGGCCCAGAGCCATTTTCAGGTGGTGCGCCAGCAGTACAAGTACACGGACAAGTGGATCGGTCCGGTCCAGTCCGGTGTCGCCAGCATTGGCTCGGGCTACCCGCCCGGCGTCGTCCTGGATGCCCAGTCGGTGCAATCCCAGCTCGGCTCCATTCGGAGCGTGCGCAAGGCGGCTCTCACGGCCGGGGCCTCCCCGATCGCCGTCATCGAGCATTACACACAGGTCATTGACGTCCTGCTCGCCTTCGAGGACCAGATCGCGCTGAGCAGCAACGATCCGCAGCTCACCTCGACGGTCAGCGCGCTAAGCCAGATCTCCAGGTTCGAGGAAGAGTACTCGAACCAGCGTGCCCTGATCGTCTACGCGCTGACGGTGGGCAACTTCGCGCCGAACATGTTCGAGCAGCTGAATGCGTCGGTGGCGAACCAGAAGTCCGACAAGGCGCAGTTCGAGAACTTCGCATCCCCCCAGCAGGCCTCACTTTTCAATGTGGCGCAAGCCTCTGGCTCGCTGGCCGACCGGGTCAATTCCTTCGAGTCGGCGGTGATTCAGCACCAGCCTACGCACGCCTCGCTAGACCAGATCGGGATCGTCCCCGAGGAGTGGTTCGGCAACGTGACGGAGACGATCGTCAAGATCCGCTCCGTCGAGCAGGCTTTGGTCTCTCAGGCCGTCAACCGCGCCCAGGACCTGCGCAAGAAGGCGATCATCTGGGCGATCGTGATCGGCGCCGCCGTCCTGCTCGTGCTCGTGATCTCGCTGCTGTTCACCGTCGTCGTCGGCCGGTCGATGGTGCGGCCGCTGCGGCGGCTGCGCGCCGGAGCGCTCGAGGTGGCGGGCATCCGGCTGCCCGAGACGGTCCGGCGCATGAGCGAGGCCGACAGCGATAACGTTTCTATCGACGTTAACGCCAGGGCCTTCGACCAGGTTCACCGTGAGGCCCTGCGGCTGGCAGCCAACGAGGCTGCCTTGCGCGGCAACGTCAATGCGATGTTCGTGAACCTGTCTCGCCGCAGCCAGTCGCTGGTTGAGCGGCAGATCAGGCTCATCGACGAGCTCGAGCAGGGCGAGCAGGATCCTGAGCGGCTCGGCAGCCTGTTCCAGATGGACCACCTGGCCACCCGCATGCGGCGCAACTCGGAGAACCTGCTGGTCCTCGCGGGACATGACTCGACGAGGCGCTGGAATCAGCCGGTTCCGCTCGTCGATGTGCTCAGGGCCGCCGTCTCGGAAATCGAGCAGTACGAGCGGGTCACGCTGAACGTGCAGCCAGGCATCGCGGTCCGCGGCCCCGCGGTGAACGACGTCGTCCACCTGATCGCCGAGCTAGCCGAGAACGCGACGTCGTTCTCCTCGGCCGATACGCCGGTCAACGTCTCCGGGCACCTGCTGAGCAGCGGGGGAGTGCTGCTCGACATCACCGACCTCGGCGTCGGCATGGCCGGCGAGGAGATGGCGCACGCGAACTGGCGGCTCGACAACCCGCCTGTCGTGGACGTTGCTGTGTCCCGCCGGATGGGTCTTTTCGTTGTTGCGCGGCTGGCCGCGAGGCACGGCATCAGGGTGAGGTTGCGGCCAGCTTCGGGCGCCGGCCTGACCGCGCTGGTCTGGCTGCCCGACGAGGTAGTTGTCCGCGAGGGAGCTACCAGGCCGGGCGGCGTCGGCCGGTTCCCAGAGCCGCTGGCCCGGTTTGCCATTGGATCTGGGCCGGCGGGTACCGCTGGCCCAGACGCGGCGGGCTCAGGAGAATTTGCCGGAGCGCCGGGGTCCGGGCTCGTTGGCGGGGGCAGTGCGGCGGGCATCGGCGGCGCGGTCGGCTCAGGCGAGTGGCCGGCGGTCGCGGCGTCGACCGCCGAGCAAGAGGTCGCGGCCGCGCGTACTCCCAGGTTCGCGCCGCCAGACCAGGAGCCCGATTCGGCGCTCGGTCCGCCGCGTGTTCCCGGCATCGGCCCGCACCCCGGCCGGTTCGGAGGACCCTCTACCGGCCCCATACCGGTGGTCCAGCCGGACTCGGCCGAAGCTGAGCCGGCGGCCTACGCGGGCGAGTACGGTCCCCCGACGGCCGGCATTGGCGATGCGCAGCCGGCGGCAGCAGGCGGCATGTTCGGCACCGGTCCGAGTCCGGTATTCGGAGTTGAGCCCCCGTCAGTCCCGTCGCCGGCAGCCGGCAACGAATGGTCTGCCCCGGCAGCGGCGGCCACCGGCGAGCTCCAGAGCCAGCCGGCCACGTGGGGCAGCGACCAGCCGTCTCAGCCCGCCGCAGCCTGGCCCGGCGATCAGTCCGAGCGCACGGCTGCCGGAACGTCCATTCCCGGCCTCAGCGCATCTGGCAGTTCTTTCCGTAGCGAGGATTCGTACGGGTCGTCCAACGGTGGAGTGATCGTTCCTCCCGCCGGTTCGCTTGGCGGGGAGAACAGGCTGCCGATCTTCGAGGCAGTCGAGTCAGACTGGTTCCGCCGTGGCCGCCCAGGCGTGGATGTGACAGGCAGCCAGTCCGAGCCAGGCCAGAGCAGGAGCTGGACCTCACCGGCCGACGAGGGCTGGAGGGTTGCCGAAGCCGCTGCGGCTCCCAGCTCTAGCGGGACGACGCTCGCGGGCTTGCCAAGGCGCGTTCCAAAGGCGAACCTGATACCTGGAACTGCGGCTGAAACCACGACGGCGGCGCCTGTTCGGTCAGCAGCCGCGACCAGGGAGCGGTTCGCTAGTCTGCAGCGAGGAGTGCGGGAGGCGCGCGCCGAGAGCACCACCGAGAAGGGTGACGGAACGGGTGACGTTCCAGGTGATGGATGACATGAGAGCGCGGACACGGTCATGCTAGTGCTGCGACTCCCGCGAACAAGGTCGGAGGAGCCCCGGATGGCAGGTTCGATGGGCGTGGGGCCCGCCCGTCATGACAGGAAGGAGCGCCGGTGAGTCCGCTTACCCGTCCGGCACAGGACCTCAACTGGCTGGTTACCAACTTCGTTGAGCGAGTGCCTTCGGTAGCGCATGCCATCGTCGTTTCCTCCGATGGCCTGCCAATGGCGTTCTCGCAGGGCTTCCCCGCTGAGCGGGTCGACCAGCTCGCGGCGGTCACATCGGGCCTCACCAGCCTGACCCAGGGCGCATCCCGGGTCTTCGAGGGCGGCGCCGTTTCACAGACAGTCGTTGAGATGCAGCGCGGACTGCTGATCGTCATGGCGATCAGCGACGGTTCGAGCCTGGCCGTTCTCGCTGCGGCAGATTGCGACATGGGCCTTGTTGCCTATGAAATGGCGCTCATGGTGGAAAGGGTCGGCAGCGCACTGACCCCGGACATGCGTGGTTCGGCCTCTGCGAGCTGGCCTGGTGCTGGCGGTTAGTGACAGGAGCAATCGGTGTCGGTTCCCCGCCACGATGATTGGATGGCGGACGGTGGCAGGTCCGGAATGGACGGCCTCCGACCAGGGCCGGCGGACGGGCGCCACGGCGGCGTCGAGTCTCCGGACGACTTCGGCTTGCCCGATTTGGCGTTCGGCCTCCCTGATCAGGCAAGTTCTCTCGTTCGTCCCTATGCCGTAACTGGTGGCAGAACAAAACCCAGTTATCAGTTGCAGATCGAGGCTATGGTTTCGGCATCGCATTATGAAGCCCGCGATCTCTCGGTATTGAGCCCGGAATGCCAGTCAATTCTTGGATACTGCCGTGACTGGCGATCCGTCGCTGAGATATCCGCGGTCCTGCGAATGCCGCTCGGAGTCGCCCGTGTCCTGATCGGCGACATGGCGATGGAGGGACTGGTCCGGGTTCACCAGGCTGACCACGGTCAGGGCCGGCCGGATCTCAGCCTTCTTGAAAGGGTGCTTAGTGGACTTCGCAAGCTCTAGGACCGCCAACGGCGTCGATGCCGACGCCGCCGTGACGTCTGTCAAGATCGTCGTGGCCGGCGGCTTCGGCGCGGGCAAGACGACATTCGTCGGATCGGTGTCCGAGATCACGCCGCTGACCACCGAAGCGGTCATGACCTCGGTCAGCGATGGCGTCGACGACCTGTCCCACACCCCGGACAAGACGACGACGACGGTCGCGATGGACTTCGGCCGGGTCACGCTCGACGCCGGTCTTGTGCTCTACCTGTTCGGGACCCCCGGCCAGCACCGGTTCTGGTTCATGTGGGATGACCTCATTCAGGGTGCGATCGGAGCCGTGGTGCTCGTCGACACCCGCAGGCTTGCGGACTCGTTCCCGGCGGTCGACTACTTCGAGTCGGCGAGCCTGCCGTTCATCGTCGCCCTCAACGGCTTCTACGGCGACTTCCCGCACGCGGTCGAGGACGTCAGGGAAGCCATGTCGATTGGCCGCGAGGTACCGATCGTGCTGTGTGACGCCCGGGGCAGGGCATCCACGAAGGACGTGCTGATATCCCTGGTGGAACACGCCATGGCGATGCAGCTCAGCGTGCGTTAGCCGCGCTCTCGCACACGTCGGCGGGCTGGATGCGCACGCGCACGCTGGGCGGAGATCTTGCGGTCGTCGCTGCCCGACCTAGAACGAGGGTCGGAGGCCTGCGATAGTGTGCACCCGACGCAAGGGGCGGTAGCTCAGCCGGTCAGAGCAGCGGACTCATAATCCGCCGGTCGTGGGTTCGATCCCCACCCGGCAGCGGACTCATAATCCGCCGGTCGTGGGTTCGATCCCCACCCGCCCCACGGTTCGAAATTCACGACTTACCTGGCTCTATTCTTAACTATCTAAATTCCTATATCGGGCATATCATGTCCGGCCAGATGACCGTGCCAATGAGTTTCCCATTCCCGGTGGTCCCAGGTTTTGCGCGAGGTCTCGCAGATTCGGCGGCCCTGTCAGAGCCGGCCTGGCGTGCTCGGCTCGCGGAGCTGTGGGCATAGCGCATCTCGCGGTCGGCGGCCGGGCAAGGCATCCCCGAACGCCCCACGGAGCTATGAACGCCGACGCCCACCCAGGACTGACCGGGCGCAGATCTCCAGGTCGCGCCGCCCAGCCACTGGTGCAGCTAGGCGAGCTCGTTAGACGGTCCTGCTTGCCAGTGGACAACGCGCCCAGATGCGCTCAGCCGCTGCTAAACAACCATGCAAGGACGGGCAGACAGAACCAGCGCCGGAAACGCAGGTGAGCGGAACAATCGGGATACTTGGTGCGTGTCACCTCATGATGGACCAAATGTTCGGCTTCCGCCGTGTGCTCTCGACGCATTGGCGGTAGTCGCAGCCCGGCGCTGAACGGCCTGCCAGCATCGGCACCATGACCGGTTCGGTCTATGTCCAACGCGGACAGCCGGTAACTGTCCGGGCGCGCTGGAGGGCACCGGGAGCTGCTGTCGTGCCTGGCTGGCTCATCTGGCACGGGCCGCCACATGCGGCGCCGCGGAACGTGCTGATCGAGCGTACTGATTGGAGCTTGACCGTGCGCCCGTTCCGAGGCCTCCGAAAGGTCATCGCGTCGCCAGGCTGATCTGGCCGCGTGATGGTGCTGCGCGGTTTGTGCCGAATACATGCCTAAGTGCTAATTGGAATGGCGCTGCATGCACGTCAGAGCGGCCACCTTAGCGGTCTTGAGAACCGCCGCAACGCCGTCTGGATACCGGTCGCCCCGTTCGGCGTGGCCGAGCCCCGCCAGACCAGTGTCGTTTTGGCGCTCCTGGCGCTCACTGTCGGCGGGGCCCCTGCGGGCGCTGTGCGTGTAAGCCGAGCATCCGCTCGGCCGGTGCGGCCGGGCCACCCTGACGAGCAGGTCGGCCACCGACAGCTCGATCGCGACCAGTACCCCGTAGAGGATGTTGAAGGCCAGCGCGCCGATGCAGGCTGAAACCGCGATCAGCAGCTCCATGCGGCGGAACGCGAGCAGGCGCCGGAACGCCGTGACGTCGATCAGTTGGATGGCGGCATAGACGACGATCGCGCCAAGCGCGGCGGTCGGGAACCGTGCGAGCACGGGCCGCAAGAAAAGCAGCACGACAACTGCTGAGGCGGCCGTAGCCAGCGAGTACACCTGGGTCCGGCTGCCTGTCGATACGGCGATGGCCGTTCTGGTCGCGCAACTGGGCATCCACGCAGCAGTCCCGAACCCGCATTGGCCACGCCGAGCGCCAGCAATTCGCGGTTCGCCGTGATCGCCTCGCCCCGGCGCCCGAACGATCGCGCGGTCAGCACGTCATCGCTGAAGGGTTGCAGGCGGCCTTGGTGAGGGGCCCGGCAGTAGGCGACGATCTCGGCCCGCCTGGGGAGCCTGACCACCGGCTTCGAGCGCACTTCGATGTCCACGGCGCGCCAATCTTGATTCCGCGTTTGCACGCCGCTGGGCGCAGGTTAGCGAACTACTAGGACCGGCCGGTCGGAGAGGTGAATAACCTTGTGTGCGGTGCTGCCAAGGACGAGGCCCACCAGGTCGCTGCGCCCTCTCGATCCCATCACGATCAAGCCGGCGTCGTGGGCGTGTGCGGCGGCCACGATCTCGCGGGCCGCGTACCCGTAAATCGTTTCTCGCACTTCGTAGTGAGTCTTGATGCCAGCATTGTTCAGCTCCTGCGCAGCGCGCTCGACCGCTGACAACGCCTCCTCCTCCGACTCGATCGCGTAGATCCCGCCGCGGGG
>WNFC01009242.1_pt1 | contig 10915 bp, 10 predicted proteins | sample 5400541 | NCBI WGS metagenome assembly WNFC01 (sample SAMN13153342, study PRJNA577476) | soil metagenome | isolation source: 120 cm saprolite under Douglas fir tree site 2 hole 2 replicate 1 | place: USA:California | collected 2015-04-18
TCGCGGAAATCGTGGAGCAAAAAGCCCTTGCCCGAGCCGACGTCGAGCACTCGCATGCCCGGCTTGATGCCGTAAGCGGCGACCATCGCGTCCGCCACCTTGCGCCAGCGGCCGTCATATTTGTAGCCGCCATAGCCGGTCTCGCGGCTGCCGTCCCAGTAATCATAGTCGAACTTGACCGCCATTTCGGCGACGTCGGCCTTGTCGCGCTGCGTGACGCGGGCCAGATAGTCGCGCTTGGTCGATTTATGGATGAGGCTGACAAACTCGCGATAGGCCATTATTACCCCTTGGATCTGCGGATCCGCTCAGGCGAGAATCTCGCCGATTTTCGCTTTGACTTTTTCAATTTGCATCAAGCAACGGATTTCCCACTCGCCCGCCTTGGCGAACGACCGGCGGGCGGCGCCGATCGGCAGGAAGTCGTTAAGAAGGATACAGCTCCACTTGATGCGGTAAACATCGAGCAGAATGTGACAGCGTGCGCGGCCCGAGTCATCCAGTTCCAACCCGTCTGCCAGACGCGTCAAGAAATCAGGGAGGTAATTCAGGGGCACCGGAATTTCCGGCTGGCAAAAAAAGTCGGATACCAGCTTGGCTGGATCGTCACGCCCGGCATATTCAAAATCCAAAAAGGTCACTCGACCACTCTCATCCGCCAGCGCGTTGTGGAAGCCGAAATCTGACGGCGATAAACAGCATTGGTCGGGACTCAGTGTGCGGCCTACCTCTAGTCCGGCGGCGCGGGCATCACCGGTTAACCGGGCTTTTACGGTGTTCCACGTCGGCAACAACGCCTCGGCGACAAGGCGTTGTGCCTCTTTCGAATGCGGCGCATGGGGATCGAGCCGGGCAAGGCGAGTGACGCGGCGTTCCACGGTGGCGAGATGATCGGCGAGGCTGAAGCAGGCCTCTGAAGCCGGTGCTAGCGCCTGCGGTGCTCGAGGTGGTGCGTTTATCGCAAGGATGAAGTCGATCGCCGCGCCGATATGGTCCGGTTTAAGTTCTGCGGAGAGAAGTTTGCGTCCCGGTACGAAGGTATAAAGTCCGGTGCGCGAGGCTCCGTCACTGGCAAGCGGCTCGGGAACGATGCGCACACCGCGCGACCAGGCGTACTGCAGAAAGCCCCATTCGGCCGCCAAACGATCGCGCGGATCGCGCGGGTCGCTGAAGTAATGCTTCAGAGCTAGCGTTTCCCCGGCATCGGTTTCGAGCCGGTAGACCTGATTGTTCTTGCCGCCGTCGAGGCGGGTGAGCGCCCGCGCGCGGCCCCGGCCGGCGCTGTCGACGAGGCGGCTTGCAAGCGCGAGCAGCGTTTTTTCAGCAGGGGAGGCGAGCTCAATCACGAGCGAGGTCCGCCGCAATCGCCGCCCATGATGAGCTGTGGCAGAAGTTGGGGATATGATCCCTGGAATTTTCGAACTGGTTTTCGGGATCAAACAGAATTCGACGCATATCGTTAGGAAAGCCCGGCATCGCGAGTATCTCGGGTAGGTCGTCGACGAAGACCTCACAACGAAGGGCGGCCGCTCGGGCGACCTTATCTTCCTTTTTCAGTTCGAAGAAGACGCGCGCCGGACTAATCTGCGATGCATCGTCTCCCACCAGACCGCGCGCGGCAAGAAATCCCCGCGCCGCTGCGTGCAAGTCGTGCTTCGGTCCCAGTATCGGATGCCTGGTCTTGTGGCTGACGATGAAGAGCTCGTGGCCGGCAGCGCTTGCCGCGGCGACAAAATCCGAGAAACCTGGATAGGCTGCGACCAGGTCCATCCGAACACCGTAGACATGACCCTGCAATTCGGTGAAATCGTCGTTGCGGCCGGCGCCGTTGAGGTAGTCTCGGACGCTGTTCTTGTCGCGGCCGAGCTCCGCCGGGATCAAGCCGCGTTCAAGCGCAGCTGCGTGGAACACGCCATCGTAACATGCGATCGTGTTGTCGAAGTCGATCCCGATCCGCATAATCTGCCTAACTCAGCGTAGCGACATATCGATTAGCGGCCGGCTAATCTTGCCTGCCGCCAGATCTTGCAGCGCCTGATCGGCCTGCGTGAGCGAATATGGCTTCGACAGCAGATCGCGCACCGGAAACCGTCCGGAGCTCAACAGCCGCCCGTAACGGCCGTAATCGCGGTCTGGGACGCTGTCGCCGCCCCAGGTGCCGAGCAGGCTTTTACCCTGATTGAAGACCCCCGGATTGAGCGTCAGGGCCGCGCCATGCCTGGCATTGCCGATTACCACGGCGCGGCCGCCCTGCTGGCGGGTAGCGTTGATTGCTTGTTCCATCACCGCCGGAACCCCGGAGGCTTCCACTGCCAGATCGACCCCCGCCGGCACGATTTTTTTGATCTCCGCGAGCACATCCGAGGCCGACGGATCGATCACGTGCGTCGCACCGTAGATTTTGGCAAGCGCCCGGCGGGTCGGATTGGGGTCGATCCCGATCACCGGCATGGCGCCCGCCAGCGCTGCCGCCATCAGGGCATTGAGGCCGACGCCGCCGGTGCCGAATACTGCGATCGCATCTCCCGGATGCGCCTTCAGCACGTTGTAGACGGCTCCCATCCCGGTCGGCGCCGCACAGCCGAGCAACACCGCGACATCCATGGGCAAATCGCCAGTCAGGCCGGTCAGGCGATTTTCGCTCACCACCGCATGGCGTTGAAAGGTGGTGACCCCGCCCGCATTGACCTTCTTGCCGTCCCAAGCGTAGATGGCGCCGCCGGCCTCGATGCCGCTGCCCTTGATCCATGATAGCAACACCTTGTCGCCGGGCTTGACCTTGGTAACGGCGCTGCCGGTCTCTAGAACGACGCCGGTTCCTTCATGGCCAAGGCAGTGCGGCACCCATTTGTCTTCGCCCTTATCGCCGCGCCACTCCATGACCTGTGTTCCGCAGGCGCCGGAATAGGCGATCTCGACCAGCACCTGGCCGGGCTTCAGCGCCGGGACTTCGATCTCCGCTACGACCAATGGCGTGCCGGTCTGGACAAGGAGGGCGGCCTCAGTTTTCATTTTTCTTGTCTCACTGCAGCGCGTGAACGATCTTTTCGGCGATCTGGTGGGCGCTCAGCCCAAGCATCTCGCGAGCGTATTCTTGTTCGCCGGACTTCTTGAAGAAGGCGTCGGGCGTCCCAAATCGCATAAAATTCTGATTCCGGGTACGCGTATCGGCCAACCATTCCGACACCGCCGCACCGAAACCGCCGATCAGCGAATGCTCCTCTATGGTCGCCACCAGCTTGAAACGACCGAAGGCGTCCTTGAGGTAAGCTTCGTCGAGCGGCTTCACAGTGTGGAAGCTCACCACCTGCGCGGAAATTCCTCGCTCCTTCAGTTTGTGGGCCGCCTCAATGGCCTCCGGAAGCATATTTCCGGTCGACAGCAAGCATACATCCTTGCCGTCAGATACAGGAGTTGCTTTGCCGATCTGAAAGTTTGCGAGCGGACCCGCATGCACTACCGGCTCGCCCTTTTTTCCCATGCGAATATAGACCGGGTGGTCCTGCTGCATCGAAGCGCGCAACGCCGCGCGAACTTCGAACGCATCCCCCGGACATATCACCACCATGTTCGGAATCGACCGCAGAAACGAAATGTCTTCGCAGGCGTGATGCGTTGGGCCGAGGCCGGAATAGGCGAGGCCGGCGCCGACCGCCACGATCGTCACCGGGACTTCGTGATAACAAACGTCGGTGCGGATCTGCTCGAGACAGCGCGTCGTCACGAACGGCGTGATGGTATAGGCGACCGGGCGAAGGCCATTCATGGCCATCCCTGCGGCTACACCCATCATGTTGGCTTCCGCCACGCCGCAATTGAAGAACCGCGACGGGTGCTTGGCCTTGAACTTGTCGAACAGGCGGTTGCCGATATCGCCAGAAAGCATGACGACGCGGGAATCCTCGTCGCCAAGTTTGGTCAATTCGTCCGCGAAGGCATTTCTCATGCGATACCAAGCTCCTTGTGGGCCTTGACGACTTCGTCAGCGGTCGGCGCCCGATAGTGCCAGTTGTTGTCGTCCTCCATAAACGACACGCCTTTGCCTTTGATGGTATGCGCAATCAGCGCCACCGGCTTTCCCGAGCCGTTCGGCACCCCTTGCATGGCTTCGGCAAGCGCACCGATGTCATGGCCGTCGATTTCGCGCGCATGCCAGCCGAACGCCGCCCATTTGTCGCATAGCGGCGCCAGCATCAACGTCTCGTTCGAGCGCGCGGTGGCCTGCCATTTGTTGTAGTCGACGATGACACAAACGTTGTCCAACTTCTGCGCGGCCGCGAACATCGCCGCCTCCCATACCGATCCCTCGTTGTTCTCGCCATCGGAGAGCAGGGCGAAAACCCGGAACGCTTCGCCCTTGATCCGGCCCGACAGCGCCATGCCGCAGCCAAGCGGCAACCCGTGACCCAGCGAACCCGTGGCGGCTTCGACACCCGGCAGCAGATTGGCCGGGGGATGTTCGGCGAGGCGGCCGCCGTCCTTGCAGTAAGTATCGAGCTCCTCGATCGGGAAATAGCCCTTCATAGCCAGCGCCGCGTAGAGCGCCGCCGCGGCATGGCCCTTGGACAGGATGAAGCGGTCCCGCAAGGGATCATCCGGCCGTCCGGGATTAACGTTCAGCACGTGCCAATAGGCCGCCGTCACAATATCGGCGCATGACAGCGACGAGGCAAGGTGCGCCGCTTGCGCCGCGTGCGACATCTCGATGATCTTGCCGCGCAATTGCGCCGCGTGGAGTTTCAAAGCGCCGGCCTCGGCCTGAGTGGCGGGCTTGCGGACTGCAACGTTCATCGTCCTCTCCGATCACGCGCCGAAACGGAGCGCATAGCGTCAGGGCTTGTGGTTGTACTTTGCGGGCAGTCTTGCCAGATCATTGCTGAATCGTTTCGCCCAGCGAATGACATCGTCGACGCCCCTTTCGAGGGGCACGGTATCTCGCCATCCGAGTTCGGTACGCAGCTTGGCACTATCGAGCATGTAGGAGGTATCCTTGCCGGGTCGCTCTGGGCCGATCTCGACGCAATCGTCGAAGCACTTGCCGAGGCGTTCCAAGATCATCTCCACCAACCTACGGATCGACACCAGTTCGTAACCCGAGATGTGATAGGTATCGCCCAGTCCGCCGCTGCGTGCGATCTTCAGCGTAGCGTCCGATACATCCGTCATGTGGATGAAGACCCGGACCGACTTGCCACCGCCGTCGAGCCGCAGCTTCTGCCCGCCCATCGCGGCAACGATCGTCCTCGGAACGATGCGGTAAAGCTGCTGGCCGGGACCATAGACATTGGCCGCGCGCGTGAATACCACAGGAAACTGGTAGTTGGCAAAATAGGTCCGCAGGCTCATATCCCCTGCTGCGCGGGACACCGCATAGGGCGTCGAGGGGTTGAACGCGGCATTCTCCTTCACCCAGCCGTCCGTCGAGCCATAGACCTCCGGTGTCGTGACATGAATATAGCGCTCCAGTCCCTCGTAATTGCGCAGCAGTTCATGCAGCCGCACGGTGGAGACGACGTTGGTCATCATCCAGTGATCGGGATGAAGCCAACTTTCACCGACCATGCTCTGCGCGGCGAAGTTCACCACATGCGTCGGCCGCTCGCTCGCCAGCAGCGCTTTCAGTCCATCCAGGTCGTGATTGAGATCGATCCGTTTGAAGCGAACCCGTCCCGGGTGCTCCTCCCACTTGTAGGGCAGAAAGGCCGGATGCGCTTCGTCTGAACGGCTGGTTGCCAGCACATCATGCCCATCGGCAGCCAAAAAGTCGCAAAAGGTCGCGCCCGAAAACGAGTTCGATCCGAGAATTAAGAATTTTTCGTGCCCCGCCATCCGTAACCCGACCTTCAGCCTCTGATCTTCGCAGCGACGTCGCCGCGCTGAGCGTACAGCCATTGCATCAGCATATGGCCGATGATCATCTGGGCGTCCTCGGCGATCTGCATGTCGTCAATCTGGACATGAATCGGAACGTCGGCGATTGCCTTGGCCTTGCCGCCGGAATAGCCGAGCACTGCGTAGCTGGTCATGCCGATCGTCCTGGCCTCTTCCAGCGCCTTGACGATGTTCGGCGAATTTCCCGAACCTGAAAACGCAATCAGCACGTCGCCCTTGCGCGCCAGCACCGCGAGCTGCAGCGAAAATACCTGATCGTAGCCTTCGTCATTGGCGAGACACGTGATAACGGATGGATTGGCCGAGAGCGAATGGACGCGCAAACCTGAGCCCGGGGTCTTCGATAGCGCATAAAGAAAATCGTTGGCGAGGTGGTTGGCGTTTCCGCCACTGCCGCCGTTGCCGGCAAAGAAAACCTGCCGCCCTGTCTGCCAGCAATCGAGCAGGTCATAGGTGAGGCGCTCCACCGGTGCCCAATCGAGGCCTTGCAGCGTGGCGCTCAGACGAGCGGAATAATCGCCGAATAATCTGGCCGGCGTCGAGAATGCGCGTGTGTTCATTTCACTACGTCCTTTTCCATCCATTTCAGATTGTACCAGCGGTCTTCGTTCTTGAGCTGTCCTTGCGAGTACATGCCGATGATTTCCTTGATTGCATCCTCGACGGTTTTTTTGGGACGGAAGCCCGTAGCCAGCAATCGATCGGAATTGACGCGATAGCTGCGCGGATCGTTGGAGGGGGTCACGATGACGTCCGCCTTGACGTGCTTCGCGACCATATTGGCGATGTCAAGGATCGAAATGTTTTCAAAGCCGGCATTGTAGATGCCGGTGTGCTCGGGATGATCGAGCAAGAACAGGTAAAGGTCGGTGATATCGTCGATATGGATGTTGGGACGAGTCTGGTTGCCGCCGAACACCGTGATGCGACCGTTCATCAGCGCCTGCATGGTCAGCATGTTGACGGACACATCAAGCCGCTGCCGCGGTGAAAATCCGCAAACCGTCGCCGGCCGCACGATCTGCACCACCATGTCGTCCTTATAAGACAACACGATCCGCTCGCCGCACATTTTGGTCTTGTTGTATTCGGAGATCGGCAGCAGCTCGAGATCTTCGGTGACCTGTTCCTCATCCTTGATGCCGTAGACGCTGCCCGAAGACGCATAGATGAAGCGCTTGACGCCGTGGCGCACGGCGCGATCGGCGAGCTGCATGGTGGCAAGGCAACTGATCTCCCAGGTCAGCTTCGGGTCGAGATCGCCGCAGGGATCGTTCGCCACGCTCGACAGATGTACGATCGCGTCGATGCCGGTAAGATCGATTTCATCGGGATTGCGCACATCGCCCTTGACCACGGTCAAATCAGGATGCGGTTCGAGGAAATTACCAAACCACATGATGTCGAATGCGACGACTTGATGGCCGGCCTTGAGCAGTTTCGGAACAAGGACACTGCCCTTGTATCCACATGCGCCGGTTAGAAAAATCTTCATGTTAGGATGCCAATTGCTCGTTTCGTTGAACTGAAATCTGGAAGACTCAGCATCCAGTCAATCCCGCAATTACGTGATGCCAAATGCAATAGCAATCTCATAGGGAACGCTCACCGATAGCCGCGCGCTTGCAGAGCGAATTCGGCACAGGCTTGGCGCAGGCTCTCTGGCGTCCCGATGTCGCGATGGTAACCATCCGTTTCCACGCACAAGATACGCCCGATAAAACGCGGGATGATTTCGGTCGATAAATCGACGGTGGGTCGTCCGATACACGCGATTGCGTCGACGACCTCCGGTTCGAACACATAAACCGCGCCATTTGCCAGGTTTCCGGGCGGATCCTCGACTTTCTCGTGAAAGGCGATCACGGTGCCGCGATCATCAAGCTCGAGGATGCCGCAGGAGCGGGGATCATCGGTCCGAAAACCGAGCATCGTCATCACATGGTCGGCAGGCCGCGCGCCGTGGGCAGCGATCAATCCCCGAACGTCGAAATCGGTCAGATTGTCAGCATGTGCGAGCATGAAGGGCTGGCCCTCAAACCAGTGCCGGTTAGCAAGCACAGTCCCACCGGTTCCGAGCAATTCGCTCTCATGTACGAGATCGATCCTCGACGACCAGCGCGACGCTTTCACATAGGCATGCACTTGTTCCGCCAGCCAGTGGGTATTGATCAGTACCCGCTCGATCCCGGCTACAAACAGCAGTTCGAGCCAATTGTCCAGCAGCGGCTTGCCATCGATCATCACCATGCATTTTGGCGTGGCCGCAGTGATCGGCAGCAAACGAGTCCCGATGCCCGCGGCGAGGAGAAGCGCTCGCATTGTTGCTCCGATCAATCGTCGCTGAAACCCGACTCCTCGATTTCCGCGACAAGTTCGGCGACGGTCAAAGGGCTGTTTCCGACCCGCGAAACCTGCAATGCCGCCGCTAGTGCGCCCAGATAGGAGCTTTGCCAGATGTCCGTACCGACCCGCAGCGCCATGGCCGAACTCAAAAAGAAACTGTCGCCGGCACCTGCGACGTCCTTAGGAGAAAGGTTGAATGCCGGCAAGCGATCCGTGCTAAGCTTGCCGTCGTGCATAGCGTTAATCAGCATTCCCTCGGCGCCTAGCGTGATGACCAGATTCTCGGCGCGGGCCTTGGTGACAAGGCGCTCGCCAACGGCCGCCAGTCCGGTTTCGAAGTCATTTAGTGCCAGTCGGGCTTCGCGTTCGGTCGGAGTGATAAGAACCATGTCCTTGAATCGGGAAATGTCACCGAGCTGCGACGACGCCTGGCTGTCGGCCGCCAGCATCACGCCTGTGGCGCGCGCTTTCGTTGCTATCGCATCAACCAGGTCCTGCGGAAGACATCCGTAGTTGAAGCAGGAAAACAGGACGAGATCGGTCTTCGTCATAGCCGCTTCGACGGCCCTCAATATCTTACTTTGAATCTCAGCGCTCGCGGCGTGGTGTCGAAGATGATTGACGCGCAACAACGTCTTGTTCAAGGCCCTGAAGCGCTGCTTTCGGGTCGTTGGCCGAGTGCTGTCGGCAAAGTGATCGCATTGTATGCCCTGTTGCTCGAGCGAATCGAGGGCGAATCTTGCGAATTCATCTTCGCCGACAATTGAACAATATCGCACGTCGGCACCGAGACCTCGCGCGTGCGCGGCGACGACGCCGGCTCCCCCAACAAAGGTCTTGGAGATAATTGGTGTCACGACAATCGTCGGATCTTCTTGTGACATTCCGATGGCTTCGCAAGTGATATATTCGTCGATAATCAAGTCACCGATCACCAGTACCTGCATCCCCGACATCTTTGCGAGTGTGGATTTGAGCCCGGAGAAATCGAACCCATGGCGGTTGGGGAAATCCAGTGGTTTCCTGATCGCGGAGCTGTCCGCATCGGAGTAGTCGCGCTCGACCAGAGACAGCGATGCGAAGCGCAATTCGCCCGAACTGAAAATAAGTTGGCCGCCATAAGAGTCGACGGCCGCCTGTTCTGCATTGAAGCGGGTCTCAAACTCCTTGCCCTTGACCACCACTTCCGGCTTCAACGCTGCGATGAATAAATCGGCCGTTTCTTCGAGACCGACAGCGTAATCCACCATGCTGATCGACCGCACATTTTCGATTCGCATCTCTTGCGGAACCGTGACGCCCGCCACCTTGTCAGAATTGACTCCAACGACGAGCACATCGGCTTGTTCGGCCGCAAATTTCAGGAGCCTGAGGTGCCCGGGATGAACGACGTTAAAATTACCCGAGACAAACGCTACGGTCTTGTTGTCAAAAGCCAGCCGTATGTCTCGAGAATCCAATTCTCGGGAAGAATTGTAATGGTAGTTCATGTCGTCCCCACGTCAGAAGATAGTGCAACCAAGGGTTAAGGGGGTCAAGCGCCACGCAACTAACAATACAAACTTCAAACGACTATGTGCTTTTGATGAGACAGATCGGGAGGGGCGGTCCGGCGATGCACGGAAAACAGGCAAGGATGAACTCAGTGTTCCGATCGTCCGCCCTTCCATCCGTCCGCCCAGTGCAATCGTTAAGCTTTGACCTCTCACGGTTGCCGCTGCAGGCGGCATGTCATCGCTGACAAAACGAGCTCTTTGCCAGGTAAAGCGCCACCAGATAGAAGCCACATGAGGCGGCGGCCAAACATTGAGATTTTCCACTTCGACAAGCTCTGCGAGCTGACGGTCATTCACTTGCCCGCGATACCGACAATGCACGTTGATGCGCGGCGATTCACGTCAGCGCTAGTCTGGACGGCGATGCCGACGTTCGTGCTGTTCCACCGACGTGCGGAATAGCGGGAGAACGCGGGTTTGTAAACTCCGGATCCGAATTTGTAAACCGATGGCCGTTGCAAACCCGGACCGGCTGCAGCAAGTGACCGATTTCATTTGTTTTTTGTGTTGAGCGCACTGGGGCTGAACCCGGGACCCCGTGATTACAAAGACACGTGCTCGAATCCACCAAAACGACCGTGGTTTTTTGGCCGTAAATGTCAAACTAATACTGCCTCCCCGGCAGAGCCGGGGGGTCTCCCGGTTATGCTAGCCGAAGCCGTTCGCATCGGAAATGGGCAGCGCCATCGGCGGTTTTACAAATTGCGCGATGATGGAATGCTGCCGCTGATTTGCCCGACATGTCAAAATGTTTGCGCGGGTAAAGCATCCATGCCAGCGACCCCCCCTGTTACTTTGCATGGGGTTGTTTTCGATATTTTAGTTGGGAGCGAGAACCGTGTCGGCCTTGCGGCTGTCTTTCCCGAGATGATCGCAGGGTGGCCTGCCGAGCCGTAGCTCGCGTGCAGCGCGGCCCGCCTTCGCCCGATGGGCTTTGGCGTGGCAGCCTTCGCTACGAAATGGCTTGCCCGGCCGACGCTGGACAAACAGCATAATGGCGGAAGGGGTGGGATTCGAACCCACGGTACCCTTGCAGGCACGCCGGTTTTCAAGACCGGTGCCTTAAACCACTCGGCCACCCTTCCAAACCATTGAAGTTGTTAGCGACTTAAGAAACGCTC
>WNFC01013031.1_pt1 | contig 10915 bp, 10 predicted proteins | sample 5400541 | NCBI WGS metagenome assembly WNFC01 (sample SAMN13153342, study PRJNA577476) | soil metagenome | isolation source: 120 cm saprolite under Douglas fir tree site 2 hole 2 replicate 1 | place: USA:California | collected 2015-04-18
GGACCAGCGCGGCGCCGCCCCGCACGGTCGACTGCTTGCTCTGCGGCACGATGTCGATGCGCGTCGACTCGAGGGCGCGCGCGAAAGCATAGCGCTGGAGCTGGTGGTGAATGCGCAGCTCGAGCGGCTTGAGGGACTCCGCCACCCCGCCCGTGACCACGAGACGCTCCGGGTTGAGGCCGTTCACGATCACCGCGAGCCCGGCGGCGAGGGCGCGACAGACCTCGGCGACCACCTCCTGGCACGCCGGGTTGCCCTCGTCGGCCATGCGGAACACGTCGGCGGCGGTGACGTCCCGCTTGAGGCGCTCTGTTCCAATGAGCGCGATGTCCGTGCCCGAGACGTACGTCTTGAGACAGCCCTGCCCGCCGCAGATGCAGGCGCGGCCGTCGAAGTTGATCGGCACGTGGCCGAGCTCGCCACCGTAGCCACCCTCGCCGCGCACGAGCCGCCCGTCCTGGATGATGCCGCCGCCCACCCCGGTGCCGATCGCCAGTACCACGAGAAAGCGCGCGCCCTGCCCCGCGCCGAACGTCCACTCGCCGAGCGCCAGCACGTTGACGTCGTTGTCCACGTAGACGGGGAGGCCGATCTGGGCGGCGATCGTGGCCGCGAGCGGGGCGCCGGCCAGGTCCGGCACGTAGTGGACGTCCCGTCCGATGACGCCTCGCTCGGCGTCCACGGTGCCCGGCACGCCGATGCCGATGCCCTCGACGGTGACCCCGAAGGCGCGCGCCGCCAGGTGCATCCGCTGCACCAGGTCGAGGAGGGTCGCGACCGCGGTGCCGGGGCCACGCTTGTGCGTCGGGTCTTGCCCCTGGGCCACCACCTCGCCCTCCGGCGTGACGACGCCCGCTGCCATCACGGAGCCGCCGATATCCACGCCGATGAAGCCCCGCCTGGGCATCAGCAGTTCCCGAAGTGCGCGAGGCGGATGCCGGTACGCCCGGCGGCCTGCCTGACCTCGGGATCCGTCAGGCCCGCGAGCTCGGTCTCTCGCTGGCGGCCGTAACGGCTATACGCCAGGTCTTCGTCGAAATATCCGGGATGGGTCATGAACTCCGAGAGACCTACGGGCAGCGCGGCCAGGTGCTCGAGCACGCGCTCCCGCGACCAGTAGGCCTCGGGGCCGGACTCGCCCATGAAGTGATCCGGCGTCCGGAGGCCGAGAGCCCTCGCGGCCCGGCGTACCTGCGCGTCCTGGCTTCTCACGGGCACCCGGAGCGCCCGCGCGAAATCCAGGACCAGCTCGAGGACGGGCGTGAGCCTCCCCACGTGGTGATGCGTGTCGAGGTGGGTCGGGAAGCGGCCCATGATCGTCCGGAAGGCGTCGATCTGCGTGCCGAGCTCGATGCGCGCCTCGTCGGTCTTGGCCCGCGCCGCGGCCTCGAGCGCGTCCCGGACGAACCGGCCCTCGGCGTCCACCAGTGAGGGCACGCGCTTGGGGTCGGCCACGGGCGTCCCGAGAGTCAGGTTCAGATGCACGCCGACGCCGAGCCCCGAGCTCTTGAGCTCCTCGGCCTGCGCCGGAGGGATTGCGCGGTTCACGAGGAGGGTCGTGCTCGTGACGATCCCGTTGCGGTGGGCCTCCAGGATGCCGCGGTTCACGCCGGCCGTGAGACCGAAATCGTCGGCGTTGACGATGACTCCCTGGAGGAGCAGGCGCTCCACGGTGGCGGGCATGCCGGCCGCGGGCAACACGCTTTCCGCGTCGAGGCCGCGAATGTGGTCGAGACGCTCGTAGCCGATCCGCGGAAATCCCTGCGTCTCCCGGGCGAGAATGGACGGCTCGAGCCCCGCTGCCTCGAGCCTCGCGCACGCGCCCTTGGGCCCCAGGAAGGCGAACATCGTGAAGACGAGGCGGCCGCCGGGCTCGAGGTGCGCGGGCGCGCCGGCGATGACACGATCGAGCAGCTCCCAGCCGTCCACGCCGCCATTGTCCGCGGCCGCGGCCGGATCTTCGCGCTCGCGCCCCGGCGGTGTCGGCATCTGGGGCGGGCTCGTGCAGATCAGATCGAAGGTCTGCCCGCGCACGGGCTCGAAGCAGTCCCCGAGACGCACCTCGAGCCTGTCGGCGACGCCGTTCAGGACGGCGTTGGCCCTGGCGCACTCGACGGCGGCCGGCGCCACGTCGGTGGCGATGACCCGGCAGCCCTCCCGTGCGGCAAGTACCGCCGCGAGCCCGATGCCCGCGCCGAGCTCGAGCACGGCCTCGCCGGCGCGAAAATCGAGGTGGCGGCAGAAGAAGAGCGAGCCGGCCTTGGGCGGCTGGACGCCGTCGGCGACGCGGAAAGCGCAACCGCGGTAGAGAAAGAGGAGCAGGCCCGAGTCGGCCGTCACGGCTTGCCCATGACCCTCCGGAAGTAGAGGCGGAGGGCTTCCTTGAGCTGGGCGCGGGCGCTGGCTTGGGTCTGCGCGTCCTCGAGCGTCTCGAGGTCGATCTGGAGCGGCACGCCTTCCTTCTTCACACCGTCCAGCTCGGCGGTCAAGCCGCAGCGCTCGTCCGACTCGGTGAAAACGATCTTGGCGCGCGTAAAGCTCTTGTCGTCCTGGGCGATCTGCTCGATGGTCTCCGTCAGGAGGCGGGTGATCGCCTCTTGATCGGGGCCCATGACGGTGGAGAAGCCCGTGGTCAGGCGGATGTCGGCCATTCAGCTCCCCGGCTCGTAGACCTTGAGAATGTCGGCATGCGTCTTGGCGGCATTGGCGCGGATGGCGAAGCTGATCGCCTCGCGCACCTCTTCCTCGTTTGCTCCCGCGGCCCTGGCGCCCGCCAGGTCACGCTTCGCTCAATGGGTGTTCCCCGCGGCGAGGTTCGCCGCGAGATAGCACAGGTAGGCCGTCTTGGCGTCGAGCGCGCCCTTTTTGTACTTCCACGACGCGATCACTTTTTCTTCCACTTAAAAACCTCCTTTTAACCTCGCTCCCTCTCCCTCCCAGGGAGAGGGCCGCCGTTCGAGCTGAGGCGCTTGCCTCAAGCGCCGAGGCGAGGGCTGAGTAGATAAGGGTCGGTTGCCCGCTATATCCCCGCGGCCGCCGCGTCGTGGAAAGGATCGAGCCCCGCCTCGAGCCCCTTCTTCGTCACGCGGATGGCGACGGGGCGTGCGAAGTAGAGCGTGCCCGGGTCCGAGCGCTTGGGCACAACCGGGTGACCCATGCGCCGAAGCGCCTTCAAGAAGGCGTAGCCCACGCGGTCGTCCACCCAGAGGTCGCCGCCTTCGGTGTGCAGGCGTGGCGCATCGATGGCTTCCTGCGGACCGACACCGAGATCCACCATGTTAGAGATCACCTGGGGAATCGCCGACACGATCTTTCGGCCGCCGGGTGCGCCGGCCGCGAGATAGGGCTCGCCCTTCTTGAAGCCCAGCGCCGGAACCATGTTGACCAGCGGTCGCTTGCCCGCGGCGACGGAGTTGACGCGACCCGGCTCCGGATCGAACCAGATCATGCCGTTCTGGAGCAGGATGCCGGTGCCGGGCACCACCATGCGCGAGCCCCACAGCGAGACGGCAGTATTGGTGAGCGAGACCATGTTGCGCTTGCGATCCACGGCGCAAAGGTGCGTGGTGCAGTCGGAGGCCCGGCCGCCCATCTCGTAGCGCCACGGGTCCGGGGCCGGGCGCGAGCTGCGCGGCCCGGCCGCTCTCAAGCCCGACGCCACCTTCGCCGCGTACTCGCGCGACGCGAGGCCTTCCCACGGCGACTTGACGCGCTCGGTGTCGCCCAGGTGCTCGAGCCGGTCGAGGAAAGCGCGGCGCACCGCCTCGGCGCGCAGGTGCAGTCCGCCCGGCGTCTTCCACGTCGTGCGCGCCTTGGGGAACTGGGCGAGGACATTGAGCATCTCCAGCGACGTAGTGCCGCCGGTCGCGCCGGGAGAGAAAGCCAGTTCGAGGCCTCGGTACTCGCCCATGAGGGCGGGCAGCACGCGTGGCGCGTAGCGGGCGAGGTCGTCCTTGGTCAGCATCCCGCCTCTGACATACATCTCTTCGTGAATCGCTTGGGCGATCTCGCCCTTGTAGAACGCCTCGGGCCCGCCTTTGGCGATGAGCCTCAGGCTCCGGGCGAGGTCGGGCTGGCGGAAGATCTCGCCCTCGCCGACCATCGGCGTGCGGTAGATGTAGTGTCCGTCGCGGAGATAGTTGCGCGCCGTCGCCGGGAAGGCCGCCAGCTCCTGGCAGAACACTGCCGTCTCCAGCGCCACGTACCAGTCAGGCACCACGCCCTTCTCGGCAAGGGTGATCGCGGGCTGGAGAATGTCGGCCAGCTCCATGGTGCCCCACCGCTCGAGCGCAAGCGTCAGTCCCGCCACGGAGCCGGGCACTGCCACCGAGCGCGGCCCGAACACGTTGGCGTCGTCCACGACGCGCCGCCACGGAAAGAGGGCGGTCGATACTCCCTCGCCCAGCTCGAAGCAGGTCTCGTGCGCGGCGGCGGGAGCCTCGACGTTGAAGTCCACGCAGACGGTGTCGCCCGATTTGGCCAAGTGAATCAGCATCGTCCCGCCACCGGCCAGCGAGGACATGAAGGGCTCGACCACCGGCATCGCGAAGGCCGTCGCGACGGCCGCGTCCACCGCGTTGCCGCCGCGCTCGAGGATGCCCGCGCCGACCTCGGCGCCCAAGGGGTGCTCGGCCACCACCATGCCTCGTGACGCGAGCGACGTGCGCTTCGTCGCGACGAGCGTCGAGCGGATCATGCGGCCTCCTTGAGGAACTCGAAGGGATGAAGGCGACAGCTCCAGACGCCCGCGTCGTTCTGGATGAGGAAGCACACGCGCACGATCGGGCCCGCGTGAGCCGTCCAGAGAAAGGCCGCGGCGTCTTCCGCCTCGCCGCATTCGTCGCAGACCCACGCCGTCCCGAACTGCTCGGGCTCCTGCCGCGCTGTCGCGTAGGCTTCGGGCGTGACGAACAACGGCCGCGCCCCGGGCAGGAATGCGCCGATGTCGTCGAGGTACGGCAGGAGCGGCCGGGCGGGCAGGACGCGCCACGCGTCGAGTACGGGCAACACGGCCGTCTCGGCCCGGACGGCGACACGGTCCAGCGACTCGCTCATTTCGCCGCGGGCAAGCGTGCAGTCGTCGAGAAAGCCTCGGAGCTCGGGGAGATCGACCAGGCCGCGATACAGGCGGCTCGCGAAATCATCCCGCTCCAGGGGAGCCAGGAGGAAATACGGCGAGGCCGGCGGCGCATCGAGCGCGGGCCCGGCCACCTGGTATAGCGGCACGCCCTCCGCGCTCTCCCCTCGCCCGCTGTACCAGACGAGGGTCGCAGCGTCACCGGGCACGATCCACGCGGGCAACTCGGCCATCAAGGATTCCAACGCGCAGAGACTATACCACCGCCAAGCCGGCGCAGGCAGTCGAGAAGGGTCCAGATGCGAGGCGGCGCCCGAAGGCAGCATGCGAGGCGTACTCCTGTACGTTGAGCATGCTGCCGAGGGCGCCCCAACATGTAACTACGTCTGGGTCGCAGATGGGCCCTTATCGGCGGCCTGCGGCTACTGGTCGTCGTCTTTATCCCACTTCGACCGGGTCCGAATCATGCTGACCACGGCCTTGTCGTCGACGTAGAGGACCCAGCCGAGCGGATAGACCCACGCCTCCTTGGCCTTGCCCTGGACCTGGGACCAGTGCCGCCTCGCCAGTGAAGCCATCAGCGCCGGGTCAATGGTCCGCTCGTCGGGGTCGTTCAGCAGCACCTTGACCTCCTCCTTCGTGCTGCCGATGCTGACCTGGCGCCAGAAGCGGAAGGTGCTGTACCGGGGCTCGTTCTCGAGCTCCGGATGCTCCCGAAGGTACTTGAAGACCCTCTCCTCGAGATCCTCTTCGTAGTGCCGCTTCTCGTCCCACCCGAGATCGCGGCCGTTGGCGGCGAAGGACCGCGCGATCTGGATCTCCTGCGCGATGGGCCCGCGCGTCGTCTGCTCGATGACGGGAGTTGCGGTGGCGCAGCCGCCCACGAGGAACCCGGCCGCGACGACAACACGCAAGCGAAGGCCGCGCATGCAGGTCTCCTTTTATATCAGGGCCGACTCGAGTACGATGCCTCGGTCCACTACCCGGGCTGCCCGCCCCAGCAGTGCCGCCAGCGCCGGGGGCACCTCGGCCGCCTCCCCGAGCTGGCGCAGGAGATCGATGAGGCGCCGGAGGGCGCGAATCAGGTCTCCCTCGTGGCCGCCGAACGAGTCCTCCACGATACCAGACCAGTCGTCGTCTCCAGAAGCCCAGCGGAAAACCGAGGGCATGAAGCCGGTGGAGACGCCGACGGGCATTGGCAGGTGGTGATGACGCTGGACCTCGAGCACGGTGTGGGCCACCGCCTCCAGGTCCTGGAGCTTGCGCTTGAGCTTGGGGCGCTTCTTCAAGAAGACGCGCGCGACCGCCGAATCCCCCGAGCGCGACTCCTCGATGAGACACGAGCAGAGGGCCGCGGCCTCGGCGAGCGTCGTGTCCTCGAGGACACCGCGGTCCACCATCTCCGCGACCAGGAGCTCGTTGTCGTGCCGGAAGCCGGCGATGAGCTGCCCCTTGGCCAGGAGCTTGTTGTCCTGGACGGCGCCGAAGCGCTCGAGCACGGACACCACGCGACAGAACTCCTGCCAGTAGGCGTTGCGGAAAGCGTCGAGCATCTCGCGCTTCTGTCCGAGGCGGCCTTCGAGCGCCTCGATTCCCTTCCACGCATGATCGCACTTGCTCTGACTGCCCCACGGGCACCGATGGCACTCGATGGAGGCGAGCTCGGCCTCGGGTCCGCGGTTCCGCTCGCGCTCGACGAGGTCCGGGATAGAGAGCCGCTCGAGCTGCTCGGAGACGCTCTTCACACGCCGCTCCCAGTCGCGCGGCAGGTGGAGCGGCGGCGTCTGCCAGAAGATCCTCTTGATGTTTCCTTCCTTCATCTGGACGGTGACGCCGTGAGGCAGGAGCACGGTCACCAGCGTGCGATGGCGGCGCCGGTCGACGCCGCAGATGAGCCCGAGGGAGGCGCCGCTCTTCCGCCTCACCAGCGCCAGGCGCCCCGGCTCGGCGGTGGCGGCCGAGCGCGCGCCGCGCCCGGCCTTTCCGCGCGCCATGCGCTGCTGCTCGACCTGGGCGCGCGCCACTCGATAACGGCCGATGCGCGAGAAGTCGCCGCAGGGCGCCTCGAAGCGCCGGCCGTCCGCCACGGCCATCTCGAGGCTCGCGACCTCGGCTTCGAGGCCGCGGATCTTCTTGAGGTTCTGGTACTGCCCGAACGACGACTCGACCGTCCGCCGGATGGTCGCCATGTCCTGTCCCGTCGCCAGCAGCAGCGCGACAGAGCCGTAGCCGAGCTTGAACTGGCTCAGGATCGGCTCGGGCGGGCCGTCCACCACGCGCATCATGTCCTCGAGGCCGTCGCGGACGTCGAGGGCCATGACGCACTTGCCCTCGGGGTCGATGCCTCGGCGGCCCGCCCGGCCCGCCATCTGGGTGAGCTCGTTGTGAGTGAGCGAGCGGAAGCCGCGGTCCGTGCGCTTGGTCAGGGACTGCAGCACGACGCTCTTGGCGGGCATGTGGATGCCGAGCGACATGGTCTCGGTGGCGAAGACTACCTTGCAGAGCCCGCGCTCGAAGAGGAGCTCGATGAGGCGCTTCACCGAGGGCAGCACGCCCGCGTGGTGAAGCCCCACCCCCATCCCGAGCGCCTGGAAGATCGTCTGGTTGAGCGGCGACTCGGCGATGGTCGGCGTGTCCGAGACCGCCTCGCGGATGGCCTCGTCCACGTGCTGCCGCTGAGCCTTGCTCAAGAGCGGCTTGCCCTCCGCGAGGACCGTCTCCATCGCCCGCTCGCAGCCGGCGCGGCTGAAGATGAAGTAGATGGCGGGCAGCCAGCCGCGCGTTTCCAGCTCGTCGAGCATCACCGTGGGATCCACGACCCGGCGCGTGTACCAACGGCCCTTGTCGCTGTAGCCCCCCTCGCGCTCCTGGCCGAGGAGGCGCACCTTGCCGTTCCGGACGGTCTCGTACGCGTGGATCTCGCCCGAGAGATCGGCCACGAGGTATTGGAGGGGCACGCTGCGATGCGGGTGCGTGACGGGGACGATCGGGCGGTGGACGAGGCTGATCCAGTCGGCGATCTCGGCGATGTTCTTGACCGTCGCGGACAGCGCCACCAGCGTGACTTCCTTCGGCGCGTTGATGATGATCTCCTCCCACACCGTGCCCCGCCCCTCGTCGCCCATGTAGTGGCACTCGTCCAGCACCACGACGTCGAGGCCGTCGAGGCCTCCCGCGTAGAACATGTTGCGCAGGATCTCGGTGGTCATGACGATGACGGCCGCGCGCGCGTTGACCTTGACGTCGCCCGTCAGGATGCCGACGCGGTCGGAGCCGAACTGCCGGCAGAAATCGGCGTACTTCTGGTTGGAGAGCGCCTTGAGCGGCGTGGTGTAGGCGATGCGGCGTTGTCGCGCGAGCGTGGCGTGAATGGCGAATTCCGCGACGAGCGTCTTGCCCGAGCCCGTCGGCGCCGAGACGATCACCGACTTGCCGTCCTGGATGGCGCGGATGGCCTCGAGCTGGAAGGGGTCCAGCGCGAACGAGTAGCGGCCCTTGAATGACTCCAGCAGGTCGTCGGTCACGTCCCGGCCTCCCCTCGACCGCATCATCACCTTAGCACGGTCTTGCGGCGACGAGAAATCCCGCATAGGCTGTGCGGCATGAAGCTCACCGGCAAGATCGCGCTCATCACGAACGTCAGCGAGTTCATGGGTCCCGCCATCACCGAGGAGTTCTGCCGCGAGGGCGCCGCGGTGGCTCTCCACGACCGCGACGAAGCGGCGGCGAAGCCCCTCGCGGCGATCGCCGCCGGACTGGGCCGCGACGCGCTCGTCCTCGGCGGCGATCTCACCCGCCCCGCCGAGGCCGACCGTGTCGTCGACGCGGTGGTCGCGCGCTTCGGGAGACTCGACATCCTCGTCAACAACAGCGCGAATCCACCCACGGGCAGCCCCACCGAGCACGTGACGGACACCCAGTGGCGCGACATGATGTCGCGGCTGCTCGATGAGCCCTTCTACTGCCTGCGCGCGGCGCTCCGCGTGATGCGCCCGGCCAAGCGGGGCAAGATCATCAACATGTCCTCGGCCGCCGCCTTCCCGGGGCTGGCCAACTATGCCGCCTACTCGGCGGCGCGCGCGGGAGTGAACGGCCTCACCAGGGCCGTGGGGCGCGAGGTAGCGCGCGACGGCATCCAGGTCAACGCCATCGCGCAGAACTACGTCGAGAACCCGACCTATTTCCCGCCGTCGCTCACGAGCGACCCGCAGAAGCTCGCGCGGATGGTCAAGAACATTCCGGCGGGCAGGCTCGCGCGCAGCGAGGAGTCGGCGAGGCTCGCGGTGTACCTGGCTTCGGAGGACGCGGATTTCTTCGTGGGACAGGTCGTGCCGTTCTCGGGCGGCTGGGTGACGCCGTGATCGTCTGCCACGTCAGCCTCACCGCCGCCGACGACTACCTCGAGCGCCGCGGGGCGCACCGGACGGCGCACCTCGACCGGATCACGGAGCTGCGCCGGCAGGGCTTCGTCATCGGCGGCGGCCCCTCCCCCGACGGCAAGACCGCCGACATCGTCTACCGCGTCCAGCAGGCGACCGACATGACTCGGCTCATCGAGGAAGACCCCTACTGGACGGGCGGCGTCTGGAAGGCCTGGCGGCCGCGCGATTTCGCCCAGTTCCTCGAGCCCTGGGAGATGCCCCCGCTGGTGACGGACGGCTCGCGCAAGGTCACCATCGTGGAAGGCCTGGCCCCCGACGTGGAGATGGCCTCGTTCGCGCTGATCGAGGCGCGCGGCGGAGGCCGCATGGCCTTCGGCGGCTTCTTCCCCGGGGGGACGACCTGGGCGCTCATGCGCTCTCCGGACGCCGAGACCACAATGGCCGAGCTCGAAGCCAGCGGCCTCTGGAAGCCGGGGAGCCTGACCGCCCGGCCGCTGCTGCACGTCCTCTAGCACCGTCCGCCCTCCTCCGCGATTGAAGTCCCACCCGCGGTTATTTTTTCGGTTGACACAATCTTTTTAGTTAGGCTACCCTAAGTCATGCTGGTTCAGCCCATTTCCCCCGTGCAAAACATCACCCGCCCATCATCATCCGGAGGGACAGGCCCCGTGAAACGATTCGTGACGCTGGTGGCCGTGCTCGCGGTCGCCCTTGGGTCGGTGGCCACCGCCGCGGCGGCTGATCCCGCGGAGTTTCCGCTTCTCATCGAGAAGAACCGCTTCCAGCCCGACGTCATCAAGGTCAAGGCCGGCGCGCCGTTCGTCCTCGTCATCACCAACAAGGACAAGGGGCCGGAAGAGCTCGACATGGCCCAGCCCCGGATCGAGAAGATCATCCCCGGAGGCAAGACGGTGCGCCTGAAGATGCCGGCGCTCAAGCCCGGCAAGTACCCCTTCGTGGGCGAGTACCACTCCGAGACAGCCAAAGCCACCATCGTCGCCGAGTAGACACCCAGGCAACAGCATGGGCGCCACTTTCGTCGTCACCCTTCGCGAGGCCTTCGAGGCCGCGCTGATCATCGGTATCGTCTACAGCTATCTCGAGAAGATCAAGGCTCGCGACGGGTACCGGTACGTCACGTGGGGCGGGGCGCTGGGCTTGGTGGCGAGCGTGGGCATGGGCATCGCGGTGACGTACCTCTCGGGCCCGTTGCTCGACGTCGGCCCCGACATCATCACGGTGGTCGTCATCTTCGCGGCCGTGGGGCTCCTCACCTGGCACGCCTGGTGGATGCAGCAGCACGCGCGATCCATCAAGGGAGACGTGCAGCACCGCATCGACGAGGCGCGGGCGCACAATCGCCTGTGGGTGGTAGGGCTCATCGCCTTCACCGGCGTCTTTCGCGAGGGCGCGGAGACCGTCCTCTTCCTTTGGGGGATTCTGGCTCAGGCCGGTG
>WNFC01009244.1_pt1 | contig 10914 bp, 9 predicted proteins | sample 5400541 | NCBI WGS metagenome assembly WNFC01 (sample SAMN13153342, study PRJNA577476) | soil metagenome | isolation source: 120 cm saprolite under Douglas fir tree site 2 hole 2 replicate 1 | place: USA:California | collected 2015-04-18
GACCCCAAGAAGCGAGGCCGGGCCTGCTCCTGCCCGATGCCTTCACCAATCCCGAATACGTCCAGTTTGCCGTCAAGGGGACGGTGGCGTGTCTGATCTGCTACATCCTCTTCGTCGGGCTCGCCTACCCGGGCATCTACACCTCGGTCATCACCTGTTTTGTCGTGTCGCTCTCGACCATCGGGTCGAGCAATCAGAAGGGCCTGTTGCGGTTCGCTGGCGCCGCCCTCGGGGGAGTGATGGGGTTGGTCGCCCTTGTGTACGCGTTTCCGAACGTCGACGGCATCGGCGGCTTCTGGCTGGTCTTCGGCGCCGGCACTGCAGTTGCCGCGTGGATCAACTTCGGCACGCCACGTGTCTCGTACGGCGGGTACCAGACCGGGCTCGCCTTCTACAAAGCGGTGTTTCAGGGCTTCGGTCCCGCGGTCAGTGCCACGGTCCTGCGGGACCGCCTCATTGGCATCGCCTTCGGTCTGATCGTGTTCGGCCTACTGGAGCATGTGCTCTGGCCTGTCCGCGCGGCGGATCGGATGCGTGCGCGCCTGGCCGACGTGTTCCGTTCACTGTCCGGACTTGCACTCGCGTGCGCCAAGCCGGAAGGTCTCCGTTCGAGCGAGGTGGACGCACAACGCCGCCTCGTCTCGCAGCAGGTGGCGGACGTTCAGGGCTTCATCGAGTCCTCGAAGTTCGAGTCCGACGCCGGCGGCGCGATGGCCATCCAGCGGCTGATCGGCGATGCCCAGAGCGTCTTCCTCGTTCTGCTGGCGATCGCCCGCCACGAGGGTGCGCTCCCTCAGACGGCTCATGAGGCAACGCTCCGGCTGCCGATGGACGCGGGGGCGGCCCTTGAGGCGTTGGCCGAGCATCTGCGGCACGGTGATGAGATACCTGCAATCGATCTCGACAGCGCGCAGGCCGCAGTCGAGCGAGACATCGCCACACATGGGCCCCTCGAGGACGAGGCGTGCCGCGGGAGGCTTGTGCTCTACCGAGAGCTAGTGGTTGCCGTCAATCGGCTAGCGCCGGGTGACCTGAGAACGTCGAGCACTTGATCAAGGAAGCAACCATCGTGTACGACGTCTGAAACGATTTGGGCGGAGGCGACCCTCAGTGGCCCTCCGGTACGTGCTCAGCTTCTCGTGGACACCCGACGCGTGGCGCGAGGTCCAGCAACACGTCCCCTGGCTCCTGACCGAGCGGGACCGCATTCGCAAGGCCGGATGGTTCAACTGAGCGAAGAGGATACACTGATGGACCGACGGGCGTTCCTTGCTGGCACTGGTGCGGTGCTCCTCGCCGGGCCGCTCGCCGCCGAGGCCGACGCCCGGCCCCCCCCTGGCGGCCATACCCCGGTAATGATGTCTATGTTCTCTTCCGACGATCAGAGTCAAGGACCCCTGGCGGTGACTACCAATCTGCTACACTCGGCCTCGCGCACGCTCGCGACCTTCATGCCGCCCACTCCGTCACTGCGCCCGCTCGTGCCGCTCTACGTCGTGATCTTCTTCGGCTTCGTCGGCTACAGCCTGATGATCACGGTCTTCACGCCGATGCTGCTCGGGTCGCGGAGCGCCATGCTCCCTCCGGAAGCGACGGCGGCCCGCCGCGCGATCGTGCTCGGCCTCATCCTGTGCCTCTATCCCGCGGGGCAGTTCATCGGCTCGCCCATCCTCGGAGCGCTGTCCGATCGCTACGGGCGCAAGCCGGTTCTCCTCGCCTCGCTCACCGCGGTGACGGCCTGCTATGCGCTGATCGCGACGGCGCTTCAGATCGCCAACCTGCCTCTCCTCGCGGCGAGCCTGTTCCTGGCCGGCCTCGGTGAGGCCAATATCGTGACGGCCCAGAGCGCCATCGCCGACGTCGTGGGTGTGGACGATCGCGCGCGCTTCTTCGGCTACATCTACATGGCGGTGAGCCTGGCCTACATCGTCGGGCCGCTCGCGGGCGGCAAGCTCGCCGAGCCGTCGGTGGTGAGCTGGTTCACCGAGGCCACGCCGTTCTGGGTGGTCTTCGCGCTGCTTGCGCTCACCACGGGCCTGACGCTGGTCGGCTTCCGCGAGACCAATCCGCCCGGCCGCCGGCAGTCGATCGGCTACCTCGCGGCGTTCGCGACGCTCGCTGGCGTGGTGACGGACCGCCGCGTCCGGTCGCTTTACCTGGTGAACTTCCTGCTCTACCTCGCGATCTTCGGGTTCTTCCGCTGCTATCCGATGTACCTCGTCGACGAGTTCCACCTCGGGCTATCACGCGAGTCCGAGCTCATCGCGTGGGTGGGCGTGCCGATCGTCCTCGCCAATCTCTGGCTCACAGGGGCGCTGTCGAGGCGGTTTTCGATGCCGACCCTCACCGTGTGGTCGGCGGTGCTGACGGGCGTGTTCATGGTGCTGGTCGTGATTCCGTCGAGCCAGGGCGCGCTGTGGATCACGCTGTTCCTGACGTCGCTCGCGCTCGCGGTCTGCCTGCCGTCCTGCGCCACACTCCTGTCGGTGTCAGTCGACGAGCGGGATCAGGGGCGCGTCATGGGGAATAACCAGGCGCTCCAGGTCGGTGCGGAGTCGCTCTCGGGCATCATCGGCGGCCTCCTCGCCGCGGTAATGGTCAAGCTCTCGCTGATCGCGCTGGGTGTGGTCGCCGTCGTCGCCGCGGCCGTCCTGGTGCTCATCCGCGGCCTCGGCGGGCCGGGGCGCGCGGCCCCGCCCGGGCGCTGAGCCTGGCCCACGCGCGTGCGGAGCGTCGGCCGCGCTTCCCGTTGGCCGGGGCTGTCTCGTCTATCCAACGCGGGCGCCTCGGATGAGCTAAGATCGCCAAAGCTCATTGGTCGGTGTGTTCGAAAACAGCCGAGAGGCTTAGGACCCATCCACGTGACCTAGGCTGCGACCTCAGGAATCGCCACGCGAACGACCACAGGCGCAGCGGTCCGGGAGCATCGCTCGCGACGTGGATGTCCGGCCTTCGAAAGGACGAGCATAGACGTGTGCGGGATCGTCGGAATCGTGAAGCTTCGAGAGGGGCCCGCGCCCTCCCTCGAAACGCTGACGTCGATGGGCGCGGCGCTCCACCATCGCGGACCGGATCACCTCGGGCTCTTCCGCGACTCTCACGCCGCCATCGGCTGTGCGCGACTTGCCATCCTAGACCTCGATCACGGCCAACAGCCGTTCCGGAACGAGGACGGCACCGTGCGCGCGGTCTTCAACGGCGAGATCTTCAATTGGCGCGAGCTCCGCGCCGAGCTCGAGTCGAACGGCCACCAATTCACCAGCCGAACGGACGGCGAGCTCTTGGTCCATCTCTACGAGGAGTGCGGCACGGCGCTCCTCGATCGATTGGACGGACAGTTCGCGCTCGCGGTGTGGGATCGCGCGAAGCGACGTCTCCTTCTCGCACGCGACCGATTCGGCATCTGTCCGCTGCACGTCGCAATCGCCGGCGACGAACTCGCGTTCGCATCGGAGATCAAAGCGCTTCTGTGTCATCCGCGAGTCGAGCGACGGCTCGACGTGCGCGGCATCGACGAAGCGTTCACGTTCTGGGGCCCGTCCACGGCGCGTACGGCGTTCGAAGGCGTGAGCACGCTGACACCCGGCGAACGATTGACGATCGAAGACGGCCGCCAGCACCGCGAGCGATGGTGGAGCTTCCCTCCTCCGCGAGCGATCGAGCCGGTGCGCGATGACGCTCGTGCGAACGCTACGGAGCTTCGTCGCCGCCTCGAAGAGAGCATCCGGCGGCGGCTCGACGCCGACGTCCGCGTCGGCACCTATCTCAGCGGCGGGCTGGATTCCTCGGTCGTCACCCTCGTCGCGGCCGCGCTCTCGCCCACACCCATCGACGTTTTTTCGATCGCGTTCGACAACGAGCTCTGTGACGAGAGCCCGTACCAGAATCTCGTGCTCGACGAGATCGACGCCCGACACCACGTCCTTCGCGTCAATCGCGACGCAATCCTTGGCGCATTCCCCGATGCCGTTTGGCACGCGGAGGCGCCGCTCGTTCGCACCGCCGCGGCGCCGCTCTATCTCCTCAGTCGCGCCGCTCACGATCACGGAGTGCGCGTCGTCCTCACCGGCGAGGGAGCCGACGAGGTGCTTCTGGGCTACGACTTGTACAAGGCGGCCTCGATCTGGGAACGCTTCGGTCGCGACGGTCGAGCGACGCCGATCGACGACTGCTCGCGCGCGCTCCTCACCGATCCCTACTACGACCCCCGGCGCGTGCGCGAAGCGACGAGCGAACCCATCGCCGAATATCAGCGCCACAGTCGAGCCTGCCATCCCGTCTTCGGCGTTCACGGCGTTCGCTGGGCCCGCGGACGCGAACTGCGCGAGCTGTTCACTCTCGACGTGCAGCGCGAGCTCGCGGATCACGATCCCCTCGTGGAATTGGCACGCCAGCTTCCGAGCGATCACGCGACGCGAGGGGCACTCGCACGCGCGCAACTCCTCGACGTGCATACGCTCCTTGGCGGATACCTCCTCGCAGCGCAAGGCGATCGCATGAGCATGGCGCATTCCGTCGAGTCGCGGCCGCCCTTCCTCGATCATCACCTCGTCGAGTTTCTGGCGGGAATCCCGTGCGAGCCGGGCGTTGGAATCGGGGGCGAGAAGCAGATTCTCAAGCACGCTTTTGAGGATATCCTTCCGGCGGCGATCCGCTCGCGCCGCAAACAGGCGTACACGGCGCCGGCAACTTCGTTGTTCGAGTCGCCGCGCGCGCCATGGATTCGAGAGGCGATTTCCGAGGAACGGCTGCGCGCGACCGGGATCTTCAGCGAGACTGCGGTGAACCGTCTCGTCCGAGAGATCGAGGACAAGCGATTCGAGGATTCCAACTACGTGTCGGCGGCGGTTGCCGTGTTGTCCGTGCAAGTCCTGCACGAGCGATTCGTCTCGCGTTTTCAGCCTTGCCGTCCGTCGCTCGCGGCGAGAGTCGACCGCGAAGACACACTCGCGGATCGATCGACGGCTTCGAAGCGGAAGCAAAAGTAGCCCGAGCACCGTCATCGCGTGCGCACCGGAGAATGAAGGGGCCGGATCTCATCGAGCCTTTATCCGCATGACGAGCGCGAGTGCAAGCTCCACAGACTGCCAGGTCACGGCGGTCGGGACATCGCTTACTCTGGGCGGCCCGCGTGCCCGTCCGTCGGCCGCACGAGCCGTGAATAGCCAACCGTGTCAGCGGCGCGAGTTACAGCTTACGGTTCAGGCGGTCTTGATCATAAGGAAATTGACTCCCAGTAGAGGGTATACCGAGGCTGAGGGCGTATCGGTGACTGCATGAGTGATAGCGATCCGCGCAGATGTCTTTTCCCACCTGCTATTCCGGTGATTGCCCTACTAGCGAGTTGGGGCCTGGGGCGACTGTGGCCGATTCCGCTGGTATGGCCAAGTTGGACGTTCTGGACGGGGCTGGTACTCTTCACAGTGCCACACACGTTAGGCATTTGGGCGCATCGAACGTTTTGTCGCCATCACACTTCCGTCAACCCGCGTGGTGACGTGGTCGAGATCATGGCTGACGGCCCGTTTCGTGTTACGCGAAACCCGATGTATCTATCGCTCTTGCCTTTGTACGTTGGCGGCTCACTGTTGTTTCAGCTACCGTGGGCGTGGGTTCTGCTGCTGCCGGTGTTTCTTGCTTTGCATTTCGGCGTAATCATCCCAGAAGAGAGGTATCTTGAGGCCAGATTCGCTGACACGTATTTGCGTTACAAACAGCGGGTGCGCCGTTGGCTATAAGCGTTGCGGAAGCCGCAGCAGCTGTGCCAAGGGAAGACCCTCGGGGCTCGACGGGCCATGACTGAGAATGGGAGTTATGTTATCTACGCTCCTGAAAATCTGCGGCGCCGCCGTGATGACGGCGTCGTCGGCCGTCGACGCGCTGGCACTGGTGCGGGAACGGCGCCTGGACGCCGTGCTCAGTGACATCGCGATGGTCGGTCACGACGGATACTGGCTCGTGCGCGAGATCCGTGGCCTCGCCGATGAAGCCGCACGCGCCATGCCCGTCGTGGCCATGACTGCGTACGGCCGCGAACATTCCCGTGACCGCGTCATGGCGGCCGGCTTCAACGACTTCCTGCCGAAGCCGGTCGATCCGGAGCTCCTCTGCCGAACCATCGCGAAGGCGGTGGGGCGCTAGGCCACTCCGGCCCCAGCCGTCAGTGATGACCGGCCAGGTCAGGTCGACGTGACGGCGAAGAGCCGCCAGTCGCCGGGCACACCCTTGAGCACGTGGCTCCCGCGGTCGTCGAATTGAATGCCCGAGCCCGAGACGAGATCCTTGACCGTGGCGGACACCAGGACCTCCTGGGGCCGAGCCGCCGCGGCGACTCGCGCGCCGGTGTGCACGGCGATGCCGCTGACCTTTGCTCCCGTCACTTCGCATTCGCCGGTGTGAAGCCCCGCCCGCACCTCGAGACCAAGCTGGCGGACCGCATCGCGAATGGCGCAGGCACAGCGGATGGCGCGGGCCGGGCCATCGAAGATGGCAAAGAGGCCGTCGCCCGCCACGTCGACCTCCCGCCCTCGAAAGCGCTCGAGCTGACGGCGGGCCAGGCCGACATAGCCGTCGAGCAATTCTCGCCAGCGGCGGTCACCGACGGCCACCGCCCGCTCGGTCGAGCTCACGATGTCAGTGAACATCACGGTGACGAGCGCTCGATCTGGCTCAGGGCCGGGTCGCGCGCCAGTGACGAACTCTTCGATCTCGTCGATCAGCAGATCCAGAGTCTCCTGATCGAAGGCCTGGAGCAGATGGTCATCGCCCGGAAGCTCGACATACTTGGCGCCGCGGATGTGCTGTGCCAGGTAGCGCCCGGCCTCGACCGGGACGGTCCTGTCACCGACGCGATGGAGAATCAGCGTCGGTGCCTGGATCGCGGGCAGAACGTGGCGGACGTCGATCTCGTAGTTGGCCCGCATCAGGGCAAGGACGGCTCCAGGGCTCGCCGAGGCCCGCTCCAGCCGGCCGAACCACTGGACGAACGCCTCGTCGTCTCGACGGCTCGGTGCGTTGATAGGGACGAGAACGCCCTCACCCCAGTGGGTTTCCACTTGGCGAAGGAATCGCGCCCATTGCTCTTGGTCCACGGCCCACGGCTCCGCCTTTATCGAGGCAAAGCTGCCGCACAGCACGAGGGAAGAAGTCCGCTCCGGGTAGGTGGCAGAGAACATCAGCGACATCGATCCGCCTTCCGACCAGCCATGGATCGTTGCACGGCGGGATTTGGCCGCGTCCATCACGGCACGCACATCGCCGATGCGCTCTTCAAGGGTCTGCTCGGCGACACGATCGGAAAGTCCCTGGCCACGCTTGTCGAAGACGATTACGCGAGCGAAGGACGTGAGCCTTTTCAGCAGGTACTGGTTGAGGGGGAACTCCCAGTAGAGGTCGGCGTGTGACAGCGTGCCCGGAATGAGGACGAGATCGAGCGGGCCGTCGCCGAAGACCCGGTAGGCGATGTGAACGTCGCCGCTCCTGGCGTACTTGATGTCGCTTGGCATGCGTAGCCTTCCTCCCGAATCGCGCGAACGAGTGAGGCCAGGGGCTCATCATCCCACGCCCGGGCGGCGCCGGATAGCCCGGCGAGCCCGATCAGGCTGGTACGACCGGGGAGCGCGCGGTTCTCCAGTCTGCTCAAGAGCCGCACGACGGGCCAGAGCATCAGGAAGTAGATGATCGCCGCCACCACGATGGGCGTGGGGTTGTAGGTGAGGCTCTGCGCCTGGCGCGCCTGGTAGAGGAGCTCTGGCACGGCACCACGCTGCCGAGCGAGGTGAGCTTCACCATCTCGAGCGTGTTGGAGAGCAGGTCGGGCAGGACGTTGCGCACCGCCTGCGGCAGCACGACGTAGACCATCGCCTGCAGGCTGGAGAGGCCGGTGGATCGCGCGGCCTCGACCTGGCCAGCCGGCACGGAATCGATGCCCGCCCGCAGGATCTCGCCGTAGTAGGCGCCGGTGTTGAGGAAGAAGGCGATCGCAACGCAGGCAAAGCCGCCCAGCTCCAGCCCGGCGAACGGCAGCCCGGCAAAGAGCAAGATCGGGAGCACCAGGGGCAGAAAGGCACGGAAGAAATCGACCCAGGCCATCAGCGGCCAGCGCACCGCGGGAGTCTTCGCGCTCGCCAGCAGCGCCAGGATCAGCCCGCTGTGCCAAGGGAAGACCCTCGGGGCTCGACGGGCCATGACTGAGAATGGGTTTTATGTTATCTACGCTCTCGCGTCGCAGCTCGGCCGTGTCGCCTCACCCGGGCGCCCGGCGTACTGCGCGACCAAAGGCGCCCTCATCCAGCTCGCCAAGGTGCTCGCTGCCGACCACGCGGGGCAAGGCATCCGCGCCAACACGATCTCGCCGGGCGCCATCGAGACACGACGCATGCTCCGGCGCTGGAAGGACATGGACGAGGCGCGCAAGATGATGGGGCCGAAGCACCTTCTTGGTCGGCTCGGTCTGCCCGAGGAGATCGCCCGCGCCGCCGTCTACCTCGCGAGCGATGCCTCGGCCTTCATGACAGGCAGCGACCTGCTCATCGACGGCGGCTACACCGCAATTTGATCGTGAGGTACCTGGGACATTCAGGAGGCTGAGGCGGGAGGTAGAGTTCGCCGGTGGTGGCATCGTCTCTGGTTGGTCGTGAGGGTTCTGGCCGGTCCGCTCCTGGTCGCCCTCGCCGCCGGGTGTTCGCCGCTGCCGCCCGTCGCGCCGCCGGAGACTTTCCCATCTGGAGCGTTCGTCTACCTGGTCAACCACGGCTGGCATGTCGGCATCGCCATAGAGCGGCAGGAGGTCTCAGCGGCGATCTGGCCGGAGAGCGCGGAGTTCAGCGGCTTCCGGTACCTCGAGGTCGGGTGGGGAGACGCCGACTACTACCCAACCGCCCAAGGCACCATCGGGCTCGCTCTGAAGGCGGCCTTCAGGTCGAAGGGGAGTGTGCTCCACGTCGCCGCATTCGATGCGGCGCCTCCCGAGTTCTTCGGCAGATCGAAGATCATCGAGGTCACGCTGTCGCGCCGTGGCCTCGAGGATCTGGCCCGCTTCATCCACGCGACCTATGTCCTGGACGCCTCGGACCGCCCCGTCGTGCTGGCGCCCGGCCTCTACGGCCACAGCGCCTTCTACCGGGCCACCGGCCAGTACCGCCTCCAGGACAACTCCAACAGCTGGACGGCCCGGGCGCTCGCAGTCGCCGGTTGTCCGATCGATACGGAGGGGGCGATCACGGCGGGCGGCGTCATGCACGAGGCACGTCGGTTCGGACGCGTCATCCGCGGCGGAGCGCTTTGGAGGGACGTGGCGGCCGCCGGCGCCGAGCGACTCGCCTGTCGCTGACCAGACCGACCGACCGCAGCGGGCGCACGACCGTCCTCGCCACCCGCTGGGCGATCCGGCGGTGGTGGCACGGCCTCCTTGCGGCGGGCTCAGCCCTTGAAGAGCAGGCCCGCGCCACTGGCGATGAGCAGTGCGCTGATGAGCCAGACGAAGACGCGCTGCGAGAAGCGGGCTTGGATGCGCCCGCCCAGGAACAATCCAGCCGCCACGATCGGAAGCGCGCCGGCCATGGACACCAGCGTTTCCCACCGGAACAGGCCCAGGATGGCGTAGGCTACGAGCCGGATGCCGCCGTCGATCAGGAAGTTCGACGCGAAGGTCGCGCGGAACGTGGTCTTCTCGAGATTCCGCAGGTTCAGGTAGATGACATAGAAGGGCCCCCCGCTCCCGAACAGCGTTCCGACGAGGCCGCCCAGCAGCCCGCACCCGATCGCGAAGAGACGCGAGCCGCGCAGCGCGGGGAGCGGAAGCACCTGGTACACCGCATAGACGATCACGAACGCCCCGAGCGCCCGGGCCAGCGCCGCCGTCGGGACGGCCTGGAGCAGATAGAGCCCGAGACCCACGCCCACGAGCATGAACGGGACGAGGGCGAGCTGCTCTTTCCACGCGATCTGGCCCAGGTTCTTGATCCCCTGGCTGGCCGAGCCGAGATAGTCCAGCGAGACGACCAACGGCACAACGGCGGTGACGGGCGCGACGAAGCTCAGGAGTGGAACCGCGATGAGGCCTGAGCCGAATCCCGCCGTGCCCCGGACGAAGTAGGCGAGGAACAGGACCAGACCGGAATACACCAGGGTGTCCAAGGTCCCCGTATAGCACGAGACCGGGGCCGAACGTCGGGGTCAGACCGGGCGCAGAAGCCCGGTCGCGGTCAGGGCTGCTGGGCGGTTCGCGACAGCCCGGGGGACAGCGTCACGCTGGACTCGCCCAGTCGGCAAGCGGTGCGCTCGCAGGCCTGAAGCGTGAGGATCGGAACCGGCCGGCGCTCCGCAATGCGGCCACCGGACGGTGCGATGCACCGGGCCAGCCCCTGGAGCGAGGCCTGAATCTGCCGGCTCTCCTGAATCCGGTCATCATCGGTCGAGCGAGTGAAGACGGCGGCGTCCAGCACGTCGTGGCGGGGCGCGCCGAACACCGGAGGCACGAGGCGGAGGACGAGGAGCCCGAAGGACCCGCGCGGCGCCGCCACGCCCGCGAGCCTGCATGAAGACGACCCATCGCACCGCGTGCGGATGCGCTGATCAGCGCCGGGGCACACCGCATGACCCTCGGCGCTCGCACCCCAGACCAGGATACCGGCCTTGTGATGACACTGGACCTGGCCGGAAGCGTCGACGAGACAGACCATAAGTTCCGGCCGCTCGGTCGAATCGACCCGGTTCATCGTGACGGAGATGTCCATGGGCTCGGACCACGATCCCGGGGTCGCGCCCGAAGAAACCTTGAGCGCAGCAAGGATGCTCACCGTCATCAGCGCCAGCAGTCCCCCGAGCGTCCTGGTCTTGACCATGGCTACCCAAGAACACCGCAAGAGCCAGGCCAAGATCCAAGGCGCGAAAAACTGGCCCTTTCTCGGCCCT
>WNFC01022207.1_pt1 | contig 10914 bp, 9 predicted proteins | sample 5400541 | NCBI WGS metagenome assembly WNFC01 (sample SAMN13153342, study PRJNA577476) | soil metagenome | isolation source: 120 cm saprolite under Douglas fir tree site 2 hole 2 replicate 1 | place: USA:California | collected 2015-04-18
AGTCGCGTCAAAAAGCGAATAATTTGCTGTTCATTTCAACAATTATCTTGTTGGTCCTTCCTTTCTCCATGCATCAGCCTTCCGGGAGCGAATAAATACGCTTGCTGCGCTTGGAAAATAACGTTACCGCACAACGTCAATCGCGATCATCTGTTGTCCGGCAATCACAAACTCAGCCGGCGGCAATTCCATTTCAAAAACAGGTGAGAGCACGGTAGGTGTGTAACCGCCCGACGTCCTATCGCTGTTCAATGTGGCCACGACCGAGGGCGGCAGGTTTGGGAGTTCGCTTGTCCCTATAACTGCCCCCGATGTAATCCGAAACAGCTTGACGTAAAGTCGATCGCTTTTCTTCACCGTGTTGATTGCGCGCACGAGTTGGCTTAGATCCTGCGGCACAAACGCCTTGGCAGCTGAGCCTTCCTGCAAAGCGCCACCGTCGCCGACAAAAACCAGTAATTGTCCCAGCGCTGCATCGTCTGGAATCTGAACCGGGATGCGTTGAACAAATTGTTTGCCTGATTCTGTTCTGACGTAGGCCTGTACTTCAATTTTTTCTCCCCGACGAACTTCAGTTCTATCGAGGGCTATTCGTTCCAGCGTTCCAGCATATTTGGCATCGGTCGAAGATATATCGAGTGTGATCCCATCAAGCTGCACGTCGTCAAAACCACTGGTCAACAAAGATCCCACCGGTGTCGCGATAGACCCCGCCGCCATCGCAGCTGAGTTCGCGGCAGAAAAGCGCCTATCGATTTGCACCGCTTCCTGCCCTTTCACCTTTATTTGCCCCTTGACGCTAAGCGTCGAATCGCCGAGTGCTCGCTCGCTTGACGTTATGGTGTTGAAGACAGTGATATTGAGCAGCAAAGGCGTAAGGAAGGAGTCGCTGGCTATTTCATACGAATAGGTTTCTTTTCTGTCGCGGCTTGTATGTAGATTAATAGTCACTGGGATCATCTTCGGCGTTTGACCCAACAGCCCAAAAACCCCAGACGCGCGATCTTGAGAGATTGACCCAACCATTCGTCCGGGCACGGACAGTTTGAAAGAGTTATTAAAGTTGGGGATCACTGTGACGACCGACGTTTCGGTCATGGGCATATCGGCCGAACCAAGACTAAGAAACGGATGTCCGAAGGCATAGATGCGGTTCCCATCGCGCAATGTGACGGTACCCGCAGCGGCCAGCGAGTAATCTCCACGCACTAGTTGCACGCTGATCGAGTTGCCTGGCAAAAACGTGTTTGCATTAGCCGGAGCGAGCGGTGTGATATCAGCCGAGCCGCCCACACCGGAGACCGGCAGGAGTCCACTCGACACTAGTTGCGGAGCGAACATCGCGAGAGATTCCTGGCTGATGCCTGTGAAAACCAGCGGGGTGGCGATTGGGGTCATCTGCTGCCCGAGAAGAGGAAACAGAGGTGACGCAGCAGAGACGGGAGCCAGGAGTGACACGCCGGAAACGGCCGGCTTTGGCAGGCTCGGTTTCCATTCGCTCGAAGCCAATTGTGCAAAAGAAAACGCGCGCGGTTCTTTTGGCTTTTCAAAGTTATTCTCCGATCCCTTATTGAACAGATCGATCATCTGCTTGATTGGCGTAATTCCTGCGATCGGTTCTTTCGAAAAAGGAAAACTGAACGCAATAGCACCTACGATTTTCCCATCAATGTAGACCGGCGAACCAGACATACCGGCAAACACTCCTGTTTTCTCGACGTTTGCTCCACTCAACCTGGCGATGATTGCTGATTGACGAGGACCGGGAAACCCTGGGAGCACGCCCAGTATTTCAACCCCAAACTCGTCTGGAGTGGTACCTGAGAATACGGTCCGCGCAGTCCCCTTCATTCCAGGACGCAAATCCTCAAGGGGAAATAGAGGTGCGCTTGTTACCTGTGTATCAACCGCTGGTTTCTGGGCAACAGCCGAAGCGCAAAGGCCGGCGATAACAATCCCCATCAAGAAAACTGGGAGAAATCTCTTCATTAATGACTACCTCTGTTGGAAGCGATATTCCTGGGAAACGGCTTCTATATAGATGCGCAAAAGGACTCTCGCGCTGTCAACGACTATAAGCTTCGGTTAAGAATCCGGTCAAGGTGCACGTGGAGGGAAAACGGCACAACTCTCACTTTGCGCCTAGCTAGCACGCGTGATAACTTGCGGCTCATAACGCGAGTTGTTGATATGCTCGTAAAACGGTGAAGCTATGAATCGTTTTGACGCCTTCATCCTCGCAGGCGGAGCATCGAGGAGAATGGGAACCGACAAGTCCCAGTTGCTACTTGAGGGACAGACCTTTACCGAGCGTATTGCCGATACGTTGCTTCAAGTCTGCAGCGTTGTCACTATCGTGGGCCGCGAAATTGACCATCCAAGCCTCAAAAACACAGCAGACATTTACCCACAGTGGGGCGCACTTGGTGGTGTTCACGCAGCGCTTGCCGCGGCCCGGACGGAGTGGTGTTTAGTGGTTGCGTGCGACTTGCCGTTTGTAACAGCCGGTTTGTTTACGCGCATGGCAGCCTTGCGGGAGAATCATGAAGCAGTAGTGCCTATTCAGCGCGATGGTCGACCGCAGCCTTTATGCTCGTTCTATCGTATTGATCCCTGTTTGAGCCGCGCCACAGAATTGATTAAGACCGGGGAACGAAGGCCGGTGGACCTGCTGAGATCCGTTAAGAGTCGCTGGCTGACTTTCGCCGAACTCGAGGATCTCGACCTTGCCGAACGGTTTTTTGTTAACATCAACACGCCGGAAGACTATTATGAGGCCACCAGGAAAGGAGCAGTGATCTAGAAATAGCTGAGTCAGGTTCTAACAAGTGTCCTGACTTTCCGCTCTCGATTACGCTAATGTCTTCCCGTCGAAGGTTGGGTAAAAAAGTCGTTAAGTCTTTTCTGCCAATATTGCTGGTGTTGGTAGCGGCTCTAACTGCCTCCCTCGCATTCATTGTCTACGGCATCACCCGACCACCTAAACAAGCTTATCTCGTAACGCCCCAGGCGTTCTCGCAAATCAGCGGACCAGTTTTAAAAGTCACTGACGAATCGTGGATCAACCGAGACGGGACACGCGCGCGTGGTTGGCTGCTAAAAGGTTCAGAAGGAGCCCCGGCAGTTATCCTGTTGCATCGCTACGGCGGCGATCGCTCATGGTTATTCAATCTCGGCGTCAAAATAAACGAAACTACCAATTCCACCATCCTGTGGCCTGACCTGCGCGGCCACGGCCTAAACCCTCCGGTGAAATGGACCTCGTTTGGTGCAAGCGAAAGTTATGACCTGATTGATGCGCTCGGTTTTCTCCAAACTCTGAAGTCTGAAAACAAGGGCAAGCTTATCGGAGATCGTGTGGGATTCTATGGCGTGGAGCTTGGCGCCTATACAGCGTTAAAGGCAACTCCCAGCGACAGCCAGGGCAAAGTGCTGGTGCTCGATTCAGTGCCGCGCACTGCCAACGAATTAGTTCAGGCGGCAGTGGTGAGAGGTATCGGTATCGACAACAGGCTTCTACGGTATCTTTCAAGTAGTGCCACGCGAATCTATTTTCTCGGTGCATTCGATAATGCAGACAGCTGTGAACTGGCAGCTTCGCTCCGCGACCAGCATGTGCTGCTCTTATCGGGCGCCGATGCAGGCCATTTGAGAGACACGACGGCTTCCCTCGAACGTTGCTTTCCGAATAAAGCAAATGTGGAAATCCGGACCGACCTACCTTTAACCGGCATGGCCCTTCCGTCAGCGACCGGAGAACAAGGGGAGGCTTACGATAGGATAGTCATCGACTTTTTCGATAAGTACCTGAGGTGATCCAAACACTCGTTTTTCCTTTGCCATCTTAAATGTGCATTGCTTTAACCGCGACGAGCGCCACTCGTCCGTTAGTTCCTATCACATCTAATTCGGGCATCTGCCCCTGCTTTACTTCCTTCCTTCGAGCGAAGACCGGTGCGCTGGCGTAACCACGCGCATCAGCAAGTTGAAGGAGGTCGCGCACTGATTCGCGCTGCGCCAGAGTTTGTGCCCCGCAATTCAAAAGGACTATGCCAGTGGCCAACGTGGCCCATGCAACAAGTACTACAGCCGTACTACGGAACCGAGTCCAAACAACAGCAAAAAATCCCGCAACAAACAGAGGCAGAGCAATCAGTACACCGCAACGCAGCGATAGAATTGTCGAACGCGAGGCATAAACAAGAGCGATCGCTCCCAGGATCAAGCAGATTATTCCGGTTGCGCGCAACGACCAAGTCCGATTTGTAGAAGTGGAAGTGAGACGCGCAAGCCGCTCGCCCACTATGAGCGAGGCTGCCGGCAAGACCGGTAGGATGTATCCCGGGAGCTTCGAACCGGAGAAGGAGAAAAACAAAATAGGCAACAACAACCACGCGAAGGAAAACACTCGCGCCTTAGTCAGGCTATCGAGACCTTGTAGATTCCAGTGTCTTATGGTGGCAATTCCGTCAAACAGGAAAGCGCTCCACGGCAGTGTCAGGGGAACGAGAATGAGCAGGTAAAAGTAGACCGGCTGAGCATGATGGTACTTGTTGGTAACATAGCGGGCAAAGTGATGCTGAATAAAAAATTGATCGATAAACTGCCAGCCATGACGGTAAATCACAGGGCCGTACCAAACAGCTGACACGGCCAGGGCCACGGGCACACCCCAGATCAAACTAAGCCAAACGCGACGCGCCGGTAGGTCTCGTCTTAAAAGGTAGTAGAGAGTGATCACACCAAACGGGATCACGATTCCAACGAGACCTTTTGCCAACAGCGATAATCCGACAAATGCGTAAAATCCGATTAGAAAGATCGTTTTCGACCGCAGGACGCTTGCGAGTTCCTGTAAAAGAAAAAAGGAGAGAGCCCATGTCGTCGTCATGGTGATTACAATGTCGAAACTCGCCCCACGCGAAAACACGATGATGCCGAAGCTGGTAGCTGCAGTAAGCGCGCTCCAGAAACCGAAACCGCTTATTCCTTCCTTGGAACTTGCGCGCTCAATCTGCCCGCCTACACACCAGACGGCGGCTATCGTAAGCAACCCTGAAAGGGCAGGCCCTAAACGGGCTGACCATTCATTCACACCGAACGCCTTGAAGGCGGCTATCATCATCCAATAGAGCAGCGCTGGTTTTTCAAACCATGTGTGGCCTCCTAATATCGGTGTGATCAGGTCGCCGCGGAGGAGCATTTCGCGCGCCACCTGCGCATAGCGTGGCTCGTCTGGCCCAACCAGCGGCAGCAGACCAAGACCGTAAAAGTAGAAGGCGACGACAGCGAGACACAGGAGAATGGAGACTCGCTTGGCAAGCGTTGAAGGATGCAAGTATATTCGACTCCGAATTGGATAGTAGTCCGTATGTCCGATATGCTTCATGGAGCAGGTCTTTGGCTTTAGGTCTTTGGCTTTAGGTCTTTGGCTTTAGGTCTTTGGTCTTTGGTCTTTGTACTTTGTACTTTGAGCTCATGGCATCGCGCGTCGATCACTAGAATCCATAAACCTGGGAATTCAAAGAACCAATACGAAGAACGAAGAACAAAGTACTAAGTTCAAAGACCAAAGACCTAAAACCAAAGACCTGCTCCATGAAGCATATCGGACATACTGACTACTGACCACTGACAAGATAATCAACATCATGCCGTTACGTACCGCCGTCATCGGCGCAGGCCATCTGGGCCGCCAGCACGCACGCCTCCACGCAAACCTTGCCGCGGAGGGTAGGTCGCAATTTGTTGCCGTGTGCGACGTCGACGATGAAACTGCTCGCTCTGTTAGCGTCGAGCGAAAAACTGATTACGTGAGCGACTGGCGGGAACTCATTGGCCGTGTTGACGCGGTGAGTCTCGCGGTGCCCACTGCGTCGCACTGTGAAATCGCCTGCGGTCTCCTTGAGGCGGGCGTTCACGTCCTGGTTGAGAAACCGATTTCGCGCACGCTCGAAGAAGCCGATCGCATGATTCACGCCGCTGAACGAGGAAATGCCTTACTGCAGGTTGGCCATCTCGAGCGCTTTAATCCGGCGATGGTCGCGTTGCGTCCTCACGTTCGGAATCCAGTCTATTTCGAAATCCATCGCGTAGGAGAGTTTACGGCACGCTCGCTGGATATCGATGTCGTACTCGATCTCATGATTCACGATCTCGATATCGTGCAGTGGCTTGTTGGTGAAGAGGTAGAAGTTACTGCCATCCATGCAGTTGGAATCGCCATTTTGACCAACAAGGTTGACGCAGCGAATGCGCGGCTGGAGTTTTCCTCGGGGGCAGTTGCCAATATTACTGCATCGCGAGTTGGCACTGAAAAGATCAGGAAGATGCGTTTCTTCCAACCACATGATTACGTCGCCATCGACTACACAACGAAACGCGCTTCGGTAAGTAGTCTCGCTCCGCCCTCGGCGGATGGCGGGTGGCCTGGGGTTCATGTGAAGAATCTCGATGTTATCGATATGGAGCCGCTGCGCGCTGAGATACTCGCATTTCTGGAGGCGGTGCGTGATGGTTTACCGTCGCCTGTACCTGGACTCGAAGGCAGAAATGCCCTGGCCCTGGCCCTCCGGGCCCTCGAGAGAATCCAGGAGCATGCCGCACATCCCGGCGTAAGCGCCTTGGGCAAAACAACAAATGTGCGGTGAAGTTTTAGTTTGTCGATGAAGGAACTAAAACTCGTCGGACACACGCATGATCTCGCGCAACGAACAACTTTCATCTTTTCTCACCCAGCAAATTGAGGCTGGCGATTTTCCTTCCGCGGTTTATCTCGTCGCACAACGAGGCCAAGCAATTTTTGCCGATGCTTTAGGCAACTCAGTCGTTGATCCATATCGCATTGTTACGCAACTGGACACCATCTACGATCTTGCTTCGCTTACAAAACCTCTGATCACCGGCATGCTCTGCGCGCGACGAATAGAAGCCGGCGAACTGACGCCGGATAGTTCTCTGTCGCACTACCTTCCCGAATTCGACCGTCCCGATAAACACATGATCACGGTCCGGGAACTGCTAACTCACACTTCCGGACTACCAGCCTGGCGCCCTTTGTACATCCTTGCTGAGGGCGAACCGGAACGAACACTAGGTGTGATCGCCAATCTGGCCCTCGAATACAAACCAGGCACACGCGTCGTCTACAGCGATCTCGGTTTTATCACTCTTGGATTCTTGCTGGAGCGAATGACGGGACAACGTTTCGCTGAGATAGCCCGGCATGAGATCCTTCAAAGACTAAACTTGCAGCGCACATTCTTCAATCCTTCGGCGGCTTTGCAGACAGGCATAGCCGCTTGTGAAACCGGCAACGCCTACGAACAAAACATCTCCAACGAAACAAAGGCAGGCGATTATCAGAACTGGCGTCGGGCTGTCATCTGGGGAGAAGTGCACGATGGGAACGCGTATTTTCTCGGCGGCTCAGCGGGCCATGCAGGACTTTTTTCGACCGCTGCTGAAACTCTTCAGTTGGCCGACCAGTTTCTTGCGGGGCAGACTATCTTGCTCAAGTCGGAAACATGCTCGCTGTTTCGTACAAATATGACTGTGGGACTGGAAGAGGCGCGCTCAATTGGCTGGCAATTGGCAGCAACAAAAGACTCGACGGGCGGACCGGATCTACCGCCTGATAGTTTCGGTCATGCCGGGTTTACAGGCACGAGTTGTTGGCTGGATCCACGACAAGAGCGAGTCTTCATATTGCTCACAAACCGCACACATGCTCGGGCGCTTCCGTTTGCAAACATCAACAGCGTCCGCCGACAGTTTCATAGCCTTGCAGTTGCTGCTTTGGATTCCGAACATTAGAGCTTGATTCTCCACCTTATACCCAGAATGTTGAGGTCTCCCGGCACGCTATGCCCATCATTCTGTCGCATATAGTAGAAATCGGTGGTGACATGTTTATTAAGCACCTTGGTCACCCCCACGGCAAAACGATTTCGCACCCACGCGTTGAAGCTCCAGTCGTAAAAAGGCTCCTCGGAAACAAAAGCGCTCAGCTTTATTTTTGGCGACCCGATCGGGTGTTCGATCTGCAGCCTGTTGCGATAACGCGTGGAATCTCCTCCAGGATGACGAAGCCGACGCTCAAAGAGATTGCGATCACTCAACGTAAAGTGGTCCAACGGAAAACGGACCGTGGCGGCAAACGAAAGCCGGTTCTCAAAAACCCTTCGACCCCGAAATGGCTGCATCCCGATGCGCAAATAACTAGGCGTAAAAGTCAGATATTTTCCAGCCTTAAACGAGAAGGCCGCGCCCAATCGCTCGTCAACTGGACGGCTGACGTTGCGGCCCAAGCGAACTACTCCCAACAACGCGAAGTCGACCATCTTGCTAAGAGGAACCGAGAATTGCACGTCGTTCCAAATCTGCGTGTCAGTCTGCGATGGAGGACTCGTCTGGGCGGACACTATAATCGCAACAAGCATTACGATGGTGAAACAAACACTTTGCCAGGCAGCTCTAATCATCGCAGTCCTTCGAGTTTTATAGGTTTAAGCAGGAATCAGAAGCGATACGCAAGGTAGCGAGGAAACATCAAGGCTTGTTTTAGTTTTCCCATTCAACTCAACCCTATGCCTGTGACTTCGTTTCCTTGGGTTCGGTGAATGGCAAGACCGTAAAAGAGGTGAGCGACACGACAACGCGCTCTCCGATCCTGAGTTTTGTCGCGGTAGCTTCGCGTTTGGACCGAGTGGCAACTATTTGCTGCGCGGTTTCGCGCTCCGGCGTATCAGTTGTCAGATAATAAGGCTCCTCGCTCACCCCAGAATCTTCCGCCGCTACCAACTCCAGCCGCAGACGCACTCGCTCATAAGCTCCGACGAAACTTATCTCCTCGACAATCGCGGCCGAGATGCGCGATTGTCCCGAGGGCTGGAAATCACCCTTGCTCAACGAAACGTCTTCGGGTCGAAAGACGATCTTGACGCATTGGCCTTCGGGATACTCTTGTTGTTCTATCGGGATTCGAGAGGAACCAATTTCCAGATAACCTTTACCTACGAGCGCTTGCATAATATTGGCCGCTCCGAGGAACGTCGCAACATATTCCGTGGCTGGATGAGTATAGATTTCGTAAGGCGTACCAATCTGCTCGATATGGCCCACGTTTATGACCGCGACTCGATCACCCAGCTCCAGGGCCTCTTCTTGATCGTGAGTGATGAAGATTGCCGGCACGTTCACCTTCCTTAGCAGTGCACGTATCTCACGTCGCAAATGCACACGCGTTTGCGTATCAAGTGCGCCGAAAGGTTCATCGAACAGCAGCACCTCCGGTTTGTAGGCAAGGGTTCTGGCGATCGCCACTCGCTGCTGTTGTCCACCGGAAAGTTGCGCGGGGTATTTCTTGCGGTGTTCTTCAAGCTGAACCAGCGAGAGCAATTCGTTTACGGTCGCGCGAATCTCCTTGCGCCGGCGTTTTCTGATTCGCAGCCCGTATCCAATATTCTTTTCCACGGTCATCTTCGGAAAAAGCGCATACGATTGAAAGATAACTCCTACACCACGCTCGCGCGCGGGAAGTTCCGTCACATCTTTGCCATGAAGCATTATCTTGCCTGTGTATGGTTGCTCGAGGCCGGCGATAATGCGCAGAATGGTCGTCTTACCACTTCCCGAAGCCCCCAGCAGAACAAGTGCTTCTCCTTCCGCCACATCGAACGAGATGTTTTCGAGCACACTTGTTTTGCCAAAACGCTTGCTGATGCCGATCACGCGTGCGGCGGCCTGCGCGACGCTGGCGTTCGGCTCAGATCTTTCCTGGTCCTCTAACAATTTTTGTTTAGCCTTCACCCGATTGCCTCAGTCTACATCGAGCCAGTCACGAGCAAAAAACAGCACGCTGAAAATCAAAAACGAGAATAGCGCAAGTACAATTGCAATTGCATTGGCGGCTTCGATTTGCCCCTCATTGAACTTCGCGAATATATAAAGCGGTGCAGTCTGGGTCCTGCCCGCAAGATTCCCGGAAACGAGAATCGTAGATCCAAACTCACCCACAGCGCGCGCAAAAGTCAGCAGCGCACCTGAAACAATTGCCCCCCGGAGCGATGGCAGCGTGACATGCCAGAAGGTTTGCCAGCGTGTAGCCCCGATCGTTGCCGAGGCTTCTTCAAGAGATCGACTCATAGTGTCGAACACAGGTTTTATAACGCCGAAAGCCAGCGGAAAGGTGACGAAGATGTTTGCCAGGATGATCGCCCCGGCCGTGAACATGACTTGAATACCATGTGGCGCTAACAAACGGCCGAGGGTGCCGTAAGGGCCCCAGAGAAGCAGTAGCGCAAAGCCTGCGACAGCGGTAGGGATAGCTGTCGGCAATGAGATCGTAACGATCAGGGCGTTGCGTCCCCAGAAGTTGTAACGCGACAGCACGTACGCAGCAAACAGCCCGAACAGCACATTAAACATGGTGGCCCAAAAGCTGGTTGCCATCGAAAGCTCGAGCGCGAAAACCGCCTCGGGTGCAGTCAACGCGCCCCAGAACTTAGCCAGACCGTTACTTGTACCAAAAATAAATATTGAAGCCAGCGGCAGGAAGACAAGTGGCAACATCATGAGCATGAGCATGCCAATGCTCAAAGGTCGCGCGACGTCGAACCCGCGCACGTGCCGCATTGTTGGGATAAGTGTACTCACGGTTGTTGTAACACCAGTTTCGTTACAGGTTATAAGTCCGTACCGCTATTTCCTCCTCTGTACTTGATTCCGAAAGACCTGCTCGATGACTTCTGGATAGGCCTTGTCCCAACCGCCCAGATATTCAATCGTAAAGGGCATCTCAATATTGCCAAATCCCTTGTTAGCCTCGTTGAAGGCATTGTTGGTTACAGCGTAGAAATGAAATTTGACAAACGCTTGCTGTGCTTCGTCGCTCCATAGGTCTTGCATAAAAGC
>WNFC01034149.1_pt1 | contig 10914 bp, 10 predicted proteins | sample 5400541 | NCBI WGS metagenome assembly WNFC01 (sample SAMN13153342, study PRJNA577476) | soil metagenome | isolation source: 120 cm saprolite under Douglas fir tree site 2 hole 2 replicate 1 | place: USA:California | collected 2015-04-18
TCCAGCAACAGCCGGCGAGCGATCGCGATCGAGGCCGATTGCGGCGATGTCGCCAGCATCGATGCGATGGTCGCGCGCACGATCGCCGAATTCGGCCGGCTCGACGTCATCGTCAACAATGCCGGGGTCACCCGCTACGCCTACATCATGGATCTCACTGAGGCGGATTGGGACCGCATCCACCGGGTCAACGCCAAGGGCGTGTTCTTCTGCCTGCAACGCGCCGCGCGCGAGATGATGAAATCGGGTGGCGGGCGCATCATCAACATCGCCTCGATCAGCGGGCGCGGCTATGCCGGCGCCTCCAACGCCGCCTATGCCGCGAGCAAGGGCGCGGTGATCGCGCTGACCAAGATGGCAGCCCAGCAGCTCGGCCGCTACAACATCAACGTCAACGCGATCTGCCCCGGCGTCACCCGCACCGAGCTGGGCGCGCGCAATGCCGTGACGCGCGCGGCCGAGCGCGGCGTCACGGTCGAAGACCTGCAGGCCGCGCAGGAGGCGGAAATCCCAATTCGCCGCGCCAACACGCCGGAGGACATCGCGGCGATGGCGGTCTTTCTCGCCTCGCCCGGTGCGCGCAACATCACCGGCCAGTCCTACAACGTCGATGGCGGCCTGGTGCCCAGCTGAGCCGACGATACGATTTTGTGGGATGGGTTGAGCGGAGGGAAACCCATCAGAATTTCACAATGAGGCAGTGAGGCACAGAGGAGCCACGGCGCGGGCCTCTCATTGCCTCGCCGCCTCATTGTGAATCGAATCGATGATGGGTTTCGCTTCGCTCAACCCATCCTACGGGCTACAGTCGCGTCAAATTCACCACAGGAGAACGCTATGCCGGACCTGTTCGAAACCATGAGCACGATGCGGGCGATGCGGCGGCTGAAGCCGGACCAGGAGAACGCTATGCCGGACCTGTTCGAAACCATGAGCACGATGCGGGCGATGCGGCGGCTGAAGCCGGACCCTGTGCCCGACGAGCTGATCAACAAGATCCTGCAGGCCGGGCAATGGGCGCCGAGCGGCGGCAACACCCAGCGCTGGCGTTTCCTCGTGGTCAAGGACCCCGAGGTCAAGAAGAAGGTGCAGGTCTATTATAAGCGCCTGTACGACGAGACGGTCGGGCCGCGCTACGCGACGAGTGCGCCGCCGCCGGGCTCCGACCCTGAGCGCTACAAGCGCCAGAACGCCGCGGTCCAATATCTGACCGATCATTACCACGAGGCGCCGGTGTGGATCGTCGCCTGCCTCGAAGACGGCGAGAACCCGGGCCGCACGGCCGGCTCGTCGATCTATGGGGCGGTGCAGAACATGTGCCTGGCGACACGGGCGCTCGGCCTCGGCACGACCCTGACGACGCGGCACACCGGCTACGGCAAGGAGGTCGATGCGATCTTCGGCCTGCCGCCAGGCGCCCACTCCTACGCGATCCTGCCGATCGGCTGGCCGATGGGCAATTTCGGGCCATTGGGCCGCGGGCCGCTCAAGGATGTCGTCTACGGCGACCAGTGGGGCAAGCCCTACCAGGGCCTCTAAACAACAGAAGGGGAGGGGACCATGCCTCGTGTACCGCCGGTTACCGGCAAGAGCGACGTGCCGGCCGAATTTCATCCGGTCGTTGACGACGTTTTGAGCGTGTTCGGCCAAATCCGTGGGCCGTTCAGCGTGCTATTGCACAGCCCGCCGCTCGCCGAGCGGATGCTGCAATTCGTCAAGTTCAACCGTGGCGGCACGGTGGTCGAGCCGAGACTGCTCTCGCACGCGATCCTTGCCTCGGTGCGCGAGCGCGACGCCCATTATGTCTGGGCCGCCCAGGTCGGCGCCGCGCGCCGCGCCGGGGTGCCGGAGGCGACGATCGATATGTTACGCGCCAAGGGCGATCCCGCCTCGCTCGGCGAGGACGAGCGCGACATCGTCACCTATACGCGCCAGCTGGTGCGTAACAACCGGGTCGACCAGGCGGTGTTCGATCGGCTGCAGAAGCGGCACGGGACCCAGTGGCTGGTCGAGCTGACTGCCGCGGCCGGCTATTTCGGCATGCTGTCCGGGATGGTCAACGCGTTCGAGGTGCCGGCGCCGCCCGACGGCGACAAATTGCCGGCATAAGCACTATCCGATTGGGACCACAGCCGGCTCCTCACCCGTGCGAGAGCGGGTGAGGAGGCCGGCCGGAGGCGGGAAGACAGCGATGAGCGCGGCCATTTCGCTCGACACGCTTCGCGCTGCCTCGAGCGCGGCTTTTCCGGTCATCGATCTCGGTGCCTACATGCGCGGCGAGGCGAGGGCGCGCGATCGAATCGCAGCCGAGCTGCGTAACGCGCTGGAGAACATCGGCTTTCTGATCGTCGTCAACCATGGCGTCGCCGCCGAGCTGACCGACGGGATCGTCGAAGAGGCGCGCCGCTTCCACGCGCTGCCGCTCGACAAAAAGCTGAACCTGGCGACCGGGCGGGGCGAGGGCACCGGGTTTACTGGCTATCTGCCGTCTGGCGAATATTCGGTCAAAACCTCCGAGGTCAACGACAACGACAAGCCCGACCTCAACGAAGCCTTCTTCATGGATCGCGAGCGCGCTCCGGATGACCCTGAGGTGCTCGCCGGCAAGCTGTTCCGCGAACCCAACAAATGGCCGGACAGGTTGCCCGGGTTCCGCGCGTTCCTGCTGCGCTACTGGGCGGCGATGGAGGCCTTCTCGCAAAGCCTCTTGCCGGTGTTCGCCACCGCGCTCGACCTCCGGCCAGATTATTTCGATGCCGCGTTTGTCGATGCGCAATGCGTGCTGCGCCTGTCGCATTTTCCGCCAACGGCTTATCGCGACAACCAGTTCGGGCTGGCGCCGCACACCGATGCGAATTTCTTTACGGTGCTGCCACAGGCCAATGTCGAGGGGCTCTACATCCGCCCGCAGGGGCGCGGCTGGATCAAGGCGCCGCGTATCCCCGGCTCGTTCGTGATCAACGCCGGCGACATGCTGAAGCGCTGGACCAATGATCGCTTTCTGTCGACCCAGCACCTCGCGATCAACCTGACCGAGCAGCACCGCTATTCGACGCCGTTTTTCTATACGCCGCATATCGACCATCCGATCGTCTGCCTGCCGACCTGCTGCGGCGCGGACGACCCGCCCAGATATCCGCCGATCACCTATGGCGAATACCGGGTGTGGTGGCTCAACGCGAATTACGGCGCTAAGCTGGACCAAGGCAAGGCTTCGCCGCAGCGCGCACACGGCGCCCGCTGAGGCGTCACGCACCAACGGAGATCCCGAATGGCTAAGATTGCGAAGGTTTTACAGCCGCACATCGACACGGCGTTTCCGGCCAATGTGTGCCTGTTGGGCTCGGTGCTGCCCAACGGCTTCGCGCAGGTCACCCCGCGCGGCGGCACGATGGTGTACGACGACGAGCATATCGGGCTGTGGGAGCGCGGAACCGGCAGCACCGCCGACGCCATGAAGGACGGCACCAAGCTGACGATCTACTTCCGCAAGCCGTCGCTACGCGAAGAAGGAGTGCTGCCGCGGGGCGGTATTGCCCGCTTTTATGGCACTGCGAAGATCTACAAATCGGGACCGGTCTATGAGGAAGTCTGGCGGCGGCTGGTGCAGCCGGAGAAGGACCGCGACCCGGAGAAAAAGGGCTATGCGGTGCTGATTGCGGTCGAACGCGCCGAGGATCTGGCCGGGCAGCCTCTCGCGCTCGAGTGAGCCGGGCTCCGGCAGCGACGCGGTGAGCGCCGGGTGGCGCGCGCGCCTCGCGCTCGCATTGTGGGCCGCAACGGGCGCGGCCTGCGGCGTCATCGGCGGCAGCGAGAAGCTGACCGACGCCCAGCAGGTCATCGCCGATATGAAGATCGGCCCCGCGGATCAGCAGGGGGCCAAGCTGACGATCATCGGCGCCGCCGACCATGCCGACCGCCGCTACCGGGTCGGCGAGCCGATCGCCCTGTCCGTGCGGGTCAATCAGGCGGCCTATGTCGCCGTGCTGCGGGTGATGCCGAGCGGCGCGACGACGCTGGTCTTTCCCAACCGGCGGCACGCGAGCGCGCAGCTGGCGGCAAACTCGCCGCTCAATCTCCCCGATTCCGGAGCCCCGGTCATGATCGGCGCCGAAAGTCCCGGGGTTGCGCTGTTCGAGTTCGTCGCCGCGACCCGCGGCGATTCCTGGCTGTTCAACCGCAAACCCCAGGCGGCGGCCGATTTTGCCGAGTTGGGCACGACGACGCGCACGCTGGCCAAGGATATCGTCCTGTCGCTCAGGGTTGGTCATGGCGCCGAAACCGCCGCCTCGCATTTGGTGCTGCGGGTGCGCGGCGATTAGCGACCTCAGCCGACCGGAACGAAATCGTAGACCCCGACCCCCTGGATGATCAGGAACTTGCAGGCGCCGCCGTCTTCGCCGCGCACGTAATGCGCGATCTTGGGCGGCACCGCGCAGCGCTCGCCCGGTTCGAGCCGGTAGCTGTTCCGCGGCGCCCGCGTCTCAACGACCATCGGCCCTTCGAGGCAGACAAAGCTGTCGGTAATCGCGCTGTGATAATGCCAGGGAACGCACTGGCCGACGGCGAGCGTCAGGACCTGCACGCGCAGATCGGCGCCTTCGGCGACGACCTCGCGGTGGGCGATCTCGTAATCGCTGCGCGAGCGGACTTGCATTGGCCCGGTCCCGATCGTGTTCGTCGATCGAAGATTAGAACGAATTTTCGACGAGTCGATCGTTTGATGTAAGGTGCCGGCATCGGACGAGCTTTCGTTGCGCAACGCAGCCAGCGCTGCGACTGGGTACTTGCGGTAATGCAGTGGATCGGGGTGTCTGAGGACATGGCGAAAGTATCGCGGGGAAAGAACGGGAGATCTGGTGCCGCCACAGTAGCCGAAGTGGCGGCGCCGTCACGGAACGCAGCGCCGGCGGCCCGAGAATTTGTGGCGGCCGCGGTCGCGTTGGGCCAGAGCGCGCCCAAGACGGATGGCAAGGCCCGACGACGGGCGGCGCGAACGGGCGGCCAAGGAGTGGATCTTGCGGGCGAGGACCAGGCAGGCGTGGCTGATCAGCAAGATCGGGTAGCCCCGTCCGACCGTGCTCTTCAAGGCTACATCGACGAAGCGAGCCGCAGTCGCATCACCGGCTGGGTATGGAACCCGCAGCAGCCTGACAGCTCGATCGAGCTCGAACTGGTGGATGGTGATACCCGGCTGGCGAGGGTAACGGCGAACCATTACCGGTCGGACTTGCGCCAGGCAGGCATCGGCGACGGACGGCACGCTTTCTTGGTTCCCCTGGGAGAAGAGTTGCTGCCCTCTGCTCGAAATGTCCTGCATCTGCGCTGCGCCGAGACCGGCATGGAAGTACCGGGGTCACCGGTCATCATCGAGCGCAGCGGAGTCGCGGCGGCGAGCCGGGTCTTCGCCGAGCCGTACGCGCCGGCATCCGGGATCGTTCAACGCGTCGCCGGTTCCCTCGACGAACCTGCCGAAGCCGATCCGGTTGCTGACGTGCTGTCGGTGGATCGGCTCGGCAGCGCCGATGGCGCCGAGCCGGCGATGCCTCGGCTTCGCGGCGGAATTGCAGCCGAGCCCGCCAGCGACACGGCACTGCAAAGCAATATCGACTCCGCCGACTGGACCGGCATCAGGGGTTGGGTCTGGGATCGGCAGGAGCCCCAGAAGCGGCTGGAGCTTGAGTTATTGGACGGCGACGCCGCACTGGTGACGGTGCTGGCGAACGAATACCGAGCTGACCTTGAACAAGCCGGCATCGGCGACGGACGGCATGGGTTCTCGATCGCATTCAGCGAGACCCTCCTGCCCAACGCACGGCATGTGCTGCATCTGCGGCCTGTCGGTTCCAAGGTCGAGATGCGGTCGTTCCCGCTCGTGCTTACGCGTGAGCAGGCCGGGCTCGATGCGAGCGTTCGATTCATCCTCGGCAATATCATGGCCGAGGCGGACCGCGCGGAGAAGGCGGCAGACCTGGCCCCGATCATCAACGCGATGGTCGCCTTTCTCGACGCGGCCTTGTCCCGTTACTTTTATATTGTGGAAGAGGCAGCGACGAATGTGGCCGAGCTGCTCGACCCGACAGAACTTTCGTCGCATGTGCGCATGCTGATAAACTCGATTCAGCAGAGTTATCCACCGATCGTCGTCGACAGCGGGCGCGAGCCGCTTGTATCGATCGTCATTCCGGTGTTCAACAAATTCGAGCTGACCTACAACTGTGTCAAATCGATTGTCGAACACGGAGCGCAGGTCCCGATCGAAATCATTGTTGTCGACGATTGCTCTCGCGACGAGACGATGTTCGCGGCCTTTGCCTTCGGCCCGGGAATTCGTTTGATCCGCAATCCGGAAAATTCCGGGTTCATCCGATCGTGCAATCGCGGGTTCGAGGCGGCACGTGGCGAATACGTTGTCTTCCTGAACAACGACACCGAGGTCAAGGCGCGCTGGCTGGATGAGCTGTACGAGACGATGCAGCGCGATCCCAAAATAGGGGCTCCAGGAATGCGGCGGGATCATCTGGCGGCTCGGCGACGGGTGGAATTTTGGCCGTGGCCAGGCGCCCGACGACCCCCGGTATTGCTACATGCGGGATGCCGACTACGTATCCGGCGCCGCGCTGATGATCAAGGCAAAGCTGTTCACAGAGCTGGGAAAATTCGACGAGCATTTTCTGCCGATGTATTACGAAGATACCGATCTGTGCTTCCGCGTGCGGCAACACGGACATCGCGTTGTTGTGCAGCCTGCCTCCGAGATCATCCATTTCGAGGGCGCGAGCGGCGGAACGAGCGTCACCGGCACCGGCATGAAGCGCTTTCAGTCGATCAACCATCGCAAGTTCTTCGAGCGCTGGAAGGACACCCTCGCGACCCATCGCTTCAACGGCGAGTTGCCCGAGCTCGAAGCCGAGCGCAACGTCCGCCAGCGGGCTCTGTTCATCGATGATTCGGTGCCGGAGCCGGACAAGGATGCCGGCTCCAACGCCGCGTTCCAGCATATGCTGTCGCTGCAGCGCCTGGGCTACAAAGTGACGTTCATCCCGGGCGACAACATGGCGAGGATCGAGCCCTACACCACTGAGCTTCAGCGCCGCGGGATCGAGTGCCTGTACCACCCCTATTACTTCTCGGTTGAGGACGTTTTTAGAAAGCAGCCGACGCCGTTCGAGCTGGTCTATCTGCACCGCTACTCGAATGCCTCGAAATACGCCGGGATGATTCGACAGCATTTTTCCAAGGCGCGCATCCTCTACAGCGTTGCCGATCTTCACTTCCTGCGGATGCAGCGGCAGGCCGAGCTGGAGAACGATCCGAGTCTGCGCGAAAAGGCCGACCAGCTGCGCCGGCTCGAACTCGGCGCGATGTCTTTTGTCGATTGCGTGATCGTGCATTCGGCCGCCGAGGCGGAGCTGTTGCGGCAAATCGCCCCGGATATCGAGGTGCAAGTAATTCCCTGGACGATCCCGGTACGTGACATCAGCACGATAAAAGTTGAGCACCCCGGGATCGCCTTCATTGGCGGCTATAGCCATCCGCCCAATGTCGACGCCGCGAAATGGGCCGCGCAGAGCCTCATGCCGGTGTTGCGCGGCAAGGTCCCCGGCATCGAGCTCTTGCTGGTCGGGAGCCATATGCCCAAGGAGGTCAGCTCCCTCGCGGCAAAGGACATCGTGCCGCTCGGCTATGTGCCGTCGCTGGACAGCGTGTTCTCGCGGATCCGGCTGACGATTGCGCCGTTGCGTTATGGCGCGGGTCTCAAGGGCAAGGTTCTCGAGAGCCTGGCGGCCGGGATCCCCTGCGTCATGACGACGGTCGCGGCCGAAGGCATCGACTTGCCGGCCGAGCTGGCATCGCTCGTCGCCGACGAGCCGGAGGCGCTGGCGCAGCGGATTGCAACGCTGTGTCGCGACCGCGCCAAATATCGCCGCATCGTCGAGGCCGGCAAGGCCCATGTCGCCGCCAACTATTCGCCCGAGCGGATCGATTCGCTGATCCGGGAGGCTTGCGGCGCCGAGTGACCGGCGCTGATCCACCGATGGTCCCCGGCGGCAGATGAAGGTTCTCATCGTATTCGGCACCCGGCCGGAGGCGATCAAGATGGCGCCGGTCGTCAAGGCACTGATGGCCAGCCCGGCGCTGCGCCCGGTGATTTGCCTCACCGGCCAGCATCGCGACATGCTGGCGGGAATCCTCGATTTTTTCGGTCTGACCGCGGATCATGACCTGGCGATCATGCAGCCGGAGCAGGACCTCGTCTATGTGACGGCGGCGGTGCTCAGCGGCGTCCAGCGGGTTATCGCCGCGGAAGAGCCCGACTGGGTCCTGGTGCACGGCGACACCACGACGGCGCTGGCGGCGGCGCTTGCCGCCTTCTATGCCGGCTGCCGGATTGGCCATGTCGAGGCTGGGCTGCGCACTGGCGACCTGCGGCGGCCCTGGCCCGAAGAGATGAACCGCAGCGTGATCGACCGTCTCGCCGATCGTCTGTTCGCTCCGACCGAGGGCGCGCGGGCCAATCTGCTCAACGAGAATCTGGCCGCCGAGAAGATCGTGGTCACCGGCAACACGGTCGTCGACGCGCTCTTCGTCGTGCGCGCGGCGCTGGAGGGCGACGCGGCGCTGCAACGATCGGCCGCTGCGGGGTTTGGCTTCCTCGATCCGGCAAAAAAGCTGATCCTGGTGACCGGGCATCGCCGCGAAAGCTTCGGCCGTGGCTTCGAAGAGATCTGCGCGGGGCTGCGCCGCATCGCAGAGCGCGATGATGTGCAGATCGTCTACCCGGTTCATCTCAACCCTTCGGTACAGGGGCCGGTGCGGCGCATCCTCGGCGCGTTGCCTAACGTGCATCTGCTGGAGCCGCTCGATTATGTGCCGTTCGTCTATCTGATGATGCGCAGCCACATCATCCTCACAGATTCCGGCGGGATCCAGGAGGAGGCGCCCTCGCTCGGGAAGCCCGTGCTGGTGATGCGCGAGGTGACCGAACGGCCCGAAGCGGTCGCCGCCGGAACAGTCGCGCTGGTCGGCACCGACCAAGAGCGCATTCATGATGCGGTCGCCGAGCTGCTCCAATCGCCGGCGCGCTATGCCGCCTTCGCCCGCGCCCATAACCCCTATGGCGACGGGCTGGCCAGCCTGCGCATCCGCGACGCGCTGCTGAGCGACTAGTGCGGGCGGTTGCATGCCGGGCTGGGCAACCCCATCATCATGTCTCGCGCCGCACAGGAGCCGCCCATGGTCCACATCGCCGAGCTGGAAAATGTCCCGGAAACGATCGAGGCGAGCCTCTTCTATCTCGCCAATGGCGCCGAGAAGCTCGTGACGTACGTCGCCGCGCCGGGCGGGCGCGACGAGCGTACCGGTGGCGGCAGCGAGACGCACCGCGTCGTCATGCATAACGGACGCCCACTGGCCGACGGCTTCGTATTCGAGCGCGAAGGCTTTCGCTTTGTGGCGCACCACACCAAGGTCGCCGATTTCTTCGACGATGCGCACGTGCGGCAGGTCTATTACCCCGAGTGCGAGGCGCTGATCAAAGAGGTGAGCGGCGCCAAGCGCGTCGTCGTGTTCGATCACACGCTGCGCACGGCGAGCGACGAGCAGCGCGAAACCCAGAAGATCCGCGACGTCGTCAGCCGCGTCCATAACGACTACACCGAATGGTCCGGCCCGCAGCGGGTGCGCGACATCATGGGCGAGGAGGCCGAGGCGCTATTGCGCGGCCGCTTCGCGATCATCCAGGTGTGGCGCCCGATCAATCACCCGGTCGAGAGCCATCCGCTGGCGATCTGCGACGCGCAGACCGTCAAGCCCGAGACCCTGGTGGTCAACGAACGCCGCTACCCCGGCCGGATCGGGCAGACCTACGGCATCACTTATGATCCCGGGCAGCGCTGGTACTGGTTCCCGCATATGCGGCCCGACGAGGCGCTGGTGTTCAAGGTCTTCGAGTCGCTGAAGGACGGCCGCGCCCGCTGGACCGCCCACACCGCCTTCGTCGACCCAACTTCGCCGCCCCACGCCCGCCCGCGCGAAAGCATCGAAATCCGCACGCTGGCGTTTTTCTGAGCGGTCAATCGCCTGCACAGTGCAACCTGTGATTTAGTTATGCTTCGGCGTCGTCCTGTTCCTGCTGGGAATTAGCAGGCGGGATTCGCGGATAGGTTGCGCATCGACCAGGGCGCCCGAACCCTTGTCGGAGCTGCCCCTCGCGAACGCCACCTGCGCCCCCGATCTGGCTGTTTTTGCTGTTTTATCAACGTGAGATCAGCCATCCGTGCGTTCCATGGGTAAAACTGAACCTCGGCTCGCGATGCCGAGGTACGGTTCCAAGAATTGTCCTAATGCCATATTAAAGATATTTTGTCAAGATAGATAATTGCTTTTCGCAACAAGGAGCGCAACGGCCGCTGGTGGATGGCGGCTATCCGAGGCCGCACCCGCCATTTCCGGCCCGCTTTGGACAATCTCTGTAGGGCGGAAAAGCGCAGCGCATTCCGCCGCTTCGATCACCGCCGCTCCCCGGTCTCAGCCGGCTCGGTGTCGGCGCCGAGCCAATCCGATGGGTATAGGCCGTTTGCGACACAGCGGCGGAAGCTGGAGAATGGCCAATCCCCCGGCCCCGGCGCGAGCCCGTGCTTCACGGGGTTGAAATGAATGTAGTCCATGTGGACCGCATAATCGCGGTCGTCGCGGATCGTGTGCTCCCAATATCGGCGCTGCCAAATCCCACGCTCTCCCCGGCGGACCATCACTGGCGTCCGTCGCTCGATCGCGGGCAAGCATTTCGAGAAAGCGATCTTGATCGCGCGCCAGCGGCTCGGGAAATCGCCATCGCCCACGGGGAGGGTCCACAAGCAGTGCATGTGATCGGGCAAGACCACCCAGGCATCGATGTGGAACGGTGACCGC
>WNFC01012867.1_pt1 | contig 10913 bp, 9 predicted proteins | sample 5400541 | NCBI WGS metagenome assembly WNFC01 (sample SAMN13153342, study PRJNA577476) | soil metagenome | isolation source: 120 cm saprolite under Douglas fir tree site 2 hole 2 replicate 1 | place: USA:California | collected 2015-04-18
AATCCGCTTCCCGCCGCTGCTTCTTGCGCAGTCGCTTCCGCGAAAGCGCTTCCTTTGCCCGGCGCTTCTCGCCGGGTTTCATGTAGAAGCTATGCTTCTTGATTTCCTTGATGATGTCTTCCTGTTGCACCTTGCGCTTGAAACGCCGCAAGGCATTTTCCAGGGATTCACTCTCTTGGATGGTGACTTCAGCCACTTTTTTAATTCACCCCCAATCCGGTTCGGATTGGTATCTTGCGGCGCCTCTCGCCGGCCAACCTGCGGCCGGCTGTGAACTGCTGCGGGCGCCGCCCCTGGTACTGATTATCGCATGTATTGTCTGCTTCGCAGGTGCACCCAGAAAGGTAGCTGGCATCTTCTAATCAATTCCTGCTATGCAAGTCAAGGAATCTTTGCATTTTCTAGCCGCCTACCGTGGTACTGAACCTACCTAATAACCACCCTGGCACTCTCTTAACGCAAGAATAAACAATGGGCAATTCCATGAACTTGGACCGGAATGCTCCTCCACCAGCCCTCTTCGCTCACCCGTCCTCCTCACGGGCTTCGAACCGACCGCGCTTGTCTTTTTCCCTACGACTATTGTTAGAATGGGCCGCTTCTCCATCCGCGCCGCGGAGGCAACCAATGTCCGATATGCGGGATGCCATCGTCGTACTCCTTGCCGGGGGCCAGGGCGAACGCCTCTGGCCGCTCACTCGCGACCGCGCCAAGCCTGCCGTTCCTTTCGGCGCTCTCTACCGCATCATCGACATCACGCTCTCGAACTGCATCAATTCGAATCTCCGCCGCGTTTTCATCCTCACCCAGTACAAGGCCCTCAGCTTGAACCGTCACATCCGCGCCGGCTGGTCGCCCCTCGCCGGCCTCGGCGATTACATCGAGGTCCTCCCGCCGCAGATGCGCGTCTCGCAGCAGTGGTATCAGGGCACCGCCGACGCCGTCTATCAAAACATCTATTCCATCGGCAGCGAGCGCTCGAAATTCGTCTTTATCCTCTCCGGCGATCACATCTACAAGATGAACTACAGCCGCATGCTCAAGCAGCACGGCGACTCCGGCGCCGAGGTCACCGTCGCAACCATCGAAATACCCGCCCCCCAGGCCGCGAAACAGTTCGGTGTGATTGAGACCGACAAGGATTGGCGCATCATCGGCTTCGAGGAAAAGCCGGCTGTCCCGAAAGAGTCGCCGCACCACGCGGGCCACTGCAATGCTTCGATGGGAATTTACATCTTCAATACCCACCTGCTGATTCCCATTCTTCTCGCGGACTCCGAGGATCCCAAGTCCAGCCACGATTTTGGCAAGGACATTCTTCCGCGCATCATTTCGAAGCACCGCGTCTTTGCCTACAACTTCGTCGATGAAAACGCCAAGGACGCCCTCTACTGGCGCGACGTCGGCACTCTCGACGCCTATTACGAAGCCAACATGGACCTCGTCAGCGTCTCTCCAGTCTTCAATCTTTATGACGAGCACTGGCCGCTCCGTACCTGGCAGCACCAGTATCCGCCAGCCAAGTTTGTCTTTGCCGATCCCGAGCGCATGGGCGTCGCTCTCGATTCCATCGTCGCCGGAGGCTCCGTCATCTCCGGCGGCCGCGTTCAAAAATCCGTCATCGGCAACAACGTCCGCGTCAACAGTTACTGCGATGTCTTGGATTCCATCATCTACAACCACGTGAACGTCGGCCGCCACTCGCGCATCCGCCGCGCCATCATCGAGCGCACCGAGATCGGCTACGACCTCGAAGCCGACAAGCGCCGCTTCCATGTCACCGATTCCGGTATCGTCATCGTCGTCCGCCAGGAATCCCTGATCGAAGAACCCGAATCGGCTTAGAGCGGGCTGTCCCGCCATTCTCCTCGAGAGTTGATTCATTTCTCAATCATTTCTCCTTGCCGCTGTGACTCCGTGGCATTCTTCTGTAAAATCATCGATTCGCATCTACTCAGGAGAACAGACAACCATGTCCACTAAGATCGCCAGAGTCCACGCCCGCCAGGTCATCGATTCCCGCGGCAATCCTACGGTCGAAGCCGATGTGATCCTCGATGGCGGAGCGCTTGGCCGTGCCGCCGTCCCTTCCGGCGCTTCCACCGGCGAGCACGAAGCCCTCGAGCTCCGCGACGGAGACAAATCGAAATATCTCGGCAAGGGCGTGCTCAAGGCCGTCGCAAATGCCAACACTGAAATTGCCAAAACCATTAACGGTCTGGACGCCGCCGACCAGCGCGCCCTCGATAAGCGCATGATCGAGCTGGACGGCACCCCCACCAAATCCCGTCTGGGTGCGAATGCCATTCTCGCCGTCTCCATGGCCGCTGCGCGCGCCGCCTCCATCGCCCTCAAGCAGCCGCTCTACAAATACCTTTCGCGCTATTCCACGGATCCTTCCGCGAATCTCCTCCCCTGCCCGATGATGAACATTCTCAACGGCGGCGCGCATGCCGACAGCTCAGTGGACTTTCAGGAATTCATGGTTATGCCCGTGGGCGCTCCGAGCTTTTCGGAAGCCTTGCGCTGGGGAGTGGAAATCTTCCATGCGCTGAAAACCGCGCTGAAGAAGCATGGCTACTCGACGGCCGTCGGCGACGAAGGCGGCTTCGCGCCGAGCTGCAAATCGAACGAAGAAGCCATCCAAATCGTGCTCGAAGCCATCACTGCGACCGGCTACAAGCCCGGCGAGCAAGTGAGCATCGCGCTCGACCCCGCCTCCAGCGAGTTCTACGACAAGTCCAGCGGCAACTACGTTTTCAAGAAGTCAGACAAGTCCGTGCACAGTTCCGCGCAAATGGCCGCGTATTGGACTAGCTGGGTGGAGAAATATCCCATCGTTTCCATCGAAGACGGCATGGCGGAAGACGATTGGGCGGGCTGGAAGTCCCTGACGCGAAGCATCGGCAGCAAGTCATCCAAAAAGAAAATCCAGCTTGTGGGCGACGACCTCTTCGTCACCAACACCGCGCGTCTTTCCCGCGGCATCAACGAAGGCATCGCCAACGCCATTCTCATCAAGCTGAACCAGATTGGCAGCGTCACGGAAACCATCGACGCTATCGAGCTGGCCCGCAAAGCCGGCTACAACTCCATCATTTCTCACCGCTCCGGCGAAACCGAGGACACCTTCATCGCCGATCTCGCCGTCGCCACTGCCGCCGGGCAGATCAAGACCGGCTCCGCCAGCCGCACCGACCGCATTGCTAAGTACAACCAGCTTCTTCGCATTGAAGAGGAACTCGGCTCTGCCGCCCGTTTCAATGGCAAAGCCGCGCTCAGCTAGTGAGGGGCTCTCGGTCAAGAACTTCTGGGAACCGCAATCATAATTCCAGGATCGCGCGCAGTCCGTCTTCTACGGCCCTCAGTTGTTGCGCGCTGATGCTCTCGATTCTCCTGAGGAAACGCTCCTTTGTCACCGCGCGTATCTGGTCCACGACAGCGACGCCGGTCCGGCCTTCACAGGTCAGCGCCACCAAGAGCGGAGGACTGCCGGCGGGAGAACTCGAGAGAGGGATTACGACCACGGTCCGCCGATGCTGGTTTACGATATTCGTCGTCAGCACCAGGCAGGGCCGCGTCTTACGAATTTCGGCGCCGAGTGTGGGATCGAGTCTTATCCACCAAACTTCGCCGCGGCGCGGAAGCGGTCCACGGTTCGGCGGCTTCTTCGGTGATGGCGTCGAACTCTTTTTCAATGGCTCGAACCCCCGGATCGTTGTTTGCGATTCGGCACGCCTGCACCAAATGCCGGTCGCGCGCAGAGAGTTTTTCGTTGAGCGCGTTAGCCAGATATTTAGAACGTTCTCGCGCGGGAACCCGGCGCACAAATTGCTCGGCCAGATCTTCCGGCAGGGTGAAGGTCATTTTTCGTGTGGCCATACTCCCATACTACCATATAAGCCATCCGCGCTTCCCCAGCGCGAGCCACGACCGCCGCCGAGACCGTGGCGCCCAAAGTGAACCTTCTTTTCCGCTCCGCCGGGCTCCTCATTCGTTGATTTATAACGTTCATTTCAATTCGCGATTGGAAGCAATCTGAGTCCGGCAACGGGTTAAACTGCAGTTGCCGGTATGAAGGAATCCGCAAAATCAACTTCTCGAGCGAACCGGTTGCGCCTCCGTACCGCGGTTCTCGCTGATGTCGAAGCCCTCGCCCGTTTGATCAACGCTGCGTTCCGCGTCGAGCAACCCTTCATCGAGGGCGACCGCATCAATCCCGACGGCGTCCGCGCCTACTTGGAAAAAGGGAAATTCTTGTTGGCGGAAGATGCCGCGGGACTCACAGGATGCGTCCACGTCGAGCTTCGCGGCGATCGCGGCTACTTGGGTTTGCTCGGGGTCGAACCGCGGCGCCAGGGTACTGGCCTGGGCCGCAAGTTAATGGCTGCTGCGGAGGATTTCTTTCGCCAGGCCGGCTGCGTTGCCGTCGACCTTCGCGTCGTCAGTGCGCGCACGCCTCTTCCTTCTTTTTATCGTCACCTCGGCTACCTCGAAACCGGCGCCGCTCCCTTTTCTCCCGATGTTCCTGCTAAAGTTCCCTGCCATTACATCCTCATGTCCAAAATCCTCGCCTGAAAATGTTGCAAGGCGGGGTGTTATGGTTAACTTGGATTCCCTCGTTTCCAATCTTTCCCTCTTCAGGCAGAATACCTCCTTCGTTCCGGGGGGGGAAATGAATCGCACCGCCGCAATTGCATCCATTCTCTTTGTGGGCATCTCGCTTGCTCCCGTCGGCAATCACGTCGCCGCCGACGAGCAGCCTCTCTTCGGCTACTCCGCCGAATCTTCCCGCACCGAGCGCCAGTGGGAAGAGAAGCTTCGCGCCATTCCCAGCCCGGACAATCTCCGCGCTTACATGCAAAAACTCTCGGCGCGCCCGCACCACGTCGGCTCACCCGCTGACAAGGACAACGCCGAATGGATCGCCGCAAAATTCAAGGAGTTCGGTCTCGATACCCACATCGAGCAGTTTGACGTTCTCTTTCCGACCCCCAAAGAACGCGTTGTTGAGCTTGTCGAAGGCGGCCCGAAGTTTGTCGCCAAACTTCAGGAATCGGCGCTTCCGCAGGATCCCACCTCGAACCAGCAATCCGAACAGCTTCCCACTTATAACGCCTACTCGATCGACGGCGACGTGACCGCTCCTCTCGTCTACGTCAACTACGGAATCCCCGAGGACTACGAGGAGCTCGAGCGCTTGGGTATTTCCGTACAAGGGAAGATCGTCATCGCGCGCTACTACCACTCCTGGCGCGGTATCAAGCCCAAGGTTGCAGCCGAACACGGCGCCATTGGCTGCCTGATTTACTCCGACCCCCATGAGGACGGATTTGTCCAGGGCGAGACATTCCCTGCCGGGGCCTATCGCCCGCCGGATGGAGTGCAGCGCGGCAGCGTCGCGGACATGCCCTTCTATCCTGGTGATCCCCTCACGCCGGGTGTTGGAGCCACGAAAGACGCCAAGAGGCTGAAAGTGGAAGAAGCTCCTACGATCACCAAGATTCCTGTGTTGCCGATATCCTATGCCGACGCGCAGCCGCTGCTTGCCGCGCTGACCGGGCGAGTGGCTCCGGAAGGATGGCGCGGCGCCCTCGGCATCACCTATCACGTCGGCCCCGGCCCCGCAAAAGTTCACCTCAGAGTGAAATCGAACTGGGATATTAAACCGCTGTACGACGTGATCGCAAAAATTCAGGGTTCAACTTTTCCGGATGAATGGGTGATTCGCGGCAACCACCACGACGGGTGGGTGAACGGCGCGGAGGATCCCATCTCGGGACAGGTTGCCATCCTGGAAGAAGCGCGGGCTCTCGGCGAGCTGGTCAAGTCCGGCTGGAAGCCCAAGCGCACCATCATTTATTGCGCGTGGGACGGAGAAGAGCCCGGACTGCTGGGCTCGACCGAATGGGCCGAGCAGCACTATGGCGAATTGCGCGCGCACGGCGTCGCGTACATCAATTCCGACGGCAATGGCCGCGGTTATCTCGGCGTCGAAGGATCGCACACGCTTGAAAAATTCAGCAACGATATCGCGCGCGAAATATCCGACCCGGAAACAAAACTTTCTGCGTGGAAGCGCCAGCAACTCCGGGAAATTTCCAATGCCAAGACACCGGAGCAGCGCGAAGAAATTCGCAAGCGCGCCGATCTGCGCATTCCCGCGCTTGGCTCCGGTTCGGACTACACCGCGTTTCTCCAGCACGATGGCGTGGCTTCGCTCAATATCGGATTCGGCGGGGAAGATGGCGGCGGCATCTACCACTCCATTTACGATGACTTCTATTGGTACACGCACTTCAGCGACACAGACTTCGTGTACGGCCGCGCTCTGGCGCAGACCGGCGGCACGGCCATGATGCGCCTGGCGGACGCGGATTTGCTTCCTTTCGAGTTCGGCGATTTTGCGGACACCGTGCAGACCTACTTGAAGGAGCTGAAAACTCTTGCACAAAAAATGCAGGACGACATTCGCGAACGCAACAAGGAAATCGAAGAAGGCGTTTTCAAGGCCACCAATGACCCCAAGCGGCCTCTGGTGCCGCCCGCCACGGAAGCGGTCCCGCCGCACCTGAATTTCGCGCCCTTCGAGAATGCCGTGGATGAGCTCACTCGCAGCGCCGCCGAATACCGCAAGGCGCTGGAACAAGCCAGCGCCAACAGTGGCGCGGCGCTGGCTTCCGCGTCGCTCGCCGAAGTCAACAAAATGCTCATCGAGAGCGAGCGTAAACTGACCACCGCCGAAGGGCTTTCCAACCGGCCGTGGTTCAAGCACCAACTTTATGCTCCAGGCTTTTACACCGGCTATGGGGTGAAGACGGTGCCCGCTGTCCGCGAAGCCATTGAGCTCAAAAAGTGGAAACTAGCCGACGAAGGAATCGTTGTCGTTTCGCGCGTGCTGCAGGATGAAGCCGCGCTCATCTCTTCCGCCGCTCAAAAGCTCTCAGGAGGGAAATGAAGTTTTCTCGAACACGGACCGGCGTAGAGACTAGCCGGCGCGAGTGCCGTTCGGAACGGGTCGCTCCGGAACAGAAAGTACCGGTGTGACGCCGTCCGCGTACCCGATATCAAATAGCATGCCTTCGGAAATGACGCCGGCCATTTTGCGCGGCTCCACATTTACCACGAAGAGCGCTTGGCGTCCCTCGATCTCGCGCGGATTTTCGCGCTCCTTCTTGATGCCAGCGAGAATCGTCCGTGAATGATTGCCAAAATTCACCGTCAGCTTCACGAGTTTTTCGGAACGCGGGACATCTTCCACACGCTCTATAGTGCCGACGCGAATATCCAACGCCTCAAGCGAGGCAATTGTGGCGATAGGTTTGATGGGTGCGGAAGTAAAGTCAGCCATGGCTCACCGCTTGTACTGCATCGCGTAGGCGGGCGTAGGAATCGCAGAATCGCAGCGCTCATCGCGGATCGGCGCGCCCGGTGTGAGGGAAAGTGGAATCACGCCGGCCCACACCGGCAGTGCGTAATCCGGAGCGTCGTCCTCCGGGGGGCCGACTCTTATTTTTGCCGAAACTTCCGTGAGCGGCAGGCGCAGAATGCTCGTGGCTTTCAATTCTTTTTCGTTGGGCTGGCGCGCATCATTCCAGCGGCCGGCAAGAATTTTTTCGGTGAAGGCATGCAATGCTTCGAGTTTTTCTTCCGCCGCGTCAACGAGAATGGCTTTTCCGAGCGCGACGACGGAACGGTAGTTCATGGAGTGGTTGAAGACGGAACGGGCCAGAACGAATCCGTCAGTAAGAGTCACCGTGACGCAGACGGAAAGTCCTTCGCCAACATTTCGCAGCATGCGGCTCGCAGCGGAGCCGTGAAAATAAATCGCGTCGCCGACGCGCGCGTGGAGCGTGGGTATCACGAAGGGCTGGCCATCGACGGAGAAACCGACGTGGCAGACGAATCCTTCGTCGAGAATTTTGTCGATGGCTGCGCGGTCGTAGACGCCGCGATGCGATTCGCGCAAGACGCGCGTGCGCTCGGTCGGCGGGGTGATTTCTGGCACGATTCACCTCATTGAAAAACGTGGCGCGGAGCCGACCGATTGGTGGTCGCTCATTTGATTTGTAGCCGGCGCCAAAACGGCATGAGTGAGGGACAACTGCAGATATGCTATCACGCCTGCGGAAACATCGCGTGTTGCCTGTCGCCAGCTCGTCAAGAAAGTGCTTCCAATTTGCATGCTGTGTACGCCTTTAACGAAAGAGAATCACGGTACGCTTCGATCACGCACGTAGCTCCGGAAAAAAGCAGGTCACCTTGAAGCGCACTCTACAACGCCTGCGAAACGTATGAGAAACTAGCAGCTCGGAGAATGCGGCCACGTTGCGGTGGCCCACAAAAAAGATGAGCACACCAGTAATGCAGGGGACAGGGAACAAAGCATTCGACATCACCTGGGTGAGGCAGCAGTTTCCTTCGCTGAAATTGCAGGTCAACGGGCAGCCAGCGGCGTTTTTGGATGGGCCTGCGGGTACGCAGGTGCCAAAGCAGGTGATGGACGCGGTGCAGAATTATTTCCTGACTGCGAACGCGAATACGTATGGCGCGTTCCTCACGAGCCGGCGAACGGATGAAATAATTCGTTCGGCGCGTTCGGCGATGGCGGATTTTTTCAACTGTGATTCGAATGAGGTGATCTTCGGGCAGAACATGACGACGATCACGTTCGCGCTGGCGCGAGCGATCGGGCGCGAGATGAAACCGGGCGATGAAATTGTGATCACGACGCTGGACCATGATGCCAACGTCGCGCCGTGGCGTGCGCTCGAAGAAAAAGGCGTGGTGATCCGGCAAGTGGATATTCGCGAGAGTGATTGCGCGGTGGACCTGGATGACTTGAGGAGGAAGATCACGGCGAAGACAAAGCTCGTGGCCGTCGGGTATGCCTCCAACATTGTGGGGACCATCAATCCCGTCGCCGAGATTACAAAGCTAGCACACGCGGCTGGGGCGCTGATGTTCATTGACGCAGTGCACTTCGCGCCGCACGGGCTGATCGACGTGAGGGCGCTGGATTGTGATTTTCTGGCATGCTCGCCGTACAAATTCTTCGGGCCGCACATGGGAACGCTGTACGGCAAGCGCGAACAGCTGGAGAGATTCAAACCGTACAAGGTACGGCCGGCGACGGATGTTTCTCCCGAAAGCTGGGAGACGGGAACGCAAGTGCAGGAATTGATCGCAGGAATTGCCGCGGCAGTCGATTATATTGCGGAACTGGGACGGCACTGCGATTCGACGGCAAAGAGCCGCCGCGAGGCGTTGCAGGCCGCGTACCGCGCGACGCATGAGTATGAAACCGGCCTGCTCACGCGGCTGATCGCCGGATTGCAGGCGATTCCGGGGATGCGCATCTTCGGCATCACTGACGCAAAACGATTTGAGGAGCGCTGCTCGACTTTATCGTTCCGGCTGAGCGACCACAATCCGACGAAGATTGCGGCATTCCTGGGAGACCGCGGGATTTTCACCTGGGACGGAAACTTCTATGCGCTCAACCTGTCCGAGCGTCTGGGAGTGGAACAGCACGGCGGCGTCTTGCGGGTCGGGCTAGTGCATTACAACACCGCCGAAGAAGTGGATCGGCTGCTCGCGGCTCTGCACGAATTCCCCGCTTGATTCCGTGGCTCGTCGAATCAAGTCAAGCCCGAGGACCTCAAGTTTCTACGATTGCAGAACAAGCTGCCGCCTGCGCTTGGCCTGGCACACGAGATAACTGATCCCGAAGGCCAAGGTACTGTAGGGAAACCAGCTCAGGGTCGATCCGCCAAGCAGATGCGCGGGGACATACGTGATGAGCATCACCCAGACGTAGGATTGCGCTTCGCCGACGAAACCCAGAATGATTCCCGCCAAAGCGTAACAGGCCACAATCACCAGCGTGGACGGGCTGATGCCCATGGCCGGGGATGGACCGAGCCTCTCTGCAATTGCCGGCGCAAGCTTCAATATGCCGAACAGCGGCAGCAGCGCGCCGATCAGCACGGAGAAAAGAACATTCCTAAGCGAGATGCGCTGCGCGAAGGGATTGAAGAAATTGCGAATCCCGCGGTTGAAAGCTTTGTCCGTGACCAGGTACTCGTCTCCCAGAGGATTCAGCCGCAGGATCCCGCGCTGCACCTGATAAGCGGAAAAGCGCTCGTGGTCTATCTGGCCTTCCGCAAAGAGACTTTCGACGTCGCGCGGCGGTGAAACCGGAGTTCCCATGGAAGCGGAGCGTGCCTCATGCTTTTTCTTCACTTGCGCGAGATCCGTGACGTGCGGGCACTCCTGAACGATGCGGTAGTCAGGCGTGTCCATTACGGTCTTGAGCTCCATGTTGCGGGTGGTGAGCCACTTTCCGCCTGAAAAGCGCGTCGTGAAATTGACCACGTGGCTGTTTTTCAAGCCCTTGACGCCATTGACGTTGGTTCGTACCTCCACGATGGTTAACGTGCAGGTAGCGGGGTCGGCGAAATTGGAATACTCGCGAATCAAATTCGCTCCGTAATTCGTAACTCGGTAGGTGCACATGGGGCGGTAATTCAATGCTTCGAGTTGCGCATCCAATGGCACAAGATATTGTTTCTGTGCTTCGGACAAGGACGAGTCGGTGACCACTTCCCTTTGGTAGCGGAGGGGGATGGGGCGCGTATTCTTTCGCAACTGGGGCTTGCTTCCGAGAACCACTTTTGCGGTGGTCCAGAGAAAACCGAGGAGATCACAATCGATGGGAAGAGTCATGGGCACCTCCGCCGATAGTTCCATTATAGACGCGGCAAATTTCACCGCTGATTGCCCAACGCGCGTGGCGATGAATGACTTAACTGGACCAAAGGACAGCTGAGACGATGCTCATTGCGGCGAGCGCTGACCGGCGGAGCCGGGTACGGGGAGAATCGGGAAACCAAGTTCTTCCAAATCTTTGC
>WNFC01024251.1_pt1 | contig 10912 bp, 9 predicted proteins | sample 5400541 | NCBI WGS metagenome assembly WNFC01 (sample SAMN13153342, study PRJNA577476) | soil metagenome | isolation source: 120 cm saprolite under Douglas fir tree site 2 hole 2 replicate 1 | place: USA:California | collected 2015-04-18
TCGATGGCTCCCCAAACCGCGTGTCCTCCATCCCTACCCCGCCGTTCGCTTTGCCGCCAGTCATCCGCGATAAGAACCGGATGCGCTAAGGAGCGCCCGTCCGGGTCCGCGCGGGAGGTACCACGTGAGTGGCCTACCGCGATCGTTTTGACCGCCCGTTCATTGAGTGTAACCGGGATATTTCGTCAACTGAAATGCGGCGGCTTCAGTTCCAGGGCTGGGCGGCTGCGATTGCGGAATGCGCGGGGAAATACCGACGTCACAGCAGAACTCAAACGTGGGCTCTCGACTTCGTGCCCAGCGGCGAGAGCCGCTGACGGGGCCGTATATGGCTTTGCCGGAGTACGGGCCAACTTCTTTCATTTGATCTGAATCGAAAGCCCTGGAGGCGGACCGCCATTGTCTTTAGATCGTCAAGAATTCTTGGTTGCGCACTGCTGTTGTGCTTTTGCTTTGGATGCGTGCGTCGCCAGCAACCAGAGCATGTTGACGCTGCTGCACTGACCGAAGCCGCGAGCGCTCTCGATCTTATTTCCAGCAATTCGCAGAACGCCGTACCAGATTCGGTTTTGAACGCGGCGAAGTGCATTATCACGGTACCTTCCTTGCCGCAAGCAGCGGGCCAAATCAACGCTCGCGGAGTGGCGAGTTGTCGCGAGGGCGCCGACTGGGAGGCTCCAATCACACTTATATTCTCGGGTCAATTAGACAGACAAACGCCAGCCGTTCTCCTGGTGATGGTAATGACAGACAAAGGGATTTCTGCGCTCAGGTCGGGCGAGATCACTGTTCACAAGTCCCACCGGAAGGCGCCGCTCGTGAGCACCACGCCGCTCGTAACACAGTTCGAGCTCACATCTGACTACCTGATGTATCAAGCAGCGAATACAGGATTACTGGCTCCAGGCGAGGCAATCGGCAGCTTTCGTGTGGACCAAAGTTCCTGGGGCTCGGCCCAGGCAAGTAAAGTAAGGGTTTCCGGAGCGAAACCTGCAAGCGGTCCGTCAGTGAAATACGAAAGGTCGCTTCAGTCTTTTGTAAATACGATAATCCCGACCGGAATAGTTATCCACCACACGGCATTGATTACATCAGAGAAGCTGCCCAGCGGGGAAAAGGAGGTTGACGAGTATCACCAGCGACGGGGCTTCGAAATCTACTGCTTTGGCCAGGTATATCACGTGGCCTATCACTACCTCGTTTTGCCTGATGGCAGCGTACAACATGGCAGGCCGGAGCGTTGCGAAGGCGCGCACGCGCGTGGGTACAACTCGTATATCGGGATATCGGTGATCGGAGATTTTAGCAGCCGCGATAATCCAAAAGGCACGAAAGGTCCTGAGAAACCCACGCCAAAGCAACTGGAAACGATAGTGGAACTCTGCCGCACCTTGCGGCAGAAATACAGAATTCCTTTGCAGCACGTCGTGCGGCACAGCGACATCGCCAGCACGGATTGCCCCGGAGACCGGTTTCCTTTCAATCGGCTGTTGAGCCGACTTGAAGCTGAGGCAAAGGTCACCAAGGTATCTGTGAAATGAGATTGAAGCTCGCGACTGTAGGCGCGCTGATGTTTGCAATATCGGCATTACAGCATGCTCAGAGCACATCTGCAAGAACTGAACCGTCGTATAGTTTCGCGCTGCTTGACAAGAAGCTGACATTACTAAGTCAGGAGCAGTTAGCCCTCACGAACGGAGAAGCGAGGTCTCGCCGGCTCCCTGCGCGCTCAATGGAACGGACCGTCGCTTCGATTGTGCAAACCGCAGCTCGACTGCAATTCTTGTACGCACGTCGACGTCAGCCGTTCGGAGCTCGAATGTTCCGGCTTCTGCGAAGTCGCGCTGAAGCGGTTCATAAAGCGGTGAACTCTTTGGCGCTTGCTGACAACAGCCGCGCCCGGCAAACTGAATTGAGAGCTGTAAATTCGCGAATACTCGCACTGGTGATACAGTTCCAAGCGGTCTCGGGCGGCTATAGCGCTTTACGCTGTGCACCAAGGGAATGGACTTGCTGTTCGCCAAAGCGCCGACAGGATTTGCGGCCGGGAGAATCGATGGCATGCCGCTGGATGTGCGTATCAAAGGCACGCTCATGCACCGGCTTTCGGGGACCGCGCTTGACGATAAAGTAGTGCCTCCACACACAACCAAGCAGCGACAACTTAGAGCCAATATAGGCCAGAGCTAAGTAGCTGATCAGAGTAGAAGGAAGGAGTAAGGAAGGAGTAGAAGGAAAAACCACGTATATTGCGACGATAATAGTTCTTATGCACTAGAATAATGACAGCAGTATGCGCCTCAGTTCTAAAGTTCAGGAATTGGGAGCCAGTTCGAATCACGACCGCGCGCGCGGAAATGTGGCTGAGAACGCAGCTCCTGAGCATCCTTCACCGCCGCAGAAACCAAAGAAGACATCAGAAGCACACGAGGATTACGACTCCCGACTTAGTGAAATTCTGGGCACGCCAAGAATAACCGGCGCTGCGATTGCGCTTGTCTGCGACGACTACTTGGAGTGCATACGATCTCATGGCGACAGCGCCCCGCCAACCGGATCCCGCTGGCACCCCGGAGTTGGCTTAACGCGTGCTTCTCTCGCTACAGGCAAGGTTCAACTCTGCAGCGACACTGAGAACGATTCCCGGGCAGACCCGCAAGCATGTGCGCATCTGGGAGTCAGGTCTGTACTGGTCGTGCCGATCAAGCGTGATTCAGCGGTTGTGGGTGTGCTTGAAGTCCTATCTTCGGAGCCGGACGCGTTTGAGTGGCGTTCAATTAGGCACATAAGACGCATTGCGAAGGAGTTGAGCGAAGGCGTACCGAAATCATCCGGCAACTCACAACAAGAGCCAGCAGATCGTTCCCTGCTCTGGGTACCAGGCGATTTCGATCTTCACAAAGTCCTGCATGCCGCCTGGCTGATCCAGCGGAACGGCGGATTGGCTCTGCGAGAGCATGACGCAGTTCTGAAGGCAGATTCGGACCACGCGCAGGACAAGGCGTCCAAATCGGCGCAAGTTCCTGCTGGAAACGTAGTGGAAGGTGCGCCACAGGTCGATACACCAATTGATGTACCCAGTTTTGGAACGTTAGACGCGGAGTTTGCAAAGGAAGATTGGCGGCCCAGAGTGGTAGCCGCAGCCATCGCCTTGGCTATTCCGTTAGCTGCCTTCTTCCTCTTTCGAGCGCAGCCAAGGGCCCTAAATAAGTTTTTCGGCTCTCCTCCACATGCGAGCCGCCTATCCTCTCCAGTATCGGTTCAGCCCCCGCAAAGCGGCGAAAACGACAAGGCGCAACCAGAGTCTCACAATCGCTTCCTTGTGCAGCGATCAGCTCCGACACAAAGAACTACTCATCAGCTCGCGCCCCAAACCTATGCAGATGCGATGGCGCAGTTTGAACAGGCGGCAAGAAACGGTGATCCAGACGCGAGCTGGAATCTCGGGGTCGGTTATCTCAAGGGTATCGGCGTCCCAAAGGATGAAGCAAGAGCGGCGGAGTGGTTCAAGAGGGCTGCCAACTTGGGCGACACGAGAGCGCAGAGCACGCTTACCGACTTGTATTTCCGAGGCATCGGAGTCCAACGAGACTATGTGAGAGCGTACACGTGGGCAAGCATCGCCGCGCGTCAGCAAGGGAGTGGAGAGGACCGGTTGGAAACATTGCGCCAACGGATGACCAGAGCTGAAATCGATGACGCTAATCGGCGCGTAACAACTTGGTTCGCTCAGAGGACGCCTAAACGCTAAAGAAGCCGGTTTGTACGCGCCGCCGGAAAACAGTACTCTGATCGCCTCGGCTTAAACTTCACTACAATTTACGCGTTGATGCGCCGGCGTATGTATGCCAAAACCCTGGCGAAACGCCTTAATAGACGTGGCGTGGTGTAACCAAAGAGCAGGATGAGCGTTGTCATCAGAATACCGCCTCCGTACAGTTTGGCAATCTCGATCCGATTTGAATTCGCCTTCATACGAGTATTGGTCACGGTATAGCGACAGAAGCTTGCGCTGGTATTCCCAATTGCTTCGCGCCTTAGCACTTAGATTCGAAAAATTTCAACAGTTGTATATGGTGTCCGCCAGAAATCGAACGCTCCTGGTAATTGGACCCAGGACAATCCAGGGACAAACCAGGAACAATCCAGGTGTACTCACGCGTGGGGGCGTTCTGGGCACTTCTTCCTAGCCTGACTACACCTGGATTGTTCCTGGTTTGTTCCTGGTTTGTCCCTGGATTGGCCACCCGTTACGGGGCAAATTCATCTTTCAACGGAGTCGGAGGTCTTATGAAACAAGTTTGGACAATTCTTTTGCTTGGAATCGCTCTGGTGCTGGCCGGATGCGGATCGAGTTCCAGTAATACCATCAATGGAAACTGGACGGCAGCGCTCATGAGTTCCAGCACCAGCAGTTCGCCGGCCTTCAACTTTACTGTCACGCTGACCCAGAGCAGCGGCAATAACGTGAGCATCACGAACCTGAACTTCACAACGACTAATTCTTGCTTCACCTCAGGTTCGACAGCAACAGGAGGCTTCACCCTCAGCGGCAACATGAACGGAGTCACGTCCGGTGGCTTTCAAATGAACATTCAGTCGGCTCCAAGCGGCGGCAATGACCTACTTACCTTGAACGGAACAGTGAATGGCAACACCATTACAGGCACGTGGACACTCACAGGAACCACGTCCGGATGCACAGGATCAGGCAGCTTCACCATGAACAAGAGCTAGTCCAGCGTGAGCGGCATAACCGAACAACCGTTGAATCCGCCCACAAAAGTGAAGGACTAATTTTGTAAGAGTCGGCGCTGCCGGTGACGGGGGGCTGCAGTAAGAACCACGCTGTTCAGGTTGGCCAGGACAAGCCAGGAACAGTCCAGAGGGCTCAGGCTAGGACACCGTGCTCAGAAGCGCCCCAATCCAACCAGCAAGCATTCCCCAGCAGTCCAGAGGTGAAGAAGAGCGAGTTAGGTAACGTGTAATAGTCCGAACTCGACCTTGCGGACAGCGTTGGCAAGGCTCCATGTATCGGACAGAGTCAGTATTCTGTGCTCCAGTTTTGCCCGACGCGCCAAGTGCACCAACCCGATTTGGCGTTTTGAGCGTTATCGGGATTTAACGACAAGTAGCGTCTAGGTGGCGTTCGTTGTGCCGCTAGAATCAATCGCTTCCGAGTGATCGAGCAGAAGCGCTAGTGCCGCAAACAGCGCGACTGCTAGTCCGAAAGCGCCGATGTGGCCGATTGGTACAGCCGAACGCGGCCAGAACATCTTAAGCGGCCACAGCAGGAGACCCACAAACCACCCCACCATAAAAAAGCGCTCCCGTCCTGCGGTGCCGCGAATGAACCAGAATGCGAGCCAGCAGATATAGGCGTAAAGGACAACATTCACAGCGATCAGCGCCCAACCGTGGAGCAAAGGAGGTCCTAACAACCAAACAGATCCTGCACGATGGGGATGTATGCCTCGAATTTCTTGCACCAAAACAAACGCGGTGAGACCCATTGCCAGTGCGATTCTCAGGCGGGTTGTGAGTAATTGTGTTGGGTGTGGTTGCGTCACAACACCTTATGCGCCAGAAGGATAACTGGCGAAAACAGGCGTGGGTGATGACATAAGAACGTCGGCCTCCTTCGTCCCGAGCCTTTTTGGTTGGACACCGCAAAGTCTACTCGGTCCGTTGTGAGGCCGACGTCGTTATGACATCAGCTACCTAGCAGCCCGTGCCTAAAGGTGGCAACTCTCAATCCATTTAGTCACGGAGCCGGATCGGAACGGGTCCAGGTTCGACGGCGAAGTTGCCAGCCCAAAGATGACTGCAGCGCGCATGCGTTCAGTGTCTGACGATATTTCAATTGCGGTCGCCGAGGCCATGCTTCTGCCCACAGACCTTGCACAGCGTCGGTGGCTCGGTGTTGTCCACCAAGTGGTGGACGGGCTTGCGTGTGCGTAGATAGGCGAAGACAGCCCTCAGGTCGTCATCGGTCATGTTCTTGTAAACCGGCCAGGGCATGGGCAGCTTGATCGGGCGAGCCTTCGCGAATCCCGTCCGCATGACTTCAATAAAGAGCGCCTCATCGTAATACGAAATGCCCGATGGATCCGGCGTGATGTTCGCGCTCGCAACCTCGCCGAAAACCGTACCACCCCCGAACTCAAGACCTGGCACCGGGTGGGGTGGCATTCCTTTTTCGGGCGTGTGACAGTCCCCGCAACCGGCAATTTTGACGAGGTACTCTCCTCGCTTGACGGGATCCGACACGTCCGGCTTGGGCACCGGCGCAGTGATCGGCTGAGGCTCGCCGAGCACGACCCGCTTCAGAAAAAAGGGGAGCACGCTTTTCGGCAAAGAGTTGTGAACAGGTTCCAAAGAACGCAGATAGACCACGACCGAAGCCAGATCCTCATCGGAAAGATTCCCGAAATGCGGATAGCCCATGATCGGGAACAGAGCGCTGCCGTCAAAGGCAATGCCCTCGCGGATCGCGCGTGACAACGCATCGTCGCTCCAGTTTCCGACCCCGCTAGTGGGATCCGGTGTGATATTCGGGGCGACCAGGCGGTATTTCCCTTTCTGCAAGAACACCGCTCCGATGCCCTTCTTGGACGTGATGGCCGGAGGATTGGATTTCTCGTCAAACTCCGAATGGCATGCAAAGCAGGCAAGAACCCCGTCAGCGAGATACTGGCCGCGTGCCAATCGCTCGCGCGTGGGCTCGAACTTCCGTGAGGTGAGCGGGCGGGACTTTGGCCCGATGATCGGCCGCCAGCCGATCGTAAACGTGATTCCGACAGCTAGAAGTACCAGCAGACCCAGAAAAACATAACCTAGGATTCTTCTCAGGCGTTTTATCCAAGGTTTGGCCATTGCGCTATCTCCGAAGTGAGGGTCCCAAACGGAACGAACCGAAATAAACCATCCGGTGCGGGCAAAGCAGGCTTTCTTGTTCGGGATTCTCTTCTCGCCCCAAAGCGCGTGCGAGTGTATACCGAGGCAGGTGCGTCACGCAAACGCTAGCAGCAGTGGTCAGAATCGTATGCCTGCGCTACTTCCGAAGGAGGCAAGGTGCCCTCGGAATAGCCTGCCAACGTCGACCGGTGATAACAGGTCTGGTTACATTCTATAAAAAGAATGTCAAGGAAAATACCTCTCCGACGACCGGATATCGTTGCCCCTACCGCGATCTCAGTGACCGAGTCGTGACCGAAATCGCTCTGTTAGCGTCAACAATCCAAGAAAAGAGACGCCATGCTTCTCGAAGCCGTACTACCCTCTGGATTGCGACAGCCCCATGCGAGACTGGCCGACCAGACAGGGCTGAGATATCCGCCAAGACAGCAGAAGGGGCTGATCAAAATGGACTTCCTCGGATATCGCCACGTTCCCACAATTTTGCTGCTTGCCGCGCTCGTGGGCTGCACACAACAACAAAACTCGCAGGACCTGAAGGCACGGCCAAGGAATGACGTCTTCAGCGGAAGTCGGTTAGAACAGCTGAAGTCGGTTAGGAAGTCGAAAACGTTCTCTGTTTGAATACCCGAAGGGCTTAGCGAAGCTACCCTAAGAAACGTATTGGCTGCGCTGCTCCAAGGCCATACAATTAGCGATAATTAATTCAGATTTGCGACATGGTCGGAGAAGGCTAAAACAACCCCCTAAATGAGAGGGTACCGTGAAGAAAGACGGTTTAGTTTTACTGCTCTGTCTGATGCTCTCCGTTGCCCTTGCTGCACAGGATGATTCTGCATCTCCGCTGTCTTCGCAGCCAAGCCAATCCCCATCGCCGGAACAAAACGCCGCCCCTCCACAGAACGACCAGGTGACCGTTTTTCGCGTCAACGTATTTGCCCGCACCACCAAAGCCGTGAACTACCGGCACCGGGGCGGTTCTACGACGGTGGATTTCCGTGGCACCGACCTTATGCCCGGAGTCGGCGGCCATGCCAAGGTTGACGGAAAGGTTGGACGTCTTGCAATCAGTGCGGAACTTACTCACCTACAGCCCGCCAGGAACTATGGCGGCCAGTACCTGACCTATGTTTTGTGGGCAATCACGCCGGAAGGCAGGGCGGTCAATCTCGGCGAAGTGCTTCCGGGCGACAACGGGAGGAGCAAGCTCGATGTAACCACCGACCTCCAGGCGTTTGGATTGATTGTGACTGCGGAGCCCTACTACGCTGTTACTCATCCCAGCAACGAGGTTGTTGCAGAAAATATCCTGCGCCAGGAAACCAAGGGCTTCGAAGAGCAGATCGATACCAGGTTCGACGTTCTCGAAGGCGGGCAATACATCATCGACGTACCCGCCGATCAACTGCCCGCCACTCAGGCCGACAGCCGAGTTCCTCTCGATCTGCTGGAAGCCCGGAATGCTGTTGCGATCGCCAAAGCTGCCGGAGCCGAACAGTATGCGTCCGCCAGTTTGGACAAAGCTATTGACATGCTGCAGCGAGCCGAAGACTACCTGCAACGCAAGCAAGGGCGCACTCCGATCGGCACGGCGGCTCGCGGCGCTACGCAGATGGCCGAAGATGCTCGCGTGTTAACGCTTCGCCGGAAGGAACAGGATAGGCTTGCCGCGGAACGACGCGCTCGCCAAGAAGCACAGGAGAAAGCGGAGGCGGATGCTAGGGCGGCACAAGAACGCGCGGCGCAGGCGCAAGCACAATCGGATGAAGATGCCCGCCGACGCGCTGAGGCGGAACGCGCACAGGCCGAGGCGCAGGAGCACCAAGCGGCTTCTCTAGCCGCCCAACAGCAGGCGCAAGCTCAAGCCGATGTCGCCCGCCAGGCAGCAGAAGATTCTGAGCGCCAAAAGGAAGAAGCGCAACGTGCGACCCAGGAAGCGGAACGTGCGCGTGCAGAAGCCATTCAGCAGAAAGAAGAAATGCGCGCACGCCTATTGGCGCAACTGAATCAAGTATTACAAACTCGAGATACGGTTCGCGGCTTGGTCGTCAATATGCCTGACGTGCTCTTTGATTTCAACAAGTACACGCTAAAACCTGCCGCCCGTGAGCGTCTGGCGAGAGTGTCGGGAATTGTACTCGCCTACCCTGACCTGAAATTGGAAATCGAGGGTCACACCGATAGCATCGGAAGCGAGGAATACAACCAGACCCTTTCGGAAAAACGCGCGGCCACAGTTCGCGACTATCTGGTTAGCTCGGGAGTCTCCATCGCGAACGTTGTAGCGCGCGGACTGGGGAAATCCGATCCGGTGGCAGACAATAGCTCGGCCGCCGGCCGCAAGCAAAATCGTCGCGTGGAGATGATCGTCTCCGGAGATGTGATCGGCGCCCGGATCGGGGTTAGCCCCGCCCCCGACACCTCCGTCCCGAGTCCTTCCACCGAAAAGCCTCAATAGGGCCAGAGTCAGAGTGCGAGCGAGTCCGCAGGAAACAATTTTGTCGATCGCATTCTGTTCAAAGCAATGTCGGGACGACTGGACTCGAACCCGCGGCCTCTGGAGAAAACAACTCGCGACAACGAATGAGTACAAGTAGTATTTCGCGATAGTGTTCATACGGGTTTGCGCGCTGTTCCCTAGCTCGCATTTGTTCCCGAGCGACACGACGTGGGGGCACCCGAGACGGGCAGGGGATCGGATGGTTACGACCCAACTTTCGTGACACGTTCCGATTGTCCAGAGGTATGCCGGGTGCCGGGCACCAGCCGAACAGGAGCCCCGACTAGTTCGGTCTTTGGACCGCACCGGCGCGTTCTTTGGCGTGGGCGACCAGACCGGCGAAGCGAGGGTCGTTGTGAAGCGATTCGAGGTCGGGATCCTGTAATCAGAAAGTGCGTCAAGGAATGCTAGACACACGAGAAGCCCACCGGCAGCGCAAAACCAGCTAAAGATGCTCATGAAACCACCAGGGCTGTCTACGTAGGCTGCTTCATTAGGCGTTCGCCAAGGCGATCACCAAACAAGCCAAAGCGACGCGCAGAGGATGCTTGGTATCAAACAGCCAACCCGTAAAGTTTCATGGAAGATCCCCAAAGTTTCGTGTGGTTGCCAGAATAGCAATCCGCAGCTTCGCAAATTGCATCCGATGAGTGATGAACTCAGTGGTATCAATGTCTTCTCGGACAACCCCACCACCTCCGGTACCGGGCGGGGAGCCGAAACCCAGACCAGATCCTGAGCCGCAGCCAGGCTCTGCGCCAGACGTAGTTCCTCCCGTGAATCCGGAGCCTGAACCGGGTTCAACTCCCGACGTAATTCCGCCGGAACCGGAACCGGCCCCTATGTAGTAACGGTTGAAAATTAAAGCTTTGGTGCCGAGTAAGTGATCACCATTAGCGGATGCGCCTCATGAAGACAGACCAAGCGACGCCTGGTTTGCAAGGCAGCGGTCAATAAATTCCTGGACTTGTCCAAATCCGATTGATGAGATGAGTTGTTACAGTAGCAATGGCGCAACTGTGAGTGGTCGAGTCGACGCAAGTCGGCATCCAACCGCGCACGCCTACTGGTTCGCAGGCCCGGACGTCAGGCCAGCAGTCGAAAAGAGGCAGGTGCCGAACCACAAGCGAACGTTGTGTCTGTAGATTGCCCTTATTGCGATGGCGAGAATGTTGTCGCGCCAGTCCAGCCTGGCCGTCGTGAAGTCGATCTGACAGACCGCGAGATCGCATGCAAATATTGCCGAAGTCTTTTCACCTTATCTGAAAGCAAGCCGCGGATTCGCAGGCTATCCAAACAGGAATTGGACCAGATGCGCCAGGGACACCGGGATACTGAGGCAAGCCCATGGTACTTAAAGTAAAGATGGCGACATTCGTTTTTCGGCTCTATCCGTGTCGATTGCTGGGCCTCGATCAGGCAGCCTCCGTTCGTACGCCACGTCTCCGGCAAGTGCCAGGGGCCAGAATCATCTGCAGCCCACTCGAAATGCTA
>WNFC01009252.1_pt1 | contig 10910 bp, 8 predicted proteins | sample 5400541 | NCBI WGS metagenome assembly WNFC01 (sample SAMN13153342, study PRJNA577476) | soil metagenome | isolation source: 120 cm saprolite under Douglas fir tree site 2 hole 2 replicate 1 | place: USA:California | collected 2015-04-18
AATTGGATGATGCGGCGCATGCTGATCGACGCGGTCCGCAACGATCCCGACTGGAACGACGGCAATTACACCACGCAGCCGCGCGCGCTGAAGACGGCGAGCGTGTTCTACGGCATCGCGACCAACGGCGGAACGCTCGCCTACGAGCACTTGGCGCCGACGCGCGAGCAGGCCGACAAGCTGCTCGACGATCGGCTGGCGGCGCCGTTCACCGCCGACGCCAACGACTTCCTGTATCAGTGGGATTCCTCGCGCGACTACAACCCCGCGCCTCGCCTGGAGCGCATCGCGGCCGCGCTGCTGGCCATCAATTCGGCGGACGACGAGCGCAATCCGCCGGAAACAGGAGTGACGGAGCGCGCGCTCGCGCGCGTGAAGAACGGCCGCCTTTACCTCATTCCGGCGAGCCAAGACACGCGCGGCCACGGCACCACCGGCATGGCGAGGTTCTGGAAGCAGCAGCTGCAGGAATTTCTGCAGACCGCGCCCCGGCGGACGATGTAGCCGAGGGCGCGGCTCGCGCCGAGCGGTCGTTCAACGCGCTGACCGCTGCGTCGGGAGACTCCCGCTCATCGAGCATGTTCGGGCGGCGACGACAGCACGGACTGCATTCCGAGGCTGCTGCCTGCGCCGTAGGTGAACGCCGCCGATCTATGCACCGAGCTGGGCGAGAAACTTCGCGATGATTGGCGCCCAGAGCACGAACGCATCGCTGGAATTCATGAGCAGATGCCCGTCCGCGCCAAACGGTGGCAGCAGGCGGTACTCGGCACTGCCGCCAGTGTTGCGGAACGTCTCGTACATGCGTTTCGACAAAGCGGGTGCGAAATAGCTGTCGTTCTCGGAATAGAGCCACAGCGTTGGAATCCGTGCCGCGAGCCCAAATTCGCCCGCGGCTGCTACGAGCCGATCGGGCGCGCAATTGTTTTCCGGTTTATCGTCAGCGCGCCCACCGCGACCGCCGGCAATGTTGATAACCGCTGTCACCATCTTCGGATTGCGGCTCGCCAATGCCAGCGCCCCCCAGCCGCCGGCCGATAGGCCAACCACGACCACACCTGACTTGCGCACGAAGGGCTCCGCCGTCATGTCATCGATCGCCGCCTGAATACTGTCCGCGGTTGCAAGCCCCGACCCGTGATAGTCGGCAGTCTCGCAGCGGCCCTGGTCTTCGAGATAGGGCCCGCCGGTCTCGCCATGGCCCGGCCGCTGCGGCACCACGACCGCATAGCCGCGATCGAGGAACCATCGGGAGGCGATGCCGTATTCGGGCAGCGGCGCCCTCGCCCGGTGTTCCGCATTTTGGGCGGAGCCGTGATTGATGACCGCGAGCGGAAACGGTCCCGCGCCCGGCGGCCGGAATACGAGAGCGCGCATCAGCATGCGCTCGCCAGGCAAGGAGAGCAGCCAGAGTTGCCGGCGTGAGATGCCCTCCTCGGGTCCTTGTGGTCCGGGGATTTGCTGGCCGACCGCCGGCCGCGCGGCGAAGGCAAGAACAATCAGAAGACCGACAAGCGGTGCCATGACGACGCGTCTCATCGCTGTTCTCTCGGGAACGCTGCGCTCGCATCCAGTGCGGAAGCCCGCACGACGGCCGACAGCGGCAAGAATACAAAAGGGCGCTCAAACGTTATTAGAGGGCGCGCCAAGCCATGGAAGTCGAGGTCACCAAGGCAAAAGGTCCTGACGATCAGAGAGTTGCGTCGCCGAGACGCCACTCGATGGTCCGGTACCGTCGCTATCATTGCAGGGACTCTCGGGACCGGGGAGAGGCCGGGGTCCGCCGAATTTCCTCGATACGGCGTTTGAGCATGTCCGCGTCGTTCCAGTTAATTCCCGGATACCAGATGGAATGAAGCGAGCCCGCCGCGTCGACCAGAAAATCGGTCCTCTCCATCTGTCCGGGGTCGCGGCCGCGGTAGAGCGCAAAGGCCTTGATGACATCAGGGTCGTCTGCCACGCAGACGGTCGTGTTCGCTGTGGTCGGAGCATCGAGAGGAACAACGATCGTCGTCACATCGCTCCCGAGGTCGAGTTTCGCGAGTTGGTGCCGGCGCTCCGCGAATTGCGGGCCGGCGAGGACGAGATGGATGATGCGGCCTCGCAGGTCATCGAGCGAGATGGTCGAGCCGTTCGGACATCTGGCAGAGAAACCGGGTGCCGGAAATGCTTCGCTCGTCACCAACCCCCTGATTTGTGCCGCGTCGGCATTGGCGCGGATGAAGTCGATCAGGCTCCATCGCGCGCCCTCGTCCAGGTCTATGCCGAAGCCCGGCATCAGCTCGCCGATTCCATTCGTGATCCACGAAAAGAGATCGCCGTCCGAGTGCATAGTGGTGTGGCGGCTGGTGAGGTTGGCCGGCTTTATCTTCAGGTCTTTGCTGGCCAGCCCATTGCCACGACCCTCCGTCCCATGACACACGGCGCAATATACCGCGAAGAGGTCCGAGCCTCGTGCAATCGACTGCGCGGTGTAGCTGGCCGGTGACGTGTATAAGCTGGTCGGGAATGCCGGCGCGAAGTAGAGGATGACGCCTGCCACCGTCGCGGTTGACGCGAAGTGAAGCGCGCGCACCCAGATCAGCGGATCACCCAAGACGTCCTCCGGGCCGGCGCCGCAGCTCCCCGGCTTGCCATTGGTCCACGCGAAACATGCATTCGCCGTTCGTCGGATGGGTCAATACGATGCCCCGGACCGCCCCATCGACCCCCGCGGCAACGGCCTCAACCACACGCGCGGTGAGCGCCTGTCGGCGTGATCCACATGGGTGTTTCCGGTATCGACGCCGGGACACCGAGGAACGGATGACCAGGCGTTGCGTCCCGTACGCACCGTCTTCTCGCCGTCACTTCGTGATGCGCAGGCTGCTCGTAATGAGGCTCTTCGCGATCGTGGTGAATGCCGTGCTGATCTGACTCGATGACGTCACTTGGGAATACATGTTCGACTCGCTTGCACAACCCTGCAGCACAGTCGCGTCCCCGTCCATCACTTTGACCGTATAGATCTTGATCCCGGCCGCTTTGATATTGGCGCAGATCGCCTTGGTACGGGCGTCGACTTTCGAGGAGTCGGTCCACCAGCGGTTTTCAGTGTTGGTGCCGTCGGTGAGCAGGATGATGTATTTGTCGATACCGGACGAGGGCGCGGTTGCCTCGGTCAGCGGTTCGTTGGGCGTGAGCGCGTGCCAACCCCAGGCAAAGCCGATGGTGAGGTTGGTCGTGCCGTATGCGTTCATCGCGTCGATCTTGGCATTGAGCGCGGTCCAGTCGGAGGTCAGCGGCTGGATTGCGGCGGTCTTGCAGTTCAACGCCGGGTACCACGTCGCCATATCGCCGGTTGGAGTAGTGTCCTGGATATCGTAAGGCTGATCACGGTCGTTGACGCAGCCTGTCCAACTAGATGGGCTGCCGCCGTCCTGTCTGTGGTCGTAGCCGCATTGCTCGCCACCGCCGCCGCTATTGTTCATGTAGCGCCAGTCCAGCCACGGCTTGGTCTTGTAGGCTGTTCCGATCTTGACGTAGTTAGCGAACGGGATGATGGCGACCCTGATGTCGCCGAGATTGGCGGCGGCCTTTTGCAATGTGCTCAGAAGCTGGTGCGATGCAGATTGGAGCGCGCTCATCTTGTTGGAACCGTTCATCGAGCCGGAATTGTCGAGAACGAGCGCGATCTCGAGCTTCTTCATCCCCCACGTAGCCGTGGACGAGGCCGAAATGTTGAGCTGACTGAACCCTACGATGCCCATCATCGTGGTCTTGATCGTTGCCGAGCCGGACACGGTCAGCGTCGAACCCGCCGTGGTCGCCGTGACAGCGACGTTCTGCGCTTCGGGACGGTTGAATATGGCGTTGAAATAGGAGGTGGCGGACGCCTGCATCTCGGTGCTGGAGAGCGTCGATCCGTCCTTCGCCAGCTTCAGGGCCGTCGAGTCGAGCGCCGCTTGCATGTCGGCCTTCGCCGAATTGGCACGACTGTAGTCGACCGCCGCCCCCACCGCGCCGACAATGGGAATGATCGCGAGGCTGAAGATGATCATCACGTTCCCGCCCCGCGCCGAGCGGAACGCCTGTAGTCGGTCGCGCAGTTTGTCGAGGAGAGAATTCATGGCCATGACACCCTGTCGGGGATAACTGCCTTGCTTCGGCCAATTCGTAAGAGACGTATGTGAAAGCAGCGTAAAATTGATCGGGAAAGCACAGCATTATGTGTAAGAATTCATTTACCTTACGAGTGACGTCCAGCTTGTGAGGTTCTGACTTGAGCGACTCGATCAAGCTGCCGGCGGCGGGTCTCCAGGACCAGAGTCGCTCAAGTCTGTTTGGACTTTTTCACAAAGCGCGCGGGCTATTGACAGGTAGTACATTACAACGTCCTTGTTGAAAAACTCGGCCGATGAAAGCAGCTACTCTTGCCGATGCAAGCATGCTCCCAAAGCTGCAATCCGTTTCGAAACATCCGCCGATCGGGACGGTCTCATGGCCTCTGCAGTGCGCGCGAGCACCTCGCCGTCCGTCAGAGCCTTGCGATTCTCAAAGCGCGAGCAAGAAGAGGCGCGGGCTGGGGGCGAGATGCCCGGCCTCGTTCCACATCTCGGCCGACCTATCGCTCATGAAGGACGGAGCTTCACGAGCCGGGAATTGCTCGTACCGTTAACGAATGCTTATTCATAACGCCGTCCTTTCTCGACGAATTTTACGCTGACTTTCACATCTGTCCCTTAAGACAATTGGCCAGCAAGCAAGGCAGTCATCGCGGACAAGGTGCCATCGCCATGAATTCTCTCCTCGTCAAACTGCTCAACCGACTGCAGGCGTTCCGCTCGGCGCGGGGCGGGAACGTGGTGATCATCTTCAGCCTCGCGATCATTCCCATTGTCGGCGCGGTGGGGGCGGCGATCGACTACAGTCGTGCCAATTCGGCGAAGGCCGACATGCAAGCGGCGCTCGACTCGACGGCGCTGAAGCTGGCGAAGGACGGAACGACGCTCTCCAGCACCGAGATGCAGGCGTCCGCCACCTCCTATTTCAACGCCATATTCCACCGTCCCGAAGCGCAGAACGTCGCCGTCACGCCGACCATATCGGGTTCGACACTGACCGTCTCCGGCTCGGCAACGATCAGCACCACCGTGATGGGTGTCCTAGGCTTCAAGCAGCTCAACATTTCGGGCTCGTCCACGGTCACCTGGGGGGCCAATAAGCTCGAGCTCTCCCTCGTCCTCGACAACACCGGCTCGATGTTGGAGAACGGCAAGATGCCAGCGCTCATATCCGCCTCGCATCAGCTTCTCAGCACCCTGCAGAAGGCCGCCAAGAATCCCGGCGATGTCAAGGTCGCCATCATCCCGTTCACGACCGAAGTCAATATCGGAACCGCCTACAAGACCAAGCCATGGCTCGATTGGAGCTACATGAACAGCAGCGGCGGCGGTGGCGACCAATGCGGCTGGGACAAGGAGGAGGAAGACGGCAGCATAACCAACTGGACTGGCGGGGTCGTCGACCGCGCCCAACCTTACGATGTCCAGGACACCACCCCGACCACCGATAAGGCGACATGGTATCCGGCGGTGAACAGCACGATCGCCACAATGCAACCGCTGACCAGCGACTGGACCGCGCTCAATGCCAAGATCGACCAGATGAAGGCGCGGGGCAGGACCAACCTCACCATCGGCCTGGTCTGGGGCTGGCACGCGCTCACGCCCAACGAACCGCTGACCGAGGCGACGGCGCCCTCGTCCTCCGTCAACAAATACATCGTCTTCCTCACCGACGGCATGAACACCATGAACAGGTGGACGAGCAACGCCTCGCAAATCGACGCCCGCACCACGCTGGTCTGCAACAATATCAAGGCGGCCGGGATCAAGATTTACACGATCCGCGTGATGGACGGGAACAAGTCGCTGCTGCAGAGCTGCGCGACCAGCCCGAACATGTATTATGAAGTGAACCAATCGAGCCAGATGGCCTCGGTGTTCGCCGCGATCGCGCAGGACCTCACCACCCTGCGCATCTCCAGGTGAGAACGACAAGACCGGGTGCACCGGACGCAACGTCGCGGTCATGTTCGCCGGTGACATCCGCCGCCGACGGCGCAGCGAAGACCGATCTTCGGCCGCGCCCACGATCGGCGTTCTGCGCCTTCCTGCTGGCGTGGGTTTTCGTCGCTTGCGGTACCCGCTCCTCCTCGTCGGCACGATCGCCATCGGCTACTTCGCGCAGGATTTGAAGCTCCTCACGGTCAAGGCGTTCCCGACCGGCTTCTACACCGCGCAGTCGATCGCACGAGGCGCGGACCTCTTCGCGGTATATTGCGCCGTGTGTCACGGAATGGAGGGTCGCGGCAACGGGCCGGCGAGCAAGGACCTAGCCAAAAAGCCTGCCAACCTCGCCAGCCACCACACCTATGCGCACACCGACGGCGATCTCTTCGGATGGATCACGAACGGGGTCGGCGAGCTGATGCCGGGCTTCGGCGTGGACCTCGACGAGGACGCGCGATGGAGCCTCGTCGACTTCATCCGCGCAAACGCCGACGCGACACACATCAGGGGATTGGTGACGAGCGCGGCGTTCCCGGCCCCCGAATTCTCTGCCGCGTGCCCGAACGGCTCGACCATCTCCCTTGGTGATCTGCGAGGCCGCATCATCCATCTCGTCCTCGCCGGCTCGCGATCCGCGGAGCACCAACGCCAACTTCCGAAGCTCGACCTTGGGAAGGATGTCACGACAATAATTATTCCTCTCGATGCCTCGACCGCGGTGGACACGACCGTCTGCGTGGCAACCGACCCGGACGTCATCAAGGCCTTCGCGCTTTACCGTAACCGCGATGCCGGGCAGTTGGAGAGAACCGAAATGCTGGTCGACGCGTTTGGTTCGCTGCATTCCATCTGGTATCCGGGAATCGACTGGAACGATACCGACATGCTCAAACGCCGGATTGAGGAAATCAGGCAGACACCCGCCTCACCCCGGTCCTGGGGGCCTTAACACGCGTCGACAATGAAGCGCGAGAGGACGCATGAGCTTTCCGACGCGGTCGGGTCATCGAGGCAATCGAGCGGCATGCAGGGCGGGGGCGCACGGGGCGCTCAATAGGTCACCGTGGTAACGATGGTGTCGGAGTACGTGGCCGGCGGCGGGGTGGTTTGCGACGGCACGCGGCCGAATACCGTGAAGTTCTGTGCGGCGCCGGAGCCCGTACCGGAAACGGTGTTGGTCCCCGACCGTGTTGCCCCGGCATATCGCGCACCCCCGCTTGGCTGCGGCCGGGCGGGGGCCTTCGGCGCCGATCAAATTCCATGCGACCCGCGGCGGCGTCGGTCGCACATGGTGCGAAACGACCGACCAGCCGACGACGACCGCCGCTCACCCCATCAGCAGCTTGCCGGTCACCTCGCGGCCCATCGTCGTGATCTGATCCTTGCCGAGACCGGCCTTGACCAGGTCGGTGACGAACAGCTGCAGGCCGTCGGCCGGGCTCGGGTTGCCGGTCTGGCCGAGGTCGGTCGCGAGAATGAAGCTTTGCGGGCCGACCTCCTTCACCGCGGCGGCGGTCTCCTCGACCTTCACCCGCCGCCAGTGCCGCATCCACGCCAAATGCGCCTCCGGCCCCATCAAAGTGCCCATCGCGCACAGCTCGAGCTTCGCGCCCATCGCAGCCGCTTTCTTCATCTGCTCGAAGCTCATGTTGACGACCTCGAACTGAGCATGGGTGACGACCAGGCGGTCGACGCCCATGTCGCGGCCCGCCTCGATGACCGCGAGCGCCTCGCTCGGCGACAGATGGCCGGTATGGACCACGAGCTTCTGCTCGGCGCAGATTTTCAGCACCTCCCGCACCGCCGGCAGAACCTTGCCGTCGGCGCCCAGCACCTTGATGCCCTCCGGGGCATCCTTGAAATGCTTGACGTGATTGTCGGCATCGAACGTGGGAAACCACACCACGCGTCCGAAGCCGCCCTGCATCCGCCACATCCAGTTGACGGCATCGGGATTGATTCCGCCGACCGCGGAATTGAGCACGATGCCGCCGAATACCTTCAGACCGGCGACATGCTTGCGCGCGAGCCAAGCCCGGTCCGCGGTCGCCACGACGTGGTTCTTCAGCACCAGCGCCTCGAGCCCGCGGTCCTTGTAGAGGTTCGCCATCTCCTCATCGTCCAGGGAGCGGCCGAATACGTCGGGCGCGGCGTGGACGTGCGTGTCCATGAGACCGGCGATCGGGCTGACCGCCGGCGGCGGCGGTGGAAAGACCCGGACCTGCGCGAACGCCTCGCGCGGGTCGGCAACGGTCGCGAGCCCGGCAGCGCCGACGATCGCAACCCCGGCCTTGAGGAACTCGCGTCGCGTCCCGCGAGCGCACTGCGCATGGGCGTCATGCGCGCAGCCGACGTGGATTGCGCCCGGCACTCGCGGCCGTCCGCAGCTGTTGGTGAATTTCCATCTTGGGAGATAGGACCAGTCCATGGATCGTTCCTCCTCGGTTGACGATGAGCACCTGCCAAAAGCACGTTGGTCGATCACACCGCCGCGATCGCCTCGATCTCCAGCAGGAAATTGGGATTGGCGAGCCCGCGCAGGATGCAGAGCGTGCTGCCGGGCGGATGACCGGCGAAATAGGTCTGCAGGACACCGCGCGCCTTCGGCACGTCGTGCGGATTGCAGATGTAGATCGTGATCTTGGTGACGTCGGAGAGCTTCGCGCCGCCGGCGGCCAGCGCCGCGGTCAGGTTTTTCATCACCATCTTGGCCTGGGCGTCGAAATCGTCCGGCGGCAGCACCTTGCCGTCCGCGTCCGCCGCAACCTGGCCGGCGCAGAACACGAGCTTCTGCGCGCCCTCGGCCGTCACCACGTGCGAATAGTTCGAGAACGGCTTTGCGATTCCATCGGGGTTGAGCCTCGTGATCTTCGCCATCGTCCCTCTCCCTTCGGCTCGTGCTCGCTCGATCGGCATCGAGCGCACGAGCGCAAATTTCGCCGCCGCGCGGTCGCCGGCGATTGTGATCTCCCGCCACGCTGCGTGCAACCCCGGTCGGGTAACCCGGCAGCAATGCTGGCTTGTTCGCACGCCGCGCGCTCTGCTAGCCTTGATCGACATCGAACGAGAATAAGCGGCATCAGCGGCGGCGACACGGGAGGATGCGGATGGCGGACGAGCTCAAGATCAAGGTCAACGGCAGCACGTGGCCGGTCGCCGCGAGCGCGGATACTCCCCTGCTCTACGTGCTGTCGAACGAGCTGCGGCTCAAGGGGCCGCGCTTCGGCTGCGGCCTCGCACAGTGCGGCTCCTGCTCGGTGCTCGCCGACGGCGTCGAGATCCGCTCCTGCATAACCCCGGTCGCCGACGTCGCCGGCAAGTCGGTGACCACGCTCGAGGGTCTCGCCGCCTGGTACGCCGAGCGCAAGGGGATCGCGCAACCGCCCGCGTTGCATCCGCTGCAGCAGGCCTTCATCGACGAGCAGGCGCCGCAGTGCGGCTATTGCTACAACGGAATGCTGATCAAGGGCGCCGAGCTGCTCGCGCAAAATCCGCGGCCGACCGAGGCGCAAATCCGCGCCCACATGAACGGCCACCTGTGCCGCTGCGGCACCTATCCGCGGGTCATGAAGGCGATCGAGCTCGCGTCGGCGAGCATGGCGGGAGGGGCGAAATGAACGCGACCGAGTTCTCGCGACGCGACCTGCTCAAGGGCGGCGGCGCGCTGGTCATCGGCTTCAGCCTCGCCGGTGCCGAGACGGCAGGGGCCGCGCGCGGCGACGTCGCCGGTCCGCCCGATCCGAGCGCGATCGACACCTGGCTCGCGGTCAACCGCGACAACACGGCGACGATCTTCCTCGGCAAGGTGGAGCTCGGCCAGGGCAATACCACCGGCCTCCTGCAGATCGCCGGCGAGGAGCTCGACCTCGACATGAGCCAGCTCGCCGCGGTCCGCGTCGACACCAACGTGTCGCCCAACCAGGGCGCGACCGTGTCGAGCTCCTCGATCCACCGCGGCGGGCCGCAGCTGCGCGCGGCGGCCGCCGAGGCCCGGCAGGTCCTGCTGCAGCTCGCCTCGATGCGTCTCGGCGTGCAGGTCGGAAGCCTCACGGTGTCGAAAGGCGTGGTCGCGGTCGGCGGCGATCCGAGCCGCTCGGTCCGCTACGGCGACCTCCTCGGCGACAAGCCGTTCAACGTCAAGCTCACGGGGACGGCGCCGCAGAAGCCGATCGGCCGCTACGCGCTCGTCGGCACGCGGGTACCGCGCCTCGACATTCCGGACAAGGTCAGCGGCCAGTACGTGTACATGCAGCACGTGCGGGCGCCGAACATGCTGCACGGGCGGGTCGTGCGGCCGCGCGGACAAGGCGCCTACGGCGCCGGCGCCAAGCCGGTAAGCATCGACGAAGGCTCGATCAAGCACATCCCGGCCCGCATCGTGCGCAAGGGCGACTTCCTCGGCGTGGTCGCCGAGCGCGAGTGGGACGCGGTGAAGGCCGCCCGCGAGCTCAAGGTCGGGTGGCAGGCCGATGCGTCGCTCCCCGGCGACCTGTTCGAGGCGATGCGCGCGGCGAAGACGACCGACACGGTGGTCATCGACGCGGGCGACGCGGCCAAGGCCTTTCCGCAAGCGGCGCACGTCGCCGCCGCCACCTACCGCTGCCCCTACCAGGCGCACGTGCCGTTCGGCCCGAATTGCGCCCTGGCCGACGTCGGCGCCGGCGAGGCGCTCGTGATGTGCTCCACGCAGGATCCCTATGCCTCGCGCGGCATGCTCGCCGAGGTGCTCGGGCTGCCGGTCGAGAAGGTCCGCGTGCAGTATTACGAGGGCTCCGGCACCTTCGGCCACAGCTGCTACGAGGACGCGGCGCAGGCGGCGGCGATCCTGTCGCAGGCGGCGGCGCGGCCGGTGCGCGT
>WNFC01009254.1_pt1 | contig 10908 bp, 9 predicted proteins | sample 5400541 | NCBI WGS metagenome assembly WNFC01 (sample SAMN13153342, study PRJNA577476) | soil metagenome | isolation source: 120 cm saprolite under Douglas fir tree site 2 hole 2 replicate 1 | place: USA:California | collected 2015-04-18
CAAACTCCTGTCTCACTGCGCGTAGCTGGACTAACCGTGTCACTAGGCTATTTTCCAGTTTTCCGCTAGGCGCGACACGCTGACCTGGGGGTTCATCCTTGGCGTTTCCGAGAACACCCAATTATCTGCGGAACCCAGGCATACCCCTGAGCCGCGCCACCTCAACCGTGGCCGCCTCCCATCCCGCACCCCGGTCAGCGGGCCCAGCTGCTGTTGCAGCCGCCCCGACGTGACCGTGGCCGGGGGCAGCGGGGTGACAGGCAGCCGATTTTGCCTGTCTGGTGGCCGGCCGCCATCATGGCTGCATGCCCAAGACAGCAGGACTGCGCGATCCGGCCACCGCGTTCCCGCTCCCGGCCACACGTGATGACGTGCAGGAACGCCGGGACGCCAACCGGGCCGTCACGGTCAGCGCAACCGGGCTGGCCCTCACCGGCATCGCTGAGCTGCTGGTCGCGATCCTGACCGGATCGGCCGGGCTGCTCGGCGACGCGATCCACAACCTGTCCGATGTCTCGACCAGCGCCGTGGCGTTCCTGGGATTCCGGCTATCGCGGAAGCCGCCGACCGAACGGTATCCCTACGGTCTGGAGCGCGCCGAGGACCTGGCCGGAGCCGGGATCGCCGTGGGCATCTGGGCCAGCGCGGCATTCGCCGGGTATGGCCTTGACGGCCGTGCTCGTCGAGGGACAAGCGGCAGGAGACCGTCGCGCCACTGTCCCGGGCGAAAGAACGGGTTCGGGGCAGCCCGGCACCCGCAGGATCTCCAGTGTCATTGCGGGCTGGCCGCGCGTGGTTGGTAGCATTCCGCTTGTACCGCACGGGTAGCGGCCTCCATCATCCCGCGTTCAGCATGCCAGGAGGCCTGCCATGTCATCGATCCAGGTGCGGCCGTTCCACCGCGGCGACCGCGACCAGCTCACCCGACTCGTCAACGCCCACGCCGAAGCCGTCGTGCCCGGCATGAGTGCGTCCGTGAACGCGGTCCTGGGCTCGCTGGAACGCCAGCCCGGTGAGTTCATCGAAGATCCGTGGGTGAGCGAACGGGTCACTCTCGTCGCCGAACAGCGCAGCCGGATCGTCGCCGCCGCGCACCTGCTCAGGTATTTTCCTGACGAGCGGGCCGGGCAGACCGCCCGCAACGTCGGGGAGATCCACTGGCTGCTCTACTGGCCCCAGGCCCCGCCCGGCAACCCCTTCTGGCCCGACGCGGCCGGTGCGGCCGAAGCATTGATGACCGCCTGTACCGGGCAGCTTCGAACGTGGGGCGTTACCCGCCAGCACGCGAGCGGCGAGCTGCCCGTGCCCGGAGTGTACGGCGTCCCCGAGCAGTGGCCGCACATCGCCGCGCTCTATCAGCGGGCTGGGTTCACCCACACCGGCCACACCGAGATCGTCTACCTGGCCCAGGTCCAGGACCTGCCCAGCCCGGCCGGGCCGCCGGTGCCCGGGCTGGCCGTGCGCCGTTCGGTCGGGATCAACGGCTGCCGGCTGTCGGCCGTGCTCGGCCAGGAAGAGATCGGCTACATCGAGACAGAGACGCTGGACCGGGGCGAACGGCTGTCCCGCCACGGCGGGTGGGCGGACGTCGGCAATCTGCGCGTCATGTCGCCCTACCGCCGCCGGGGAGTCGGCTCCTGGCTGCTCGGGCAGGCCGCCGACTGGCTCCGCCTGGCCCAGGTCAGCCGACTGCTGGACTACGCCTGGCTGGAAGGCATCGACCCCGGTGGGAACAGCTACGAGGACTACCGGGCCTTCCTCCCCGCCGTCGGCTTCCGCGAGCTTACCCGCACCGCGCGCGGCTGGACCCGGACCCGCACCGAGTGACGGGGACGAAAGCAACGCTCAGCGTTAAGCGCAAGCGGCGGCGGTCGTCGGGGAGGCGCTGGGTGATCCCCGCCCGGTCCAGGTATTCCAGCAGCGGAATCGCCACCCGCCGGGTGGTGCCCAGCGCCTGCCTGGCCTCGGCGGTGGTGAACGGCTGCGGCAGCCTGGCCAGTACCTGGGCCGCCTTGGCGTCCGCGCCGGGGGCCAGCACGATCTGCTCGGTCACCCGGAGCAGCAGGCCCGCCCGCGCGGCGGCGGCGATCGCCCGCGCGTCCAGCCCGAGGTCCCGCAACCGCCCCGCCTCGGGCGCCACGAACGGCGCCCCCGAGAGGTCCGCCAGGACGGCCTTCACCCCCGCGACGACCCGCGGCGGCAGCGGCGGCGCGGGCTCCCGGGGTTGCAGGGGCTGCCGGGGCTCCGGGGTTTTCTGGGGCGCCGGGTCCCTCCGCTGGTCGGACGCTATCCGCAGATAGCCGTCCTGGAGCTGGACGCTTGCCGGACCGGCGGGGCCGGCGGGGCCGGCGGGGTGGCTAGCGGGGTCGGCGGGGTGGCTAGCGGGGTGGGCGGGGTCGGCGGGCGGGTTGGCGAGCGCCCCGATCAGCGCCCTGTCGGGCAGGCCGAGGGCGGCGCGGGCGGCTTCGGGCGGCATGCCGATCGCCAGCGGGTCCCGCTTGGCGTGGGCGGCGACCGCCTCGGCCAGCTGGCCGCGCAGGTTGGCCCAGCGGGCGGGGTCGGCCAGCCATTCGCCCGCCACGGGCGGCGGGCCGCCGGTGGCGCCCATGGCGGCCAGCGCGCTGGCCCGTAGCAAGCCGTGGCGGCGCAGCAGGTCGGCGGCCGATGGGGGGTCCGGCCAGGCCGCGAGCTCGCGCCCGGCCGCGGCGGCGGCACCACGCTTGGTGAGGGCGGGCGGCACCACGTCGAGCACCGTCGCCCCGAGGATCACCACGCCCGCGCTGCCGGGGTCGCGGAGCAAGACGCGGTCGCCGACGTGCAGCGGGAGCGGTTCGCGCAAGGTGAGCCGGGCTATGGCGGTACCGGGGGCTCCGAGCAGCCGGATCCGGGCTTGCGTGCGGGCGGACCCGATGTGCAGGGTCATCTCCGGGGGCAGGGTCATCTCCGGGGGCAGGGTCCTATGGGAGGGCAGCGTCATCTCGGAGGGCGGGCCGGGCCCGCCGCGGAGCGACAGCCGGACGTCCATCAGCTTGGTCAGGGTCCAGCGGCCGGCGTCGACCAAGGCCATGCCGCGGGCCGGGACGTCGGCCGGGATGCCGCGCAGGTTGAGGGCGACTCGAGCGACGCCGGTGACCGACGTGACGGGCTCGTTGAGCGACTCCAAGCCCCTGAGCCTGGCGGGCCGCATGGACGGGGTGAGCAGCAGTTCCTGGCCGACGGTGACTGTTCCGGCCGGCAGCGTGCCGGTGACCACGGTGCCGCTCCCCCGGATGCTGAACGACCGGTCCACCCAGAGCCGCACCGGCGCGGCGGGATCGGGAGCGGGCAACGCCGCCACCAGCCGGGCCAGCGCGGCCCGCAAGTCCGCCAGGCCGGCGCCGGTGACCGCGCTCACCGCCACAGCTTCGACCGGGCCCAGGCTGGTGCCGGCGATACGGTCGAGCGCCTGCCGCGTCGCCGGGCCGGGATCGGCCAGGTCGCAGCGGGTGACCGCGAGCAGGCCGTGCCTGATGCCGACCGCGTCGATGGCGGCCAGGTGCTCGGCCGACTGGGGCATCCAGCCGCCGTCGGCCGCCACCACGAGCAGCACGGCGGCCACCGGGCCGACGCCGGCCAGCATGTTCGGCACGAACCGCTCGTGACCAGGCACGTCGACGAAGGCCAGGCGCTCCCCGCCCGGCAGCATCATCCAGGCGAACCCTAGGTCGATGGTCAGCCCGCGCCGCCGCTCCTCGGCCCACCGGTCGGGCTCCATCCCGGTCAGCGCCCGGACCAGCGCCGACTTGCCATGATCGACGTGACCCGCGGTGGCGATGACCTGCATAACGAGGCTGAGCTGGCGGCCGCGAGGATGGCCGCGACGAGGCGGTCGTCGTCGGCTGCGGAGACCGAACGCAGGTCAAGCAGCAGGCGCCCACCCTCGAGGCGCCCGACCACGGCGGGAACCTCGCCGCGAGAGACCACATCGCCGCAGCGCAGCGGCACCGCCAGCGATTCGGGGAGGCTCAGCGCCGCGCTGTCCAGTTCTACGCCGGGCGCACCGCCACCGCCGACCGCGGCCTTGGCCGCCGCCACCCGGGCGTCGAGGCCGGCGGCGGCCAGACGAACCACGGCCCGTTCGGCCCGATGAAAAAGGGAAGCCGGGTCGGCGGCCAGCGCGCTGGGCACCGGCGGTACCGGTCCGGCCAGGGTTGCCTCCAGGGCCGCGAGGGTCAACTTGTCCACCCGCAGCGCCCGGGCCAGCGGATGCCGGGTGAGCCTGCGCACCAGGTCGGCCCGGCCGAGCAGCAGCCCGGCCTGCGGGCCGCCGAGCAGCTTGTCCCCGCTCGCGGTGACCAGGGCCGCGCCGTCCCGCAGCGCGGTCGCGGCGCTCGGCTCGTCGGGCAGCAGCGGATGCGGAGCCAGCAGGCCGGAACCGATGTCGAACACCACCGGAACACCCCCCAGCCCGGCCAGATCGGGCACGGCCACGGCGGCGGTGAAGCCCTCGATGCGGAAGTTGGACGGGTGCACCTTGAGGATGAACGCGGTCCGCGGGCCGATCGCGTCGGCGTAATCCGCGACCGTGGTCCGGTTGGTGGTGCCGACCTCGCGCAGCATGGCGCCGGTCGAGGCGAGCAGGTCGGGCAGGCGGAAGCGGTCGCCGATCTCGATCAGCTCCCCCCGGCTGACCACGATCTCCGGGGTGTCGGGGCTGGTGAGCGCGGTGGCCGCGAGGACAAGCGCGGCCGCGTTGTTGTTGACCACGGCCACCGCCTCGGCGGCGGGCACGGCCCGGGCCAGGGCGTCGAGCGCGCCGGCGCCGCGCCGGGCGCGGACCCCCGAGGCGAGGTCGAACTCCACGTCGCAGTTACCCGCCGCCGCCACGATCGCGTCCACCGCCGCCGCGGACAGCGGCGCGCGGCCCAGGTTGGTGTGCACCAGCACCCCGGTCGCGTTGATCACCGGGGTCAGCGCGGCGGCATGGGCCGGCAGTTCGGCCACGGCCGCGTCCGCGACCTCCTCCGGGGCGATCTGCCCCTCCCTGGCCCGCTGCTGGGCGCGGCTCACCGCCGCCTTGACCAGCGCCCGGCCCAGCCTGCGTTCGGCCTCCGCGAGCCGGGGATCGGCCAGCAGCAGGTCGGTGCGCGGCACGCGGCGCCTGGTATCCACGTCGCGAACGATACTCCGCGGTTCCGGAATACAGTGTCCTGCTCCGGGTAGGGGCCCTTCAGTAAAGGCCCAAACCACCAAACATCGTGACTCACTCGGGAAGTGATAGGCATGGCTGGGATGCTGCAGATGCGGCGCAGTAGAGGAGCCTTCAGCGGATTCCTGCTGATCCTGCTCGGGCTGTGGGGCGCACTCATCCCCCTCGTCGGACCGTATTTCCACTTCGCCTACACACCGGACACCGCCTGGACCTATAACACGGGCCGGCTGTGGCTGGAGATCCTGCCGGGCGCGGCGGTATTCCTCGGCGGCTTCCTCCTCATTATCGCCACCGGCAGGCACATCGCGCTGTTCGGCGCGATGCTGGCCGCGGCGGCGGGCGCCTGGTTCACGCTGGGGCCGGTGCTGAGCCCGCTGTGGAACAACCACGTTCCCATGGGCGGTTCGCCGGCCAGTTCCACCGTGTACATGCGGATCATGGAGCAGCTCGGCTTCTTCTCCGCGCTCGGCGTCGTCATCGTGTTCATCGCGGCCGCGGCGCTCGGCCGGGTCGCGTCCGTGACCTCCGGGATCAGGGCGGTCGAGCCGGTCACCGAGACCGTCCCGGCCGAGACCGCTCCAATGGACGCCGTGCCCGCCGGCACCCTTCCCGCCCGGACCCGGGCCGATGCCGCCGCGGCCAAGCACGCCAGGGCCGAGGAGACTCGGGCCGTCCCGGCCGAAGACACCACGCGAACGATCGGGTAAGGCCCGGCCCGCCTGCGAACCACTATCATCGGCACGACAGATTCGTGCCAGCCGATGATGACGGTGCCTGACGAAGGGACGTTCGCGGTGCGGGCAGAGCCAGCGGCGGCCACCGAGACGACGGCAGCCACCGGGACCCTACGGGACGGTACCCGGTGGCTGCTGCCCGCCGGGGCCCTGCTGCTGGTGGCCGTGCTGACCGTGTACGTGGCCGACCTGGTCTCTCACCTGTCCTACATGGCCGCCATGCGCGACCTGGTGGTGTACCGGGACGGCGGGCTGATCGTCCGGCACGTCTCCCCCGCCTACAACGCGCACCGGGCCTCGCCGCTGTACGACTGGACCGGCCAGAACGGCGTCCAGTTCACCTATCCGCCGTTCGCCGCGGTGATCTTCGCGGTCGCCTCCGTGCTGTCCTGGACGGCCATGCGCTGGTCCATGACCCTGGCCAGCCTGGTCGTCCTCGGGCTGACGCTGTGGCTGGTGTTCGGCGCGCTCGGCTACCGTGACCGGCCGTCGATTAGGCTGGGCGCGACGTTCGGGGTGTCCGCGCTGGCGCTGGCCACCGAACCGGTGCAGCAGACCCTCGCCCTCGGCCAGGTCAACCTGCTGCTGATGCTGCTCATCGTCGCGGACCTGCTCATCGGCGACGCGCTGGATCGCAGCACGAGCAGGACGCGGTGGTGGCACGGCATCGGGATCGGGATCGCGGCCGGGGTGAAGCTGACGCCGCTGATCTTCATTCCGTACCTGCTGCTCATCCGCAAGTACCGGCAGGCCGCCACGGCTACGGCGGCGTTCGCGGCGACGGTGGCGCTCGGCTACGCGATCCTGCCCCGTGATTCCGGCACCTACTGGGTGCACGGGCTATTCCTGAAGGCCAACCGGATCGTGTTCCTCGGCACCCGGGGCAACCAGTCGCTGCGTGGCGTGCTGACCCGGCTGGCCGGCAGCGTGAACTCGGCGACCACGCTGTGGATTGTCTTGGCCATCCTCGTCGTGATCGCCGGGCTGGTCACCGGCGCGATGCTGTACCGGGCCGGGCAGCCGGTGCCCGCGATGCTGGCCTGCGCGCTGACCGGCCTGCTGGTCTCGCCGCTGAGCTGGGATCACCACTGGGTCTGGGTGGTGCCGGGGATCGCGCTGCTGGCTCACCTGGGCGCTTCCGCGCGACGCGCCCTGGTCCGGGCGGCGTGGTGGGCGGCCGCGGCGTTGCTGGTGCTGGTGTTCGGCTGCTGGCCGCAGTTCTGGGACGCCCAGGCCGGGTTGACCCCGGCGGGCCTGGGCTGGTACGGGCCGGCCACCTACTTCGCCACCGGCGACCAGCCCTGGTACCACGAATTCCACTGGCATGGCCTGCAGCTGCTGGCCGGGAACATCTTCGTGCTGGCCGGGCTGGCCTCCCTCGCCACCCTTGCCGTGGCCGCGGTCTGGCTGCGGTCGCGGGCGGCTCCGTCGCAGGCGGCTCCGTCGGCGGCGGCCCCGTCGCAGCCTCGGGAGCTGAGCCCGTGAGTGACGATTACTCGCTGGCGGAGCTGCGAGAACGCCTGGTCGCCCAGGTTCTCCAGACCAGCGGGATCCGCGACGAGCGCATCGCCGCGGCGCTGCGTGACGTGCCGCGGCACCTGTTCCTGCCGCACCTGCCGCCGGAGGAGACCTACCTCGACGACGCCATCGTGACCAAGCGGGACGCCGAGGGCCAGCCGATCAGCTCCTCGTCCCAGCCCGCGATCATGGCGATCATGCTGGACCAGCTGGACCTGGCCCCCGGCCAGCGGGTGCTCGAGATCGGCGCCGGAACCGGCTACAACGCCGCGCTGATCAGGCACATCGTCGGACCGTCGGGCGCGGTTGTCAGCGTCGACATCGAACCCGACCTGGTCGACCGGGCCCGCGAGCACCTGGCCAGCGCGGGTTACCACGACGTGATCGTGGTGGCCGCGGACGGCGCGGACGGCTACCCGCCCGGCGCCCCGTACGACCGGGTGATCGCCACCGTCGGGGTCAGCGACCTCGCCCCGGCCTGGCTGCACCAGGCTGGTCCCGGCGCCCGTATCGTGGTCCCGCTCGACGTGCGCGGGTCGCAGCTGGCGGTATCGTTCGGGCGCGCCAGGTCCGCGGGCGCCGACGCTGGGGGGCACTGGGAGAGCCGGTCGATCGCGCCGTGCGGCTTCATGCGGATGCGCGGCTCGCTGGCCGGTCCCGAACGCACCGTGGTCCTCCAGCCCGGGCTTTCTGTCATGCTGCCGGACGGGCTCACGCTGGCCGACGGGCGCGAGGTCGACGGCGCGGCGCTGGCCGCCTTCCTGGACGGGCCTCCGGCGGAGTTCGCCACCGGCGTCTGGACCAGCTTCCCGCAGATCTTCTGGGGGTTCGGCCTATGGCTCGCGGCCGGTGACCGCCGGTCCTGCGGGATCGCCGAGGAGCGTCCCGCCGAGTCCGGAGATTCCGGGGAACCCAGCCACGCGGCCGCCTCCCGGCTCGCCCGGGCGCCGCTGCGCAGCCGCGGGATGCTGGTCACGGCCGGGATCCTGGACTCCGGCGGCATCGCCGTGCTCACCGCGATTCAGGTGACGCCCGCGGCGGACGGCAGGCCGGGCCAGCTCGCGCTGGATGTGGCGGGGTTCGGCCCGCGCGGCTCCGAGCTCGGCGCCGCCCTCGCGGCACACGTGCGGGCCTGGGACCGGGCGGGTCAGCCAGGCGCGGCGCGGCTGCACTTGGACGCGTACCCGCGATCGTCGCCGGACGAGCCCGCCCCGGCCTCCCAGGCCAGCGACGCGCTGCTGATTGAGCGGCCCGCCACGACGTTCCTCGTCTACCACACGTAGCATTGGAGATGTGACGAGCAGCAAGGGCGACCACCTGGAAACCGAGCAGAAATACGACGCCGACGCCGACTTCGTCCTGCCCAGGCTGGGCGACCTGCCCGAGCTGAAGGGTATGCGGGCAGCGGACCCGAAGCGGTTCTACCTGAGCGCCACCTACTTCGACACCGAGGACCTCGACCTCATCAAGCACAAGATCACACTGCGGCGGCGCGTCGGCGGCAGCGACGAGGGCTGGCACCTCAAACTGCCGGTACGCAAGGACACCAGGCAGGAGCTGCACGCGCCGCTCGACGAGGGTGCCACGGGCGGCGTGCCGGCCCGGCTCGCCGCTCAGGTTGAGGACATCACGGCAGGCCAGAGCCTGCGCCCCATCGCCATTCTCGATACCGAACGGACCGTGGTGACATTGACCGGGCCAGCGGGAGACGCCCTGGTGGAGGTGGCGGACGACCGGGTGACCGCCTTCCGGTGCGGCGAGAAGGAGAGCGAGCCGCTAACCTGGCGCGAGATCGAGGTGGAGGCCCTGTCCCCCGATCCCGAGGCCGCGGCCCTCCTCGAGACGGTCGGCAAGGCGCTGCGCGAGGCCGGCGCGAGACCGTCGGCCTCCGGGTCGAAGCTGGCCAGAGTGCTCGGTGTGAGCTGAATCAGGCCCGGGAGGAGCAATGGAGCAGGATCCGGCGTTAGCGGCGGCCGGATCGCGCCTGACCTGCGTCGTCGGGGGTGTCTGCGGGGATCCTTCGCCGGATCTGGTTCCAGAGCACCTGGTTCAAGTGCCCGATCGCCGGCCGGGGTCGCGTTGCCGCTGCCCGCACGCCCTCACAGACTGGAGCCGTGACCCCGCCAGTGAACAGCGGAGCAGAAGTAAGAGGCGGCTCTGCGACGCACCCCATCACCACCATGGAGTTCCGCCCCACCCTCGAACGCCAAACGCCACGACGCCGCCGACAAGGGACAGCTCGCCCGACAGCGGACCTTTTACGGGCTGCTCGGCAGCGGCGAGGCGTCATGACCGAGCCGCGAGACGCTGCGGAGGAGGCTGCTGCCGTCTCGCCGGTCTTCACGCCCGATGACGAGCCCTACCGAGGCCGGCCCGCGCTGTTCCACCCCGCTCACAGCCCGCCAGCGGTCAGACCGGGCACATCCCGGGCCGCACCAGATCCGTGTGGAAGGGCCGGGCAGCGGTCTGCGGCGGCCCTGGTGACATACGACGGCGCGCAGCGCGCGAGGCCGGCGCGGCCCGGCCGCGCCTGGCGGCCGGCCGGGCACCCGGTGCGGCTGCGGGCCACCTACCGCCGCACCGGCGGGGTGCGGCAGATGATCGCCGCGCTGGACCTGGCCACCGGCCAGATCTTCTACCGGATCCGCGAGCGCAAGCGCTGGCAGGAGTTCCGGGCCTTCCTCAAGCTGCTCCGCCAGCGCTGGCCCGGGCAGAAGCTGTACCTGATCCTGGATAACTTCTCCCCGCACAAGCACGCCGAGGTCACCGGCTGGGCCGCCGCTAGCAACGTGGAGCTGGTCTTCCTGCCGACGTCTGCCTCGTGGCTGAACTGGATCGAATCCGAGTTCACCGCCTTGCGCTACTTCGCGCTCAACGGCAACGACCACCGCAGCCACACTGAGCAAGGCGACGCGATCGCCGGATACATGCGCTGGCGCAACGCACGCGCCGAACCTAAGCGCGACTTCGCCCCAGACTCAGTAATCCGGACCTGGACCGATTACCAGATCAACGTTGCTTGACGAGGCACTAGGCACCCTTTCCCTCCGACCGGAGGCGGGCCGCAGCTTCCGCGTTGGCGTTCTCGTTGTCGTCGGATGAGCGCGCTTCACCCTTTGTGTTCGTGGTGCGCGTCGCGATTACAGCCGCGACAAGCAGGAAGATACTGGCGGCAAGCAGCGCTCTCTGGAAGCCCGAGGTTAGCGCTTCGGGCATTGCGGTGTTGATTGCGAGCAGATGGCTGGTGCGGGAGGTTGCGATGGCGAAGAAAATGGCAAGCCCGAGCGCGCTGCCGACTTGCTGTGAGGCATTCAGCAGGGCTGCGGCGAGTCCGGCCTTGTCAGCAGGCACACCGGCGTTGGCGGCGATAGTGGCGGCGACGCTCTGCGCGCCGAGGCCGAATGACATGATCACCATGCCCGGGAGGAGGTCAGTGAGATAGGAGCCGTTCACGGGGATGCGCGA
>WNFC01029216.1_pt1 | contig 10907 bp, 12 predicted proteins | sample 5400541 | NCBI WGS metagenome assembly WNFC01 (sample SAMN13153342, study PRJNA577476) | soil metagenome | isolation source: 120 cm saprolite under Douglas fir tree site 2 hole 2 replicate 1 | place: USA:California | collected 2015-04-18
GTTTGAATTCCGCAGCCGCCTGCGCCGTCGCGGCGTTGCTGCTCGCTTCGCTTTTTTCGATCGCTCTTCTCAGCCGCCACGAATTCAACGCCGGTGCGCTGGTCGTCGCCGGCGATCAATACACCGATCCGGCTCGCGCGCCGCGCGGCCTGCCCGTCGAGCGCCACTCGGCCGGATACGATGGACAGTTCTACTACCGCCTGGCGCTGAATCCGTTCACGCATCGATGGAGCGAATACGGCATCCGGCTCGACGTGCCGACGTACCGCCAGCAGCGAATTCTGATGCCGCTGCTCGCGTGGATCTTTTCGCTCGGTAATCCATCCGCGATTCCATGGCTATTTCTCATCATCAATATCGCCGGAGTGGCATTGCTTGCGTGGTGCAGCTCGCGGTTAGCCGCGCCCTGGTGGAGCGCAGCCGTCTGGCTCTATCCCGGCTGGCTGCTGACGCTCTCGCGCGATTGCGCGGAAATCCTGGAAGTCTCGCTTCTGATGGCAACCGCGCTCGCTCTTCAACGCCGCCACTTCGCGCTCGCCGCGATCCTGGGCACGCTGGCAGTGCTGGCGAAGGAGACCGCGCTGCTCGGCATCATCGGGCTGACTCTGATGCAACTGCCCGCGGCGTTTGCTCCGCTGATCGTTCCGGTCGCGGCGCATCTCACGCTGAAGATGCTTCTCTTCAACGTCTGGCAAGCGCAGCCGTCGCTCGGCACGGGCCATTTCGCGATTCCATTTTCAGGCCTGATCCATTCCTTTTCTCTCGCGCGGCCGTTCCCGATGATGACCAATTTCGAGATCGTGGCGATGGCCGTGATGGCGGTGCTGGCCGCACCCCTCACCCTGCACCCTCTCAGTAGTGCGAGAACCCTCGCCCCGCCTCAGCGGGGAGAGGGTGGTCCCGCGGAGCGGGACCGGAGGGGCCTCTGGCTCGCCTGGTTGCTCTACATTCCGCTCATCGCGGTGCTGGACGAGGGATTCTGGATCGAGGACTGGTCATTCATGCGCGCGGCCACGGAATTCTGGGTCTTCGCCGCACTGCTGGGCGCAACATCATCGCGCAGGCCGATCAGGATCACTGTATTATCCATTACTATAGTGACATGGTGCGCGCTGGCGGCCCACGTGCTGATCATCCGTTCTTGATCAGCTCCTTCAGCATCTCATCCTGCAGGCGGTAAACGGCGTAGACGCCGACGTGATAGCGATTAAATATGAATGAGAACGCGTAGATTTTTCCGCTCGCGCCGTGGACATATCCCGACAGCCCGACCACTCCGACGATGTAGCCGGTCTTCGCAAACACCTGCCGCGAGTACGGCGGCGTTCGCAGTCGCTTGCCGAATTTCGAGTCCGGATCGCCGGAATACGGCAGCGAGCTGACGAAGTCTTCGCGATATTGCGTCTTCCACATGTAGCGCAGCAGATGGATGAATGCGCTTGCGGAAGCGCGGTTGTCGCGGGACATGCCGGAGCCGTCGGCCTGATTAAACTCGTTTGACGGCACGCTGAGCTTTCCGGTGAGCCACTCGGTGACGGTGCTCGTCCCCTCCGCCCACGTGCCGTTTTTCTTCTTCTCGGCACCGATGATTTTCACGAGTTGCTCGGCGTAATGGTTCTGGCTCTTCTTGTTGATCACGTAGACCACCACGCTCAGCGGCGTGGAGTGCTGCGCCACCGCACGCCAGTCGCTGCGCGCATCGCGCGGCGTCAGGATCACCTGTCCCCGAATCGCGATTCCGTCGCGCGCGAGAGTCTCGCCGGTGACGGCCGCGAAATAGTGAATCGGATTCTCGACGCTCACGAAAATCTCGGTCGCTCCTGAGCGCGCCGGGACGCCGCCGCGAATGAGGACGGTGTTCGAGTCGCGCAACCGCGCGATGAAGGGAAGTCCGCGGCCGGTGACGCAGGAGCTCTGCACATTGACGTAGCTGGTTGGCGGCTCCAGTTGCACCACGCACGGTTTGCCGGATCGCGAGGGCATCACGCGCACTTCCACGCAGCCTTCCTGCATCGAGAACGCGGAGATCGGCGCCTCGTACCAGTTGACCAGTTGATCCGCCGGCCAGGACGGGTGGATGTACTCCGCATCCATGTAACCGTATTCGAAAATCAGATCGCCTTGCACCGCCTTGATTCCGGCGGCTTTCAAATCGTTGGCCCATTCGTCGATGACCGCCGTGGCGTGACCGTCATGAAACCGCCCGCCGATGGTCGGATCGCCGCGGCCGACGATCTTGATGTCGCCGGTCAGCGTGCCGGTGGGATCGACGTTACCTCGAATGAAGACCGTGGTGTTGATCTCGAAATCGGGATGCAGGAGATCGATCGCAGCGGCAGTCGTGAACAGCTTCATGTTCGACGCCGGCGCCAGCGGCAGATGCGCGTTTCGCTGCGCGATCACTTCGCCGTTGTCGACTTCCACGATCTCGATGCTGGTGTCGGCGCTCTGCGCCGTTTTGCCGTTGACGAGGGATGCCAGTCGTTCCTCCAGCGTGTTGCCGACCGCCAACTCCGCCGGCACCACCGGTACCGCCCTGCGACGCGCGCGGCGGCGCGGGCGCTTCTTCGCCGCATGCACTTCGCTCGGCAGAAGGACAATGACGAGAAGCAGAGCAAGGACATGCGTCATCCTGAGCCGGTGAACGGCGCTGCTGTCACCCCGACCCTGAGCGAAAGCGAAGGGGAGGGGCCTGGAGGGGCGGAAGGCACGCGAAATGCGCCAGATGCATCGCGCCATCCGCCCCTCCAGCCCCCTCGCTAAACGCTCGGGGTGACAATTCCTCACGGCTCGGCCCGACTGCAATTTCAATGCGAAAGTCACAATCGCTGAAATGGCTCCGGTAAAGCAAGTCGCAGCCGGTCGCGAAGCGTCCCCGGACAGCGGCGGCGAATCTCATCGCGAATCTCGGCCCGCGAATAGCGTCGGCTGAAATGCGTCAGCACGATGAGACGATTCTCGAAACGATCGGCAAACTCCGCGATGTCATCGAAGTGGATGTGCCGGTAACGGGCGGCGCGCTCCTGATCTCCATCGGCGACGAACGAGCATTCGATCATGAGCACTTCCGAGCGAAAGATCGACGTGTTCGATACGAGAATGCCACGATCGGTGTCGCCGGTGTAGAACAGAAGCGGCTGACGATATTCTTCGACGACCTTCGCACCGCGGCGGCGAAGCTCGCCGATGTCATCGCGCCCGGCATACTCGGCCCGCAAGTGATGGCGCACCTCGAGGAACTCGTATGCCCGCGCGGCCACACGATGGGTCGCCCGGTGCGCGCGAACTTCGTGCCGCTTGCCGAGGGCGATCACTTCTTCCTCGCCGACGCCGACGATCTCGATGTCGTAATCGGTGCCCTCGAGTTTCTGATGCAGCAGCATGAGCGCACGGAAATCGTCGGCCGCTTCGCGCGGGACGTACACCCGCCCTCCCGGGATGCGCTGCAGGTGCCGCTGGCCGGCGTAAAACGGAATGCCGAGGGCATGATCGAGATGCGCGTGCGAGATGAAGATGTGGGGAACGCCGACGGCCAGATCGGGACAGCGGCCGATGTCCAGCACCACGCCGAGCTCGCGAATCCGAAAATACGTCTCGTGCCCGGCCCGCGAGCGGCCCTCGATGGTGAAGCGTTCGGTCGTGATGGTGAAGAAGTCTTTGTCGAGCATGACCCCTCACCCGGCCTTCGGCCACCCTCTCCCCGCTGCGCGGGGCGAGGGGTCTCCTTTCGAGATCCCTCTCCCGCATGCGGGAGAGGGTGCCGCGCAGCGGCGGGTGAGGGTCACGGCGCCGGCGCGACCGCGCGCAATCGAATGCGGAACACCGTCCCCTCGCCCACCTTCGAGGAGACGTCGATCGAGCCGCCGTGCCGATCGACGATATAGCGCGCGACCGACAGGCCCAGACCCGTTCCTTTCTCCCTGACTCCGAAACGCGGCTCGAAAACTCGCCTGAGTGCCTCCTCACTCAGGACGTTGCCCTGATCGGCAACAGAGATCTCGACCGCATCGCGGGCGGCCATTGCCATGCGCAGCGTAACGCGCCCGCCACTCGGCAGAGAATCCTGGGCGTTGAGCACCAGAATCGCCACGGCCTGCGTCAACTGGGCGAGGTGGCAGACGATCGCGACGTCGCCGGCGTCCGATTCAACGACCAACTCGATTTCCGGCTTGATCAGTTCGCGCAGCTCCTGCTCGATTGACGTCACCAGCGTACGCGCCGGCACGAGCGCCAATGGCATCGGCATCGACGCCATGGAGAACGCGCGCATCTGCTCGGTGATCCGGCGTCCGCGCAGCACGCTGCTCCGCATGTGTCCGGCCGCTTCTTTGAGCCGCGGATCGGTGGTCTGCCGCTCGATCAAATCGATGAACGGCTGGATCGCCATCAGCACATTGTTGAACTCATGGCCGACGGTCGAGGCCACCCGTCCGAGGCTGGCGAAATACTCTTCGTTCGTCAGCTTGTGCTCCAACTCTTCGTTGGCGGAGAGGTCATTGCAGATGAGCACCGCTCCGATCGGTTGACCATCGGCATCGTTGATCGGCCGCAACGCGCGCAGAATGCGGAACACGGATCCGTCGCGCCGCATGGCTTTCGCGCGAGTATCTTCCTCGATTCCCCACCGCACTTTGTCGCGAATCTCCACAGCCTGTTCGGGCAGCAGGAGTCGAGTCACAGATCTGCCGCGAATCGCGTCGAAGTCGTATCCGAACATCCGCTCGGCAGCCCGATTCCAACTGAGAATGGTGCCGTCGGGCGCCAGTCCGATGACGGCGTTGCTGGATGCGTCGACGATCGCTTCAAAGTGACGCGCGGTAGCGGCCGCTCGTGCCTGGTCGCTGATGTCGCGCGCGAAGAGGGTGTTCTACCCGGCGGTTCAACGCCTCGGGGTGGCCCGCCGCCAGAATCTCCCGGGCGCGATCGCGCAGATGTCCCGGAACGAGCAGATCGATGGCGTTCTCACCGATCGCTTCCGCGCGAAGCCATCCGAAGGTACGCTCCGCTTCTTCGTTCCACTCGAGAATGGTTCCCGACTCGTCGATCGTCACGACCGCGTCGAGTGCATGCTCGATGAGCCGCCGCAGCCGGAGCTCGGACTCGACGAGTGCATCATCCCGCGACGGATCGGGCTGTTCGCTGCTCAAACTTGCAGGTATGTTACTAAACTTGAATGGATGCCGCCGTCTTGACGACATCGGATGCGCTCGCCTCGGCCGCCCGGGACTGGCTCGAGCTGTGGCGGCGAACAGCGGACGCCACGCCGTTTCAATCGCCAATGTGGCTGTTGCCCTGGTGGCGGCATTTCGGCTCGAACGAGCTGCAGGTGATCACGCTTCGCAAGGCCGGCCGGCTCGAGACGCTCGCTCCTCTCTACGTCCTCCGCGACGACGACGAGTCCCTCGGCCTCTTCCTCGGCACGGGAATCAGCGACTACCTGGATATCCTGGGCAGCCTTAGTCTCGATCATTTGCAGAACATCGACTGCCAACTCTGGGATCTGCAGCAATTGAGGCCCTCATCGCCTCTGCTCGAATCGCGATTGCCCGATGGCTGGAGCGACAACGTCGAAGAGCAGGAGCCATGTTTGATGCTCGAGATCGAAGGCGCCGGCGACGATCTGCAGAACTTGATCTCGACGCACTTTCGCAAAAAGTTGCGCTATTACCGGCGATCTCTCGATTGCAGCTTCGAAGAAGCGAACGCGGCGAACCTCGATGCCTTCCTGGAGGCGTTGTTCGAGCTGCATGAAGCGCGGTGGCGCCGCCGCGGGATGACCGGAATGCTCGCCGATGACGTCATCCGGCAATTTCACCGCGAGGTCGCCCGCGCGATGTTGCAGGAAGGAGCGCTGCGAATGTACGCCATGCGCGCCGGCGATCGCATCATCGCGGTCTTCTACGGGTTCGCCGCGAACAACACCGTCTCGTATTACCTCAGCGGATATGATCCCGATCTGGAAAAATTCAGCCCCGGCACGGTGATCGTGGCCCACGCGATCGAGCAGGCCGTCCGAAGCGCCGCGACGACGTTCGACTTCCTTCGCGGCGCGGAACAGTACAAATACGCCTGGGGCGCGAAAGATCGCGTTAATTTCCGCAGGCAGATTTTCAGCGCATGAGTCGTTTGAGAACGTTTGTCGTGCTGATCTATGCGTCGTCGCTGTCAGCGTACGCGCAGGAGCTCGTCATGTCGCAAGCGGCGGGCACCAGTCGCAATCCGGCATCGGCGCCGATGTCGATGTTGATGTTTCAGCGCGGCGCCTGGTCGCTCATGCTGCACGGCCAGTTCTTTCTAGATCACGCCAACGCATCCGGCCCGCGCGGCGGCAAGAAAACATTCTCGACAAACTGGATGATGGCGAGCGCTTCGCGCGCGCTGGGTCGAGGAACGCTGTCATTTCGATCGATGCTGAGCCTCGAGCCCGCGACCATCACGCAGCGCCGCTATCCCGAGCTTTTTCAAACCGGCGAGACCGCGTTCGGCAAGCAACTGATCGATGGGCAGCATCCGCACGATTTCTTCATGGAGCTCGTAGCGGAATATGTACGAAAAATAGGCCACACTAATGTTTACATCTACGCCGCGCCGGTCGGAGACCCGGCATTCGGTCCGGTCGCCTTTCCGCATCGCGCCTCGGCGGCGGAGCTGCCTCAGGCCCCGCTCACCCATCATGTCCTAGACTCGACGCACATTTCCTACAACGTGGTGACAGCGGGAGCGATCGCCGGTCCGGTGACAATCGAGGGCAGCGCGTTTCATGGACACGAGCCCGACGAGCGCCGCTGGAACATCGACGGCGGAAAGATCGACTCCTGGTCGACCCGACTGCGGCTGCAGCCGACTGATAACCTCGACTTGCAGGTCTCCACCGCACATCTGACCAAGCCCGAAGTCGTCGAGCCCGGATATCAGAACCGCACCTCGGCATCGATCAGCTATTCGCTACCGCTGTCCGGTGGCTCGTGGCACACCACCGCGGCGTGGGGACGGGTTTACAAAGAAGTGCACGACCGTAATCTCGACGGAGTTCTCGCGGAGAGCGTGATCAACCTATGGTCGCGGCATTACCTCACCGCCCGCTACGAAGTGGTCGATCGCGACGAGCTGTTCCCGCATCCGATTCTGAGAGTCGTGCCGCGGCCGCCGCAGCCCGTCCGTGTCTTTCGCGTTCGCGCTTCACCCTCGGTTATTCGGCCGATGTTTTTCAATCAGCATACGGGCGGCTCGGAGTCGGCGCGAACGCCACGCGTTATCAATTCCCGGCGATCCTGACCGGCTTTTACGGCCAGTCGCCACACACCGTCACTGTCTATCTTCGCGGACGCCTCGGCGCGACCATGAGTCATAATCATATGGAGTGATCGCCACGCTGCCGCTGACCGACCTCCTCGATCGCGAGGACATCTATCTTCACTTCCGCGCCGGATCGATTGTCGAAGCGATCCCACAGCTTCTGCGCCCCGCGTTGCAGCGGCGCATCCAGGATACGCAACTCGTGAACACGATCATCGACGCGGCCGTCAAACGCGAGCAGGACACGCCGACGACGTGCGGCGCGCTCGCGCTTCCGCACGCCCGCAACGCCAATCTTCAGAACTTCGTCCTGACCCTCGGCGCAAACGCGGAAGGGGCGATCGATGGACATCCGAACCTGCGTCTGATTTTCGCGTTCGCCTCGCCCGAAGCGAAGCGCGAACAGCATCTGCAACTCCTGGCATCGCTCGCGCGGCTCTCGCAGAATCCGAAAGTCATCGATCAGATCGTCAGCGCCGCGGATGCCGGCTCGGTCATGGAGACACTTCGGAACGCCGGGGTGTGAGCATGATCGAACTGACCCGCTTCACACTCGTTGCGCGCTTTCGCGGCAGAGCGGGTGCCAACGATTACCCGCAGCGGTGTCGACGTGGTCAGGACGCGGGTCAGAGTTTCAGAGGTAGAGCGAGCGGGAACGAAATAACTCTGGCCCGCACCCGGCGGCCTACTGTGGCGTTATCGTTGTTACGTGCTGCGTCTCGTTGTTCGTCACGCTGATGAAAGCCCAGAGCCTCAGGCCCGACGTGAAAGGGGTTATTCGGACACCGATTACAGTTTCAGATCGTCCCGCTGGGATGAGGCCACGAATATCTGAGAATTGCACATATCCGGGCTTGTACCTCGGGTGAAATCCGCTGGGGGGCGCAAGCGACAAGTCGACATCGCCGATAGATGTTCCATTCCCGGGAAACGGATACACAGATACGCGAACTCGGCCGTCGCTCCGCCCGTCGATGTCGTAAATGCGTAGCATCAGTCGAAAGCGATCATCAATCGGCAGGTTCAACAACTCAATCGGCCTCGTCACGAACGCGTCCTCGCGTACGACTGGCAACTCGGTTCCCCAAGTGAGTGCTTGGCGACTGAGATCCTGAACGCGCGACTCAAACGTCATGAGATCGCTTGGGTGTTCCACAAACATGATGAGACCGGGATTCTCGGCGGGCTCGCCTCTGAATAGGATGTGGCCGGTTTGTCCAGGTGGCACGGCACTCGGGCAGCCCTCAGGTATGACGCATCGCAGGTCAGGATCGAAGACACGCGCGACCGTGTCGCTGTTGTGTACGACAGCATCGGCCATCCAGAGCGAGCCGAATGCGCCTGGAACATTCGGCGTTGCAATTGGCAACAGGATGCGGTCGAAGGTCTGTTGCGCGCCACCATTTACAGCGACGTTCAATAGTGTCAGAAGAGTAAGCATGGTTTTCATATTTTTGTCCGTGACTTCTTTTACTATTGTGAAGGATCCATGTGCACAAGGCGGTCCTCGGTCATGGAGACACTTCGGAACGCGGGTGTGTGAAAGCGTCGCGCAATGCGGCGAGATCGCCGGGCGGCACATCGGCGACGGCGACGAAGAGCAATCCATCATCCCGCCAGGACAAGGTGCTGACCGCCGGCGGCGATGTCCCGAGATTCTTCGGCGCGTTTTCCTGGCGAAACACGAACAGCGAGATGCGATGGGCAGCCTTCCCGATCAACAAATACGCGGCCTGGTTGCCGCGCCAATAGACCACTCGGCCTCCGATGAGCCGGAAGGGCGTTGAGGCCAGATCGGGCACCGGCACCGCGAAAGGAACACGCCCCTCGAACCACGGCTTGACAGTGTGACGATCGGTCGAAATCACATCGACGGGATTGGCGCTGCCCACGATCGTCACGTGCATGTCGACGAGCTCCGGCAGCGCCGGCTGGTTGCGCAGGAGAAATGGCGTCAAGACAACGATTGCGGCGAGGACGGCGGCCGCCGCGATCCACCATGGCGTCTGAACGCTCCGGCGTTGCGTCAGTCGGGCGCGCAGCGACGCCGGCGCCGGACCGACATCCATGGCTCCGCGGATGGCCGCCTTCATCTGCGCCGTCGCGAGAACTGCGTTCGCGCATCGAACGCATTCGCGGAGATGACGATCGTCCGGCGATGCTTCTCTGTCGGCGAATCGCTCAACCTCTTCAGCAGTCCAGTGTCGATCCATCATTGCTTACGCGAAAACGCCTTTCGAACTTTTTGCCGGGCGCGCATCAGGCGCGACGTCACCGTTCCTAACGGAATGGAAAGCGTTTCGGCAATCTCCTTGTAGCTCATTTCCTCCACATCGGACAGAAGCAGGACTTCGCGAAACTCCACGGGCAGCTCCTCGATCGCCCGCCGCAATGACTCGGCATCGGCGCGCTGCAGCAGGTGCGACTCCGGCGTGGCTCCGTCGGCGATCGCTTCGACCAACTCTGGCTCCTCATCGAGCGACAGAGGCGGTACCGCTCGCAGTCCGCTGCGCGAAGTGAGAAACGTGTTCCGCAGGATTCGAAACATCCAGGCACTGATATTCGAGCCAGGAGTGAATCCGCCGAAACCACGAAGCCCCTTGAGATACGCTTCCTGCACCAGATCCTCGGCCTCGGCCGGATCGCGCGAAAGCCACCGCGCGTACCGATAAAGGGAGTCCAGCAGCGGCAGCGCCAGCTCTTCGAACGACTGGCGTTCGCGTCTGTCCTCCATCCGAAGCACTTCTACACCTATTAACTGGCGAGGAGACGAAAAAAGCCCGCGACTAGGTGAGTAGTTTGGTGCCGCCGTCACTCTTCTCCTGCTTCTGCGGCCCCGCAAGAGCGTCTTTGAGTCCGCGGATGCCTTCGCCGAGCCCTCTGCCCAATTCCGGCAGCTTCTTCGGGCCGAAGACGACGAGCATGATTCCGAGAATGAGCAGGAGGTGCATCGGTTGCAGCAAGCCTTCAAACATGGTTGTGGATCTCCGGATGATGGATCTCTCCTCCGAGGTTGGCCGTCCAACCGATGGAGGCGGCCGAGGCCATCGCCACGACCAGGACGAGAAGTCGAAGAACTGGTGACAGGCCGCCTCGGCGCCGCTCGACGACGAGCAGTCCGACGGCGATCAATGCGGCGCCGATCGAAACCGAAAGCGCGATACCGGCGGCCTTTTGATGCGGAGCGATCGCATCCTGCTGCACGCCTTCAACTTTCCCGATCTTTTCCGCAGCGCGATCTCCCGCGATGTAAACCAGCGGCATCATTGCGCCGACCACGATCAGCAGCAGAAGAGCAAGCTCGATCAGCTCACGGCGGCGGCGAGGGAGGAGTATCCCCGCCGCCGCCGAGATCGCGCCGCCCAGGCTCAACACCGGCGGGAAGTGCGTCAGAACCAGATGCAGATGTGCGAAGTTCATTCGACGTTGATGACCATCTTCATGTTTCCGTGACCCGATCCGCAGAAGTGATCGCAGATGGCCACGAAGCGTCCCGCCTTATCCGGCGTGATCGTGACCTCGGAAACGTGATCGGGCTTGAGATCCAGCTCGATCTTGAGATCCTTCTGATAGAAGCCGTGGTCGCGGTCCTCGGCCGAAACGCGCAGCGT
>WNFC01059495.1_pt1 | contig 10906 bp, 12 predicted proteins | sample 5400541 | NCBI WGS metagenome assembly WNFC01 (sample SAMN13153342, study PRJNA577476) | soil metagenome | isolation source: 120 cm saprolite under Douglas fir tree site 2 hole 2 replicate 1 | place: USA:California | collected 2015-04-18
TGCGCCCACGCGCCGAGCAGAAGACGCTGACGCTCGCGCTCGACGCGCCCGAGCCCGTCCCGCTCGAAGCGGACCGCGGACGTATCTTCCAGCTGCTCGACAACATCGTCTCCAACGCGATCAAGTTCACGCCGGAAGGCGGGCGCATCGAGCTCGCCGTCGCACGCACGGCGAGCGGCGGGAGCCTGGAGATCCGCGACACGGGGATGGGGAGCGGCGCCGCGGAGGCGGAGCGCGTGTTCGAGCAGTTCTTCCGTGCGCGTGCGGCGGTGAATGACCACATCCCGGGCACCGGCCTCGGCCTGTTCATCGCGCGCGCGATCGCAGAGGCGCACGGCGGCACCATCAACGCGGCAGCGCGTGACGGTGGCGGCACGGTGTTCCGTGTCGACCTCCCCGTCCGTGCAACCGCCTCGACGCCGGAGCTCGTCGCATGAACCAGCAGGTCGTACTCGTGGCCGACGATGACGATGACATCCTGCTGCTCGTGACGACACGGCTACGGCGTGACGGGTTCGACGTCGTCGCGGCTCGAACCGGCGACGAGGCGCTCGCACTCGCGAAGGAGCGGCATCCCGCGGTCGCCGTGCTCGACATCGGCATGCCGGGCCTCGACGGGCTCGAGGTGCTGCAGCGAATCCGCGCCGACGACGATCTGGCCGGGACTCGGGTTCTGTTGCTCACTGCGAAGGCGCAGGAGTCGGACGTGCGGCGCGGCTACGACGCGGGCGCCGACGGGTATGTGCGCAAGCCGTTCTCGCCGACGGAGCTCTCGGCGCGCGTGCGCGCGCTGCTCGACGACGGTTAGCGGCCCGGCGCGGTGTAGCGGTAGCCGAAGCCGCGCACGGTCTCGATCGGCGCCTGGTCGGCGCCGGTCGGCTCGAGCTTGCGGCGGAGGTAGCCGATGTAGAGCTTCACCTGGTCGCCGCCGACGCCGTACGCGTCGCCCCAGACGAGCTCGAGCAGCTGGTCGCGGGAGAGCACGAGGCGCGGGTTGCGGACGAAGGTCGAGAGGAGTCGGAACTCGAGCGGCGTCAGCTGCACCTCGCGGTCGGCGACCGTGACGCGCCGCTGGCCCCAGTCGATCGAGAGGTAGGCATCGGCGTAGCTCTCCTGCTCCTCGGTCGGAGTCCCCTGGGCCGCGCGGCGGAGGAGCGCCTGCACGCGCGCGACGAGCTCCTGCTTGCCGAACGGCTTGACGACGTAGTCGTCTGCGCCCGCCTGGAGACCGCGGACGCGCTCGAGCTCGTCGCCGCGAGCCGTGAGCATCAGCACCGGAACCTCCGACATGTCCCGGATGCGGTCGAGCACGTTCCAGCCGTCCAGCTCGGGCATCGAGACGTCGAGAACGACGAGATCGGGCCTCCAGGCGTGGAACTCGCGGAGTCCCTCACGCCCGTTCGGGGCGTTGTGGACGGTGATCCCGCCCCGCTCGAGCAAGGTGGTGACGAGGCCGCGGATGTCGTCGTCGTCGTCGATCACGAGGACCCGGGTTTCGCTCATACCTCTTTCATACTACGGCCATCCGGGCTTCGGACGGTCCCGGCCGACTATGCCGTCGTGGCGACCATCCTGATCATGGATCCAGATCCGGCTACCCGGTCGCTGCTCGAGGTACTCGTCCTGCGGCTCGGTCATCGACCGATCGGGCAGCGAGAGCTGTCCGAGGGCGAGAACCCCGAATTGATGCTGCTCGAACCGGCGTCCCGCGCGGGCTTGAGGCTTGCCGCCCGCTTGCGCCGCCGGTTTCCGCAGCTGCCGATCCTGTGCGTGAGCATCGATCCGCCGGACTGGGAGACTCGTGAGCTCGGCGTCGCTGGTCACCTGATGAAGCCTTTCCGCCGTTCGCAGCTCGAGCGGGCGCTCGAGTCTGCGCTCATCCCGGCGGCGGACGGCCTCGAGGCTCGGCCCTGACAGTAGGCCGGGCGCGCCTCCCCGACGCGTCCGGCCTGCTGTCTTTGCTTTCGTTTGCGTGAAACGCGACGAAAGGAGACGGGCGATGCTCGTCCTGACCGACCAGGCACGCGAGGTGATCAAGGGAATCGTCGAGGAGGGCGCGCTCGGCCCGGCCGCCGGCCTGCGCATCACCGCGGCGAACGAATCGAACGGCGACACCGCGCTCGAGTTCGAGCTCGCCGAGTCACCGGTGGACGGCGACGAGGTCCTCCAACAGGAGGGCGCTGCCGTGTTCCTCGATCCGGTCGCCGCCGAGGTGCTCGCCGACAAGACGCTCGACGTCGAGGGGCACGGGGATCACTTTCACTTCTCGCTCGGAGAACAGGAAGACGTTTAGTGCCTAACTGATCGTCCAGGTCTCGCCGCTGTGCAACAGCTCGGCGAGATCGCCGGCGCCGCGCTTCTCGGTCGCCGTGACCAGTTGCTCGGCCATCAGCTCGTCGTAGACGGGCCGCACGATGTTGCGGAAAACGCCGACCGGCGTGCCGCCGTGCGTTTCCTGAGTGACGCGCGACAGCGCGAACGCCAGCGCGGCGCTCTCGTGCTCCGAGTCGTGCACCAGCACGTCCGGATCATCGCCGGCACAGATCTCGATCGAGCCGTCCGCCCGCTGGCGCAGGCCCTTCTCCAGCTCCGCGCCCCAACGGATCGGCTCGCCGCTCCGCAAGTAGATCCGGTTCACGCCCTCCTTGTCGTCGCGGACGAAGTCCCACGCGTCGTCGTTGAAGATCGGGCAGTTCTGGAAGATCTCGACGAACGCTGTCCCCTTGTGCTGTGCCGCGGCGCGCAGCACCTCGGTGATCGACTTCTTGTCCGTGTCGATCGCACGCGCGACGAACGTCGCCTCCGCGCCGATCGCGAGCGACAACGGATTGAACGGGAAGTCGAGCGAACCCATCGGCGTCGACTTCGTCACCATGCCGAGCTCGCTCGTCGGCGAGTACTGGCCCTTCGTCAGTCCGTAGATCTTGTTGTTGAAGAGCAGGATCTTCAGGTTGACGTTGCGGCGCAGCGAATGAATCAGGTGGTTGCCGCCGATCGACAGCGCGTCGCCGTCGCCGGTCACGACCCACACCGATAGATCCGGCCGTGACGCCGCCAAGCCGGTCGCGATCGCCGGCGCGCGCCCATGGATCGAGTGCATCCCGTACGTGTTCATGTAGTACGGGAACCGCGCCGCGCAGCCGATGCCGCTCACGAACACTGTCCGCTCGCGCTCGATGCCGAGTTCGGGCATGAACGCCTGCATCGCGGCGAGGATGGCGTAGTCGCCACAGCCCGGGCACCAGCGCACCTCCTGGTCGGTGCGGAAGTCCTTCGCGGTGAGCTTCAGCCCGCCGCTGCCGTTTCCCGTGCCGTGCTCGCTCACTCGCCCACCAGCGCTCCGATCGCCTCGGCGACCTCGCCCGCGCGCAACGGCAGGCCGCTCACTCTGTTGTAGCCGACCGCGTCGACGAGGAACTCGGCGCGCACGAGCTTCAGCAGCTGACCGAGGTTCATCTCCGGGACGAGCACCTTCTCGTAGCGACGCAGCACCTCGCCCGTGTTGCGTGGGAACGGATTCAGATGCGTCAGGTGCGCATGCGCGACCTTGCGGCCGTCACGCCGCACGCGGCGGCATCCGGCCGCGATCGGCCCATACGTCCCGCCCCACCCGAGCACGAGCACCTTCGCGTCGCCGTCCGGGTCGTCGACCTCGAGCTCCGGGATGTCGCCCGCGATCCCCGCCACCTTCTGCGCGCGCAGGCGCGTCATCAGGTCGTGGTTCTCCGCGTCGTACGAGATGTTCCCCGTCCGGTCCGCCTTCTCGAGCCCGCCGACACGATGCTCGAGGCCCGGCGTCCCCGGCACGGCCCACGGCCGCGCGAGCGTCTGCTCGTCGCGCAGGTACGGGAGGAACTCGGCGCGCACGAGCTTCAGCAGCTGACCGAGGTTCATCGCGAGATAGGCGTCGGAAAGGAGGTACACCGGCGTGCGGTACTTCAACGCGATGCGGCACGCCTCGATCGCGGCGTGGAAGCAGTCCGACGGCGACTTCGCCGCGACGACCGGCACCGGCGACTCACCGTTGCGTCCGAACAGCACCAGTAGCAGATCGCCCTGCTCCGGCTTCGTCGGCATCCCGGTCGACGGGCCCGCGCGCTGGATGTCACAGATCACGAGCGGCAGCTCGAGCATGATCGCGAGCCCGATCGTCTCCGCCTTCAGCACCACGCCCGGCCCGGCCGACGTCGTGATGCCGAGCATCCCGCCGAACGCCGCGCCGACGGCCGCGCCCGCGGCGGCGATCTCGTCCTCCGCCTGGAACGTGCGCACGCCGAAGTTCTTGTAGCCCGCGAGCTCCTCGAGAATCGCGCTCGCCGGCGTGATCGGATACGCGCCGAGGAAGAGCGGCAGCCCCGACAGCTTCGACGCCGCAATCAGCCCATACGACAGCGCCTGGTTGCCGGTGATGTTGCGGTACGTCCCGGGCGCGAGCTTCGCCGGCTTGATCTCGTACGTGACCGCGAACGACTCCGTCGTCTCGCCGAACGCGTAGCCCGCCTGGAGCGCCTTGATGTTCGCGGCGGCGATCTCGGGGCGCTTCGTACCGAACTTTGCCTCGAGGAACGCAATCGTCGAGTCGACGTTCCGTCCGTACAGCCACGACATCAACCCGAGCGCGAACATGTTCTTCGAGCGTTCCGCCTCGCGAGACGTGACGCCTTCGATCTCCTTCAAGGCGCCGACCGTGAGCGTTGTCAGCGGCACCTCGTGCAGCTGGTACTCGTCGAGCGAGCCGTCCTCGAGCGGGTTCGTCGCGTAGCCGGCCTTCTGGAGATTCCGGTCGGTGAATGCGTCGGCGTCGAGGATCAGCGTGCCGCCCTTCGGCAGATCGTTGATGTTCGTCTTCAGCGCGGCCGGATTCATCGCCACGAGCACATTCGGCTGGTCGCCCGGCGTGAGGATGTCGTGGTCGGCGAAATGCAGCTGGAAGCCGGAGACGCCCGGCAGCGAGCCGGCCGGCGCCCGGATCTCGGCCGGGAAGTCCGGCAGCGTCGAGATGTCGTTCCCGAGGAGCGCCGTCTCGGACGTGAACTGCGACCCGGTCAGCTGCATACCGTCGCCAGAGTCGCCGGCGAACCGGACGATTACCGTGGACAGCTGCTCGACGGGCTTCGCCATCGCTCGCTCACAGGTATAGCGCAACGATTGGAGGTCGGGCCCGGGCCCGCGCCCTCCGGTCACCGTCCAGGAGTAGCGAGCAGCAGCGCGTTCCCCGCCGGGTCGCGCACGAGCACGCCGTCCTCACGCGTCTCCGGCTCCTGGCTCGCAGCCGCGACGCGTGCGGCGATCCGGTCGCGCTCAGCTGCATCCGGCACGACGATCGCTGCCTGGAGCAGCCGTGCGGTCCCAGGCGGCGCCGGTGACGCGCCGCGACTCTCCCACGTGTTCGCGCCGATGTGATGGTGGTAGCCACCGGCGCTGAGGAACGCCGCGGCCGGGCCGAGCTGCGCCATCACGTCGAAGCCGAGCACGTCGCGGTAAAAGGCGACCGTGTCGTCGACGTCCGCGACGCACAGGTGCGTGTGACCGACGACGGTTCCGTCCGGCAGGCCGTCGTACGGCTCGCTGGCAGGATCGTCGAGCTCGCCGAGCAGATTCTCGACGTCGAGCGGCTCCGTGCCCATCAGCTCGCCCACCCGTCCCTCCCACAGCTCACGCGGCCGGTCGGCGTAGATCTCGATCCCGTGGTGATCGGGATCGCGCAGGTAGATCGCCTCGCTCACCTTGTGGTCGGAGAGGCCGGTCAACGCGGTGCGGTCGCGTGACGCGTGCGCGAGCCAGCGTGCGAGGCTCGGCCGGTCGGGAACGAGCAGCGCCACGTGGAAGAGGCCCGTATGCCCGTGGCTGGGCTGCGCGCCCGGCTCCTCGACGAGGCGCACGAGCTCGGTGTCGGCCCCGAGTGACGCGCGCCCGTTCTCGCGCTCGAGCAGCCGCAGCCCGATCTCGCGTTGCCAGTACTCGAGCGAGCGGTCGAGGTCGGCCACCGACAGCTCGACGGGGCCTATCCGCGTCTCGGGGGCGATCGCCATGGGATTGACGATAACGACGTCAGCCTTGGCTGTGCTTGAGCACGGATTCCTGCTCCTGGGCGGCCTGGAGCGAGAGCGAGCCGGCGCAGACCTTCGCGTTCAGCTCGTTCTCGATCCGGTCGACGGCGGCGGCGCGCGGATACGGCTCCGGCCAGAGGTTGCGCGGGTCGGTCGGGTCGCCGCCGAGCTCGAGGCTGATCAGGTGGTCCTCCTGGTAGTTGGAGAGCCGCCCGGACTCGCCGTACGTGCGCATCTGCCTCTTCTTGAGCGCGTTCGTGTACTCGACCGGCGGACGGATGGTGCGCGTCCAGCCGCGACGGCAGATCGTGGAGCCGATCGTCGCCTGCGTGACGTCGGCGTTGAGCACGCCGGGCGTGCGCACGGGGTCGGCGCGCACCCCGGCGTTCACGCCGTGCGGCTCGAGCCTCAGCGCGAGCGCGAGGACGAGCAGGGCGACGGCCCCGAGCAGGAGCACCTGGCGTGTCGTCACCTACACGGAGGGTACGGCGGGCGCGCCGATGCTTGCAAGACGCTCATTCGGACGCGTCCGCAGGACGAGCGCGCCGGCGAGGCCCCAGACGCAGTACGCGACCCAGGGATCGCCGATCACGTCCGTCTGGATTGCCAGGACGAGCACGGCTGCGAATGCGGCCGCAAGGCCGGCCGCCCACGAGTCCTCGCGCGCAGCCCGCACGAGCCCGGCGAGCAGCACGAGCCCCCAGGCCGTCCAGAGCAACGAGCCGAGCACCCCGAGCTCGACCCCGAGCTCCGTGTAGTTCGACTCGCCCGCGAGCGGCTTCGTGTCCGTGCGCGACGCAGTCTGGCCGACGTTGCCGAGCCCGTATCCCTGCGGATGGTCGATCATCGTGCGCACGCCCTCGCGCAGGCTGATCCAGTGCGAGTGCAGCGACGGCTCGCTCGCGCTCGTCGCGCTGAAGTCGCCCGCGCCGCCCTGCTTCTTCGCACGCGCGTGCTGATAGACGAGATCCGCCTTCGTCCAGTTCCCGGTCGGCCCGATCTTCGGGAAGAGGTGCGCCCAGCCGACCGCGACGGCGACGATGAGGACGGCCGCACCGAGCGCGAACGGCGTCCGGCGAACCGCGGCGAGCACGACGAGTCCGGCCGCGAGCGCGAGCAGCGACGCGCGCGAGAACGTCCAGAGGAGGCCCGCAGCCGTGACCACGGCGAGCGCGATCGCCGCAGTCCGTCGTCGCAATGCCGCAGCAGCGACGAGAAGCGCTACCACGAACAGGTAGCTGCTCGCGAGCGGGCTGAGGAACGTCGAGACGAGCCGGCGCAGGAACGGCTTGTCGCCGCCGACGTTGTAGATGAAGTTCTCCGGCAGGCCCGCGACGCGCGGGTGCTCTCCCGTTCCGTGATATTCGTAGCCGAGGTGGCGGTGGAAGTAGTCGACGACGCCGTTCGTCCGCCACCAGCCGATCGGCACCGCGTACGCATCGACGAGACCGAGGGCTGCCTCGAAGCCGGCGACGCCGAGCAGCGTCCACGCGAGCCGGCGCAGGTCCTCGCGGCCGAGCCGCAACGAGCGCCCAAGGAAGTACGCCGCGACCGGGACGACGTCGTGCCTGAGCGCGAGCGCGACGGCGTGCGTGCCCGCGTGCCCTCCGAGCGCGGACTGCGGGATGGCGGCGTAGACGAGTGCGAGCGCGGCGAACGCGAGCGCGATCCAGTCGCCGAGCCAGGGGCGGAAGGGGAACCGCCGGTTGCGCACCGCGTCGAGCGCGACGTGCGCGAGCGCGACGGCGACGAGGATCTCCTAGCGCGAGACCGACGAGGAAGAGATAGAGCGCGGCGACCGGACGGAGCCAGACCGCCGCAGCCGCGACGGCGAGGAGCAGCGCGTAGAGGCCGAGCTCGACGACCGTCACGAGCGCGAGGGTACAGCGGGCGGGGGCATGAAGCCCCCGCCCGCCGTCGGGGTCGGCTCAGGCCGGGCCCCACGGGTCGCCGCCAAGGAGCATGGCCAGAGCGGCCACGACGAGCATGAGCAATGCGAACCTGACGTACAGAGACTTGCCGGACATGTGCTCCTCCTTTGGAGCTCGGAGTCCCTCGAACGAGGGGCTCGGGACGAGGTGCGAACGGCCGCAGAGGGACGACGGGCTCGCTCAGCCCGGGCCCCACGGGTCGCCGCCAAGGAACATGGCCAGAGCGGCCACGACGAGCATCAACAGGCCGAACCTGACGTACAGGGACGTGCCGGACATGGGCTCCTCCTTTGGAGCTCGGAGTCCCTCGGACGAGGGACTCGATGGGGTTGTGGCGAACGGAACAGGTGCGATTGCCCGTTGTCAAGAAAGTGGTCCGGTTGACGATCATGAGACAACCGTGCAGAATCCCGAGCGCATGCCACCCGACTCATCGCCAGCCGCGGGCGAGACGATCGGGGAGCGGCTCAAGCGCCTGCGGCTGGAACAGGGTTTTTCGCAGCGCGAGCTTGCTGCCCCGGGCGTCTCGTACGCCTATATCTCCCGCATCGAGGCCGGCACCCGCCAGCCGTCGGTGAAGGCGCTGCGGCGGCTCGCGGCGAAGCTCGGGGTGACCGCCGACTTTCTCGAGACGGGCTCACAGTTCCGGCCCGAGGAGCAGCGTGAGCTGCGACTCGCGGATCTCGAGCTGGCACAAAGGCTGGGAGACCCCGCGGATGTCGAGCCTCTGCTGCAAGCCCTCCTCGACGACGCGCTCGCCGCGGGCGACGGCAACTGCGCACAGCGCGCACGGGTCGCGCTCGCAGCCGCGGCGATGGAGCGGGCCGACTGGAAGACGTCCGCGGAACTGCTCGAAGCGGCGATCGAAGGCGAGCCGTTCGCGCCGCGGGATCGATATGACGTCTATACGAACCTCGGGCGTTCCTACGCGGCGTCCGGCCGGGCGCAGGAGGCCGTCGAGTTGTACGAGCGCTGCCTCGAAGCGATCAGAGATTCCGGAGACGTGGCGCTCGAGGCGAGATACGCCGCGCAGCTGAGCTATGCGCTGACCGACCTCGGCGAGCTTGCACGCGCGGAGGAAGTCGTCGGCCACGCGCTCCGCCGCCTCAACGAGACGCACGATCCGTACATGCGCGTCCGCCTCTACTGGTCGATGGCGCGACTCGCGAACGCCGAGGGGCGCGCATCCGTCGCGCTCACCAACATTCGCAAGGCGATCGCTCTCCTCCAGGCGACCGACGACACGTTGCACCTCGCGCGCGCCCACATCCTCGCGAGCGGCATCACGCTCTCTCGCGGCGACGCCGACAACGCGGAGGATCATCTCGACCGGGCGGAGCAGCTGCTCAGCACTCCGGCCGCGGCTGAGGACGTCGTTGAGATCACGATCCAGCGCTCACGCATCGCAGCGCTTCGCAGCGAGGGCAAGCCGGCGGTCGAGCTCGCGCGCCGCGCGCTCGAGCTGAACGCGAGCAAGAGCCCGATCGACGACGGCCGTGCGTTCTTCGCGCTGGGCGACGGGCTCGCGCTCACCGCCGAGCACGCCGGAGCGGACGAGGCATACCGCCGAGCGGCCGAGGTCCTCGAGCAGCAGCACCAGTGGCGCGACGCGACGAATGCCTGTCGCTCGTGGGCGAAGATGCTCCGCGAGCAAGGCCGTGAAGAGCAGGCGCTCGATGTGCTCGAGCGGGCGACCGAGCTCAGCATGCGCACGACGCCTGCCCCGGCGCACAGCCAGCGTTGAGCATCGAGCTCGCGGTCGCGCCGCGCGGGCCGTACTCGCTTCCGTTCTCTGCCCGCTTGGCGAGCGACGCGACACGCACGTTCCGCGACGGCCTGCTGACGCAGGTGCTCGAGATCGACGGCCGCATCGAGGTCGCTCGCGCGTGGCAGGCGCCGCGGGGCGCGGTCATGATCGTTGCCGAGTCGGAGGCCGGCGCCGAGCGCCTGCGCTGGATCCTCGCGCTCGACGACGACCACTCCGAGTTCCTCCTCCGCTTTCGCGACGACCCGCTGCTCGGCCGCGCGTCGCGCGTCCTCCGCGGACTGCGGCCCGTGCGCGTGCCGACCGTCGCGCAGGCGCTGCTGCGCGCGTTCTGCGGGCAGCTGATCGAGGCGAAGACGGCGCGACGGCTCGAGCAGACGATCATCCGGACGATCTGCCGGGCCGGACCGGAGCGACTCCACGTCTCGCCGACGACCCGCGACCTCGCGGCGCTCGCGCCGTCGCAGCTGCGGGCGCTCGGGCTGCACACCCGCCGCGCCGCCGCGCTCGTCCGGCTCTGCCGCTCCGTCGAGCTCGAGCGTCTGCACGAGCAGCCGACCGCGGCGGTCGCGCGGCGGCTCGAGCGCGAGCGCGGGCTGGGGCCGTGGTCGGTCGGCGTCGTCTGCCTCCAGGGACTCGGGCGCAGCGACTACGGACTCGTCGGCGACCTCGGGCTCGTGAAGTTGCTGCGCACGCGTCGCGGCCGCCCGGTCGAAGGCTGGGAGACGGCCGAGCTGCTCGAGCCGTACGGCGAGTGGGCCGGACTCGCGAGCGTGTACCTGCTCGCGGCCCTCGGCCGCGGGCTCCTGCCCGTCGGCGACGCGCGCGCCGCGTAGGCTTCGTCCGCGATGGCGGAGAGACGGATTGCGATCATCGGGGCCGGCCGCATCGGCGAGGCGCTGCTCTCCGGGCTGCTCAGCTCCGGCTGGCGATCGCGCGAGGAGATCGTCGTCACCAGCCGGAATGAGAGCCGCGTCGCGGAGCTGCGCGAGCGGCACGGTGTCGAGGCGACGACCTCGAACCCGGACGCGGTGCAAGGCGCGGAGCTCGTCGTCGTCGCGGTGAAGCCGCAGGACATCGACACGCTGCTCGCCGAGATCGGCCCGCTGCTCTCGCCCGACCAGACCGTGCTGTCGGTCGCCGCCGCGATCCGGACGCCA
>WNFC01009257.1_pt1 | contig 10905 bp, 5 predicted proteins | sample 5400541 | NCBI WGS metagenome assembly WNFC01 (sample SAMN13153342, study PRJNA577476) | soil metagenome | isolation source: 120 cm saprolite under Douglas fir tree site 2 hole 2 replicate 1 | place: USA:California | collected 2015-04-18
CGAGACCGAGGCGCTCCAGGCAGAGGCGGCGGGACTACGCGCAGAACTGGAGCGGGCCCGCTCGGCGGCGACGGTCTTGCCAGCGCACCAGGAGCTGATCGAGCAGGAGGCCAGGCGGCTGTACGGCGGGGCGCTCGCGTCGCTTTGCTTCGAGGTTCGTCGAGCACTCAACGCCGTCCCCGGTTACTCGCGCCTGCCGCTCCGCGACGCCGAGAGCCATCAGCAGGACGACGTGCGCGCGATCGAGGTGGCCGGCGAGCGCCTTCTCGTCTTCTTCAACGATCTCCACGACCTCTCGCGCGCCGAGGCGAAGTCGCTCGTGCTGGAGCCGGAGGCGGTAGATGTGGAAAGCGCCCTTCGCCAGGCGGCGCGGGAGGGGGCCGAGCGGCCGCAGCGCAAGCTCAGCGACTTCCTGGTCGCGGCCGAGCCGGGCCTTCCCCTCGTGCGCGCCGACCGGGCTCGCCTCGCGCAGATTCTGGCTGCCCTCGTCCAATGCGGGGGCGCCGCCGAGACGGTGCTGTCGGCCCGCCCGGCCGGCAAGTTCGTCGCTCTGGGCGTCGCCCACCCCGACCTCACTGTCGCGGACGGCGCGCGTCTCTTCGATCCGCTCGCCGCCAACGGCGAGGACGGCGCCACACGCGTCCGGCTCGCCCTCGCGCGGTCGCTGGCGACGCTGAGCGGCGGCGAGCTGACGGTCACGGCGGGCGAGGTGACCGGCGCCGTCTTCACGCTGACGCTGCCGGCGGCGACGCGAGGCGATGGGCGAGCCCGGCCACGAGCCCGTCCGCCTACCGACGGCTGACGAGGGTGACGCGTGGACTGGGTCGCCCAGACGCTCCGACACTATCCGGAGATCGCCATCCTCGCCACGCTCGCGATCGGGTTGTGCGTGGGGCCGCTGAAGTTGGGGAAGTTCAGTCTCGGGAACGTGACCGCGGTGCTGCTGGCGGGGGTGCTCATCGGGCAGCTGAACATCACGATCGCGCCGAGCGTGAAATCGGTGTTCTTCCTGATGTTCCTCTTCGCAGTGGGCTACGGCGTGGGACCGCAGTTTTTTCGCGGACTGAAGAGCGACGGCCTGCCCCAGGTGATCTTCGCCTGCGTCCTGTGCGTCGCCGTGCTCCTGTCCACGTACGTCGCCGCCAGCCTGGCCGGGTACCACGCGGGCCTCGCGGCCGGACTCCTCTCCGGTGCCGCCACCAGCTCGGGGGTGCTCGGGGTGGCGACCGACACCATCAACGGGCTCGGTCTCCCGCCGGACCGCGCGAAAGCGTGGACCGACGCCATGCCCATCGCCTACGCGGTCACCTACCTCTTCGGGACGGCTGGCTCGGCGTGGTTCCTGGCGTTCATCGGGCCCAGGCTACTCGGCGTCGATCTCGTCGAGGAATGCAAGGACTACGAGCGAAGGCTGGGCGGACTGAAGGCCCATGAGGGTGGGCTCGGGACCGACGCCAAGGTGGCGTTCCGCGCGTACAAGATCGCGTCGGATTCGAAGTTCGTGGGCCAGCGCTTCTCGGACCTCGAGGAAAACCTCGAGGCGCCCGGGGTCCCCGCCTTCGTCGACGCCGTCCGGCGGGGCGGTCATATCGTGACCGCCGATCCCGACTGGCCGATCCAGGACGGCGACGTGCTGGCAATCGTGGCCGCGCGCGAGGCGCTCCTCAGGAGGGAGGCCGACCTCGGTGCCGAGGTGGACGACCGCGAGTTGCTCGCCTCCCCGCTCGAGATCGTGGATGTCGTCATCACGAACAAGACCGTGGCCGGGAAGACTCTTCGGCAGATCGCTGCGGCGCATGACCACCAGGGTCCCGGGGTGTTCCTCCTCAAGCTGATCCGCCAGCGGCAGGAGATGCCCTTCACGCCCGGGACCACGGTGGACCGCGGCGACGTGCTGCAGATCATGGGCGCCAAGCGTGATGTCGAGCGGGCGGTCGAGGTGCTGGGCTATGCCGAGCGGTCCGGCGGGGTCTTCATGGGCCTGGGCATCGTGGCGGGCGTCGTGGTCGGGGTGTTCAGCATCCTCATCGGCGGCGTGCCCCTCAGCCTCAGCACCAGCGGCGGCGCCCTCGTCGCCGGTCTGGTGGGCGGCTATCTCCGAACCGTCAATCGCACCTTCGGCCGCATCCCCGAGCCCACCCTGTGGGCCTTCAACAACATGGGGCTCACGATCTTCATCGCCGTGGTGGGCATCAGCACGGGCCCCGGATTCCTCAAGGGCTTGAAGGAGGCCGGAATCGGCCTGTTCCTGTGGGGCATGTTCGTGACCGTGATGCCCCTCATCGTCGGGATCTTCGCGGGGAAGTACGTGTTCAAGTTCCATCCCGGCGTCCTGCTCGGCGCCTGCGCGGGAGCGCGCACCACGACGGCGGCGCTGGGGGCCATCCAGGACGTGGCGCAGAGCAACGTCCCCGCCCTCGGCTACACGATCGCATACGCGGTCGGCAACACGTTACTGATCGCCTGGGGTGTGGTCATCGTGCTCATGCTGAGGTAGCGCGACCTCCTCGACATGAGCCGTGCGGCGGCGCGTCCTGCGCCTGCTCGCGCGGCGCGGCTTCGCGCCCGACGTAGAGGCCGCGCGCTTCTTCACCGTAGAACCTGTGTAGCCCGCCTTACGAGAGTCACGCCAAAAAACTTTGGCTCACGAGAGGGTGTCGTCATACTTCTCGGGAGAGCCTGGGCTGAAGACGGCCGCAGCCGATAAGGAGAGGGTGGCATGGAAGCTGTCAAGGGACAGGCGGCAGCCGGTCGCACAGCCCCACTCCGGACTCCTCGGGAGGCGCTCTCTCCCGATCCAGTCCAGCGATCAGGCCTCGAGAATCTCCGAATCTGCCGGCCGGGCAGATTCCGTTGTGTGTGGAAATACCTGTAGCAGACATCGGCCGGGGCTGCTGGCCCGCAGAAGTCTCCGAGATCAATCGGGTCATGCAGGCGATCCGCGAGATTCTCTGTGAGTAGCGACACCAACGAGAGCCTGACGGGGCCGACGGCTGTGCCGTTTGTCGAGCCCGCCGACCGCGCCTCTATCGGTCTGGGCGTCCAGGGCCGCTACCGGATCGTCGGCGAGCTGGGGACGGGCGCGTTCGGGACCGTGTATCTCGCCGAGGAGGAGACGACCGGCCACCGGGTCGCGATCCGGCTCCTGCCTCGCGGGCTCGTGGGCGCACCCCACGCCGTGGAGGCGGTCCAGCGCATGATCCGGTCGGTTGTCTACGCATCGACGGCCCATCCGGGACTCGTTCGCGTCCGGGAGTTCGGTGAAGCCGAAAAGGGCCGACCCTTCGTGGCGATGGAGTTCGTCGAGGGGCGCCGTTTGAGCGAGATCCTGTCGGAAGGCGAGCCGCTCGACATCGGCGCCGCGCTCCGCTTGTCGCTCGACCTCGGCGGAGCCGTGGAGGCGCTAAACAACCAGGGCCTGATCCACGGCGCTCTCCGCCCCTGCAACGTGATGGTTCTCGAGGATGGGCGCGTCAAGCTGATGGACGTGGAGCTGGCGGGCCTGCGCGACGCGCCGGCGATGGAGGGCGTGATCACCGCGAAGCCACCGGCAGAATACCTCTCGCCCGAGCAGATCCGTCAGGCGCCGGTGACAGAGAAGACGGACATTTATGCGTTCGCAGTTACCCTCTACGAGCTGTTCTGTGGCGTGCCCCCATTCCGGGCGGCGACGAGCGAGGCTGTCCTCGCAAAGCACCTGACGGAGACGCCGGTCCGGATGAGCTTGCGCCGGCCCGCCGTTCCCGTCGTCGTGGAGCGCATCGTCAGGCGAGCGCTCCACAAGCAGCCGGAGCCGCGGCCGTTCATGACGGACGTCCTCGATCGGCTCTGGGCGAAGGCGAACACGCCGGCGACTCGGTGGAAGCGGACGGCCGCGGTCGTGGGCGGCGCCGCCCTCGCGGCGTCGATCGCAGTGCTCGTGGCCTGGAGCATGTTCGCACCGCGGCCGTCGGCCCTGCGCTCGCTTGCGCAGTCAGCATCGCTTCTGGCAGCCGAGCAAGCCCAGGTGAACGCGTCCCCGACATCGAGTGCTCCCGCCGCCGCGCCGCGCGTAGCGCCGATGGCCGGGCCGGCCACGCCAGCGGTGCAGCCGTCGGCGGCGGTGAGCCCTGCCGCGGAGAACCGCGCCTACTGGATCCAGGTCGGGGCGTTTAAGGATCCCGAAGCCGCCAAGCGGCTGGCCGGGCGTCTCCATCAGCAGAAGTACCGCGTCGAGGCGTCGTCCGCGGGGGCTGGCGAGCGGGAGACCGTGGGCAGTGCGCCATCTGCGTCGGCGCCAGCCGCGGTGAGTACCCGCGGCGATGTGCTGCACCGCGTGCGCGTCGGGCCCTACGCGGATCGCGCCGCCGCGACCTCGGCTCTCAAGGCGCTCGAGGGGAAGGGCTACAAGCCCTTCATCGCGAGGAGGTGACGCGTGCCCAGCTCAGCTGCCACACCGTCGACGTAGGCGGTGACGTTCGCGGCAGCCCTGGATGTGGAGCAAATCTTCGAAGACCCGATTCGCACCTGCATTTCTACGCCGATGACCTAGATCGTTTTGACCGATCGATCTCCAACTCGGCGCTCACGGGTTGCTCGACGGACGGCGATGAGCCCGTTACTCGCACTTGGATCCCGTGCTTCTTGATCCGGTACCACAGGCTCTGCTCGGTGATGCCGAGCAGCCGCGCGGCGCGTACTTGCACACCATCCGCACGTCCGAGCGCCGCGAGAATCATCTGGCGCTCGACGTCGACGATCGTCTCGTCGAGCGAGCGCCCGGATGCCGTCGCAGATGCCGGCACGAGCTCCTTGACGCTGGCCGTCTGGATCGCCGGGGGAAGGTGCTCGGGCCGGATGACCCCGTCGGACAGCAGGACCGCGCCCTCGAGGACGTGCTTCAGCTCGCGGACGTTTCCCGGCCACGCGTGCACCCACAGGCACTGCAGCGCCTCGTCGGAGAGCGTAGCGGTCGTCCGGGATAGTTTGCGCCGTGCGCGATCGAGGAAGGTGTTGATGAGCTCGGGGAGATCGTCGAGGCGCTCGCGCAGCGGCGGGAGTCGGAGCTGGATTCCATGCAGGCGATAGAACAGGTCCGCCCTGAATCGACCCTCCGCGACGAGCTGACCGAGGGTCTGGTTCGTCGCGGCGATGATCCGCACGTCGACGTCGATCGGCCGTTCGCCGCCTACGCGCTCGATCCTACGTTCTTCGATCGCGCGCAGAATCTTCGCCTGCATGCCGAGGGGCATATCGCCGAGCTCGTCGAGGAACAGCGTGCCGGCGCGGGCCAGCTCGAAGCGTCCGACCCGCGTTCGGACGGCGCCGGTGAAGGCGCCACGCTCGTGGCCGAACAGCTCGGATTCGAGGAGACCCTCCGGGATAGCGGCGCAGTTCACGGCGACCAGGGGGCCGTCCTTGCGCGCGCTCCGGCGGTGGATCGCCTGCGCCAGAAGCTCCTTGCCAGTGCCGCTCTCGCCCTCGATCAGCACCGTGAGGTCCGTCGGCGCCCCGCGCCTCGCTGCCTCCAGCGCGCGAACGAAAGCCTGGCTCGAGCCGACGAGCTCCTCGAAGCCGGTCGCCCGTGACGCCTCGAGCATGGCGATGTGCTGCTGGAGACGCCGGCGCTCGAGGGCCCGCCCCACGACGATCTCGAGCTCGGCGATCTTCAGCGGCTTGGTGAAGAAGTCGTACGCCCCGCGGCGCAACGCCTCCGTGGCGGCCTGCCTGACGGCGTAGGCCGTCATGGCGATGATCGGCGTGTCGGGGGCGAGCTCCCGGCACTCCGGGATCGCCTCGAGGCCGTCTCCGTCCGGTAATCTCAGATCCAGCAGCACGAGGTCGTACGGCGCCGCCTTCAGCCGCTCCCGTGCCGCCGTGAGCGTGGCGACGGCCTCGGCCCGGAAGCCCCTGCGCCCCATCGCTTCGCAGAGGACGAACGCGAGGTTCTCATCGTCCTCGACGACGAGGATCTGGTCAGGCATTGGCGGCCGCCACCGTAGCCGGTTGTAGCGCGGGCAGCTCGACGACGAAAGTCGTGGCGGTCCGGCCGTCGCTCTCGACGCGGATGGCGCCCTGATGCGCCTCGACGACCTGCCGGGCGATCGCGAGTCCGAGGCCGGTCCCTCTCGGCTTCGTCGTGAAGAACGGCTGGAAGATGCGCTCCTGCAGCTCGGGCGGGATGGCGGCGCCCCCGTTCGTGACCATGACCTGCACCGCGCCGTCGTTCATGAGCCCCCGAACGGCGACCTCGCCGTCGCGGCTCGCTTCCAGCGCATTCTGGATCAGGTTGGTGAAGACCTGGTCGAGAAGCACCGGGTCGCCGTTCACGGGCATGAGCGGCCGCTCCATCGCCAGGGAGGGTCGGCGGCCCGGCCACGCCGCGATCAGGCCCTCGAGGAGCTCGTCCAGGAGGACGGGCTGCCAGCTCTCCGGCTCGGGATGCGTGAAGCTCAGGAGCTTTTCGACGAGTCGCTCCTGGCGCTCGACGCCTTGGAGGATGCGCTCGAGATACTGGCGCGGGCGATCGTGCTCCGCAAGGTCAGCCTGCAGGAGTTCTACGAGTCCGCGAACGCTGGCGAGCGGCGTTCGCACCTCGTGCGCGACCCGCGCCGCCATCTCACCGAGAAGCGCGAGCTGATCGGCCCGTTTGATCTGCTCCCGGATGTGCCGCTTCTCCGACGCATCGCGCAGCAGCAGCACGAAACCGACACCGGGCGCTCGCCCAGGTTGGCTCTGGATCGTTACGTCGAGGAGGAGCGATCTCCCGGACCACGTGCTCGCCTGAACCTCGTCGACGTGAAGCACCGTCGGCGCCAGCTCCGCTTGACCCAACGCGTGGGCGAGGGGCTCGTTGCCGCCGGCGACCGGGAGCGGGCCGTCCACGCCGAGCAGCGGCCGTCCGCGGAAGCGCGCGAGATCGGGCCCCAGGAGGGTCTCAGCTGTCACGTTGAACATGAGAAGCCGGCGGGCGTCGTCCACGACTAGCATCGCGGCAGGAAGCCGTGCAAGGATGTCGCTGTCCGAGATGAAGCGATCCATCGAGAGCGTGAGGCGCCCCACGGCCGCGTCGAGCGCCCCGAGCTCGTCCGAAGCGCGATCGTCCGGGGTACCGTCGGCGGTGGGCACCGCGGCCTCTGTCCGCTCGACGATGGCCCAGATCCGCCGGCTCCACGCGACGCCGAGCACGAGCCCCCCGAGCCCGGCGAGACCGCCGACGGCGACAGCCGCCGCGAACAGGGCGTTCTGGACGTCCGGCGCGAAGCCGCCTCGCGCCGCGATGAACGGCCGCTGGAGATAGAGAAGAGTCAGCATGCTCGCCGTCGCGGCGAGCGCCATGACGACCGAGAGCATCACCCCCAGGCGGAGCGCGATGCGATAGTGGGGGGGAGCGCCGTGGACCGGCGTCACTTGATCCCGCCCCGCATCGCCTGCCCGAGGTTGAAGATGGGCATGTAGAGCGCGAAGATCACGCTGCCGGCGATCCCGCCCAGCAGGAGGATCATGATGGGCTCCACCAGCGTCGAGAGCGCCGCCACGGTGGCGTCCACCTGGGCTTCGTAGTAGACCGCCGCCTTGCCGAGCAACGCCGCGAGAGCGCCGCTCTCCTCTCCCGAGGCCACGAGCTGTGTCACCATCGCGGTGAAGGCGCCGGTCTGCTGCATCGTGTCGGCGAGTGTGCCGCCATTGCGCACGCCCCGCTCCACCGCGAGCAGCGCCCGCGCGATGGTGCGGTTACCGGCCACGTGCGTCACGATGTCGAGCGCGTCCAGGAGCGGCAGGCCGGACTGTAGAAGAAGGCTCAGCGTGCGGCACGTCCGAGCCAGGACCGCCTTGCGGATGAGCGGCCCGAACAGGGGGATGCGGAATTTCAGCGCGTCGAGGACGTCGCGACCGCGCTCCGTGCGCACCGCCGTGACGACGGCGGCGACGACGAGCCCGACGCCGAGCACCGTGAGAACTGCGGACTCTCGGACGAGCCGGCTCACCGCGACGAGCACGAGGGTCGGTGCCGGCAGCGTCGCGTTGGCCTTGGCGTACACGCCTTCGAAGATCGGAACGATGTACACGATCATGGCCACCACGATCGAGAGCGTGGTGGCGAGGACGGTGATCGGGTAGGCGAGAGCGCCCTTGACCTTTCGCCGGAGCTGCTCGGCCTTCTCGAGATGGGTGGTCAGGCTGTTGAGGATCACGACCAGCGCGCCGCTCGCCTCGCCAGCGCGCACGGCCGCCACATAGAGACCACTGAAGACGGCCGGATACTGTCGGAGTGAGTCGGCGAAGGAGTTGCCGGCCGCCAGCGAGTCGCGGACGTCCTCGACGATCTTCCCGAATCGCCGATCGCTGGACTCCCGGCCGAGCGCGGTGAGGATCCGGACCAGATGGAGGCCGGCCTCCAGCATGGCGGCGAGCTGGCCGGTGAAGAGCACCAGCGTGGCGAGGCGGACATGCCCCCTGACGCGCCGGAACGACCGCTGGAGCACCTGGCGAAGCGGGGCGGCGCGGGGAGCATCGGCAGCGCGGAGGGAGATGACGAGCTGTCCGCGGTTTCGGAACTGCTGTAGCAGTTCCGCCGAGTCCTCAGCCTGCTGTCTGCCCCGGCCGATGGCACCGGCGGAATCCACGACCTCGTACTCGAAGACCGGCATCGTTACTCCTGGTCGGCCACGACGGCCAACACTTCCTCGAGCGTGGTGACGCCCTGCGCGACCTTGCGCAGCCCCGACAGCCGCAACGGAATCATCCCGTTCTTGAGCGCGAACTCCCGGATGTGGTCGGCGGAGACGCCGGAGAGAATCATGCCCCGGACATCGGCGGTGATGCGCAAGACCTCGAACAACGCCACCCGTCCGGCGAACCCGGTGTTTCGGCACCGCTTGCACCCGCGACCACGGTAGAGGACGTCGGGGCAACCGACCTCGGCGAGCACGACCCGGTCGTCGGGACCCGGCTCGTACGGCTCCTTGCAGTGCGTGCAGATCTTTCTGATCAACCGCTGCGCCGCCGTGAGGTTCACCGCGGACGCCACCAGGAAGGGCTCGACGCCGATGTTGACGAGGCGCACGATCGTCGACACGGCGTCGTTGGCGTGCACGGTAGAGAAGACGAGGTGCCCGGTGAGCGCCGCGCGGACTGCGATCTGGGCGGTCTCGTTGTCACGGATCTCGCCGATCATGATGACGTCAGGGTCCTGTCTCAATATGGCGCGGAGCGAGCGCGCGAAGTCGAACCCGATCTCGCTCTTCACCTGCACCTGCTGGATCCCGGGTTGCCGGTACTCGACCGGGTCTTCCACCGTCACGATGTTCTTCCGTGGGGACTTGATCGCCTTGAGGGCGGTGTGCAGGGTGGTCGACTTACCGCTCCCGGTCGGCCCGGTCATGAGGATCATTCCCCATGGCCGCCGGATGGCGTCGCGGAACAGTGTGAGCTGGTCGGGATCGAAGCCGAGGCTTTCGAGCGTGTAGTGCCGGACGACGGCCTCCTTCAGGAGCAGGCGGAGGACGATCTTCTCACCGTGAATCGAGGGAAGCGTGGACACGCGAAAGTCGATCTCGGTGTCCTCCACGCGGGCCGAGAAGCTGCCGTCCTGCGGCAGCCGCCGCTCCGCGATGTCGAGTCGCGAAATGATCTTGAGCCGGGAGACAACGGCAAGATGCAGCGGCCGCGGCACTTCGAGGAGCTCGTAGAGCAGCCCGTCGATCCGGTAGCGGATGAGCGTGCGATCCTCGAACGGCTCGACGTGGATGTCGGAGGCGCCGTCGCTGGCGGCCCGTGTCAGCGCGTAGTTGACGAGCTTGACGACGGGGGGGTCGTCCGCCTGCGTCCGTAGCTGCTTGAGGTCGACCGTGTCCTCTACCCCGACGGCAGAGACCACGGTCAGGCCTAGATCCTGGCGCACGATTTCGTCGTCGCGTTCGACGCTCACCGCGCGATAGTGTCGCTGGATCGCGGTCTGGATCGCGGCCTCGGGCGCGATCCGGAAATCGACATCGAGGCCGGTGACTCGCCGGACCTCGTCGAGCGCCAGCACGTTGAGAGGGTCGGCGGTGGCCACCACCAGCTGCCGGGCGGACCGCTCGACGGCGATGATCATGTTCAGGCGAGCCGTCTCCTCCGGGAGGATCCTGACCACCTCGGGCGGCAAGTTCGCGATCTCCTCCTCGCTCATCAGCGGCTTGTCGAACTGCAGGGCCAGGCACTCCAGGAGCGCGCTCTCGCTGATCATCTTCAGCTCGACCAGGACCCGGCCGAGTCGCAGTGAGCCCTGGCGCTGTCGCTCGAAAGCGGCTGCGAGCTGTTCCTGCGAGAGCAGACCGCGCGTGATCAGCACCTGCCCGAGGTGTTGCCACCTGCGCTGGCGCTCGCGCGCGCCGGCCAGCGGGGTCACACTTCGGGGGGGCCGGTGTTCTGGGTCCACGCGATCAGTTCCGGCGATCATCGCCACGGATGTGGGCGCACCTTGCGTTCACGCTGGTCATTGTTAGCGGGCACGCGCGCTTGGTGGATGTGTCGGTCATGTTGACAGATCTCCCCGCACCCAGACTGGCTTCCCACGTCTGGGTAGGGAACACAGCAAGACCGGTACCGGACTCTTGACGGCTGCAAAATCACTGGGTTAGAGCTGGGGAAGGCTGGAGGGGCGCTGGAAAGAACTCGTCCACTATCGGTGTGTTCATGGTCACCTCGGTCATCGCCGTTCTTTGGGCGGCCGGGAGAACCTGAGATGCTGCTCGATCAGGGCGCGGTCGGGGTGCCCTGGAGCGAGCGCGAGGAATTCGCGGTAGTGCACGGCCGCGGCGAGCGTCTGGCCGTCGCGGTCGAGCGCGACCGCGAGGTTGCGGTGGGCTTCGGCGTGTTTCGGATCGAGGGCGAGGCTCCGCTGGATCGCCTCGATCCCGCGTCGATGTTGTCCGCGACGCA
>WNFC01009258.1_pt1 | contig 10905 bp, 6 predicted proteins | sample 5400541 | NCBI WGS metagenome assembly WNFC01 (sample SAMN13153342, study PRJNA577476) | soil metagenome | isolation source: 120 cm saprolite under Douglas fir tree site 2 hole 2 replicate 1 | place: USA:California | collected 2015-04-18
TTGCGCCCCCATTGCCCGCAGCCGACGACCGCGACGCGCGGTGTGGCGAGCCTGTCTCCGCGGGAATTCGTCATGCCCGGGCTACCACATGCGCGTAGTCGGGACCCGCTATCGTCGCCAGCGCGTGTAGCGTGTCGAGGACCAGCTTCGAGAATCGGAGGAGCGTATGGTAATCGACGTTGTCGTGGTCGGTGACGATGACCGCGCCGTCATAGCGCGCCAGGAAATAGTCCTCAAAAGGGATCGACGCCTTGCCGGCGAGTGCCGCGTGTTGCCTCGTTGGCGGAATGACCGGGAAATAAGGATCGTAGTAATCGACCTTCGCCCCGAGCTGATCGAGCTGCTCCATGATCGTCAGCGCCGGGCTTTCCCGCATGTCGTCGAGGTTCTTCTTGTATGCGACCCCTACGATCAGGATGCGGGCGGCGGACAGGCCTTTTCCGAAGCGGCGGTCGAGCTCCTCACGCAGCCGATCGACGACATAGCGGGGCATACTAGTGTTGATCTCTCCGGCGAGTTCGATGAAGCGCGTGCTGATGCCAAGCTCCCGTGCTTTCCACGTAAGATAAAAGGGATCGATCGGAATGCAGTGTCCGCCAAGTCCGGGGCCGGGATAGAAGGGCATGTAGCCGAAGGGCTTGCTTCTCGCGGCATTCACGACCTCGAAAATGTCGACGTCCATTGCGGCGAATACCATTTTTAGCTCGTTGACGAGCGCGATGTTGACGGCGCGGAAGATGTTTTCGGTCAGCTTCACCGCTTCCGCCGTTTCGGGGGAAGAAACGGGCACCGTGCTGGCCACGAATTGCTCGTAAAAGCTAACCGCAAGAGCCAACGCTGTCTCGCCGTCGGCGGCCACGATCTTGGGAATTCGCGAGGTCTCGAAATCGAGATTGCCTGGATCCTCTCGCTCGGGCGAGTACGCAAGGAAGAACTCCACGCCCGATCGGAGCCCCGAGCTTTCGAGAATCGGCTTCACGACCTCTCGCGTGGTGCCCGGGTAGGTCGTCGATTCCAGCACAACCAGCTGGCCTGGACGTAGATGCGCGGCGACCATCCGGGCTGTATCAACGACAAAGGACAGATCGGGCTCGCGATGGGGCCCAAGAGGCGTCGGCACGCAAATCAGGATTGCGTCCGCCTCCGAGAGCTGGCGCGATTCCGAGGTCGCCGCAAACCGATCATCCCTGCGCGCAGCGGCGATCTTCGCCTCGTCGATGTGCCGCAGCGGACTTCTTCCGCCGTTGAGCCGATCGACTCTCTCCTGATTGATGTCGAAACCGCGTACACGAAACCCCGCCTCGCAGACGGCGAGGGAAAGCGGCAGGCCGACATATCCGAGACCGATAACGCCGACCGAGGCCTGATGGTTTCTGAACCTGGCGATAAGATCATCGATATCAAGCAGCGGCGCCGGCTTATGCAGGCTCACTATCCGCATGCAACTCCTCCCCAATCTGCATCATCGGTTACGAAGGCCTACCGACGCGCCGGTAGAAAAACATGCGATCGTTCTTTCGTATTTCGTCTTATGGAGGGTAAGACAGAAAATAGAGAAATGGCAAGAAGAAACCTGGCAGATAACGATGGATCGCCGACGCAACCCACGTTTGAGCGTTCGAGGCGCAGAGAGAAAAGAAAAGGACAATAGCGAAAAGGGAGAGAGCGATAGCTCCTAAACGCCGGCTATCGCCATGGCGGCGGCGCGCCGGATGCCGGCATCCGGTGCTGACGGGTAAGCCAGGACCCGTGGTCCGTACGCCAGACGAGGCCGTCTTAGCGGAGGCCGCCGGTTTCACCCGGGCGGAAATAGCTCCACGCGATGGCAGGCCTCGCCGAAACGAACCCGCTGGCACGCCTCACACATCGCCTTCGCCGCAGAGATCATGCCGTGAGGGCGCCGCTGCGAAGGGTGAGAGATAGATAGCGGTTGCCCTCGGGCAATTCATCCTTGATAAAAGTTCCGGCACGATCTCGGGAGGAGATGCTCATGACGACATCAGCCGCAATCGGCGCCGCCTGCCTTGTCGTCCTCTCTCGCAACCCCCGGCGCGGGCGCTTAGCCTGACCAGCGCCGAGGTCAAAGAGGACGTGACGATCCGCGACCAGCAGGTGCTCAACGCTTTCAGCTGCACCGGCGACAATCTCTCGCCGACGCTGGGCTGGAACGGCGTGAGCGCGACCGGGCTGCCCAAGAATGCCATGGTTTCAACCTGCGCTTCCACGCTATCGCCAACGCGCCGATCACCGCCCAGTGCAAGTTCAAGTAGAGGGCGGGCGCGACCATGATCCTTGGGGAAGGAACAAGTTCGGTGCAAGGGTGGTTAGCCGCCTTATGACCATATTGACCGTCACGCATCGGACGACCTACCGCTACGCCAGCCCCGTCGAGTTCGGCGATCACCGGCTGATGTTCCGGCCGCGCGACAGCCATGATCTTCGCCTCCTCGACACGGCGCTGACGATCAGTCCCGAGGCGCAGATCCGCTGGCTGCACGACGTCTTCGGCAACTCGATCGCGATCGCCCGCTTTACCCACCCCGGCCAGGAGCTGGTCTTCACCTCGAGCTTCCGGGCCAAGCACTACCCGTTGGCGTTGCAGGCGGTCGAGCTTGAGCCCTATGCCGAGCACTACCCCTTCTCCTACGCAGCCGACGAGATCCCGGATCTCGTTCCAACGGTGCAGCGCCACTATGCCGATCCTGGGCATAAAATCGATTTGTGGGCGCGGCAATTCGTCGACAGTGCGGCGAACCACGAGACGATGGCCATCCTCATCGCGATGAACCAGGCGATCCGCATGCAATTCGCCTACGCCCGCCGGGCGGAGATGGGGACCCAGGAGCCAGTGCAGACGCTCGACGCGCGCAGCGGCACCTGCCGCGACTACGCGCTCTTCCTGATGGAGGCGGCGCGCAGCCTCGGCTTCGCGGCTCGCTTCGTCTCAGGCTATCTCTACGACGAGCGGCTGGTCGGCGGCGTCAGTGAGACGCTGGTCGGCGGCGGCGAGACGCATGCCTGGGTCGAGATCTATCTGCCGGGCGCCGGCTGGGTCGAGTTCGATCCGACCAACGCGCTGGTCGGCGGCCGCAACCTTATCCGCGTCGCCGTCGCACGCGACCCCTCGCAAGCGGTGCCGCTGAGCGGCAGCTTCACCGGCCTCACCGGCGCCTTCCTCGGCCTCGACGTCGACGTCCAGGTGACCGCTGAGCCCGATGCAACCGGCTGAGCTCAGCTCTCCGCTACGACGTCAACGCTGACGGCGAGGCTGTGCTCGCCGCTCCCGAGGATGACGCCGCGCACAGGGCTGACATCGCCGTAGTCGCGCCCCCAGGCGAGGACGATATGCTCCTCGCCGACGACGAGGTCGTTGGTCGGATCGACGTCGATCCAGCCGATGGCGGGGCAATAGACCGAGGCCCAGGCATGCGACGCGTCGGCGCCGGCGAGGCGCGGGCGCCCCGGCGCCGGGTATGTGCGGATGTAGCCACTGACATAGCGCGCTGCGAGGCCGAGCGAACGCAGTGCTGCGATTTCGGCATGGGCGAAATCCTGGCAGACGCCGCGCTGCGTTTCGATGATTTCGGCGAGCGGCGTCGTCAGCTCGGTCGCGTGCGGGTCGAAGGTGAACTCGCGGTGGATGCGGCGCGTCAAATCGAGCACTGCCTCGAGGAGCGGGCGGTCGGGTGGAAAGGAGGGCGCGGCGTAGGCAGCGAATTCGGGTCCGGCGGGGGCGAGCGGCGAATCGCCGGCGAACTCTGCCGCCGCGACATCGGCGGGGAAGCCGCCGCCATCGAGCGCGTCGCGCACGCTCTCCCAGGGTGGGCTCGCCGCCGGGTCGAAGGCGGGGCGCGCCGTCACCTCGACACGCGCGCTCATCTCGATGATGAGATGATCGTGCGGCCGCGGCAGCGACAGGAAGCTGACTGAATTGCCGAAATAGTCGACGCCGTGGGAGACGGAGGGCGTCGCCGGCTCGGTGCGCAGCTTGGTCTCGATGACGCGCTGGCAGGGCAGGCTGCGCGGCGTCAAATGGAGGAGATGATCGGAGAGATCGATCGTCTCGTGATAGGCGTAGCTCGAGCGATGCTGCACGGCGTAGATCAAATGTTGGCCCCTTCATAGCCGACGGCGTGCGGCGTCAGCACCTGCGAGAAATAGGCGCGGGTGATCGCTTCCGAGAGCAGCGACAGGCGGGTCGCCTCCTCGCCGAGCAGACCGCCGATGCGGCGCAGCGTCGCCTCGTCGGGGTCGGCGGCGCGCAGGCTCGGCCCGATCGCGTCGAGTCGGCTCGCAGCGAGATCGGCGAGCGCCTGCTCGGCGCGACCCGCCGGCCGCTCGGCAACCAGCGCACTGAGATGCTCGGCGATGGCACGGCTCTGATAGCTGATCGCGCGCGGATTGCGCCCCTCGGCGAGGACGAGCTGGATCACCGGGCCCGGTTGGACCGCCGAGAGGTAGCGCGAGCGGTAGGTGATTGCGCTGTCGAACAGCTCGAGGGCGAGGCCGAGCGCGACCTCGAGTTCGGCGCCGCGCGCCGCCAAGGCATGACGCAGGACGGCGACGCCGTGGAGGCCGCGCTCGATGCGGCGGCCGATATCGAGGAAGCGCCAGCCGGTGCCGCGCGTCATGTTCTCCGAGGCCATGCCGCCGAAGGCGGCGATCACGCCGACGAGATGGTCGAGTGCGGCGATGAGGCCGTCGGTGTCGTGCGGATCGCCGGCGAGCCGTTCGCGCGCCTCGCGCAGGAGCACGACGACGACCTGCCACATATCGTTCGACAGCCGGTCGCGCAGGGATTGGGCGATGCGCTGAATGGCGCGGAAGACGTCCTGGAGCTTCTTGTCGCGCGTAATCGCCTGGGCGATGGCGCGGCGCAGAGCTGTGCCGTCGGGCAGCCATTCGGCGACGCTTGCATCGACGAGGCCGCCCGCCGCGAGGATGCGGACGAGGAGATGCAGCTCCTGCCGTTGGCCGGGGCCGATCTCGACGAAGACGGTGCGCGTCAGCGCGCTGCGCATCATGCGCGCCGAATTGTCGAGCCGCTCGGCATAGCGGCCGAGCCAAAAGAGATCGTCGGCGCTGCGCGAGCGTAGCTCGTCGGCCGTGTCACGGATGCTGACGATGCTTGGCGGCAGGCGGTGCGCCATCACGTCATCGTGCTCGCCGCCGGCGAGTACCCAGCAATCCTTGGCCGCGAGCACCGGCTCGAGCGGCGCGATATCGCTCGCCGCCGGATGCGGCACCTGGGCAAGGCCGCCGGGCATCGCGACGTAGCCATCCTCGCGGGCGACGAGGAACATGCGCAACACGATCGGCCGAGGCACCATGCCGCCGGGCGTCCAGATTGGCATGACGGAGCGGTTCAGCCGGCTCTCGGCGACGTAAGATTTGGGCCGGCGGCCCACCTCATCGAGCAGCGCCTTGCGGCCGGCGCGCTGGAAGGTGGCGATGAAGGCCGCTTCCTCGCGGCGGGTCGCCAGCGCCGGCTTGACGACAACCTCCCCGATGCGCTCGGGCAACGAGGCCAGCGCCGCCGCCGTGCCTAGCCATTCGGTCTCGATCGAGGGGAGAAGAAGGCGCTCGCCCAGCAGGATCTCGGCGAGGGCCGGCAGGAAGGCACGGATCGCCGGGCTCTCGACGAGGCTCGAGCCGAGCCCGTTGGCGATGACGACGGTGCCGGTGCGAACCGCCTGCAGCAGCCCGGCGACGCCGAGCATCGAATTGCCGCGCAGCTCGAGCGGGTCGCAGTAGTCATCCTCGATGAAACGCAGGATGACGTCGACCTGCTGGAGAGCCGCCAGCGTCTTGACGTAGACGCGGCCGTCGCGAACGGTCAGATCGGCGCCCTCGACCAGCGTCGCGCCGAGCTGGCGGGCGAGATAGGCATGCTCGAAATAGGCGGCGTTGAACGGCCCCGGCGTCAGCACCACGATGCGCACCGGGCCGGAATGGCGCCGCGTCGTCGCGGCGAGATTGTCGTGCCAGAGCTCGATGAAAGGCTCAACGCGGCGCACCGGCTGCGCCCGAAAGAGCTCCGGCAGGGTGCGGGCGAGAATGGAGCGGTTCTGCAGGGCGAAGCCAATGCCGGCCGGTGCCTGCAGGCGGTCGGCGAGGACGCGCCAAGCACCGTCGGGGCCGCGCACGATATCGGCGCAATAGGCATGAAGATGCCGGAGCTCAGGCATGCCGGCGCGCGCCGTGCAGGGTCGCAGGAAGCGCGGATTATCGTGGATCAGGGCGCGCGGCAGGAGGCCCTCGGCAAGCACGCGGCCGGTGCCGTAGAGATCGGCGAGGAGGCGGTCGAGGAGGCGGGCGCGCTGGGCCAGCCCTGCCTCCAGCGCGGCCCATTCCTCCTCTGGGAGGATCAGGGGCACGACATCGAAGGGCCGGCGGATTTCCGTGGTCTGGCGGTCGTTCTCGACACTGAAGGCGAGCGCCGTATCCTGATATTGCCGGTAGATCCGCTCGACGCGCTCGCTGAGGATGCCCTCGGGGATAGTCTGGAGGGCGCCGACCAACGGCCGCCAATGGGCGCGGATACGACCGTCGCCGCTCACCATCTCGTCGTATTCGCCGAGCCCCGCCGCGAGCCTGGCGCGCGGATCGTGCGCCGCGCCGGCGAACAGCGAGTATTGCGTGGGAATCATCGAGGCTCCGCGGCGGTCCGGCTAACGTCGCCCAACAATAGCACAAGCATGGTTAGCGGCTTATTGCGCGAGGGGCGCGGCGTGGCGGAGGTCGAGGGTTAGCGGAGCCTCCGGCACGATTGGAGGGGGTGCCGCGACGAGCGGACCGGCGGAGTGGCCGGTCGGGAAAAAACGAGAGCGCCTGCGGGCTTCGGCCTCGTTGGCATTGACCGGAAGGGTCTCGTAGTTAAGCCCGCCGGGATGGGCAACGTGATAGGTGCAGCCGCCGATCGAGCGTCCCGACCAGGTGTCGACGATGTCGAAGACGAGCGGCGCATGCACGCCGACTCGCGGATGGAGGCTGGAGACCGGCTGCCAGGCGCGGTAGCGCGTCGCCGCGACAAATTCGCCGACCGTGCCGGTCGGGTGGAGCGGCACGCGGATGCCGTTGCAGGCAATGCAATAGCGCTCGCCCTCCATCTCGCGCGCCTTGACCTGGAGCCGCTCGAGCGAGGAATCGACGAAGCGGACGGTACCGCCGGCGCCCTGCTCCTCGCCCAGGACCGGCCAGGGCTCGAGCGCCTGGCGCAGCTCGAGCACGACGCCGCCATAGCTGACCGTGCCGATCTCGGGAAAGCGGAACTCGAAATGCGGCGCGAACCAGTCGCGCTCGAAGGGGAAGCCGGCGGCGCGCAGATCGTCGATCACCTCGGCGAAATCCTCCTGCAGGAAATGCGGCAGCAGGAAGCGGTCGTGGAGGCGCGTCCCCCAGCGCACCAGCCGGCGGCGATAGGGGCGGCGCGCGAACTCGGCGACGAGGCCGCGCAGCAGCAGCTGCTGGACGAGGCTCATCCGCGCATGCGGCGGCATCTCGAAGGCGCGCAGCTCGACGATGCCGAGCCGCCCGGTAGGCCCGTCGGGCGAATAGAGCTTGTCGATGCAGAACTCGGTGCGGTGCGTGTTGCCGGTGACGTCGACAAGAATGTGGCGCAGCACACGGTCGATGAGCCAGGGCGGCGCCTCGCCGCGATCGGGGATCTGGGCGAAAGCAAGCTCGAGCTCGGCGATGCTATCGTTGCGCGCCTCGTCGATGCGCGGCGCCTGGCTCGTCGGCCCGATATAAAGCCCGGAGAAGAGATAGGAGAGCGCCGGGTGGTTGAGCCAATAGGCGATGAGGCTGCGCAAGAGGTCGGGGCGGCGCAGCATCGGCGATTCCGTGACCGAGGCGCCGCCGAGCGTCACGTGATTGCCGCCGCCGGTGCCGACATGACGGCCGTCGATCATGAATTTTTCGGTGCCGAGCCGGGCCTGTCGCGCCTCCTCGTAGAGAACGGTGGTGTTGTCGACGAGCTCGTTCCAGCTCGCAGCCGGATGGATGTTGACCTCGATGACGCCGGGATCGGGCGTCACGCTGAAATGGCCGATGCGCGGGTCGCGCGGCGGCGCGTAGCCTTCGATGACGACCGCGCGCTCCAGCTCCGCCGCCGTGTCCTCGACGGCGGCAACGAGCTCGAGATAGTCCTCGAGCTCGGTCACCGGCGGCAGGAAGATGTGGAGCTTGCCCTCGCGCGCCTCGACGCAGAGCGCCGTCCACACCATCGCCGGCGGGCGGTACTTGCTGGGCTGAGCCGAGCGCCCGCCATTCGCCGAGCGGTCGACCGCCGGACCCTGCTCCTTGTGACGCAGCGGTTCCGCTGCGGCGGTGAGCGACGGGCGCGCGAAGGCGGCACGGCTCGGCAGCGCCTCGCGCGGCGCGAAAGGATCGGCGGGGAAATCCTGCGGCCGCTCGGCATCCTGGGCATGCGGCAGCGAATCGAGCGGCAGGCGCAGCCCCATCGGCGAATCGCCGGGGAGGAGATACATCCGGTTCGAGCGAAACGACCAGCGACAGCTGACCCAGCGATCGCCGCCGCGCCCGCGCAGGCGCTGCACCGGCAAGGCGAAGCCGACCGGCTGATCGAGGCCGTGCTCGAGCAGCGTCGCTAGGCGGGCGCGCTCGCTCGGCTCCTTGAGGTCGGCCTCGAGCGGGTCGACATTGGCGGGGAGGCGCCGCTCGCGCTCGAGATAGTGCCAGGCATTCTCGTAGCCGGTGACGAGAAAGCCGGGATCAAGCTGCAGTCGTTGCGCCAGGGCGACGGCGAATTGCTCGGCTTGGCTGAAACCGGCATTGCGCCCGCCGGTCTCCGGGGCGAACAGCGCCGGGTTACGCCACAGCGGCTCGCCATCGCGGCGCCAGTAGCAGCCTAGCGCCCAGCGCGGCAGAGGCTCGCCCGGATACCATTTGCCCTGACCGTAATGGAGGAGGGCGCCCGGCGCCCAGCGGCGTTGCAGGCGGCGCAGCAGGTCGCCGGCAAGGCGCCGCTTGGTCGGCCCGAGGGCAGCAATGTTCCACTCCGCGGCATCCATGTCGTCGATCGACACGAAAGTCGGCTCGCCACCCATCGTCAGCTTGATGCCGGCGCCCTCGATGGCGTGATCGACGAGGCGGCCAAGCCGGTCGATGCGCTGCCACTGCTCTTCGGTGTAGGGCTTGGTCACGCGGGCGCTCTCGCGCAGCCGCGTGACGCTCATCGCATGGTCGAAGGTCACCTCGCACGTTTCGACCGCGCCGGTGATGGCCGCGGCGCTCGGCGGCGCCGGCGTAGCGGCGAGCGGGATGTGCCCTTCTCCTGCAAACAGCCCCGAAGTGGGATCGAGCCCGACCCAGCCGGCGCCCGGCAGATAGACCTCGGCCCAGGCATGGAGATCGGTGAAGTCGCTCGCCGGCCCTTCGGGTCCGGTCAGCGGCTTGACGTCGGGCTTCAGCTGGATGAGATACCCCGAGACGAAGCGCGCAGCGAGACCGAGATGGCGGAGGATGTGGACGAGGAGCCAACCGGTGTCGCGGCACGAGCCCTTGGCGAGGCCGAGCGTCTCCTCGGGTGTCTGGACGCCGGGCTCCATGCGGATGACATAGCCGATGTCACGCTGCAGCCTTAGGTTGAGATCGACGAGAAAGTCGATCGTCCGCCGCGCGCCGCGATCGACGCCGGCGAGCCATTGCCTGAGGCGCGGCCCCGCCGGCTCGACTTCGCAATAGGGCGCGAGCTCGGCGGCGAGATCGGGATCGTAGCGGAAGGGAAACGTCTCGGCCGCCGGCTCGAGGAAGAAGTCGAAGGGATTGGTCACCGCGAGGTCGGCGACGAGGTCGACGGTGATGATCAGCTCGCGCGTCCTCTCCGGAAAGACAAGGCGGGCCTGGTAGTTGGCGTGGGGATCCTGCTGCCAGTTGATGAAATGCCTCTTCGGCTCGACCGCGAGCGAATAGCTGAGGATCGGCGTCTTGCCGTAGGGGGCCGGCCGCAGCCGCAGGATCTGCGGTCCGAGCGCGACCAGGCGGTCATAGTGGTAGGTAGTGCGATGATGCAGCGCGACGTGCAGCGTCATGCGCCAGCTCCCGAAGGCGGAAGATCGCATCGTTCATCGATCGCCGCCCGTTCGGGCAGCCGATCGGACCGGTGAGCAACAACTAGGCGATTTGCCCGGTCGGTGCGCGGCGGTACGGCGCCCGGCAGGCCAGCGACCCACATCTCATCCGCACTGGGCCAAACCATCGACGTCATGGGCGGGGATTAGCTCCGAAGAAGATGCGATCTCGGCATCCGGCAGTGGATGCCGACGCAAGGTTTATGCCATCCCGGCCCCTCCGGCTAGCTGCGGCACTGCGATCTGACATTTGAATCCCTCCAACATCCAGGTGGCGGGCGGCGCACCATCGCCCGGAGGTCGCCGCCGACCTCGCGCGCCGCGGCCATAAGATCGAATGGCAGGCGAAGGGTATGGGCGGTTGCCAGATCATCGAGATCGACTGGCAGCGCGGCGTGCTGATCGGCGCGACCGAGGCGCGCAAGGATGGCTTCGCGCTGGGGTACTGAGCGGGGCGCCGGCGGCAGCCCGGCCCATCCCCCGAGCCCCTCCGCCGCCCTCTCTTTTGGGAGGTTTTCCTGTTAACAACAGGAAAAATACAGGAAGCCAAGTGTGTGGCTTTGCATTGTTGCACTGATGAGGTGTATTTCCCGCCTGTATCGGGCGTGCCCGGAACGCGGCACCCATCATCTTCCTCGTACGCGACCCGACCGAGCATAACCGCCCCCGTTGCAAGTCCGAAACGGATTATATAATGTTCCGTAACGGATATACAAGAGATTCGACCATCGCCGTTCCGTCATCGGCCTGACCAGCGCGCCTGAACCGCACGACCGCACGGGCGGCGGAGGTAGCCGGAACGGTTCAAGCC
>WNFC01009259.1_pt1 | contig 10904 bp, 12 predicted proteins | sample 5400541 | NCBI WGS metagenome assembly WNFC01 (sample SAMN13153342, study PRJNA577476) | soil metagenome | isolation source: 120 cm saprolite under Douglas fir tree site 2 hole 2 replicate 1 | place: USA:California | collected 2015-04-18
GCTCCACGTGAGCTAGGTTCATATACTCGGACCCGGAATCTGTAGTCACATAGATTCCTTTTCCGTCTTTGCTGAACCTTGCTTCACCGTACGCAATCTTGTCTCCGCGCTTCGTTCCGGTCGGCATCAGCGCCGTCTTTTCGCCCGTCTTCGTGTCCACCAGCCACAAATACGCCTCGTTCAGCGAAATCTCTTCCTTCAGCAAAATCTTCGAATCATCCGGAGACCAGTCCTCCGGCCCCCACCCGCCGCCTTCTAGTTTCGCCAACAGATGGTCGCTCTTCGGATCGACCGGATTCATCACCCACAAATCCGTATCCTTTCCCGTCCGCCGCGTCGACATATACGCGATTTGGTCCCCGCCAGAAGACCACGGCCCCGGCAAGTTCCGCGATTTCCCATCCGTTAGCAGCGTCACATCCCCGCTCGCCACGTCGTAGCGATAAAGCTGGTACCACTCTCCTCCGCCCACATCCTTCGCAAAAACAATGTAGTCTCCACCGTTCGGATGAAATCTTCCGTTGCCGACCGCATCCGCAAAAAACGTGAGTTGTTGCCGCTCCCCGCCCGGCATCTTCACCAGGTGCAGTTGCGCCGTGTCCGCAAACCGCGTGGCTATCAACATCTCCCGCCGCAGCGGATGCCAATCCGCTAGCGTCGCACTCCGAAACGACCCATACCGCCCCGCCGTCTCCACCAGCGAACCCGGAATCGCCGGCACTCCCTCCACCACCAAATTCTCCGCCGGCGCAATCGTCACCTCCTGCGCCGGCACCACTCCGACTTCGATTCCTTTGTGGTGGCGCAGCATGCTGCGCCCGAACTCCGCACCTGGCAAGCACAACGCACCTGCTGCCACAATCGTAAGCAACGTCGCCAATCTGCTCTTCATCGTTTTCCCCCCGCTCATGTGAAGGCGCTGTCATCCTGAGGGCATCCGAGGAGGATGCCCGAAGGACCTCAACGTATCGTCCTCGCTACCGAATTCCCATCTCAGCAACCCGCCGCACATTACACCGCGAACGATTGAGCACGCAACCCACACGCCCACCGAAACCCGCCGCCATCGCATGCTAGAATCGCGCAGCATCGCCAAATCCACATGTTCAACAAAATCCTGATCGCCAATCGCGGCGAAATCGCCGTCCGCATCCTCCGCGCCTGTCGCGAACTGGGCATCCGCTCCGTCGCCGTCTTCAGCGAAGCCGACCGCGCCTCGCTCCACGTCCGCCTCGCCGACGAAGCCTACCCCATCGGCCCCGCGCCCTCCCGCGAAAGTTATCTCCGCATCGACAAACTCATCGACGTCGCCCGCCGCTCCGGCTGCGACGCCATTCATCCCGGTTATGGGTTCCTCGCCGAAAATCCAATGCTCCCCCGCGCTTGCGAAGAAACCAATCTCGTTTTCATCGGTCCGCCCGCCGAAGCCATGGAAGCCCTCGGATCGAAAACTGCCGGTCGCCAGCTCGCTCGCCGCTCCGAAGTTCCCATCGTCCCTGGCACGAACGATCCCATCGAAAAACCAGAGGAAGCTCAGGCTCTCGCGCAATCCATGGGCTATCCCGTTCTCCTCAAAGCCGTCTCTGGCGGCGGCGGAAAAGGCATGCGCCTGGTCGCTGGCGATCCCGAGCTCGCCTCCGCGTGGCGCGATGCCTCCTCCGAAGCGCTTAATGCTTTCGGAGACCCTCGCCTTTATCTTGAAAAATATCTGGAAAATCCCCGCCATATCGAAATCCAAATCTTCGCCGACTCTCACGGCCGCGTCGTCTCCCTCGGCGAACGCGAATGCTCGGTGCAGCGCCGCCACCAAAAAGTCATCGAGGAAGCCCCTTCCTCCATCGTTACGCCCGAGCTGCGCAAAAAAATGGGTGATGCCGCGGTGCGACTCGCGCGCGCCGGCCGTTACATCAACGCCGGCACCGTGGAATTTCTCGTCGACGCGCATCTCAATTTCTATTTCCTCGAAGTCAACACGCGTCTGCAAGTCGAGCATCCCGTCACCGAGCAGGTTACCGGGCTCGATCTCGTCAAACTTCAAATCGCCATCGCGGCCGGCCACCGTCTCCCCTTCGAATGGGAAACCATTACGCCGCGTGGCCACTCCATGGAAGTTCGCCTCTACGCCGAGGATCCGGACAACAATTTCTTCCCCTCGCCAGGAAAAATCCTTTCCCGCCACGCCCCCAGCGGTCCCGGCATTCGCCTCGACGAAGGTGTCTACGAAGGCTGGACCGTTCCCAACGAATACGATCCCCTTCTCAGCAAACTCATCGCCTGGGGCAACTCCCGCGAAGAAACCATCGCCCGCCTCCGCCGCGCCCTCGACGAATACACCATCACCGGCATCAAAACCAACGCCGGCCTCTTCCGCCGCATCCTCTGCGAACCGGATTTCCTCCGCGGCGAAATCCACACCAAATGGCTCGACCAGCTCCTCGCAAGAAAAAAACATCCCGCTCGCGAAGTCGATAGCAGCGCCGCCGATGCCGCCGCCATTGCCGCTGCTGTCTGGCAATATTCGCAGTCGCAAAAAAACTCCTCCCCACAGTCGGCACAAGCTGAACCCTCGCGCTGGAAACAAGAAGCCCGCCGCGACCAACTGGACCGCACTCCATGAAATTTGAGGTTTTGATCGACAACGCGCGCCGCAGCGTCGAACTCAAGCGCGACGCCAACCGTTGGCGCATCTCTCTCGACGGCGAACCGCTCGACGCCGACGCCGTCGAAATCGCGCCCAACATCTATTCCGTCTTGCTCAACGGCAAATCGCACGAAGTGCGCATCACACCCAAACCCACCGGCGCGCTCACCTTGCAAACCGATCATCAGGAATTCACCGCGGATCTCCTCGATCCGCGCGCGTGGCGCGGACGCCGGCACGGCGCGCTCGAAGCCGAAGGCCGCCAGCAAGTCGCAGCGCCGATGCCCGGAAAAATTGTTCGTTTGCTGGTTCAGGCAGGAGACAATGTGGAAGCGGGGCAGGGTCTGATTGTGGTGGAAGCCATGAAGATGCAAAACGAAATCCGCTCACCCAAAAGCGGCACCGTGGAACGTCTGCTAGCCAAAGAAGGCCAGCCCGTAAACGCCGGCGAAGTCCTTGCCTGGATCGACTGAGCGGAAGTTGTCAGGCGCCAGTTCTCAGTTGCAGGTTTTTCGGTCAAAGCACGAGATAACGCGTCCGAACTGGGAACTGACGGCCGAAAGCTGACAGCTCCGCTAGGGCACGATGCCTTTGACCGCGGGCTTGGCGGTTTTCGCCGCTTCCGGGAGTTTGCCGGCCGCTTCGATCACCTGCTGCGCGAGATAATTGCTCACGCGTGCTTCATCGCGCGCGATGGCCAGATACGCCGCGCGCAGCAATTGCTCTTTGCGATTGCGCAGCGTGTCGCGAATCGTCTGTTGCACTTGCGGCTCGGCGATTCCGCGCTGGCCAGGGGACTCGCGCGAAACCAATTTCAAAATCCGGTAGCCGTCTTTCACTTGCAGCACCGGGCTCACTTGCCCCGGCTTCATGCCCATCACCATTTTCTTCAGCGCCGGGTCCGACTGGTTCAGCGCCGACTCCGGCACATACCCCAAATCTCCGCCGGTGGTGGTGGTGTTCATGTCCTCGGAATAATCCATCGCCAATTGCGCAAAATCCGCGCCGCTGTTCAGTCGGTCCATCAGCATTTTGACTTTGCGCTGTGCCTCGGATTCGTTGGTCGCGTCGTCGTTCTTGCGATTGCGAATTTGCGGCTCTTTGCGCGGCGTCACCAGGATTTGCGCGATGCGGTACTGCGGCTCGGCCACGTTGAACTGCGCCTTATTCGCATTGTAAAAATCCGCGACGTCCTGATCGGTAATCGTAATCTTCGCCACCACTTCGCGGTTCAGCAGTTTCTGGATGGAAAGCTGCCGCCGCAAATCGCGCTTCAAGTCATCCGCGGAAACGCCGCGCTCTCTCAACTGCCGCTGAAACTCATCTTCGGTAAAAGGGCTCTTCAGCTCCGTGAATTTGTCTTCGACTTCGCCGTCGCTGGCCTCCAAATTCAGCTTCTTCGCGCGCTCTAGCAAAATTTCGTTGTTGATCAGCTCGTCCAGCACATTCAGTTTCAGCGACAGCGCCTCTTCCTGCGATGGCTCCTGCCCCTCGGGGCTGACGCGCGTACGGTAATACTTGTCGACATCGTCGCGCTTGATGTCCTGCCCATTGACCTGCGCCCACACGTCCGGGTCAGGCTGCCGTTGCCGCTTGCAGCCCGCGCTGCCAAAGAGAATCACCGCGGCCAGCGACAGCAACACCGCTGCGCACATCGTTGCCTGGAAACGGCCCTTCGAGCGCAGATTCAAGGGAGAGGAAAGCAAGGTCGGACGCTCAGGCAGCTTTCTTCACGCGGCCTTCGCGGATGCACGCCGCGCAAACGCGCATGTGCTTCTTCACACCGTTCACCACCGCGCGCACCCGCCGCAAATTCGGATTCCACCGCCGCCGCCGCGTATTGTTCGCGTGGCTGATCACATTCCCAAAGTGCGGCGCCTTGCCGCACAACTCACACTTCATCGCCATGGTCGTTCCTTCAATCTTGCCCAGAAATGTGCCGAATTCGAGCTTTTCATTCTACCAGACCCTGACCTCGCTACAAAGTAGCGTATACTCAGCCCGTTTTTCGGTCCCCATACCTTGGTCTCACCTTCCCCCTTGGAGCCACACATGACCGAAGCGCATCCTTCCGGGGTCAGCACCAGCGAACTCCTGCAAGAGAGCTGGCGCCTGTTGCGCGGCGATGCGCGCCTATTCGTCCTCTTGATCGGCGTCGCCATCCTCGCACAACTCCTTGCCGTGCTCCTCATGGCTCTCGTCATCGTCCCCATGCGCTCCGGGGAGTCCCTCCTACAGGTCTGGCTCGCGATAGATGAATGGCGCAAGCTCGCTGTTTTCGTCCTCTTCCTCGCGACACTTGCCGTCGTCTACCGCGCCTTAGCCGCGTCCGTCTTCGCCGCCGCGGAAATCCGCAGCGGCCACCGCGTGGGCGTCTTGCAGGCTCTCGGCCACGTCCAGCGCAAACACTTGCGGCTCTTTTGGCTGATCCTGTTGGTCAGCGTGCTCGCTGCTCCGGCGGGCCCGTTAGCTCCCGTCGGCGGTTTGGCCTTCGCTTTCTTCTGCGCCCCCGCGTTCCCGGTTGCCATTCTGGAAAGCCTCGGCGCGATCAAAGCGCTGCAGCGCGGCGCCCAGCTCGCCAAAGGCGGTCAAGCCAGGCTCGCGTTGCTCTTCTTCTTGTACCTGGCACTGATCGTTGTCGGCGTGGTCGTGTTCATCGCCGTGGTCATGCGTCTTCAAGTTCTCTCTGGGAACGCCTGGTATGTAAGGCCGTTCCCGCTCCTCGGATTCTGGCTCGTTCTTCTGATCCCCCAGTGGTACATGGTCACCCTTACCCTCAACTACTTCGACCAGCGCCTGCGCAAAGGCGAACCCTCCCCGGCGCCGCACGCCCAAGTCCCACCGGCGTAGGGGAAATGAAAGATGACTGAGTTTGTCGAACAATTCGCAGCCCAACTCTCCTCAGCCGACTCTAAGACGCTGGCTGACCTTCGTGACTTTGTCGATTGGCAGGTTCAAGCACAAGGCAAAGCGTTCATCCCTGACGCGCTCGATGATGTAGCCATTCGCTCTTATTTGCTTCACGCAAAATTGAGTGGGGCCAGCCGATTGGTTCTTCAACGAACCATCGTGTCTCTTAAATGCTTCTACGATTGGGCCCTGACCAACCAGCTAATCGCCAAGTCCCCCTTCGACACGTTCGACTTCAGCCGCCCCTTACTGAGCCGCGAGCAGATCAAGCGGCGTGAGGAAGCGCGCTTCGCTAATCCAACCGATCGTGAAATCGCTCATCTCCGTGCACTGAATCGTCTCTCCGAGCACCTCAACCGATGTGCCGATGTCCGTACCTTGTTGGCTCGGGTTGTTGAAACACTGGTGGAAGCGATGGGGCTTAAGACCGCCTGGGCTTTCCTGCGCACGGAAGCTGGTGCAAGCACTGCGGCCAGCGCCAGTGGTCCCCTCCATGATTTCGAAGTGGCCGCATGCTGCGGTCTGCCGCCCGGACTTGAGCAGGACAATCGACGCTACCTGTGTCAACCGCCCGATTGTCATTGCCAGCGCCTGCTGCGAAACGAACAATTAGTCCGCGCGGTCAACATCGTCGAATGCACCCGCTTGCAAGCCGCCTATCGTCATGCTGGCGAGACCGAAGGGTTGCTTTTTCATGCCACGGTGCCTCTCATCGTCCAGAAACAGCCGGTCGGGTTGATCAATATCGCCACGGAACAATGGGAATTCCTGAGCCCAGCCGACCTGCAATTTCTTTCCGCTGCTGGTTCGCAGGTCGCCATCGCTCTGGAGCGCGCTCGATTGCACGACTTGGCCGAAACACAACGAACGCGTCAGGAAAAAGAACTTGCAATGGCTCGCGCGGTGCAGAAGAGCCTATTGCCAAACCAGCTCCCGGATATCCCTGGATTCACGCTGGCGGCGGATTGGCGTCCAGCGCGCGAGGTTGCAGGCGACTTCTACGACTTTTTTCCGTTGCCGGACGGGCGCTGGGGAATTGTCCTTGCCGACGTTTCGGGGAAGGGCGCGCCTGCGGCGTTATACATGGCTATGGCCCGTAGCCTGATTCGTTCCGAGGCCGGCCGCCACAGCAAGCCTTCGGCGATTTTGACCGAAGTGAATCGAAGACTCTTAGCGGAATGCTGCAACGAGATGTTTGTAACCGTCTTCTACGCGATTGTCGACCCTGTTCAGCGATCGCTTACCTATGCCAGCGCCGGGCACGATCCACCTTTTTTGCGACGCGCTTGCGGCCGCGTGGAACGTCTCGTGCTGGGAGGGCTCATTATCGGGGTGTTTGAGGACCTTCGTTTCAGCGACGAGACGCTGAAGCTGGAGAGCGGCGATACGTTGGTTGCTCACACCGACGGCTTGACGGACACAGTGAACCACCAGGACGAAGCTTATGGTTGCACCCGCCTGGCTGACGCGATCCATCTTGCGCCAGGCGCTGCTCAGGACATGCTTGCTCACATCTTGAAAGATCTAATGGCCTTTGCTGGGGCCGTCCCTCAGCCAGACGATATCACCCTGCTTGTCCTGACGACTCACTAAGCCTTCGGCTCAGCTTGCTGCATCTTAGAATCAAGGATCGGCGCGGCATTGGAGCTGTACAAATGAGTGTTCGGCTTGAACATGCCAACCTCACGGTACGTGACATCGAGGGCATGATCCGTTTCTTGCAGACCGCGTTTCCCGAATTTTTGGTGCGTGGCGAAGGCATCAGCCAGGACGGCAGCCGATGGGTGCACATCGGCACTCAGGAAACCTACATTGCCTTGAGTCCGGCGAAGGCGGAGGCCGACAAGCGATGGATGCCCTACCGCGGCATGCCGGGAGTCAATCATCTTGCCTACGAGGTCGATGACGTTGAGGCCTTGCGCGAGCGAATGAAATCGGCCGGATACTGAGGCTCCACGCCACCAAACGCGCATCCCTATCGCAAGCGTCAGTACTTCTACGACCCCGAGGGCAACGATTGGGAATTCATCGAGTACCTCTCTCAGGATCCCGCCAAGCGCAACGATTACAAGTTGCCGGGGTAAGCCCTATTCCATGCAATGTGACGCGTTGTGTGACAATCAGCGCGTGGCGGGCATCCAACGGGTAGCTCTTTCCGTCGCGTGGCCAAGATGTGGACTCGAACCTTTGCGAGCCGCTTACTTGCGCTGGCGTGTTTGTCCAGCGCGCCGCTCGCATGTCCGGCGACAACACCCCCGCTCTTACAACCAAGCGCAGTTCTCACACAGACGGCGCCAGCACAGAATGCCATGGCGGAACCGAGCGACCCTGCCACGTCCGACGAAATTCCCATCGAGCGATGCGATCGCCTTCCGGTGGTGAAGGTCCGCGTGGGGTCGGCGGTGATGCGCTTCCTGGTGGATACCGGCGCGACCTCGATGCTCAATCTGAAGTCGTTTAGCGGTGGCGGACTGAAGGAAATGCGGGTGACCTCGTGGTCCGGCACGGCGGCGACCAGCGCGCGAGAAGTGACCATTGCGGAATTTTCCCTGGGCAGCCATCACCTGCGCAACCTGAAGCTGCCCGCGATTGACCTCAGCTCCATCGGAAACGCGTGCGGTGCGCGGGTGGACGGCATCCTGGGCGTGGACTTGCTCGAGAAAATGGCCGTGACCCTCGACTTGAAGCGGCAGATCGCTTCGCTGGCCGCGGACGCTGGCGATCTCAAAGTGATGTACGCGGATATGCAGAGCGCGATGCATTCGTGCATGGCTGCATTTGAGCAAGGGAACGTGGCGGAGTTCAAGGAATGCCTTGAGCCGGAAATTGTGCTCTACACGCCGCGTGGAGAATTTATCGGCCGCGAGCAAGTGCTGGAATATTTGCGCGACCGCTATTTCCAGTATGCTCCGGATCTCCGCTACAGAATGAATTTGCATGAGATGCAGGTATTCGGGAACGCGCTTTGGTATTCCTACGACTACTCGATTGAAACCCCGAAGGAGCACTTGAATGGGCACGGGTTCGCGATGTGCCGCCGTAGTGGGACGCACTGGCGCACGCTGAACATGCACAACTCCTTGGTCGCGCCTCCGGAAAAGGACTTGCCGAAACCGTGAGCCAGCATCCGCCCCGCCGCCACCTGTCATCCCGACCGGAGCGGCCAGCATTTTCTTGCACTTGTTTTCCGAGCGCTGGCCGCGCAGTGGAGGGATCGTGGCAACCTTGTGCCGTCACGTCGGTCAATGGCACGAACGCAATGCAACGAGGTTGGCTCAAAGACGGGTTTCAGCGATTGGAAGGAAAAAAGTAAGGGCGCAACTCCCGTTAAGGTGTTGCGCCCTCTTAAACTGAGCCGTAAAGTTCTTCAAGCTCTCGGTTCAATCCGGCGGCCACAACTGCCGTTAAGCTGCTGCGCCCTCCCAACTGACCCGTAAAGTTTTCAAGCTTCCCGGTTCAATCTGGCACGCAAGATATTCGTTCTGCTGCAGGCCGTCAATCGAATTCTGCCGGAAACTCTGTGCAAATGTGTGCACGCGTGTGCAAAAACGGAAATGAGGGGCCGCGCGAGTCCCCGAGCGCCCCAGTGAAAGCCCTAACCTTCAGTGAGGGGAACGCTAGAGGTGGAGCCTCGGTTTTACCCCTTTGGACCACGACGGGTAGCAGTGGAGGGCAGTAACGCGCTAGGGTAGACTAAGGGCATGGACATTCACCTGCGGCCCGAACTGGAAGAGCTAATCAAGCAGGACGTCGAGCGCGGACGCTATCAGAGTGTAGATGAATTCGTCGAGCACGCTCTCGCCCTCCTTCATGAGCAAGAGGCCTGGTTGGCCGACCACCGCTCCGAGATTTCCGCAAAGATCGAGCAAGGCTACGCTGCCGCGCAGCGCGGCGACTTAATCGATTCCGATGAGGTTCGTTCTCAATTGCAGCAGAGGAAACGTGCTCGGCTTGATGACAAGCGCCGCGCATGAGCAGTTATCGCTTCACTCCTCAAGCCATCGATGATCTTTTCGAAATTTGGAGCTATATCGCGACCGACGACGTGCATGCGGCCGACCGCGTCGAAGAGGGCCATCTACGCTGCGTGCGCATTTCTGGCAAACTCGCCACTCGCTGGACGCGTTCGCGACGATTTGACGCCTTTGCCCGCGCGCTTCTGGCTGGCCCGGCCCTACCGGAATTACTGGATTGTGTACGATCCTAAGACCAGGCCGCTGCAAGTTATCCGCATCCTTCACGCGGCCCGAAACATTTCATCCCTTTTGTAGATGCCCTGCGCCTGCCTCTGCAGAAGCCCCAACGAGAACGCAACGGCCCTGCTCGCAAACAAAAGCACCAGGAACGCGAGGGCGGCTTGGAGCCTTCCCCCAGTTTTTTTGGCGCCGAATGTCATAGGTAAGAGCTCCGACCCCTGGAGGCGAACTGTGGCCAGCATGCGGACAGCGCAGGCGGAACATTCTTCAGGTGGGCGACGTACAACCGTGCGCTGCCACACGCCGCGCTTTTTCTCGCCACTCGCTACTCGCTACTCGCCACTTACGTTAAAATTGCGCGATGGCCTTCGTGTCCATCACCCGGCTGCGGCTCAGGTCCTGGCGCTTTTTGCCGATGTTTGCCTGGTACGCCTTGCGCTCCGCTCGAGAGGCGGCCCGCGCCGACGGGAATCTCGCGGCGAAGTTGCTCCGGGAACGCCGCAACACCTTCTGGACCAGCACGATCTGGACAGGCGAAGCGGCGATGAAAAAGTTTATGACTTCCGGCGCCCACGGAAAGGTCATGCGCAAGCTCGTCGAGTGGTGCGACGAAGCCGCGGTGGTCCATTGGACCCAGGACAACGCCGAATTGCCGAGCTGGCCGGAAGCGTACCAACGCCTGCAAAAGGATGGCAGGCGCTCGAAGGTGAATCATCCCTCCGCCGGACACTCGGTCTACCAATTTCCCCCGCCGCAAGTGGGCCGCGGTGAACTGCCGTTCAAGTAGCCCTCTCCTCCCGTTCCTCTCTCTGCCTGGTTGATGTTCGTCGCGGTCACGACGAGGCGGCGGCTTTGGCCGGCTTGTAGTGGCCGGGCACCGCCCGCATGGAAATGGCCAGCCGGTTCCACAGATTGATCGTTCCCACCACGAATGTCAGGTCCACGATTTCCTTCTCAATGAAATACTTTTTCAATTCTTCGTAGACCTCTTGCGGCGCGTGTGTCTGCGCAACGAGCGTGATCGCTTCGGTCCAGGCGAGGGCAGCGCGTTCGCGTTCGGTGAAAAAGGGAGTCTCCCTCCAGGCGTCTAGCGTGTATAGCCGCTGCTCGGTCTCTCCTTCCGTGCGCGCGTCGATCGAATGCATATCCAGGCAATA
>WNFC01009260.1_pt1 | contig 10903 bp, 7 predicted proteins | sample 5400541 | NCBI WGS metagenome assembly WNFC01 (sample SAMN13153342, study PRJNA577476) | soil metagenome | isolation source: 120 cm saprolite under Douglas fir tree site 2 hole 2 replicate 1 | place: USA:California | collected 2015-04-18
GGCAACCCCGACGGTCTGGTCGAAGCCTTCCTGCAAGAAGAGGGCGTCACGCTCATGGACGCCACGCCGGAACAGCGCGCGGCAGCCTGGCAAAAAGCCAACGCGCAATGCGAACGTGACGCCGACCGGGTGGTCCTCCTGGGTGGCCTGCACGTGTTGGGAACCGAACGCCACGAAGCGCGCCGCATCGACAATCAGCTGCGTGGTCGCGCCGGCCGTCAGGGTGACCCCGGTTCGTCGCGCTTCTTTGTCTCGCTGGAAGACGAGTTGATGCGTCGCTTTGGTGGTGCGTCCATCGCCGGTTTGATGGATAAGCTCGGCCTCGAAGAAGACGTCCCGCTCGAGCACCCATGGGTGTCGCGCGCGATCGAGAACGCGCAACAGAAGGTCGAGGCGTACAACTTCGACATCCGCAAACACGTCGTCGAATACGACGATGTGCTCAATCGCCAGCGCGACGTCATTTACGGCGATCGCGATCGGGTGTTGTTCGAAGAAAACCTCAAGCCGCTCATCATGGAATGGGTCGAGCAAACGCTCGTCCAATTGACCAGCGATGCGTTGGCCGGGGACCGGCGCGACTGGGACCTGGAGACGCTCCGCCAGCAGGTGGAGCGAATCTTCCCGATGCCGGAGAACTTCTCGTGGGACGAGGTCGAGCACCTCATGGACCGCGAGGAGGTCGTCGATCACCTGATGGAGCTGGCCGAAGCCGCCTACGACCACAAGGAGCAGGAGCTCGGCCACGATCAGATGCGGCTGATGGAGCGCATCTGGATGCTCAACGTGATCGATCGGCTGTGGATCGCCCATCTCACCGCAATCGATGACTTGCGCGAAGGCATTGGCCTGCGGGCGTATGGCCAGCGCGATCCGCTGATCGAATACAAGGTCGAAGCGGCGACGATGTTCGACGAATTGCAGTCGAGCGTCCGCGCGGACGTGGTCAATGCGATCTATCACCTGCAGATGCGCCAGCAGGCGCCGCCGCCGCCGACCGCGGCTGCGTTCCAGCCTGGTTCCGGCGGTGAGGAGCGGCCCGCGAACGGCTCGAACGGTGCTGCGCGTCGATCTGCGCGTCGCCCGTCGGCAAACGGCGGTGCGGCGGTTGGCGCGGGACGAGTTGCAACACCGGCGAAAGTAGGTCGCAACGATCCCTGCCCGTGCGGCTCAGGCAAGAAATTCAAGAGATGCCATGGCGCGTAGCGCCTTCTTATGAGTTCGCGTTTAGCGCCAGATGAGCGGCACCGAGACTCTGCGTAACCTGGTCGCCGCGATCGAGCAGGTGCTGATCGGCAAGCACGCCGAAGCCGAGCTGGCCATCATCGGCCTGGCGGCGGCCGGGCACATGCTCATCGAGGACGTCCCCGGCGTCGGCAAAACCATGCTGGCCAAGAGCATCGCGCGCGCCACCGGCTGCACGTTCAAACGCATTCAGTTCACGCCCGACCTTTTGCCGAGCGACGTCACTGGCGTGTCGATCTACAACCAGCGCACCGGCGAGTTCGAGTTCCGCGCCGGACCGATCGTGGCGCACGTGGTCCTGGCCGACGAGATCAACCGCGCCACGCCCAAGACGCAGTCGGCGCTGCTCGAGGCCATGGAGGAGCAGCAGGTCACCGTCGAGGGGATCACCCGGCCGCTACCTTCACCATTTATCGTTCTAGCGACGCAGAACCCGATCGAGTACGAAGGCACCTTCCCCTTGCCCGAGGCGCAGCTCGACCGATTCCTGCTGCGCATCCACCTCGGCTATCCCGAACCGTCGCAGGAAGTCAGCGTGTTGCAGCGCCAGATGATCCGCCACCCGCTCGAAGACCTCGGGCCGGTGACCAGCGCACATGAGCTGCAGCAGCTGCAGCAAGCAGTGCGCGGGATCCACGTCGATCCGCAGGTGCAGCGCTATATCGTGCACGTCGTCGGCCTGACCCGCGACCATCCTGACGTGTACCTCGGCGCCAGTCCGCGCGGAAGTCTCGCGCTGATGCGCGCCTCACAGGCGCGGGCGATGCTCGTCGGCCGCGACTACGTCATCCCTGACGACATCAAAGCCCTGGCCCCCGCCGCCCTGGCCCACCGCCTGATCATGAGTCCCGAAGCCAGAATGCGCAACGCCACCGCCCACGGCGTCGTCACCCAGGTCCTCCACGAAGTCCCCGTCCCCGGCTCGCGCGTACCTGCCTGAATCGTGCTGCGCAAGCTGGCCGGCCTCCTTGCTCTGTGGCTGGTGCTGCTCGCCCTGGCTTTGTCAACGGGTTGGAACGCGGTCTGGCTCCTGGTGTACAGCCTCGGGCTGCTCGTAGCGGGCAGTGCGTTGTGGGCCAACTGGAACGTCGCCGGCCTGGAGCTCCGTAGAAGACATCGGGCCAGAAGAGTCCAGGTAGGAGATACCTTCGTCGAGCAAGCCGTCCTGGAAGCCGTCGCTGGTCCGGGCCAGCTGTGGCCCAGACTCTGGCTAGAGCTGCACGATGCTTCGGACTTCCCGGGCCATCACCTTGATGGCGTCCTATCTTTAGGCCCAGTAGCTCACAAAGTCTGGGAGCTGCGTTCCGTATGTACCCGCCGCGGCAGATTCACCCTCGGCCCGGTGTGGGTCACCAGCGGTGACCCGTTTGGCATCTTCCGCGTCAGCCGCAAACTGACGGACGGCACCGTGGTAGTGGTGTACCCGCGTACCGTAAGACTGCCCCGTTTCGGTCGCGTCCCCGGCGAGCTGCCGGGCGGTTCGGTCCAGGGCGTCCGCGTCCAGTTCAGCACGCCCAACGTGGCATCGGTGCGCGAGTACCACCCCGGTGACGCCGTCAACCGCATCCACTGGCCAACTACCGCGCGGACCGGCCGGATGATGGTGCGCGAGTTCGAGCTCGACCCCACCGCCGACGTCTGGATCGTGCTCGATCTCGACGCCGACGTTCACACCGGTGCCGGCCTGGAAAGCACGGAGGAATATGCGGTGACCGCCGCGGCCTCATTGGCCCGCCATCTCCTCGACCAGGGCCGCGCCGTTGGCCTCGTCTCTCAGACCGCCACGCTGCCCGCCGACCGCGGCCCACGCCAGGTCGAGCGCATTCTCGAAGTCCTGGCCCTGGTCCAGGCCACCAGCCGTTTGTCGCTGGCCGCGATGCTCTCCGCCGAGACAAGCCGGTTCGCTCGTAGCTCGACCTTGATCGTCGTCACGCCGTCGACAGCCGAGTCCTGGGCCCGCTTCTGCCAGGCGTTGAATGGCCGCGGCGTGCACAGCACCGCCGTCCTCATTGAGGCCGCGACCTTCGGCCAGGCGCCGCTGACTCTCTTATTGGTGAGCTCGCTGGCCGCGGGGCACATCCCGACGTACCTGGTCAAGCGCGGCGATCGCCTGGAGCACGCGCTCGCGTCTCCCTACCTGTCGATGCGCGGCTTCCGGCCGTGAGCTCCGCAGCTGTCCCGCGCCGCTGGAAAACAAGTCTGCGCATCGCGCCGACTCGGTTTCGGCTGATCGACGTCGCTGTGCTCGCTACCGCGGCATTCTTGCTCGTCCAGGCGCCGTTGTCGGTCGTCGAGGCGGCCTGGGTGCCCAACCTCGATCCGCTGCCCCGCCTGGCGGTCGGCGGCCTCCTGGTCGGCTATTTGATCGAACGCATGCGCCTGCCCGGGGCTCTGGGCCTGCCACTCGGTGGGCTGATTGGTTTCGAAGTCATCACCTACGTCTACGCTCAGATCGCCATCGGCGACAGTCTCGGCGAGCGCGCCGATTGGTTGGGCACGCGCGTTGGCGTATGGCTCGACGCCATCGCCGGCGGCGGCGTCAGCAATGATCCGTTGGTATTCGCCCTGGCCATGGCCGCGCTGGCCTGGGTACTCGGCCTGATTACGGCATGGTTGCTGTTCCGCGACAACATGGCCTGGCTGGCGGTGATCTTCAGCGGCGTTGCGCTGCTCATGAACCTGTCGTACGCGTCGACCAGCCTGGTCGGCTACGTCGGCTGGTTCGCCTTCGGCACCTGTCTTGTCCTGGCCGCCCAGCAACTGGCCAATCGCACCGAGCTATGGCGCCGGGCCCAGCTCAAGGTCGGCTGGCGTGTGGTCGTCAACGTCCTGGTGGGGACCGCCCTGGCCGGGTTCGGTCTGCTGTCGGTAGCGTGGGCGCTGCCGGCCAACGTCAGCAATCCCGAGGTGGCTAGCGGCTGGAACCGCGTAACCCAGCCCTGGCAGGGGATGGAGGGCGAGTTCGATCGCTGGTTCGCGTCGCTGAACGTGACCGGCCGGACCGCGCGCGGCCTCAGCTTTGGCCGCACGCTCGCTCCGCGCGGCTCCTTTGATCTCGGCGACACGCCCGTGCTGCAGGTCATCGCCAGCGGCTCGCTCTATTTGCGCGCGACCACCGCCGACCGCTACGCGGGCCAGGCGATCACCAGCACCGAGACGACCTCGGCCTCGTTCGAGCCCAACACGGATCTGCTTACCCAGGACCAGATCGCGCAGGGTCGCGGGTTGGTCCAGGCGCAGATCAAAGTGCTTGCCAGCCGCACCTCGGTCGCCTTCGCCCCCGACACGCCGGTGCGCTTCAGCCAGTCCACTGAAGTCGATACCCGAGGCAGCGTCGACGACCTCGCCGCGGTGCGTTTCGACGCGCCCGTCCTGCAGAGCCAGGACTACACCGTCGTCTCCGCCATTTCCACCGCCACGCTGCAAGATCTGCGCGCCGCTGGTGAGGACTACCCGGACTGGGTCCGCCGGCGCTATCTGCAGCTGCCCCGAACGATCCCGCGGCGGGTCATCGATACTGCCCACGAGGCTACGGTTGGGGCCACCTCCGCCTACGACAGGGCCGCGGCTCTCGAGACCTATCTGCGCACCAACTTCACCTATTCGACGCACGTCGCGCCCATCCCGCCGGATCGCGATTGGGTCGACTACTTCTTGTTCGATTCCAAAGAGGGCTATTGCGACTACTTCGCTACGACGATGGTCGTGCTGCTGCGCGCCGAAGGCGTGCCGGCCCGCGTCGCCTCAGGCTTCGCCCCGGGCGAATTCGATCCCAGCACCGGCGTCTCGATGGTGCGCGAGAACCACGCCCACAGTTGGGTCGAAGCCTACTTCCCTCGTTTCGGCTGGATCACGTTCGAGCCGTCGGCGATCAGACCGGTCCCGCCGCGCATCGAAGATGCATCCAACCAGACGCCCGCCACTGTGGCGCCGTCGCCCCACGCCCCCGACACCAGCGAGCTCACTCCGCAGGAGCTGGACGAGCTGCTCAACATCCGCGACCAATCCCTGTCGCCAGCCCGACCCTTCTTGTCCACCTGGCCCGGCCTGGTGCTGCTGGGCGTTGGCGGCCTGCTGGTCCTGGGTCTGCTCGCCGCGGCGGCGCTGGCTGTTGTCTGGCGCAGAGGTTTCAGCGACGTGGCCAGCTATCAACTGCCCTACGCCCAGCTGGTCAGGTTGGGTCGATGGTCGGGCACGCTGCGTGCTCGCGTGAGCGACACGCCCAACGACCTCGCCGAGCGGCTCGGCCGTCAGGTGCCGCGCGCCCAACCGGCCATCGACGAGGTGACCGACGCCTACGTCGAAGCCACCTATGCCAATCGACGCCCGGCTGTGGATCCGTGGCCAATCTGGACAGCGGTGCGCCGCAGCGTGGTGCGCGGTCTCTTCGGTCGGCGGCCAGGCGGCTGGTTCGGCGAGGACACGTCCGTGACGCTGCCCCCGCGCGCCCACCCCGAGCTGCTCAAGCAGTGGGGAGTAAAGCGCCGGCCGGACTGAGCGCTTCGCTGAGGAAATGCTCGATCCGATCGAAGTAGCCGTCCGGATCGAGGTCGCGCGCCTCGACATGGCGCGCGCCGGGCACGATCCACAGCTCCTTGGGCTCCTCGGCCGCCTTGAACAACGCGTGCGCGTGGCGCACTGGCACGATCTCATCGAGAGTCCCGTGCGTGAGCAACACCGGTCGCGGCGCAATCCGACCGATGACGTCGATGGGTCGTAGCTGAGTAGCGTCAAGATGCATGATCCACTTCGCGCTTTGCAATGCGAGCGGCGCCATGGGAAAGTGCGGCATTCGCGTGACAAGGCTAAAGCTGTACTTCGCAGCATCCACGAATGTCGCGTAGGAGCTATCGGCGACAACTGCCGCGATATCAGCGCAGCGCGCCGTCTCCTGGATGGTGGCCGCGGCGCCCATCGAGAAGCCAATCACGCCAATGCGCGTCGGGTCGATCTCTGGCCGCTGTTTTAGATAGTGAACGGCGCCGACCACGTCGTTCGTTTCATGATGGCCCACGCTGATAAACCGACCGTCACTGCGGCCGTGCGCCCGAAAGTCGAAGCACAGCACGTTGTACCCGGCGGCTTGGAAGCGCAGGGCCAACGGCAGGCACTCGCGCCGTCCAGTCCAGATGCCATGACACAGCACGACTGCCGGCCCGCGGCGCGAGCCGGACCCAGCGAAGAACCAGCCGCTGATGCGCGTGTTGTCTTCGACTGATGGAAAGCTGACTTCTTCGGCGGTGCCGGTCGGTGGCTCGTCAGTACCCCACTGGCCACGCGCGCGCGTGTACTGGTACACGAGGAAACCCGACACCGCGCTGAGCAGGGCCGCGGCTGCGCCTGAGACGCCGAGCGTTGCCGCGGTGGCCAGCAGGGCATAGCGCAGCAATGGCAGTACTGGCCCAGGTGTGCCCAGCGCGCCGGGAGTTGCACGCCGCGTTTCAACGGCCATCGCAATGTAGACCATAAACGCAAGAAGCAGACCAGTTTGGGTATTTCATGTTCGAAACCGCGCGTCCCACGATCGGAGACCGCAAAGTGCACCTGTGCGGCGAGGCTGGTCTGCGACAATCCCCCGCGACGCGATGCGCCCTCGACTTAGTGCTGCTCTGATGGCTGGCCGCGCCGCGGCCGGATTGAGCCGACGACTCGGTCGTGGCGGCGGCACCGTCATCGCCGGGCACCTGGTTCCACGTATCGCTCCCGGCGCACTACGTGACGTAACCCGATCCCTCCCGCACGGCAGCATAGTCGTGTCGGGCACCAATGGGAAGACCACCACGACGCGGTTGCTCTCACACATCCTGCGCGGCGCGGGCATGCGACCGATTCACAACCGCGCGGGTGCGAATCTCCTCTCGGGTTTGTTCACCGCGATTGCACAGGGCACCGACTGGCAAGCCCGCCCCTTGGGCGACGTCGGCCTGTTCGAGGTGGACGAGGCAACGGTCCCCAGCGCCCTGCAGCACATCCAGCCGCGGGTGCTGCTCTTGCACAACATCTTTCGCGATCAGCTCGACCGCTACGGCGAGGTCCATTTCGTCGCCCGCCTGTGGCGCGAGTCCGTGCGTGTTCTTGCCCCAGAGACCACCGTGCTGCTGAACGCCGACGATCCGCTCGTGGCCGGCATCCCGTCTGCCTCATCAGACCCAACTGCCCTGAGCTACGGCATCGACGACCCGTCGGTTGGCAGCCCATCGCTGCCCCACGCCGCCGACGCGCGCCTTTGTCCGCGCTGTGGCGGCGCGCTGCGCTACGACCTGGTGTTTTACGGCCACCTCGGCCACTACCACTGTTCCAATTGCGACTTCAGCCGCCCGACGCCCGGCGTGACCGCCACGACCGTCGAGCTGCTGGGCGACGAAGGCTCCAACCTGACCATTTCCACGCCGGACGGCGTGATGCGCGCCCAACTGCGCCTGCCTGGTCTGTACAACGTCTACAACGCGTTGGCCGCCGTTGCCGTCAGCGTTTCACTCGGCGTTAGACGCGACACCATCGCCCGTGGCCTCGAAACCTTTACGGCGGCCTTTGGCCGCCTCGAGCGCATCCAGGTCGAAGACCGCCAGCTGTTTCTGGCGCTGGTCAAGAATCCCGTCGGCTTTACAGAAGTCTTGCGCACCATCCTGACCCAGCCTGGCCGGCGCACACTGCTGATCGCCATCAACGATCTCTTCGCCGACGGCACCGACGTGTCCTGGCTGTGGGACGTCGAATTCGAGCGCCTGCGCGACCGCGTCAACGTGGCCGTCTGCACCGGGTTGCGCGCCGAAGACATGGCCGTGCGCCTCAAATATGCTGGCGTCGAGCCCGAGCGCATCCGCATCGACAGCGACCCACGCCGTGCCATGGAGCTCGCGCTCGCTGCCGCCGAACCGGCCGAAACCGTCTACGCCCTGCCCACCTACACGGCGATGCTCGCCCTGCGCGACATCCTGCGCCAGACGGGCTACGTCCGCGGTTTCTGGGAGGACTGATGGCTCCGTTGCGCCTCATCCACCTCTATCCCGACCTGATGTCGGTCTATGGCGATCGCGGCAACGTGCTCGCGCTGGTGCGCCGCGCCGAATGGCGCGGCATCGACGTCGAAGTGAACCAGCTCAGCGTCGGCGACGAGCTCGATCCGTCGGAAGCGGACCTGATCTTCTTCGGCGGCGGCCAGGACCGCGAACAAGAAGTCGTCTCGCCCGACTTTCTGCGCCAGAAGGGCGAGGCTGTGCGCCAGGCGGTCGAGGACGGCGCCGCGCTACTGTCCGTGTGCGGCGGCTACCAGCTGCTCGGCCAGAGCTATACCACCGTGGATGGCCAGGAATTGCCCGGTGCCGGGCTGTTCGATGTGCGCAGCGTGCCCGGGCCCAAGCGTCATATTGGCAACGTGCTCATCGAGACGTTTCTGGACGGCCAGCCGCGCACCCTCGTCGGTTTCGAGAATCACTCGGGCCGAACCTATCTGGGTAAAGGCGTCGAGCCGCTCGGCCGCGCCGTCGTCGGCGCGGGCAACAACGGCGAGGACCACACCGAAGGAGCCATCTATAAAGGCGCCATCGGCTGTTACCTGCACGGGTCGCTATTGCCCAAAAATCCATGGCTCGCGGATCGCCTGCTGATGGCCGCGCTCCAGCGCCGCCGCGGCGAACCGGTCGAGCTGGCGCCGCTCGACGATCGGCTCGAGAACGAAGCCCACCAGGCCGTCGCCGCGCGCATCCGTGGCGCCGGGGGCCGAGTCAAGAGCGGCGCATGGTAGCCCGTCCCGCAAGTGTTCCGGTTAGCGCGCCCGCCGTTGACCGCATGCGCCGGCTGGCCAAGGCGGCGCTCGTCGTCCTGACGGGGTTCGTACTCAGTCGGGTATTGGGTTTGGTGCGCAACATCGTCATCGCCGCCCACTTCGGCACCGGTACCGACTATGCCGCCTATGTCGCGGCAATCGCGTTGCCGGATCTGGTCTTCCAGGTGCTGGTCGGCGGCGCGGTCGGGTCCGCCTTCATCCCCGTGTTCAAACGCTATCTGGTGCTCGACAAGAACGCCGAGGCGTGGCATCTGACCAGCTCGGTCATCAACCTGTTCGTGCTGATCGCCGTGGTCACGTCGGCGATCCTGGCGGTTTTGGCGCGGCCAATCATGGACGTCTGGGTCCCTGGCGGTGACGCCCAATTTCGCGACCTGGTCGCCAGCCTCAGCCGCATTCTGCTGATTGCGCCGGCCATTTTCGCGGTCAGCACGTTTTGCTCGAGCGTCCTGAACTCCTACAACCGCTTCGCCATCGCCGCCATGGCGCCGCTGATGTACAACCTGGCGATCATCGCCGCGGCGTTGTGGCTCAGCCCGAGCCTCGGCATCTATGGGCTGGCGATCGGCGCCGTTGTCGGCGCGCTGCTACACCTGCTTATCCAGCTGCCGTTTTGTCTGCGGTTGGGCATGCGCTGGCGGCCGATCGTCGACTTCGGCCACGCCGGGGTGCGCGAAGTTGGCCGACTCTTTGCCCCGCGGGTCATTGGGCTCGGCGTAGTCCAGTTCAACCAGGTGCTGTCGGGGATCCTGCTGGCGTCATTTCTCGGCCTCGTGAGCATCGGCTACCTGAACTACGCCTGGCAGCTGATCATGATGCCCCTGGCGATGGCGATGGCCGTCGGCACCGCCGTCTTTCCCACACTGTCCGAGCAAAGCGCGCTCGAGAACCGGGCGCAGTTCGATCAGGTATTTTTGCTGTCGCTGCGGATCATTCTGTTCTTGACGATTCCGGCGAGCATCGGCCTGATCGTGCTCGGCGAGCCGGTCATCCGATTGTTTTTCGAGCGCAATCAGTTCGACGCCGTCTCGACGGTCGGCACCGCCTCGGCGATGGTGTTCTACGCGCTGGGCCTGGTCGGCCACGCCACGGTCGAGATCGTCGACCGCGTGTTTTACTCGCGTGGTGACACGCGCACGCCCGTGCTGGCCGCGGTCATGGCGGTGGCCATCAACATCGTCGCCAGCCTGCTGCTGATGCAGACCGGCCTGAGCTTCCGCGGCCTGGCGCTGGCCAACTCGATCGCCGCGTTGATCGAGGCGAGCGTGCTCATCCGCCTGATTTCGATCCACTTGCCGGGGCTGGACGTCGGCCGCCTGGCCACGCCCGCCCTGCGCATCCTGGCCGCGAGCCTGGTCATGGGCCTGCCGCTGGCCTGGCTGGCCGGCCAGCTCGACCCCATTCTGCGCCCGTACGGCACGCCGGGCCAAGCGGTGCTGGTAGCCGCGTGCGTCGGCCTCGGGGCGCTGCTCTATGGCCTGGTATCGCTCGCGTTCCACTCCGACGAGCTGCACGCCCTCCGCCGGCTCGTCCGACGCTGAGCTATTGGCGGCCGTAGGCCCGATCGAGCAGATCCACCACGTGCAGTAGCTCTAGCTCGACGCCGCGGCGACGGGCGCCGTAGGCCAGTTGCATCGTGCAGCCGGGATTAGGGGCGACGACGGCGGTGGCGCCGGTGGCCAGGACGTTGTCCATTTTTTCTTCGAGCACGCGCATCGAGATGTCGTAGTGCGTCAGGTTGTAGATGCCGGCGCTGCCGCAGCACACGTCGGAGAACTTCATCTCGACGAGCTCTAACCCGGGGATTTGGCCGAGGAGTTTCCGCGGCTGCTGGCGAATGCCCTGGCCGTGGACCAGGTGACACGCATCCTG
>WNFC01009261.1_pt1 | contig 10903 bp, 7 predicted proteins | sample 5400541 | NCBI WGS metagenome assembly WNFC01 (sample SAMN13153342, study PRJNA577476) | soil metagenome | isolation source: 120 cm saprolite under Douglas fir tree site 2 hole 2 replicate 1 | place: USA:California | collected 2015-04-18
AACGGGAGGCTCCTGGATCCGCGACAAAGGGGGGCCGACGTTGCCCGGCTCTTGAGCGGAGTCGCCAAGAGCGACCTTTGCCGCAGTCTGAGAGGCAGGTTTGGAAGCGGTGCCCGCAGGCCCCGACGTGGGATCGACTAGAAGATCAGGAGTGCGCGGGATCATATGAGACTCGATGGGGATCTGAATTGCGCGACGGGAATAGCTTGAAAAATATGGGAGAAAGCTTGCCGTGTCAAGCCATTTGTGCCGATGGCCACTTGGCTAATGGCACCACAACCTAAGTCGACCATGAGACTTTGTCTAAATACACGAAGGCAGAATGTCAGCGCAACTAAGTATCAGCATCGCTGATCGGTACCGAGGAACTCGCTGCTGGTGCGCAGCCTGCGGAGTGATCCATCCTTTTGACCACGGCACGGAGGCCGTCCACAGGGCGAAGAGCGGAACGAAGAGAACGCCGAAAACGATCCTGAAGCTCCAGGATCTTGAAAGGTCTAAGTCCGCTGTTCTCAAAAGTCTTACCTCGCCGAGCTCGCGACACTCCTTTGATCACGCCGGCTTGAGTCCAAAGTAATAGAGGTTTGCCGGAGCAACGAGGAAAGAGAGGAAGCCGCATATCTTCACGGCGCTCGATACATCATCTTGCACCAAGCCTGCTTCTGTGAAGTGGACATGCCACACTCCGCCGACCATCACGGCATTGATAATGACCGCGGTTAGTAAGGCCAGCAAGGCTCTTGTCGATTCGAGCGCCGACAACCCTTGGGGAGGAAATGGCTTTCCGTACCAAAACCCAAGGATTGCTCACCGTCCCGGACCGCTCCAAGCTCAAAGGCAAGCGGGACTACGCGATTTTGGCCCTGCTGCTGGGCTGCGCCCTGCGCCGGCAGGAGCTGGCCAGTCTGGAGGTTGACGGGATCGAGATGCGGGAGGGCCGATGGGTCTTGCCCGATCTGTGCGGCAAGGGCGGCCGGGTCCGCACCGTGGCGATACCGCTTTGGGTCAAGCACGGAATCGACGCCTGGATGATCGCGGCCAAGATCGAGGACGGCCGCCTGCTGCGGCCGCTCTCCAAGAGCGGGAAGTTGATCGGCGACGAGCTGGGCGACTGGGCCATCTGGTCGGTCGTCGAACAGTCGGCGAAGCAGATTGGCATCGAACACTTCGGCGCCCACGACCTGCGCCGGACCTGCGCAAAGCTCTGTCGCAAGAACGGCGGCGATTTGGAACAGATCAAGTTTCTGCTTGGGCATAGCTCCATTCAGACGACGGAGCGATATCTTGGTTCGGAGCAGGACCTGGCTGTGGCGGTAAACGATAATCTAGGACTGTGAGGTAGGTATGCCGAAGCAGGATCAAACGATAGCTGGCCTCGAAGCCCTCACCCGGCTCATCGAGATTGCGCAAAAAGACACCGGCCAATCGCGTCGTGTCGCCGACTTTCTATTGGCCTGGCATAACGCCGCAGAAAATGGCGGGTGGGATGTCACCGATTTGTGGAACGTGGACCAGAGTATCGCCGACGATATGTTCACGGTCTTGCATCTCATTCGCGCGGAACAGCGCTATCCCGACGACCAGGGTTTCAAGGATGAAATGCAGCGCATCTGGCAACAGTGGCGGTCCCACCGGTAGCTGCGGTTGTGTAGTAACCCTCGTAGGCTCTCAGGGTGAGCGACTCTATTTGTGTAGGCGATGCCTGAAGTATCTTGAAGTCATTTTTCCGAAGCAGGTAGGCCTGGGGGGATGGAACGCCGGATAATGAAGCGTCGAGTCTGCTCCTACGATATGTTCGCCGTCCCTGACCCTTCCTTCGTCTTGAAGGATACGGTCGGCGAGATGTACTTCTGCAATTTGCGATGTTTCTGTGTTTGGTCGGTGCAGCTCGCTACAAGGCCGAACCTTTCTGTAGAAGACAAACCGAGCGCCACCGCAGTCCAGGTTGCCGCGTTGCCGCACAAGTGTCAAGGTCGGGTTGACGAAGAGTTCTTCGTAGCGGTCCGACTCCGATGCCGAAGCGCCTGAGATGTCCAAGCGTTGGCGCGAGCTAAGTTTGCCTCCTCGATAGAGCGCGACATAACGCACGGCGTCGGACACAGCAAGGATTTGTTCGATGGTGTTCTGGTATTGCTTCGATCTGTTCCGGCACCGTCGTCTCACCGATGCCAAGCAGCACTAAGCTCATCTTTTTCCATCCTTTCACTAGAGGCTGTTATGACATTTGCACCCAGCTAGAGACTTTGCTGTGTCTGTTTTTACCTTGAGCATCGAGGGATGGGCAAGGCTGAGCGGTGTGGTTATTTGACGGATGTGACGGACGAGGAGTGGTCGTTTGTGTTTGCCGTATCTGCTGTTGAGCCGTGAGGACAACGGGTCGCGGCAGCATGATCTGCGGGCGATCTTCAATGCGGTACGTGGTGAAGGGCGGCAACCAATGGCGGTTGATGCCCAATGATCTTCCGCCGTGGCCTGCGGCGTACCAGCAGATGCAACGCTGGATGCGGGCCGGCTGTTTCGAGCGGATCGTCGAGGACGTGCAGTCGCTGTTGCGACAGTTCGGGGGCCGGAAGGGCCAGCCGACAGCGGTCTGCCTCGACAGCCGGACGCTGCAGTCCACGCCCGAATCGGGTGCCCGCGCCGGGTACGACGGAGCCAAGCGCCGCAAGGGCTCCAAGGTGCACATCGCGGTCGATACGCTGGGCCACCTGCTTGCGCTGACTGTGACCCCGGCCGACCAGGGCGACCGCACCCAGGTGGAAGCACTGGCTCAACAGATGCAACAGGTGACTGGCGATACGGTCGAGTTGGCCTACGTCGATCAGGGCTACACCGGAGAGAACGCCGCAGCCGCAGCTCAGGACCACGGCATCCGACTCGAAGTCGTCAAGCACCCCATGGCGAAACGCGGCTTCGTCCTGCTGCCAAGACGCTGGGTCGTCGAACGAAGCTTCGCCTGGGCCGCCCGTTTCCGCAGACTCGCTCGAGACTACGAACGGCTCGACACGACACTGAAAGGCTTCCACTACCTCTCCTTCGCATGCCTCATGCTCTCCAGAATGTTCCACCTACTCAACCAAACGTCATAACAGGCTCTAGAGGCAGGGAAGCCCCTGCCCCATACGTTGACTATGCGGCTGCCACTTGCGGACTGAGCAATGCTTCAAGGTCCAGTAGGCTAAGGTTTTGGTTCGCGTCGATCTCAATTCCGAGTTCACGCTGCAGCTTTGCAAGGTATGTAAGGAAGGTGGCCTGACTGGTGGCGGCTTTGGCGTGGAAGTATGCGCCGCGGGAAGTAGGACACCGCTTGAACGTATCCTCGAAATTGTCGCCAGACCCGACCATAACCAACTGACCACCGGTTCGTAGAATCCGATACTGCATCGACAACCAGGGAGCGTTGAATACCTGTTGAGAGCGGCGAAGCCCGTTGGGCCGTACACCTCTTTGGCTTTTCGGTTTGCTTGTTTCTCATCCATCATTGATGGCGCTCCTTCCTGATCCATCCGCAAACTCCACTCTTTAGAAATGTTTAGCGACTGACTAAGGCTACGACCGCACCGCGCTTTCGAAACAACCCGATGCGCTGATCCGGCAGGAGTTGGCCATTCTGCGTAGCAAAGGCGACGTGACTCCTGCGCTAGTGCTAAAGACCCCTATGTGTTGGATTTTCTGGAGCTAACCGACCGCTTTCTGGAACGAGACCTGGAAGACGCCATCCTGCGTGAACTCGAAACCTTCCTGCTGGAGCTGGGTGCTGGGTTTTCTTTCGTCGCCCGGCAAAAACGTATCCAGCTCGACGGCGACGACTTTTACATCGACCTGCTGTTCTACAACCGCAAACTCAAGCGGCTGGTGGTAGTGGAACTGAAGCAGGGCAACTTCAAGCCCGAATACAAGGGCCAAATGGAGCTCTATCTCCGCTGGCTGGCTCAGAATGAGCGGGAACCCGAAGAGAACCTGCCGCTCGGCATCATCCTTTGTGCCGGCAAGAATACCGTGCAGATCGAATTGTTGGAACTCGATGCTGCCGGTATCCATGTGGCCGAATAGCTAACGGTTCTGCCGCCTCCCGAAGTATTGCGGGCGAAGCTGCATGAGGCTATCGAGGTGGCGCGGACACGGATTCAATCACGCGAGGAAGAAGTGTCCCAGAGCTACCGTCAAAGGATCGTCCATAGCAACCCCTCTATAACACACTTTGTGAGCGGCTCTCTCCTTGATCGGTGCGGCCCAGCGGGGTTTTTGCGGTATCGAGGTTGGCTAGAAACAACGCTCCCACGATTGGAAAGAAACGACCTCCGCGTTGCCTAATTCGAGTTCAAACAGCGATTTATATTGACGCCGCCCCGGATTAACCATAGGCTCTACCAATCCAATCGAAACAAGAAAAAACAGTCGCCAGAAACGCGGCATAGCCGCACCTATCTTCCGGAGGATTCATGAACCGTGTACTTCGCGCGAGCCGCGTTTTCAGGTCATTCCAGATATTTCTCTTGATTGGGCTTCTATTCGTTTCGCCCTGGGCCTTGGCCGATGCTGTCGGTAGAGGCGCCGGAATCGTCCGGGATGGCAGTGGCGCCGTCGTTTCGGGAGCCAAAGTGACCCTGACCCGTACCAGCACGAACGCCGTGCTGACGCGCACAAGCGATGGCAGCGGCGCATTCCAGTTCCTCGAGCTGCCGCCAGACACTTACACGCTATCCGTCGAGGCGACCGGATTCAAACGTACGACGTTGTCGCGGGTCGTCATTCAGGTCGACCAGGCTTCGACGCTTGATGTGGTCCTCCAGCCGGGCGAGGTCTCTGAGGTATTGAATGTGGATGCAGCCCCGCCGCTGATTGATACGCAGCAGAACACCTTGTCGAACGTCGTCGATTCGCAGACGATCTCGACCATGCCGTTGAACTCGCGTAACTTTCTCGATCTCGCACTGCTCACGCCGGGCGCCACGCCTTCGGCCGGTGGCAGTCAGGTCACCGGATTCAACGTCGCCGGAGCCCGTACCCAGTCGAACGACTACCTGATCGACGGCATCAGCAACATGGACACGCAGGTCAATGGCGGACTCACGAGTTTCCGCATCAACGACGCCGTTCAGGAGTTCAGCGTGCAGACCAGCGTGCCCACGGCGGAGTTCGGCCGCGGCCAGGGCGCGCAGATCAACGCTGTCATCAAGAGCGGGACAAATCAGTTGCATGGTTCGGCGTTCGAGTACTTCCGCAACACGATCCTCGATGCAACGGATTACTTTTCGAAGCACACCACCGGTGGCATCAAGCCGGTGCTGAATCGCAACCAGTTCGGCGCGACCTTCGGCGGTCCGATCTGGAAGAATAGGACCTTCTTCTTCCTCTCTTACGAAGGCTTCCGTCAGGTCGCCCCAACGGTAAGCGCCGTGCTTGTGCCTACACCGACGCAACGCGCTTCGGTGAAGGACCCAATCTCCAAGCAACTTCTGGCGTACTTCCCCCTTTCACAGCAGCCGGGCGATACGCTCGCAGCGAACGGTACCAACTACCAGTCGAACGTACGCAGCGTGTTGAACGACGACACCGGCCTAGTCCGCGTCGACCACACTCTGACGCCGCACGACACCTTGAGCGGTCACTTTATCACCTACAACGGCCGCGTGATCACTGGCGGCCCGACTCCGCTGAGCGGCGGAAACACCAATACACCGCTCAGCCAGTCTGTCTTTCTCGAAGAGAACCACACCTTCAGTCCTACGCTGCTGAACACGCTGCGGTTCGGCTACTCCTTCAACCAGACCAACTTCGTCGTGCAGGATGCTGGTTTTAACGCGCAGAGCATCTTTACCGATGCAAGCGGCAATCCGCTGTCCGGAGTCGTGAACGCAAACACAAACACGGTCGACTCCGGTCTGCCTACGGTGCAGATCACCGGCTTCGCTCGGCTCGGTTCGGCGACGAACCTGCCCCAGGGGCGCAAGACGCGGACCTATGAGCTCTACGACACGATCAGCTCTGCATCGCTGTTGGGATCGACGAAGCATGCCCTGAAGGGTGGTTTCCATATCCGTCGCGAAGATGCGCGGCGCTTCCTCGATGGCACATCGCGCGGCAGCGTGAACTTCAGCAATACGGCCGCTGGAGGACTGACCGCTGCGCAGACCAGCTTCAATGACTTCGCCGCCGGTCTGATCAACACCTCAACCCTTCGCAGCGGAAGAACGCTGGCCCACTACCGTCGCTACCCCATCGATATGTTTCTGCAGGACCAGTGGAAGATTCTGCCAAACCTGACACTGAATCTCGGTATCCGGTATGAGTTGCCCTCTGCCATCTATGAGCTCGACGACCGCGCAGCCAACCTGGTTGCCGGGCAGGGCGTCACGCTGTTTGGCACCAACAGCGTGCTCGACATCGACACGACCAAGGTCGGACCCTCGTCGATCATCTACAACCAGGGCGCAATCAAGATGAGCAACAGCGGTCAGCTCACGGTGGATCGGAACAATGTTGCACCTGTGCTCGGATTCGCATGGAGCCCCTACCAGGGCAGCGACAGGACCGTCCTGCGCGGCGGCTTCCGTGTCGGTTACGACGACATCTTCAACAACATCCCTGCCAACCAGTCGCTCAACCCGCCGTTCAACATTACGACCAGTCAGACGGCGGGCACGACACAGCCAGTCAAGTTCAACTACGCGACGGCCTTCAACCAGAATGTTCCTCTGGTGAAGAACGTCGGCAAACAGGGTCCGGGAACGCCGACAGTCGGTTTGCTCTCCTTCAACGGTATGGACCCCTACATCCGCAGCTCGTACAACTACGCATACAACCTCAGCGTGGAGCAGAAGCTGAACGATCGGGTTTCGCTCGAGCTTGACTATATCGGCAGCCTCGGCCGCAAGCTGGGCATCTTCGTCGATCCGAACCAGCCCAACGTGATCGTCCGCGATTCAACGAAGCGCGGTACTGCGACGCCCAATGAACAGCTATTCCCCTACAACCACTATGGTAGTTTCGCGGACTCCTATGGCCGTGCGGCGGTCAACTCCAACTACAGCGGCGCAGTCGCGGTGGTGAAGTACCGTGGAGTGCATGGCATGGCCGCCCAGGGCTCGTACACCTGGAGCCACTCGCTGGACTACAGCTCAGCATTCTTCGGGTCCACCGGAGACTTCGGTTATCCTTCGAACGGCAACAACCTGAAGGCGGAGTATGGCAACTCGGCGTTCGACATGCGTCACCGCTTTGTGGGCTACTACTCGATCCCACTGCCGGTCGGTCCTGGACAGATGTTCCTGACGTCGAAGAACATCGTCTCGCGTGAGGCGTTCGAAGGCTGGACGGTGTCGGGCATTACCGAGATTCAGTCGGGTCTCCCCTTTACGGTCTATTTGGGCGGTACAGATTACAGCGGTTTCAACCAGTTTGCCGATCGTCCAAACATAGGTACTGGTAAGCTGACGCAGCATAACAAGAGCCCCGATGGTGCCTTCACCACCAGCTACTTCTCCACCATCACGGCAGGCCAGGTAGGCACCGAACGTCGCGACCAGTACTACGGTTCGGGGCTGGTGAACTTCGACCTGACGGCCGCGAAGGACTTTCCCCTGTTCTCCGAGCGGTTCAAGCTGAACTTCCGCGCCGATCTCTTCAACGTCTTCAACCACACCAACTTCTCGAACCCGATCGCCACCTACACAAGCTCGAGCTTCGGCAAGATCACCTCGACGGTGGGTAACGCAACCAGCGGTACGGGCGGAGCGATTGGGGGAGCAAGGCTTGCTCAATTCGCTCTTCGTCTGAACTTCTAAAACTACCTGCAATACACGGGAGCCGGTTCCTCGGGACCGGCGTCTCTGCGTCTGAAGCCCAAACTAAATCTACTTTTCGGTGTTTTGCACTCCGTACTGATCGGAGATCTCATTCGAAGGACTTCATTGCTGAAAAAGAAGTGACATGGGATGATGCCTGGTTTATCTTCGCCTTACACGATCCATTCCATTTTCAATACCATCGCGCCAACCCTTGGCATATTCTGCGTTCTTTCAAGGAGAGATGATGAAGATTGCACAGCTCTTGCCTTATTTTCTTGCGACGGTGCTAGCAGGAACTCTGCCGGGAGTGGCCGCGCGGGTTACGGTTGACGATTTGTCGAAGGTGGTAAGGGTGACCGAGCCGCAGATCTCGCCGGATGGGAAGACGGTGGTCATCGTGGTTGCTAGGGCGAACCTGAAAGACGATCGGTGGGATACGGAGATTGTGCTCGTAGATATCGCAACGAAGCAGTCGCGGACGGTAACGCAGAACCGGCTGGGGGTAGGTTCGCCCCGTTGGTCACCGGATGGCGACCGGATTGCCTATGTAGCGCAGGATGCGAGCACAAAGGCACAGATTTTCCTGCTGCCGATGGCGGGTGGCGACTCGATGCAGGTGACGCACTCAAAGACGGGGGTGAGCCTGCCGGCGTGGAGTCCGGACGGCAAGATGCTGGCCTTTGCGGCTGCTGATGAGGAGCCAGAGAAGAAGGACCAGGCGAAGTTCGAGGATGCGTTTGAGGTGGGAAATAACGGCTATCTGGAGCGGTCCCGTCCGCAGCCGGTTCATATCTGGACGATTGCCGCTACAGGCGGCGAGGCGAAGAGGATCACATCCGGCGCATGGTCCCTGCCGATCAGCTTTGCACCGGCGGGGCCGCCATCGCAACTGACGTGGACGCGAGATGGCAAGTCGCTTGTGTTCGTGAAGAAGGCGTCGCCCGTAGCTGGAGACAGTGACAGCACTGTGCAGATGGTAGATGTGGCGACGGGAGCATTACACGGCCTTACGGGCGCGACGGACGATGAGTCGAATCCTGTGCTCTCACCCGATGGCATGCAGGTTGCATACAGCTATCCTCGCGACGGCAGGAAGCGTAATGACGAAGAAGCTTGGATCGCACCCCTTGCAGGAGGCAAAGGCGCGGACGCCAGTTATGCACTGGATCGCAATATCACCTGGAAGGCGTGGATGCCGGACAGTCGATCGCTGTTGCTGGCGGCGAACGATGGAACCGTTGTGGGGTACTGGCTGCAGCCTGTCGGCGGAGCGGCGAAGCGGCTTCATCTCGGGGCTATCTCGCCGAAGACGGATATATCTGTTGGGAGCAAGGGCGAGATTGCGTTTACCGCAAGCTCGGCGAGCCATGCGGTAGAGCTCTATTTCATGTCCTCACTCGATGCAGCTCCAGTAAAGTTGACCAACCTGCAGCTGGCCGAGGATGGGTTGGACCTGGGTAAAAGCGAGACGGTGCAGTGGACCAGCGACAAGCTGACGGTGGATGGTGTCGTCACGTATCCTCCGGGATTTGTGGCGGGCAGGAAGTATCCCCTGGTGCTCTATATTCACGGTGGCCCGACATCGGCATCCTTGGAAACCTTTTCTCCTGCTGCGCAACTGCTGGCCGCACAAGGGTGGATCATCTTCGAGCCGAACTACCGTGGTAGCGATAACGAGGGCAATGCCTTCCAGACGGCGATTGTGAGAGACGCAGGCGCGGGGCCGGGGCGTGATGTGATGGCCGGGGTAGAGATGTTGAAGAAGCGCGGGTTTGTGGACGAGACGAAGATTGCCGTCAGCGGCTGGTCGTACGGTGGTTACATGACGACGTGGCTGCTGGGGAACTACCCGACTGTATGGAAGGCAGCGGTTGCGGGAGCGGCGGTAACGGACCTTGTGGACCAATACACGTTGAGCGATGGGAATGTGCGCCGTGCTGCGTCACTGGGCGGATCACCCTATACGGATGATCGGATCGCAGAGTACCGGGCAGAGTCGCCGATAACATACGCGTCTAAAGTGAAAGCACCGACGCTGATTCTGGCCGATGTCGGCGACTGGCGGGTGACGGTGACGCAGTCGTACCGGTTCTCTCATGCGCTGAAGGACAACGGCGTTACGACGCAGTTCTTCGCGTATCCGGTACCGGGGCACTTCCCGGCGGATCCGATCCGGGCGAGGGATGTGTACAAGCGGTGGGTGGGGTGGCTGGCGACATATCTGAATGATGTTCCGACTGCCGGGGGTAGACGTCCGTAATTTCTGGGTACAGGCATATTGCCGGCTTCGTTGATGGTTGTTTATCTTCTGTCCTGGAAGGTTGTGTGCGCGTGAGTCGGTCTCCGGCATGGCGGCCATCTGGGCTCCCAGTAGCGCAGCGATAGAGCAGGAAGATGATCCCGACTGCATTCGCGACATGCTCAAGGAACTAGTTTCATAGGTTCACGAGAAGCAACGTACTGGGTCCGCCCAGACAAGGACGGAAGGAACTTGGTATGGCATGGGTCTGAGGTAGCGGACAAGTGAGTGACGACGTCAGCAGGCCGCGGCAAAGCTTAGCTAGCAGTCGCGTACCAAGTCTTGCGTGGTGTCCGGCAACGGCCACTGCGAAGCGTAGACAGGGAGGTTTGCAGGCCGGAACAGCAGTAAACGGGAAGATAGCCCCGAAATCGATCGTGATCGAAGTAGCCGACCTTATCCCGCTATGGGGAAGGCAGAAATTCAGGATGCGGTATGGCGAGTGTTCTGAGTTGCTTCCGGGGTTCGTACCTGTGGTTCGCCAAAATGCCATCCGGGTGGAAAGTTGACTGTTCTCGGCCATGCATGACAACGAAAAGTGTTACGGCATGTCTCGCGATAGGCAAGTCGGCACACCTCTACCTTCATTAGTCTTCACTTTTTGCGGAATACCAGAATACGAGTTAGGCGGCCACATCATAGCGATGATGGAGGCCACCGAGCCTTGACAGGGATAGAACTCTACAATTTGCATCTGTATTCTCTGCCGTTACCCGGTCTGCGGGGGTCTTTTTCTCCAATGCAAGATGTGTTCGATCCTCGTGGTAATAGCGGACGTACTCGCTCATCAGCCGTTTGAGATGCCGTTCATTCA